>Ga0208375_1000816_pt1 | contig 39605 bp, 54 predicted proteins | sample RifOxyD1_FD_184038 | JGI IMG/M metagenome (GOLD analysis project Ga0208375, IMG submission 184038) | Soil microbial communities from Rifle, Colorado - Rifle Oxygen_injection D1 (SPAdes) | ecosystem: Environmental > Terrestrial > Deep subsurface > Rock core/Sediment | place: Rifle, Colorado... | reverse complement strand
TCCTAAAACACTTGGAAGATAGAGAGGAAACAAAGGACAGTATTAAGGGAAGAATAGAACTATCAAAGGTTCTTTTAGAGGTTTATAAAATAGACTTATATAAACTATTAAAAGAGGAAGAATGAATAGTTATTACAACACAAACAGACTTAAAGGGTTAGATTTGTTTAGTTCTAATCAAAAAGCTAAAACACAAGAGGATTTAATACTTTCCATATTCAAGGATGGTAAGGGAGAGTACACACCTTTTGATATTCAACAGTTCTTAATGCTCCAAGGGAAGGTATATCCAATTACAAGTGTTAGGAGAGCTATTACAAACCTTACGAAAATGGGTTTGCTTGTGAAGACTACCTCTAAAAAAGAGGGCGATTATGGACAATTAAATTATATGTGGAGAGTAAAATGAAAAAAGACGAACTTAAAGAGCAGATATTTGAAAAGATAGGACAAGCTAAAGAGGTAATCTTATCCGAAAACCCTGATGTGTTTATGATTGATAAGCTAGACATGGAGCTAACAGCCCTTATGAGTAGTGCTAATTTGGTACGAGCAGAAGCAGAGAACGAGGCTAATACTTGGAAGATGATAACTGGATCAACACAGGAAATTGTAAGAAGTTTAAGAAAGGTTCACGAAACCTTTAACACAGAAAGGAGGATGAACTAATGTTTTGGACAATAGTTTTAGCAGTAGCCTTTGTAGTATTTGTACTACCCCTAATTATTCAAATTGTAGGGGCTTTTATAGGAATGTTAGTTGAAGAGGATGCTGGATGGTTAGTGTGGGTGTTGGTTATTATAGTTTTACTTATTTTAATTTTTTGATATTGTATAATATGAAAGAAGATATAAAAGATGGTTTGAAATTAACACTACTTTTAATTGTCTTAGGGTTCTTTGGGTGTGTAGTGGTTTATTGGGGTTTTTTAGTATTACTTTACATTTGGAGTTTAGCACAATGAAGACAGTCTATCAGATAGCAAAAGATAATAAGTCGTATCCTGTAATAATTTACAAAAGAATACGAGCAAGAGGAATTAAGCCTAGAATAATTAAAGGTGTGATGTACTTAGACGAGTGCCAAGAAAAGCAAGTTTTAACTTATGCTAAAAGGGGGAGAAAGAGTGCGGAAGATTACAAAAACAACACTAGGAGATAAACTAGACAAGGCGTGGAGTAGGGCAATACTTTCAAAAGGGAAGTGTGAAGTGTGCGGAAGCATCGAACATTTAAATCCACATCATATTGAGGGCAGGAGAAACTTTAGGCTGAGGTGGGATTTAAGAAATGGTGTTTGTTTATGTAGTGGGTGTCATGTTTTCAGAAAAGAATCGGCACACCAGTCGCCAGAGTGGTTTCATTTCTTTTTAGAAGAGAACAGGTGGGAAGACCTAGCTTATATTATGTCGGTTAGAAATGAAATTAAAAAATGGAGCTTAGAGGATATGCAAGAGCAACTTAAATTATTACAAGATTATAATGGTTAAATTACTAATTTCGGGTATGTCAGGGTTTGTAGGGTCTCATTTGTGGGAGCATGTTATGAAGACAACAGACTGGACAGCTATTGGTTTGGTTAAAATGAATAGGGCAGGAGACTTAAATAGGATAGAGGAGACCTTACTTGACCACCCAGAGTGGAGAGAGAGAACTGTAATAGTTAGACACGATCTAAACGATAGTTTGGCAACAGTTCATAAACACATAGGAGAGGTTGATTACATAGCACACTTAGCAGCATGTAGTCATGTGGACACAAGTATTAAAGAACCAGTTGAAGTGTTTTGTAATAACGCCCAGAGTACAGTTCAAATGCTTGAGTATGCAAGAACCATGCAACCTAATTTAAAGAAGTTTTTGTACTTTTCAACGGATGAAGTTTACGGACCAGCACCAGAGAATTATGATTTTACAGAGGAAGATAAGCTACATCCAAGTAATCCATATAGTGCAGGAAAAGCAGCAGGGGAAATGATAGTACAGGCGTATGGTGTTACTTATGGATTACCGTACCTAATAACCAACACCATGAATATATTTGGAGAAAGACAAGACCCTGAGAAGCTCATACCAAAGTCAATGCAGTTTCTTTATAACAACCAACCAATGACAATACATGGAACACCGGGTAATGTAGGTAAGAGGCATTGGTTACATGCCAGAAACGCAGCAGACGCTACTTTGTTTTTATTACAGCATAGTATAGTAAATGATAAGGTGCATATTGTGGGGGATATTGAAATGGACAATTTACAAATGTTTAAGTTAATAGCCAAGGCAATGGGTGTTGAAGATGTTAAAGAGGGTAGAGATTTTGTATATCAAGATTTCCATTTGAATCGCCCAGGACACGACCGTAGGTATGCGATGAGTGGTAAAAAGCTAAAGGATTTGGGTTGGGAAGCACCGTTTAGGTTTGAGGAGAGTTTAGAAAAGACCGTTAAATGGACAATGAACCATCCACACTGGTTAGGTAATTGACATCGTAACTTGAGTGGGGGTATATTGAATATAATTTACTTTATTACTGCCATGAATAAAGGAGAAGCCGACTTTGTTACATCTAGTATAGGGCTAATAGCGTACTTGATGTGGCACGATATTTACCCAGACGATTTAACATTTGACCCACACAGGGCTTGTATCTACAGATGTAGGAAAATCAACTGGCCAGAGTTAATCAACAGTTATTGGTTAGGGGAAAAATTACCCATTTGTGAACTATCAGAGTGTATTGTAGTTTCAGAGCGTATCCTAAACAAGGGTGAAATTAACCACGAGTGGTACAAGGAACTCAAGGAAGCACTAGACGATTTAAGGGCTGATTATGTGTTCCCTGTCATGTGAAATGGTATAATGTATATAGATAAATTAAGCGAGGATAGTGATGTTTGAAGAGTTTAAATGGTACGAACACTTAGGAAAATATAAGTCTGCATGGGAAGGGCATATACTTTACATTTACAACCAGATACCCGTTTGGAAGCCAAAGGTAATCGTTGAACTTGGGGTATATTTAGGACACTCGCTTGCTACAATGGCAGAGAGTTGTTTAGATAACGGGTCGTCAACAAAGCTGTATGGTGTGGATCACTTTATAGGAGACGAACACAGTGGGAAGTTTGGTAATGAGATAGAAGACATAGCAATGGAAACTCTCAACCAGTACCCTAATGTAAAAGTAATCAAAAAGACATTTAACGAGGCACTTAAAGGTTGGAATAAACCTATAGACTTACTTCATATTGATGGAAGACATTTTTATGAGGACATTAAAGAAGACTTTGAGAACTGGAGTAAGTTCGTACCAAAGGGTGGGCGTATTATACTTCATGATACTCAGGTAACAGAGAGAGGGTTTGGTGTTAAGCAGTATTTCAAAGAGTTACAAGAGCAACATCCGGAATGGACATTTAGTGAGCGACTTAACTCAAACGGACTAGGTATTATTCAAAAATGAAAAGAATAGCAGTAACATTTGAACACGACCACTCAGACATGACCAGTATTTGGAAGGACTATTACTCAAAGTATTTAGACATTAAAATAGTTAAGATAGGGGATATTTTAAGAAGAGACTGGGGTGCCACTTATTCTTTGCTTAATTCTCTCCAAGAAGAGTTGTTTAAGGAGTACGACTTAATCTTGTTTGCTGATATAGACGAGATAGTGGTAGCCAATCCAGAGAAGTATAAGGATTTAGGAGAGTATTTGGATAGGGTTAAGGAGAGTGCAGTAAGGTGTGTTGGTTATAATGTACTACAAATGGTAGGGGATAAACCAATAGATTTAAGTAAACCTATACTATCGCAAAGGACTCATTGGAGTAGAGACGAAATGTACGACAAGTGTGTGATAATAACAAAGCCTCAAGTGTATTTAAGTAATCATCGTGTAAAGGGTACTACCCTGCTTGATGCAGATTTAATTATGCTACATCTAAGAGACATTGATGTTGATTTGGTTAAGGAAAGGAATAAGAAAATAGGTGCAGTTTACAACGAGGGAGACCTAGAGCATAGGCGATCAATAGCTAATTTAATTCCAGAGAAATGGAAACTAATATGAAATATCTTGTATACAACCATCATAATTTTTGGCAATGGGAGCCAAGTAATAGTGAGTTAGTAGATGCAGAGGTGGTGTTTATGTGGGCAGACTTTCCGTTTGCTCAACATGTGAGGACACTTAAAGGGCTAGGAAAGAAAGTAGTTGTGTTTGAACATGGCTTTGGTGCTTTGTATGATTATGAATTAAACAACAGGGAGCCTATGGCTGATGGGTATTTAGCATTAGGGCAGGGAAGTTTTATGTCTTTAGTAAGAAAGGGTGTGCCAATGAGTAAAATACTAATAACAGGTAATCCAATTTATGACGACATTAAAAAGACAAAGCACACAGGCAACAAGGCGTTGTTTGTAGCATTGCACTGGGTGAAAGATATGTCTATTTATAATCAGGTACTCTTTGACCAGTTAGTTAAGGCATACCCAGAGCTAGACTGGACTGTAAAACTTATTGACAAGTCAGGAGATATTACAACAGACAAGGGTAAGTGGTTTAACAATGTAGAGAGTGATACTATTTTAGCAGACATTAAAGAGAAGTTGCCTAGTTACGACATGGTGTTTACTCCTAATCCGTCTACCTTTGAGAGTTTTGCGAGGCTTATGGGAATACCAGTGTATGTAGTAGACGAGCACGAGGCTTTTAAGGCAAGTGGAGAGCCAAACAGAATGCCAATGAACAACACATACTTAAAAATAGGAGATAAACTACCAAGGCAAAAGAAAATTGACATGGACGAGCATATACAGAGACCTAGTTTAGATTTAATTGATATTGCCATTTGGGCTACACAACTATGAGTAGTGATATAAGTAAACCAACGACAACCAGAACCAAGCAAGATGTTAAAAACTATGAAGAAAACTGGGATAGAATATTTGGTAAAAGAGATAGGCTTAAAAAACAACTGGCCCAAATTAACCTTGAAAGACATAATATAATCAATAGTCTACAAGCTAAAAGAAACAGATCACAAACAACTGAGGATAAGCTAGAGGTATTAAAGAAAAAGAGAACAAAAATAATAAAAGAATTAGACAGGTTAAAATAGTGGTATAATATGTTATAGAAGCCATATAGGGTAGTACCCGTCAATAGCGAAGGCTTCTATTGTATAATTAAGCCCATAATTAGTAATGCTAAAGAAAGTAAAAGACATAGTACAAGACAGTGAGAACAAAGCTATTATTCAAAGACACACTTACGAAGACTTAATGATAGTTTACGATGAGCTTGCAATCCTTGATAGTGCACTGCGAGGTTTATGGGGGATAACATTAACAACTGATGATGAAAAGGTTAAGAGTGATAATTACAAATGGCTAATTGAAATGGGTGTAGGAAAGGCGAGGCAGAATGTAGACATGACAAGTCAGGGAGAGAAGATAACTGCGGGGATATTCGTTGATGATACAAACATATAAACCACATAAGTACCAAAAAGAGTTTCATGCTTCCAACGCGAGGTTTAGAACCTTTATTGCAGGAAGAAGGGGTGGTAAGAGCGTAGCAGGTACCATAGAGGCTTTATGGCAAGCAGACCAAGTACCAAAGATTAAGGGTAGACCAACTCATGGGTGGATCATATCACCTACATATCAAATGCTTAAGGATGTAAACATACCAATACTGCTTGAGTGGTGTCCACCAAGTGCTATAAGGGATTGGAATAAATCAGACAACAGGCTAGAGTTAATTAATGGAAGTACAATAACACTTAGAAGTGGTGAGAACCCTGATAGGTTAAGGGGTGTAGGGCTGGACTGGATATGGCTTGATGAGGCATGTTTTATGAGTAAGGCTGTATGGGAAGTAATATATCCAACATTAACAGATAAGAATGGTATAGCATGGGTAACAACAACCCCACAAGGGTATGACTGGGTGTATGACACCTTTTACAAACCAGCAATAAGTAAAGAGGAGGGGTTTGAAGCTTGGAAGTTTACAACACTGGATAATCCGTACATTGACAAGAGTTTAGTAGAACAAGCAAAGAAAGATTTAAGCGACATTATGTTTAAGCAGGAGTATTTAGCTAGCTTTGAGAAGTTTGAAGGGCTTGTTTATCCTGATTTCAATGAAAGAAGACATGTAAGAGAAACAGAGAAACAAATTACCGATATTTACTTTGTAGGATTAGATGTAGGTTGGAACCATCCAACAGCAGGAATACTTGTTAAAGAAGATACCAATGGTAATGTGTTTGTTGTTGATGAGTTTAGAGAGCAATACTTAACAGCTAAAGACATAAGTAATCAACTACATGGGTTGTTGGCTAGAAATGGACTTAGAGAGGATAATATAGAAATGTTTATTATAGACCCTGCAAGTAAGGGAACACAGCAAACAAGTGGGCAGAGTATGATGTTCCAACTGCAAGAGGAAGGGTGGGGGTTTGTACCTGGTAATAATGATGTTATGGCAGGAATTAACAGGGTAACTAGAATGTTTAGAGATGATAAATTGTTTATAGCCAAGAGGTGTTCTATGTTAAGAGACGAGTTGAATAATTATCATTGGCGTAAGTGGAATGAAGAGAAAGATAGTAGTAGAGCAGAACCATTTAAGTTAGGGGAGGACTTAGCAGACACCCTAAGGTATGTAATTCACTCACGACCTGACTACTTTGAACACCCCAAGGTTAATATGTATGGGCTACTTGAGCAAGAAGAGGAAGATGAAGAGATTGATATTAATGATACAATTGACGACATGATGAGTGATAGGGGTATTATCTAATATGTTATAATTATGTATATGGAAACAATAGTCATTGTATTGTGTATTTTACTTGGTATAGCAGTAATAGCTCTTGGGGTTATAGCCTCTTTACAGATACTAACAGGTTCAAGGGAAAGAAGAGAGCTTCAGAAACTACTTAAAGCAAGGGACTTACCAGAGTACACAACCTTTAGTGAGCCACAAGAAGAAGAGGTTGAGGATGTTAGTAATTTAGTAGAGCTTGAAAACATTGATAGTGTAATAGCAGAAGCTTTAGAGAAAAACGAAAAGTAAACGAGGAACTTAATCTAGTTAGTAAATACAAATGGCAACAAGTACAGCCCAAGACTACGAGGAAAAGGGGAAAAAAAAGGAGTATGATAAAGCATATTGGCTATCCTATACTAAAGAGAAGTTTGAAGAAAGTAGAAACTGGAGAGGAGAGAAAGTAGAGTTGCAGTGGTTTGTTAATTACATGTACTACAAGGGCAACCAGAACCTCAAGTTTGATAAAACAACAGGTAGTTTTGTAAAAGATGTTAGAAACCCACTTACCTTTTACATTAACCATACATATATGGTGTGTAGAGCTGTAAGAAACGCTGTAATGAAGACAAGACCTACTTGGGATGTAGACGCTTTGCCTTACGGGGAATTAGATAAAGATACAAGTAGAATATTAGGTGAATACTTAGCGTTCCAATACGACAGGCTCAATATAGAAGAGAAAATGAACAAGGGGTTGTTGTATGGTTTGCTTTACGGACTTGGTGTATTTCAGTACGGATACGATGATAGGTTAGACGATGGAGAGGGGAATGCTTGGATAGAAGCACTTGATCCGTTTGATACCTACATTGACCCATATTGTACAAGTATGGAAGACGCAAGGTATGTTGTTAAGGTTATGAGCAAGCCTTACGAACTTATTAAAGACAACCCTAACTACGACAAGAAGATAATAGAAGATTTAAGTACCACCTCGGCACTGAGTGAAAGTGATTATAAAAACCTCATACTTAATAGTGAAAATAACACGAGTAATTCTACCAAAAACCTAATACTTCACGAGACATGGTGTGTTACTAAAGACGGTATACGAGTAATAACAACTTGTAATGACGAGATACTAAGAAACGAGCTATCTGAGTTTAAGAAACTTCCATTTGAAATATATCAACCTGATATTAACATAGGTGGTATTTATGGTGAGGGTTGGGTAAAAAACATAGTACCTCTTAATAAAGCTTCTAATTACCTTGAAACAAGTAGGCTTGAGTACAACATCCTCATAAACAAGGGAAGACTTCTCATACCAAAGGGTGCAGGGGTTAAGAGTGTTACAAATCAAAATGGTGAAAAGATATATTATAAGAACGGATTTAAACCAGAGTTCCTACCAACACCTCCAATGGGAAGTGATGTAGACAGGCAGATTAATGCACTAGGAACATACATTCAGTTAATAGGTGCTGCAAACGAAGCATTCATTGGACAAACACCAACAGGAGTTAAGAGTGGAATAGCTATTGAAAGCTTAATTGCAGCTAACTTTAACCAGTTGTACGACTTGGTAAACAACCTATCTAGCACCTTAGCAAGGCTTGGAGAAGACATACTTGAAATGGGATACAAGTATCAGTTACTTACAAAGCCATTCAGAAGCTCTACAGGGGAGTATTATGGAATATTAGGTGGTGGAATGGAACCAAAGGAAATGAAAAGACTTATGCAGGTTGTTGCAATACCATCTAACCCAGAGGTTAAGGTAAGAATAACCAGTGGGGTAGCACATACCAAAGAGGGTAAGAAAGAGATACTAATGACCCTAAGAGCAGGTGGAGATGTGAGTAGAAAGACCCTACTTGAGGGATTAGACATTGACAGCGAAGAAGAAGCAGAGAGGTTACTAGAAGAACAAATGCCACCTGAGCCACAGGGAGGAATGCCGACAGAAATGGATCCTAACATGCCACTACCAGAGGGTATGCAATTACAGGTACCCTAAGTAGTGTTACGAGCATGTTATAATTTAATGTACTTAGTGCGTAGTGGGTCTATCCTCGGCCCATTACACAGTGAGCATATTAGCTCTTTATATTTAAATTGTTTTAGCCTGTACGACACAGAAGTCGTTAAAATGTAGGCAAGTTTAATGGAGGACACAAACTCAATAGCTGCAACACCAACGGAGGCTTCCGTTACTGCATCAGCACCAGTAGAAACAAGCACTGAGAATATTTCTGTTGAATCGTCAGAGAAGACGCAAACCACTCAAGAAATAGAACAGGATAGCACGGTAGGTTCCGATAGAGACGCTAACGGACAACTTATACCGAAAGCTCGTTTAGATGAAGTAATTTCCGAAAGGAATGAACTTCGTAAGAAAATGGAAGAGATAGAGAGGCAAAAGAGTGAAAGTGAAAGACTTTCAACCATGACTCCAGAGCAACAGTACCAAGAAGAGCAATTAGAGGTTGCAAAACAAACTCTACAAAAGCTTGGATTTGTTACTAAAGAGGAACAGGAGAAAATGGCACAAGAGCAGAAAGCTGCCAACATGTTTATTGCAGAATGTAATAGACTAGAGGGTAAGCACGATGGCTCGGATGGTATGCCTAAGTTTGTTGCTACAGAAGTGGCAGAGTACATGGATGAGTTAGCTAAGAGTGGACAGTATATATCTGACCCTGAGACAGCTTATAAACTCAAATACCTTGACCAGATAGCCGAGACAAAAGCAAAGCAACAGAGAAGCTCAACATTTTCAGAGAAGCAGCAAGGAGGCATGAACCAAGTAAACGATACTAGAAGTTCAGAGCTAGAGGCTGCAAGTAAAACTGGAGATTTTACACAGTTTCTTAAGAAGCATGCACCAATGCCTAAGTCTTAAAAAGACAGCCTTAACATATAGGTTAGGAATTGGAAAAGCGTAAATTATCGCAGCAGCCATTAAGAGACACGAGGACTTTAAACTATTTTAGATACTAACATGGCTGTTTATCAGACATACGATTCATCTACAAATCATGAAGATTTGACAGATGTATTAACAAAAATTGGTGATATGACTACACCAGCTTACGCAAAGCTAAGAAAAGTCAGTGCAAGAAACTCAATTCATGAGTGGAGCACATACGCACAGGATGCCGCAGCAGTAAATGCACAGGTTGAGGGAGCAAGTTTCTCATACGGAGCATTGACAGCACCAAGCAGACTATCTAACTATACTCAGATATTCAGTAAGACATTCCAGGTATCACAGACTCAACAGGCTGTAGATCCAGCAGGAATGGAAGACGAGTACGCATTTAGAGTAAAAGTAGGACTAGAAGCTATTGGTAGAGACATTGAGAAAGCTCTTATCAACGGAACTGCAAACTCAGGAGCATCAGGAACTGGTAGAAGATTAAAGGGAATAATGGCATTCATTACGACCAATATTTCAACTGGAACTGGTACTGGTAGAGCATTAGCAGCAGCAGAACTTAACAGCTTAATTCAAAGTTGTTATGAGAACGGTGGTAGACCAGATTGGTTACTAGGTTCTTACACACAGGTAAACGCTATTGCGGCTTTAATGGCAGCAAAGAGAACATTTAACGATGGCAACACGACTTATACTAACGAAACATTAGTATATCAATCACCATTTGGAAGACTCTCAGTAGAGGGAGATAGCCAAATAGCTGCAACAGAATTAGCAGTATTGCAGAAAGATATGTGGGCAGTTGCACAGTTAAGACCTGTCAGCAAGAAAGATACACCAGAGACAGCAGACGCTAAGAATGGTGTCCTTATCGGAGAGCTAACTCTTGAAGCAAGAGCAGAAGCTATGAACGGTAAGATGACTGGATTAGTAAGCTAATTACTATTCAAGTAGCAGAGAGGGGGCTTAGGCCCCTTTTTTGTTGTAATGGTATAATATGATATGGAATTAATAGACCCAGAGGGTAATAAACTAGAAAAGAGTACCAGTGAAGTAATGAAGATGTTACAAGACTTGGCACCCAAAAACAAAGAACAAGAAAGAATACTAGCAACAGCAATAGGAGAGAAAATTGAAGCTGCTCGTAAAGCTAAGATGAATAAGGGTGTTAAGAGTGGTTTTAATGGAGTGTTTGCTGATAACGCAAGGCTTAAACAAAATACTGATGGGTTTAATAACGAGAGAGACTGGAGACTTATTGCTAAAGTACCAAATGAAATGTTGTATGTGGCTAGGCAGATGTGGGGTGATGATGTGTTGACTAACCCTGAGAAGTTTAAAGAGGCGTTTGTAGAAGATGAGTTGGGGCAACTGTGTTTAACAGTAGACCCAAGAACAATATAATTTTAAGCGAGGATACTATGAGTCATAAATCCAAGACGAAAGGGAAAAGACCTTTACAAGTATTATTTTTACCAGCTGATGACGGTGGGTGTGGTTGGTATAGGATAAGGCAATTTGATGATGCCTTTCAGTTGAGAAGTGATGTTAAAAGCTACTTAATGGACGGACATGAGGAAGCTAACAAGCAAATTGAAATGATAAAAAGTGCTGATGTTGTTGTTGGTAGGCTAGGAGATTATCAGTATTACAAATTGATTAAAGAAGAGGTAGACCCTAACAAGCCTATGGTGTTTGACCATGATGATAATACAATGGAGGTATTGCCAACGAGTGAGCATTATAAAGAGTTTGGTACAGAAGACGCTTGGGCTTTATTTAATGGCAATCTTAAACCAGTATGGGTAACAGGATTAACAGACGGGTTTAACAGGTATACTAATTTAAGTGGACAAATGAATCTACTGTATATTTTAGCAGCGTCTCAGCTCATTACAGGACCTGTAGAGAACCTTGTAGACTTCTATGCACAGTTTGGTAGTAAAGAGGTTAAAACTGGTATTGTTCACAATGCTATTAACTATGATTTGTACCCAGAGGGGACTTTTTTACCAAAAGATAAGAAAAAAGGTGAGATTAGACTAGGTTGGCAGGGTGGTGTGAGCCATTTGGGGGACTGGGAAGAGATAAAAGAGCCTTTAAATAGGGTTTTAAAGGATTATCCAGAGGTTACACTACATATTTTAGGAAGTTATTACAGAAATCAGTTCAAAGAGATAGAAGATAGGGTTACAAGGTATCCTTGGTATCCATTTAGGGCCTATACATACAGGATTAAGACCATGGGACTTGATGGTGCTATTATTCCACTTGAAAGTAAGCCTTTTAACGAGTACAAGAGTGAGATAAAGTGGGTAGAGTTTACAGCACAGGGTGTTCCTTGTGTGGTTAAGAATATGTTGCCTTACTCAAGGGTCGTTACAGAGGACAATAGCTATCCTTTTAAGGATAATGGTGAGTTTGAAGTGAAGTTGAGAGCTATGATAGAGGATATTAAGGCAGGTAAAAACTGGCAAGAAAAGGTAAAAACAGGGCAAGAGTGGGTTAAAAAAGAGAGGAATATTGATATTGAAGCGGGGCATTTAGTCAAGCTTTATAAGAGTATTTTACCTAAAGATGTTCAAGGGGAACTTTTGTAGTCGTGGTATAATTAAGTATACGAGGATGTATTAATTTACAATGTAATAATATGACATTCTCGGTAATGCAAACAGAGGTTGGGGATTTACTCAATATGACAATAAGTGCTAATAGCACTGTTACAACGACTCAGGTTAAAAGAGACTTAAACACAGCAAGAGACTTAGTACTTAATAGACTCCTTACATTAGGACAGAATTACTTTTTAAGGATTGCTAAGGCTGATACAGTCGCCAACCAATCATTGTATTCACTTCCAACAGATTTTAGAAAGTTTGCAAGACTAGAGATAGGGTATGTTAATGCAACCGATAGGGTTAAGGTTAATCAAATAGATGTTTCAGAAATAAGAGATAGTACAGACCAATTTTCACAAAGCAACCCAAAGTACACAATAATAGGGAATATGTTTGAGCTTAGACCAACACCTCTTGTTGCTGTAACGGATGGTTTGTACATGCTTTATGTAGAAAACCCTGCCGATATGAGTGGGGATAGTGATGTTACAGGACTTCCACTTGATTACGATAGTTTACTGCCTTTATACGCAGCAGGGAAGGCTAAATATACACTAGGATTGAAGCAAGAAGGTGACGACTTTATGATTCAATTTAGAGGTGGTTTAGACGAAATGGAGAACAATATTGTAGAAAGAAACATAGATAGTGGTGGAACAATCGCACTTGTAGATGAGTATGGAGGGTTATAATGACTACTTACACAAAAATAGCAGACATCCCTACAAGCTTTACTAAGATTACAGATGCTACCACTAGTTATAGTGAGGTGGCAGATGATGTAATACAGTGGAAGGCTTATGGAGGGCTTATAAGGCTTTGTACAGAGGGTGATAGAGACGACATAATGACAGAGGCAAGACTTGACTATATAGTAATAAGCCATGGCGAGGATGTGGAAATATGGACTGATATTGCTGATATAGCAAACATTTGGACTAAAATAAACGACATTTAACAATGGCTGGTAATAAAACAATCACAGAATTAACAACACTTGCTACAGTAGATCACAGTGCCGACTGGTTACCAGTGGTAGATGTAAGCGACACAACAGCTTCTATTTATGGAACAACCAAGAAAGCCTTGGTAGACCAATTTGTAGGGGATACTGGAATTGTAGGTGCCACAGGTGTTACTGGCTCAACTGGGACACAAGGAACCACAGGTGTAACTGGTGCCACAGGTGCTAAGGGAGACACGGGTAGTCAAGGAGCTACAGGAGTCCAAGGAACAACTGGAGTAACGGGTAGTACTGGAGTAAAAGGAGATACCGGTGCAGACTCAACAGTAGCAGGAGATACTGGTATTCAGGGTGACACAGGTTCTGGAACTACAGGAAGTATTGGGGCAACGGGTATTACAGGTGCGAGCGGAGTACAAGGAGACACCGGTGTTGGGGTAACAGGAGCAACAGGGGTAACTGGAGCAACTGGTGTTAAAGGAGACACTGGGGTAGGAAGTACAGGTATTACTGGTTCAACTGGTGCAAAAGGAGACACTGGTACCCAGGGTAATACGGGTGTGGCAGGAGCCACAGGCGCCGATAGTACTGTTGCCGGTCCAAACGGAGACACGGGTACTCAAGGGGACACAGGGGTGGGTGGTGATACTGGTGCCAGTGGTTCTAGTAGTGGCTCTACAACACTAATAATTGCGGCTTCTAACTCTTTAAGTAGTGTTGGGGCTGATTATGTATGTGATGGTACTGCCGACCAATCAGAGATAAACACGGCAATGGCCGCACTAGCAACGACTGGTGGTAGGGTGTTATTGTTAGAGGGTACTTATAACCTTACGGGGGCAATTTTGTTTACCGCCTCAGGTATTACACTGGAGGGTATGGGCTATAATACACTTATTACCTCTGCATCAACGGGAATCCATTTAATAGAAAATCCATCTTCAAATTGGTATGACTTCTGTACTGTAAAAAACCTAAGAGTTGATGGTGGAGGTGTAGCTAAAAGTAATGATGGTATATATTTATATAGTGCAAGAAACAATCGTGTAATAGGGTGTTATATTACCAACTGTGCGGCTAGTGGTATCTACTTAAGGGCTGCTGGTTATAGTTCGGTTATAAATAACTATATTTATGGCAACAGTGCAAACTCTCCTGTGTTTATATATAGTGAGAGTAATTATGTTATAGCTGGAAATGTTTTTAAAGATAATGTTGGTAATTACTGTATAGCAGATTCGGCAAATATAGGACCCGTTCTTATTAGTGGAAACAACTTTAATCATACGGGTAGCTCGGGAAAGGCGTTGTTTATAAATGGTCAATATGTAACAGTTACTGGTAACGATTTTGTAGGAAGTACCAATAATAGTACAACAGCAATTACCTTTACAGTTAATGCCCAAAAGGGGGTTGTTTCAGGGAATGTTATTAATGGTGGTTTGGAGGGTATTAGAATGGGTGGGACTGGAACCGTCTCTGGTAATGTAATTCATGAGTGTACAACGCCAATAGTGATTACTAACTCCCAGGCACAGGTCTTAACAAACAATGGAGATAGCACTGTTACAAGCCAGGATATTAGAACAATGAAAAACACCTCTGGTGGTGCGCTTGTTGTTGGTGGTGTTGTTGTCTTAAAGGATGTGGCTACTGGAGACGAGGTTACAACTACAACAACAGGTGGTGATAAAAAAGTTTATGGTGTCGCCACAGATACCGCAGCTAATGACACGTATGCACCAATATTGATTGGCGGAAAAACAACAGCACTTAAAGTTAATGGAACTGTGGATATTGCGATTGGAGATTATCTCTCTACTTATACAACGGCATTTATAGCAAAAAAAGCAGTAGCTGGTGAGATGGTCTTTGCAATAGCACTTGAGGCTTATGCCGGAGATGACTCTAATGGTGTTATAGATGCCCTTATTATAGAACCAAGGATTGTTGACGTGGCAGGTGCTGGAGCTACTGGGCCTATTGGAGAAACAGGTCCTATAGGTGCTACTGGAGTTGCTGGTTCAAATGGTGACACTGGTATACAGGGTGATACTGGGGTGGGAAGTACGGGTATAACAGGCGCTACGGGTTCTAAGGGAGACACTGGAACACAGGGTGATACTGGTATTCAAGGAGACACTGGTGCTGATAGCACAGTAGCAGGCCCACAGGGTGATACAGGTATTCAAGGAACAACTGGAGTTACTGGTTCAACGGGAACTGTAGGTGCAACGGGGATAACTGGTTCACAGGGTGATACTGGGACACAAGGAAATTCCGGCATAACTGGAGCAACTGGAATACAAGGTAATACAGGGGCTGTAGGAGTTACAGGAAGCCAGGGAGATACGGGGGTTGGTAATACGGGGATAACTGGTTCGACTGGTGTAACAGGTGCTACTGGTATTGCTGGGGATACTGGTATTACAGGCTCAATAGGTAGTACAGGAAGTCAGGGTGATACAGGAATAGGTGCAACAGGGGTAACCGGAGCTACTGGAACGACAGGTGATAAGGGTGATACGGGATCAGTAGGGAACACTGGGATAACCGGTGGTACCGGAATACAAGGTGACACAGGTATAATAGGAAACACGGGAGTCGTTGGTGGCTCGGGTGTGCAAGGAGATACTGGTGCTGATTCAACCGTTGCTGGACCAAAGGGAGACACTGGAGTGGTAGGTGCAACAGGTATAACTGGGGATACTGGTGACGCTGGTTTAAGTGGTGGTCAAGGTGACACTGGAATACAAGGTAATACAGGGGTAGGTGGAGACACTGGTATTACTGGGGATACTGGAACAAAAGGGGATACAGGGGTGGGTTCTACGGGTGTTACAGGTAGTACTGGGATACAGGGTGACACTGGGGTTGGAGCAACGGGGGTAACGGGTAATACTGGTATTCAGGGTGACACGGGTTCTAGTGGGAGTATAGGAGACCAAGGAGACACCGGAATACAGGGTGATACTGGAACAGACTCTACTGTCGCTGGTCCTAAGGGTGATACCGGAACAACTGGTAACACTGGTTCTAAGGGAGACACAGGTACTGTTGGAAACACGGGAACAACTGGGGCAACCGGAACTACTGGCGCTGGAAGTAATATTCGCGTTTACACGTGGGCTATTACCTCTCCTGCAATTGGTGGTATAGTTGGACCAAGGCTTAAAGAAGCCCATACGGCAACAAGGATAGACAGTTATACAACGGGTGCAACCTCGGTAACATTTAACATAGAAGAGAGAAGTACGATAGGAAGTGCGGGAAGTAACTTATTAGCCTCAGATCAGGTAGCAGATGTAACAGGTGAAACTACAACATCCTTTGCAGATAGTGCTTTAGCAGCTGATAATTGGTTGTGGATTGATATATCAGGTGTGAATGGTACCCCTGGGCAGGTAGTAATAAGTCTAAGTTGTACTGTGTAGTGTTGGTTTAATATAATACTGAATGAATAATGGCTATTTCGTATATTACAGCTAGTACAGGTGCAACAGACGCAGGGGGTGCGTTTACCATTACTGGTGCTGCTCCAAGTGCTGCTGGTAATATAATCATTTTACAAATTGTTCAAGACGGAACGACTGATGGTGCTGTAACTTTTACCAGTGCAACTAATATTGAAAACTTAGCAGGTACAGATAACACATGGACTGCTATTGGGGAGTATTCGGTTGGTGGTTCAGACGAAGCCAGACAATACCTTTGGATTGGGCGTTCTCTTTCTACAACTGCACCCACCTTTACTGGTGGAAATAGTACAAGTGAAGATGTCTTTGCAAGAATGTATGAGTTTAGTGGTGTAAGTAAGGGTGGTACTTTAGCACTAGTTATAGAAAATGGTACTGCTGGTGGTGTGGCTTCTGCAGCTGCTACTTCCAACTCTGTTGCTGATGTAGGTGTTACTACACTAGGTCTTGGTAGGTTGGCTCTCAACTTTATAGCAACAAATGACGATCCACAAGCTACTGAGCTAACTGCTATGACTGGTGAAACTGGTGGGGATTGGACATACCCAGTTGCAGCTTATGGAGACAGTGCTGGTACTGATGGAACAATAGCACTTGTTACTGCTGTAATGGCTAGTGCAGGAACAATTAACGGTGGAACGGATGCTATTACATCGTGTCCCTGGGGTGTAGTTGGTTTTGCTTTAATACCAGAGTTCTCTCCTACTGTTACTCTGGGAACGAATGTTGTAGACGCAGCTACTATTACAGATACAACTCCAGCTTTCCAGTTTACAGGAACAGATGCTAATGCTAGTGAAGTTGAATATGAGGTACAGGTGGATACGGTGAATACTTTCAATGGTCAGAGTGCGCCCTATGACCCAGATGGTGTTTGGACAGATGATGCTCAGGCTTTTGATGGTTCAACATCAACTTATGCACAAACGACTACGCAGAATGGTAGCACTTCCCAATATTATATTAAGGGAGAGGGGACTAATGCTCCTACCTCTGGTGACTCAATAACACAGGTTCGTGCCAGAATGTTCTCGTATGAACTTAACGAGGCGCAGGAGGCACGCGCATATTATTATACCGATGGGCTTGTGGAGGAACTTGGTTTTACAAACGACACTGGAGGAACAGACTGGAGTGCATATACAACACTAGCTGTTCCTACGGGTGGTTGGAATTGGGAAAAAGTTAGTCATCTTGAAGTTAAGGGGTACTTATACTCTTCAACTTACATTGTAAGATTCTACAGATTTGAAGTCGAGGTTACTCACGATAGTGGGGTTGATACTTACTATTTTGACAACAGCGATACCGCAATACCTTTAATAGACACCCTCTCCTCTACCGATGACGATGCTAACTGGTCTGGTACAGGTTCTCCTAATCCTTTTCCTAGTGGAAACGAGATAACCTATACAATACCAGCAGGGAGTGCGCTACCAGCAGGAGATACATACTATTGGAGAGTTAGAGCAACTGACCCAGGTGGTTCTAACACTTGGGGGGCTTGGAGTAGTCCTACAAGGAGTTTTACAATATCGGCTGGTGCAGCAACAAACGTAGTTCAAATGATAATATCAAATGCGTAATATGTTTATAATAGACGTATAATATGTAGATAATAAATTAATTCATAACAAGGAAAATATGAAACAGAATATTAAGTCGGTAGTATGGTATTTACTTGGAGTTTCAACAGTTCTGGTTTTAATCTGGTTGTTTAAATATCAGGTGACTACCTTTATGATGTGGCAGTTATTAAAATAAGATTGTAGTGGTATAATATACTATGAACACGAGGATTAAATGGCAAGAAGCACAACAATGGGAAAAAGAGTGGTGGAACACTTGTGCTAACACTGTCTGGGAGGATGTTAAACAAATAGGCCTAGCCCCGTACTTAGGACTCAAAATAGTTCCAAATGCGTATACACAGTACAGAATACCCATGAATGGGGAAAGTGTGCTTGATATAGGGGGAGGACCCTCTTCAATACTTCTTAAATGTGAAAATATTAAAGGAACAGTTGTAGACCCTTGTGATTATCCTGCATGGGTGGGCGAGAGATACAAAGCAAGTGGTATTAAGTACCTTAAAATTAAAGGTGAAGACATACCAACAAACGCCAGATATGACATTGTACTTATATATAATTGCCTCCAACACACCCAAAATCCCAAAAGAATTATTAAAAACGCACTAGCAATTTCCAAAGAAGTAAGAATATTTGAATGGATCAACACAGGAACAAATGATGGACACCCACACTCGTTTACTAAAGAACAACTTGAGAAGTGGCTAGGTGGAAGTGGACAAGTAGTTAATTTATCATCACAAGGGCTTTATGGACAAGCTTTCATCGGTGTCTTTCTTGGACACCACTATGATACCAAGACAAAAGAAGTTTAGAGTACATATTGTAGGTTTAAGTCATTTACCAGTGTCAAGAAAGTATATGGGCTGTGCTTTCACAATGAAAAAATACCATATGGCTCAAATGCTTATGGACTTAGGTCATGAGGTTTATGTATACGGAGCAGAGGGTGGTGATGTGCCTTGTACAGAGTACATTGTAACTCATTCCTTACAGGACATTAGAGACGCATGGGGAGACGGAGATAATAGGTTTGACATAGGGTATAACTGGAGGGAGGGTATGTTTAGACACGATATAAATAAAGCACCAACTGTGTGTACCCAGAAGTTTATAGCTAATAGTATAAAAGAGATAAACAAACGCAAGCAACCTGACGACTTTTTAATGATAATGCAAGGGTGGTTTGATAAGCCCATAGCTGACGCAGTAGACCTATTTTTAACAATGGAGCCTGGTATTGGATATAGAGGAAGTGTACCACAGCTTAGTAGTGGTAGAACTGTTTACAGGGGTTTTGAGAGTAGCTATATAATGAACTTCACATATGGGCGAGAGAACGCCCAAACAGGAGAAACACCCAATGGTGCTTATTATGACCGAGTATTTCCTAATTACTTTGATGGAAAAGATTTTACCTTTAAGAGTAAAAAACAGGATTACTTCTTTTATATAGGGCGACTTATTCATAGAAAAGGGGTTCAAACTGCCATAGAAACAGCTAAAGCTCTTAATACAAAGATAATAATTGCAGGACAAATGGACGATAACGAGAAGATTGATTTAAGTAACCCACTTGTTGAGTATGTAGGGTATGTTGATCCAGATAAAAGAACAGAGCTAATGGCTAATGCTAAGGCTTGTTTTATTCCAACATGGTATTTAGAGCCTTTTGGAGGTACTAATGTAGAGAGCCAACTTTGTGGTACTCCTGTACTCACAACGGACTTTGGTGCGTTCTTAGACACAGTAGTACAAGGTGTAACAGGTTTTAGGTGCCATACACTTAATGATTTTGTTCAATGTGCTAAGTTAGTAGACACACTAGACCCTAAAAAGATTAGGAAACACGCAGAAAGATACTTAATGGATAACATGATGTGGGAGCTTGAGGACTGGATAAGAGAGTTGTATCAAGTGTACCTGTCGGCAACAGTGCCTAACACTAAGGGTTGGTCGCTTGTAATGGTATAATTATATATACACGAGGGTTTTAGTTTAACATTACAAACATGGCAAGAAGTAAACGAGTTATCCAGAAGTACATTGACTTTAGTGGTGGGTATCAGACATTCACCTCGCCTTTACTACTCAAGGTAAATGAGTCCCCTTTTCTTTACAATGTAGATATTAGTAAACCAGGAATACTTGGCAAGTCTTTGGGCTTTGCACAGATAGGAACTGGTGTAGGTAGTGGTAGTAATAGGGGTGTGTTTGCATGGAACAAGGAAAGTGGCACTGATGAGTTATATCAAGTATACGGGGCTAATCTTTATAAGTACAATGGTTCAAGTTTTGCTTCAATAGGGAGTGGTTTTGGAACAGGCTCTAGCCCAGTTGAGTTTGGGGTGTCTTTTATCAACACTGGAACTGGTGTAGGAACAGCAGCAGAGACCTTTGTAGAAAGAATGTATGTAACACAGGGTTTAGAGGGTACTATAAAGTTTACAACAGGGGCTAGTATATCAAGTATAGCCAATGTTTATGCCAAGCATTTAGAGGTTTATAAGGGGAGATTATACCTAGGAAATGTTAAAACAAGTACAAAAACATACCCATCAAGGGTTATATTTAGTGAAGTAAGTAAAGACAGCTTCCCAGAGAATAACTATTTTGACGATATGGGAGAGGCTATAATAGGTCTTAAAGAGTATAGTGGGTCTCTTTTTGTGTTTACACAAGACAAGGTAGCAGCATGGGATGAATATGCACTAAGGGTTTTAAATACTAATGGTGGAACAACTAACAAAGAAACAATACAGGTAAGTGAAAGTAGACTACTTTGGTATAACCGAGGTGGAGTATATATCTATGCAGGTGGTACAGAAGCAACACTTATTAGTAGACCAATTCAAGACTGGTTAAGTGTAGTTACAACAGCAGATAATGTTACGGGTGGGTTAGACTCAAGGGGTAGGTATTGCTTATATATTGGAGATGTTACATTTAATGGGACTGCTTATACAGATGTTGTTTTAAGGTATGACATACTAATTAACTCATGGGATGTGCTTATTAACAGACCTTTTAAGTATTGGACAAGAAACAAGGCAAGTGGTGTTTATGAAGTATACACAACTAATCCAGACGGACAACAGGTATGGCAAACAGATTTGGGGTATGCACTAAATGGATCTGCACAGGGTTCAGTTTATCAAACACCAAAGTTGTTTGGAGCAGCAGAGAATGTTGATGATGTTAAGAATGCTTACGAAGTACAGGTTGTTTACAAGCCAACTGGTGCTAGTGAGTTTTTAACAGCCCAGTATAGAATAGGTGGAACGGGTAACTGGAGTAATGTGGAGGGAACAACAAGTAATGTGAACCTATCAGGAACAGACGAGATTAAAGTACAAAGACTTATAATGCCAAGTAAAGCAGCTGGTAAGTTTATAGAATTAAAACTTTCTCATAGCTCAAGTGGGGCAGGTCTTTCTATTTATGGACTCAACCTAATTTATGATACCGAGGCAAGGGAAATACATTAATGTTAGTAATTACAGCAGAACAAATTAGACAACAATTAGGGGCTTATTTAACTAAACCTTTAGAGGTTGGCTCTGGTGTGATGTCTACACAGCAGACACTATCGTCAACAGCCCTATCTACAGGTGGGCTTAGTGGGTCGTTTATTATTAAAAATCAGGGAGATATAAGTTTGTACGATAACGAGAACCGATTATCAATTTTTATTGGCTTTTAAATGGTTGGAGATAATGTTCCTAAAATATTAGCCGCAAGGGATGATTACGATGTACGAACCGCAGAGGTGAGATATTTAACTATTGACTCAACCAAAAATCAGCTCAAAGAGTTTTTATCAGGTGGAGGTACTGTAACTGTTTCTAAAATAGGAGATAATACAGATAAGGAAATTGTAGAAATTGCACATAACATAGGGTATCAGCCATTGTTTCATGGGTGGTTTAGAAAGGCTGGGGAAAATGAATGGCATAAAATACCAGATGTAGTTGTTGTTAATGTTGAGGGTACAGATGTGTCTTTTGGATGTGGTATTTCAAGACCAACCTTAAACATGATACAGATTTGTTTTTATACAGCCGACCCATTTTACCCAGATTACAGTGAACAGTTTGAATATAAGTATATAATTTACATTGATCCATACAAAAATGCCTGGAGTTCCTAATGTAAAAGTAGCAAGACCCCGTTTTGATATAAGGACAGCAGCCCTTAAAGATTTGTCGTTTAGTAGTGAGTATAACCTTAATAAAATAGCTAAAACAGTACGAGCAACGGGGGACTCAACAGTGGCACATGGGCTTACTTACACACCGAAGTTTTTAACCATGAAAGAGCCTATTTCGGGTAGGTATGGGTGGTTTGCAAATACTAAGCTCAGCAACACGAATATTATTACAACACTTGGAACACACACTATTGACTATATACTCTATACAACAGAAAGTGATGTTTCAAATATAACCCATGTTTTAATTGACAATTTAACACCTGGTGTTTACAAAAAGAATATGGATGGCAAGCCAAAGTTATTACTTGGTGTTGACACGGGAACAGATTACGATTTTAAGTTACATAGTGGGTATGATACTTTTAAGGTTCATAGTACGGGTACACTAACCATTGACGCACCAGCTTATGACCCAGGAAGTGGTGGTGGTGTAGATGTACAAACGGTTACTGTTAATCATAACTTAGGATATGCACCTATGTTTGCACCTTTTGTAGATTATGAAACTGATATGTGGTTTTATCATATGGCAAACGAAGCGTTTAATACTTCTGTTGTAAACTCTGGTTTCTGGTTGATAGGTTCACAATATTATATTGACGAAGATGTTATGGATGACAACTTTGTTTGGTATTCTTGTAAACAAACCCATGTATCAAGTGCGATTACACAACCTGGTATTGGTGCTAGCTGGACAGATTACTGGGAGCTTTACGCAGACCCAGACCTAATAAACACATATGTAAACAACCTAGAAGACACTAAGATTAATCTTTGGGTGTTTGGGGACGACCAAATGCACAATTACCACTACATAAAATACTACTCAACAGCCACACAACTTGTTTTAGAGCTTACAAGAGTTGTTTCACCTAGCATACCAGACCTTTATGATTACACACCAGAGCCTACTGGTACAACTTCGGTAGATTATACTATCTTTTATAATCCAGCAAGCGAGGAAATGAACTTGTTATGATATGTTATAATTATACTATACGAGGGTGCTTAATTTGGTACGATTAACAAATGTCCATATATGTCGTAAAACCAGGAGACACTCTTAGTGCGATTGCCAATAGGCTTGGAATATCAAATTGGAGAACTCTATATGATGCTAACAAAGCCTTAATAGGTAGTAATCCTAACTTAATCAGAAGTGGGCAACAGCTGTCATACGGATCAACACCAGCAGTAACACCTGTAGCACCAGTTTCAAATGCAACAACACTAGGTACAGAGGCAGGAGCTGCTCAACCAATTAACTTTGCTAGTGTACTACCATGGGAGCAATATTTTGCACCAGAACTAGCACAGGGAAGTGCAGAGCAAGTGTATGCTAATTACTATGCACCTATTGTACAACAGGCACAGGGAGAGTTAGAGACTAACTTTGCTAATAGGGGATTAACAAGAAGTGGAATAAGAGGACAGAACCTAGGTGATTTATACAGAAAGTATGGAAGTGAGCAACAGGCAGGTATTGAAGCTGATGTAATGCAACAGCAACAAATGGCAAGAGAGGATTATAGCAGACTACAAGACCTTTATGAGTCAAGCTCAGGAAAACAGAAACCAACACAAACGACATATACGCCATATAAAGTGGCAAAACCAACTACAAGTGCTGGTACTTATGGGTCTTCTTATCTTGATTGGCTTAACAAGGCTACAAGAGTTTAGTTTAATATAAACAAAAATGGCAACAACAGAACAGAGGTTAGCAGAATACGAGGAACTTTTTAAGAAAGCTCAATCCTTTGACCCTAATAGGTTTAAGGGCGAGTTTGAGAAGTCTTATGGAGAGGCTACTAACTACAACCAAGATTTAATCAACCAACAGTCCCAAGCACTAGGGCAATTACAAAGTGTAGCTCCTACATTGAGAGAAAAGTACGCAAATACGCTTATCTCAGACCCAACGAAACAAATGTCTTTAATAGCACAGGCAAGACAAGCACCTATTACACAGTATGGAACAGCTGCTAATTTATTAACTGCAAGGGGAAATAGATACCAAGATATATTAGGAAAAGCTTTCGGTGCATACCAGACAGACGCAGAACAAGCCAACAGTGCAGCAGAGAATGCGTGGAGATTGTATCAAGACGCGGTAGCTCAACAAGAGGCTGCAAGAGCTAGAGCTGCTTCTAGTGGTGGGTCAAGCATTGCAGATTTACTTGCACAATTATATGGTGGTGGACAAACACAAGATGTGGTTGAAGATAATTTAGACATAACTGTTCCAGACTCTTCTCTTGGAAATAAACTTATAAAATCGGCTGGTGGAAAAACAGATACTAGCAAATGGCTTGGAACTGACGCATTAGGGTTACCATCAATACTTGGAACTGGAGTAAACCTACTTGGAAACCTACTTGGTAATATACAAGTACCGAAGAGAAAAAACCAATCTTTCTTAGATAAGTTGTTTAACAGATAACATGGCAAGACTAATAGGAGAGGCTGCAAGGGCATGGTTAGCACAAAACCCAAATGCTTCTTATACAGACAATATATCAGGACAAACAATAGCTAGACAAAAATCTGGTATTGAAAAGCTTTTAGCAGGAATAACACAACCTTTTAGAGGTGGTGCTGGGGTTGCACAAGAGTTTGGGCTTACCTTAGCCGATATTATAAGAATGGCACAGGGAAAAGATACTGTTAAAAGACCTGATAAGTATGCACTATTATCACAAGAAGAGTCAGAAACACTTAAAAAAGACCCATTGAAGTTTGGTTTAAAATCAGGTGCTGGTGTAGCTTCTTATGGGCTTGGTGGTGTGTCAAAGGCACCAGCTGCAATAACTGCACTAGGTAGAATAGGACAAGCAGCAGGAAAAGGTGCGTTAGCAGGAACAGCAGGTGGATTTGCTTATAGTGATGAGGGTGAAGAGTTGAGTGATACACTTAAAGGCGGAGCGTTGGGTGGACTACTTGGTGGGGCATTACAGGGTGTTGGTGAGGGTGTAAGGGCTATTAAGGGTGCTAAACTACCAAAAACAAGCGAGTTTGGTTTGGAAACAAGAGGTAAGGCAATAGGATTAGACGCTAATAAACTAGCAACAAGTAACAAAACAAGTGTAACATCTTCAACACAGGGTAAACAGGTAATAAGAGATTACTTTGACGATATGGATACTTTAGGGTTACCAACGCACACATCGGAAATAGCCTCAACAAGCTCTGATAAAGCACTAGCTAAGTATGGAGACGAGTTTAAGGGCTTACTTGGTAGTGCAGACAGTGTAAAAACATTTACAGTTAAAGACACAAATAAGATAATATCAAACATTGAAAAAGGATTTATTAACAACCCTAAGATAGCACAGAATGCACAATACCAAGAGTTACTTGGGGACTTGAGAATGCTTGGAAATAATTATAGCCCAAGTGCATTAAACACAGTTAGAGAAAAGGCAAGGGAGTTAATCAACTGGTCTTCCACCAATAATGCTGCAGTAAGCCAAAGAGCAACCTCACAGGTTTTTGATGTAATTGACGACTTCTTTAAAAATAGTGTACCAGGTTCTAAAGACTTACTTGCTAAAATGAAAAACATTTATACAGTAAGACCATTCTTTCAAGCTAAAGCACCAGGTGCAGGATCAATCAAGGTTGGTACAGCTTCTACAAATGTTGCAGTACCTAGCTTTGGACTTCAAGAAAGAGTACCAGAAGCAATAGGAAGAGGTTTACAAGGCTCAGTATCACAAGGTATGGGAACCTCCTCATTACTAGACACTCTTATTAAAGGTGGACAGAGGGCTATTCCAGGTGTAATTGGTGCTACAAGTGGGGAACAACAGGTACAACAGGGGGTTCAACCAGAAATGCAAGTACAAGACGAATTAAATCCAATAAATATTATGTTAGCACAGGGAGTTTTAAGTGGACAAATAAGCTCAAGCGAAGCTAATGCAGTATTATCTTTGCTTGGAATGGGTGGTGGTGGTAAAAAGAGCGACCTACAAAGAAAAGCAGAGTCTGCACTAACTTCTATTAACACCCTGGAAGGTATATTACAGCAGGGTGGAAATAATGTTTTACTTGGACAACTGCTACCTTTACAGGGTGGAAACTCACAGGCCCAAATCTATAACAGTGCAGCAACTGACATAATGGACACACTAGCGAGATTGAGAACTGGTGCAGTAATAAACGAAGAGGAAGAGAAAATGTATCGTGGGTATATTCCAAAGATAACAGACACACCAGAGAGACGGGCTTATAAATTGCAACTACTAAGGCAGGTCTTTGGTGGAATGGCAAACTCAACACAAACAACCGACACTAATAACACCGACATACTCCAAACACTAGGACTACAATAATATAACACGATAGAGAACATGAACATGGAGCAAAAGACTGCTAGTTTAGAGATACAAATAACAGGGGTACAAAAAGATGTGTCCTATTTAAAAGAAAAGGTGGATGCAGTGGATGTTAAACTAGACAAAATGGATGGTAAAACTGACAAACTAATGACAGACCTACCTAGTGTTTTTAAAGATATAATGGAAAATTATGTTACCAAAGACGAGTTCAGAGCTTTTCAGGGTGTTGTAAACATTAGTATGAAGGAATACGAGGGGTTTGAGAAAAGTATAACCAGCCTTAAAACAAATAATAAAGTAATTGCAGGAATAGGTGGTGCAATTGTTTTTATACTAAGTTTCGGGAATACTATTGCAGACTGGCTAACAAGCTTAGTACATACACGATAAAATACTATTACAGTTTAATATTTTACAACATCGGTAGAGTAGAGTGTAGTAGGGGGTTTTCCCCAGTAGGGGGATATTAAAAGTGTTGTATTACCAATGTTTTTGTAAAATAGGGGATATACCCAGCAGAGTGGGGGAGTGGAATAGGGGAAGTGGTATAATATACTATTAAGTTTAAACAAACTTACATGGCAGAGATATACAGTTCGTTATTTAAAGGTAATGTTCATGTTACCACGCCATTCAAATCCACACACAAGGCTATTGACCTAGGAAACTACAAAACTAGAAACGCTATTTATTCACCAAACAAACTAGGAGCTGGCACAGTATCATATGTTGCTACTTCATACACAGATTCAGCAGGTAAGGCATGGGTTAATTCTTTAGTTGTTTATATTAAGTACGATAACGGAATGACTAGTAGACATTTTCATGGGTATGTAGCCGACAAGGTAGTTAATAAGGGAGATAGAGTTTCAGTTGGACAACAAGTATACAGAACAGGGAACTCGGGCAATTCAGTTGGGGATCACTTACACTATGTTTTACTCAACTCTTCAGGGGTTGCAATAGACCCAGCACCCTATGTTTTAGGAGACGCTATTGTAGAGCCGCCACAGCCCCCACAACCAACGCCATGTGAAGATGAGGTAAAGAGGCTACAGGGGGTGGTAACGGGGCTTGAAGGTACCGTGAAACAGGTTACAGATACCAACGCACAGTTGGTTATAGATTTAAACCTTGCAAAAGAGAGGGTTGGCTTTTTAGAGGGAACTTTAGCAATTAGACAGGAAGAGTTGGTTCAAGCAGAAGAAGATATAGCAGGGTTAAAAACATCAAGGGATTATTGGCAAGCAGAACATAAAAAGGTGGTAACAGAACTTAATGAGTTGAAAGCTGGTCGGGACACATGGATTAATCGTATTGCAGATATTTTGCATAATTTATTTAACAGAAAATAATGGATTGGATATATTTAATAATTGCGTTAGGGTTGTTTTTCGGGATGATTAGTTTAATTTTTTTTAAAAGGTGCAATGAGTGAGCTAACTAATACGGCGAGAGCTGAGTTTGCAGGTGTTAAGGTGTTAAAAGCCTCAAAATGGATTTTAATATCTGGAACTGCAACATTTTTCTTAACAGGACTTTTGGATGTTGTTGCTGAAGTTGAACTTCCAACTTGGGCAACACTTGGGGTTTATTTATTAATTAACACCCTTATATATGGGGTTTCAGCATATATAAAAGGAGAAAACGGAACAAAATAACACCAAAACAACACTAACTTAAACTGCTCGAACATGAACAAGAACACGGTGTGTATTATTTCCCTACTATTTGCGATAGTCGTGTGTTGCATATTTTGGATTATACTTTGTGATTTTACTAGGGCTATTGCCCTACTTTTTTCTAAACTTGTAATTACACTAGCTAATTTCTAACATGAGTAGACCACGAGGAAGTAAAAACAAACCAAAACAACCCACCATTAAAATTACACTACCAAACACCATGTCTAGCCTAGAAACCGAGGGTATATACAAATCAAACAAAGAGGATAGTTTTGAGTCAAAGAGGGAAATTGAACAAAGTTACTTACAGAAAGCAAGAATAGAAATTGAAGAAGGCTCTATGCCTGCAAACTTAACTTTTGAGGACTTCCACGAAGAGGCTTTGCGTAGATCAGACTTTAGGGAAAGAGTTGAGGGTGAGAAAAGACATGTTGAAATTAGTATAGAAACCAACAAACCAATAGCAATAGCTTTCCTATCAGACCTGCACATTGGAAATGCAGGAATAGACTATGAGCTTTTAAAAGAAACAGGAAGGATTATTAAAGAACACCCCCTAGCCTATTGTATAACAGCAGGAGATATAACAGACTCTCTTTTCTTTGACTATGGGGAAGAGATACTAAACATGCAAGAACAATATGTTTACATGCACAAACTACTTTCTTGGATAGGTTCAGATAATATATTAGCTGGTATTGTTGGTAACCATGAGAGCTGGGCTAGAAAGAGTGGCGTAACCAATTACATAGAGTTTAGTAATCATACACAAAGACCTCTACTTCGTGGTGTTAGTTTTGTTGATTTAACAGTAGGTAAGATACCTTATAGGCTTATGATGGCACATAGGTTTAGGGGAGAAAGTATGTATAACCCTACTCACCAAGAAAGCAGGGCCAACAGAGAGTTACAAGGTGCAGACATTATCATGGCAGGACATACCCACAAGCCTGGAGAGAGTGTTATATACCAACCTGAGTATGGTGGTGGTGCTAGAAAGGTTGCCCTTGTTAATGGAAAGACATTTAAAAAACTAGACGCTTATGGTAAGGATCAAGGCTATACGCCTATAACAGCAGAGCAACTTGGTTGTAACTGGATAGTATTAAACCATGATAGGAAAATGGTAAGGGTATGCTCAAGTAATGAGGAAATGCTTGAAACAATGAAAGGTTATATTTAAGACATAGAAACATGATAACAAGACAAAGATGTGAGGTTTATTCAAGAATAGTGGGTTACATTAGACCCATTAGCCAATGGAACCCTGGGAAAAAATCGGAGTTTAAAGACAGGAAGGTGTTTAAGGCTCGTTGAAAACTTAATAGGGTTGGTAATACACATAACTAGCACACTCAATCTTGTAGACTACAACTAGGACTTACTGCGCCATTACCAACTCTGTTGAGTGTTCAATTCTGAGCCTCAAGAGGTAATACCTCAAGTTCTTTAAAAAGGAGATTGGAAATGCCTATTAAAGTCCTACCATGTATTGACTGTGGTAAGGAGGAATCCTACGACTGCGAGTTGTACCTTTGTATGACTTCAGACGGATTTCTTGTCGTGGTATGCATTATGTACGCTGTAATGCACAACCTAACCATCTTGCAAAAGATGAGATTAGTACCCCCAGAAGACGAGGTGTGATGTGTCCAAACACAAAACGCACGTTCAACGAGAACCCAAGCTAGACTGGAAACACGAAATTAAGGTATCTCAAGATTGTATCTGTTTATGTTGCGGTAGAAAATACCACGAAAGGAACTTAACAATCCATCACAAAAAACCAAAATGTAAGGGAGGGAAAAACACAAAAGATAATTGTGTAGGTTGGTGTTTAGAGTGCCATAGGAAGTATAACGCAAAGTGGGGCTTAAAGGTGTCTGATAATTATGGTAATCCAATTTAACCAAAGAGGGGGTTTGCTTCTTATATCTTGTACTTGTACTCGTATTGGCAACCCCCTCACCATCTCCTTTTAACAATGTTGTATAATAAATAGTCGGGTCAAGTTTAGTTCAATTTTAAGTTTAGTTCAGTAATGTTATGTCAAACAAACAACAAAACAGCAGTGGTGCTTCACAACCTAAAGTTCCAGAACAATTTATTCCAGATGTGTATTATTTTCCAGTACAGGTTGAATGGGAGTTAACAGAAATACAAAATAATTTGTTGGGAAAAATATTAACACTAGTAGAAACCCTTAATCTCACACCTAAACAAGAAAAGGCAACCAAAGATTTAATTAGGACCGTAGTGAAGGAGCAAATGATTTCCACAAGAAGACAACTAGATAAAAGGCTAAACGACCTATTGGTATCTGGTATGAAACCTATTGATAAAACCATTGATAATAAGTTCTCTTTTACAAGGAGTTATCGTGTTCAACCTATATATGATAGCGAGGAGTCCCTAGAGGGAGATGGTAGTTCAAAATTGGTAATGTAGTTCATTATTGACCCGACATTTTATGTATAACACTATCCCCTAATTATTTACTACAACCCTATTTACATCGTTTAAAAATGGATATATATTAGATTTAGTATGAAAAAGACCAAGCAAAATGTTTCAAAGTTAGATATTCAAATAAGGGGGTTGGTTTCCACGCTTGGTCGCCAACTCTCTTATTTGGCTATTTAATTTAAGACCAAGCAAAAATGAAAACAAGAATCATACACACAAAGGTTTGGAAGGACTTGTGGTTTGCTAATTTATCTAAAGAGGCTAAATTCCTTTGGCTCTATCTTTTAACAAACGACAAGATCAACATATCAGGTATCTATGAGCTGACGGACAGAGAGTTGGAGTTTGATATGGGGTTTCAAATATCAGAGAAAACCAAAGGTGAGTTAAAACCCAAAGCAATCTTTTGTATGGGGTGGGTGTTTATTCCTAATATTGAGAAATATAATTCGTATAGGAACTCTCCAAAGAACCAAGTCGCTTTTATTAAAGAGATTGAATGTATTCCAAGAGTGGTAATTGATACACTACTGTCTGATACTAGTATAGATAGTAGTATATATAGTACCCCTATACTCCTAGAAACCATAAATCATAAATCAGAAAACAAAAATAAGAAATCAGAAATCCTAAATAAGAAATCAGAAATAGAAGAGAGTTTACCCTTTGATTGGTTAGTAGAGGAAAAGAAGAGAACAGCTAAGTTATTAGATCAATACACCAAATGAAAAAGAAACAGTTGTTTGTTACAAAGGTTAGTGTTAATGGGGTTGAGCATTTACACTCTATGACACTAGGCACTGCACCTAGAAGTAGGGTTGAATATGCAATACAAGAAAAACTAATGCTATTTGATAGAGAGTATGGTGATTATGGGTTTACAAGAAGGTCTACCAATTACATAAACTTCTGGAAGTGGCTACAGGGAGATGATGACAAGCTAGTTACCAAGAGTGTAATAGAAACTATTTAATTTTTATTTTTATTTTCATGTTTAAGATTTACAGAGTTAAAAAGTACACACAGTTTCCTAAAAGAATGGCAACCGACAAAGTTATAAGAACAGTTGATAATATAAAAGCTGCACAAATCATAAGTATTGAGCATAACAAGAGTTCAGATGATAGATTTTATGTAGAGGAAATACAATTACTAGAGGATAATATCCTTGTTGACACTGCTTTTAAGTTGGTGTAATATGTAAACAATATAAATTATTACTTATTATTTAATATGAAAGAACAAGTACAAAGTAAGACCATCATACTACAAAATAGGTATGGCGGAGATGAACTCACACTTGTAGTTGATAGGGGGTTTAAGCATTTCACAATAGACTTTGGTGGGGTTAGGTTATCACTAACAGCTGATGATCTATTTGATTTAATAGAAATGTTAAATCGTGTTTACAAGATAGTTAGATAATTTTTATTACCAAGAGGATGGAAAATAAAAAAGAATATACATTAACCGAAAAGCTTACTTATGCAATTCCATACAAGTGGAAGATACAAAGCAAAGCTAAAGACGGAAAGAAAGCACAATGTGTTGCTTACATAGACGCAAGAGATGTTATGGACTTACTGGACCGAGCAGTTGGAATAGAAAACTGGAGGGATAGTTACAGAAGAGAGGGTAGTCTTATTTGTAAACTTGAGTTGAGAATAGGTGGGGAGTGGGTAGCAAAAGAAGACACTGGGGTACCAAGTCCATTTGAGGGAGAAAAGGGGGAGTTTAGTGATTCCTTTAAGAGAGCTGCTGTTAAGTGGGGTATAGGTAGGTTTCTCTACGACCTAGATTTTAAGTGGGTAGACTTAGACACCTATGGCAACCCTGTTGATAAGGCAGGAGCTAGGATATTGGGTTTAACAGATTACTTTAACAAATTATAAATATGAAAATATCAAGACCAATTAAAGGTGTGAGGGTAGTGGATCTAACAGAAGACACTCCAAGTGTGTTTAGTAGGTTAGAGGAGAGAATGAGAATTAGAGAAAGATTGAAAAAAGAGTTGAACAAAGAAATGACTATTGAGCAGAAAGAAAAGTTATACGAGGTTAAGATAAGGTTTATGAAAGACCTAGAAGAGAGCTTTAGTAAAAAGTTGTACGAAGCTGATTAAGTAGTTCCTTAAAATGGGGTATCCAAAAGAGTAAGGGGTTTGCTAAATAATAAGCAGGGTGGCTTTATAGCGAAAGCTTAGCAAGGGAGTTTCATATCTCCCTGTAATAACCGTTGCTGGGTTTAATTCCCAGCCCCCATTACTATAAGATTTGTTAAACACTTGACACCAGTTACATAGGGTGTAAGATATAAACAATATATAACTTATTATATTACAAATATGAAGGTAATTAATTTAAAAGAAAAGACTAGCAGACTTAGAAATAAGGTTGTTGGTAGCGTTATGGGTGTTGATCTCTTTGACGGACAAAAAAGAGGAGAGGTTATAGCTAGGAGAGTGTTAGTACTTATTTTACTAATTCTAGCGATATATGTTTTACTAGATTTGCTAGTAGACAAGGGTTGGATAACCACAAACGAGCAAAGGCAAGTACAGGCGACTACTCAAACTATTACCCAAGCCCCTGTAGTGCCCCTAGAAATTAGAGAGGTGTCCCCTGTGGCTCAACAGACCACTCCACAAAAACAAGAGGTTTTAGAGGCACCACAGCCCCTTCCAGATAATATTGAAAAATATATTACAAGGTATGGTGGGGAGTATGACACAAGTTACATTAAACACTTGAGAAATTATTGTGATATACCAACACTTAAACTTGTAGTTGCAATAAGTGTAGCAGAGACAGGGATGGGAAAAAATACAAACAGAGACACAAACTATTTTGGGTATTTTTATAACGGAAATAGAAGTTATGATCCAAGCCAAGAGGAAATGGCAAAGGTTATTTGTAGGGGTATTGGAAAGTATTATAGCGATGTAGCTACTAATTACGAGAAAGCCAAGAGATATACAGGGAACGACCACACTACAACTTGGATGGGTAATGTACAAAAAGCTCTTTTAGAAATGAATTAAAAATTAGGGTGTTACTTGTACCCTGGTTCTGGATGTGGACATTTAATTATAGCAATTCTTAAACGACACCACGCTAAGTCTGGAGCTAAGGCACAGGTAACATCGCAGGGAAGTGTAACGGTTGCACTTTAGGTTCATAGCCTAAGAGTAGTTAGTTCAATTCTAACCCCTGCAATATGGTGGGTGTTAAATAAAGGCTACAACAAAGATTTGTTGGGTTCTGTTGAATACTAAGAATAAAACAGTTGCACCTACCAGTTCTTTTAATAATTTGTATGAGGTACTTTGGTGAGAATGCGAAGTGCGACTTACTATCATCTTAGTAGCATAATGGAGAGCGAGGGAAACAACTATCCTAGAAGAAGCAGTGAAGAACGGCACTGCCAACTCAGTAGTAAGTTCCCAGAGTATCTCATACAGGTTATTAGCTCTTTGATAATTCAAACGGACAGACCTCTAAATGGTAACTACGCTTCTTGTGGGTAGTAATTAAACCCTTTTGGAAGAAGCACACCAAAAAGTAGTAAGAGGATGTCCGTCATGAGTTATTAAGGAGTAGTTTAATTTAATCAAAAGAGAAGATGAAAGAAATAAATACTGAAAAGATACAGGTAAAACTATGGTTAGAAGATATCGAGGATGGTGCTATGGAGCAGATTAAAAATATTGCTAACCTACCTTTTGTATACAAGTGGGTTGCAGTAATGCCAGATAGTCATCAAGGGTACGGAATGCCTATTGGTGGGGTTGTAGCTCTTGCTGATGTTATTAGCCCTAATATGGTGGGCGTAGATATAGGTTGTGGTATGTGTGTAGTTAATACTCATATAAAAACAGAGGATATTACGCAGGAACAATTAAAAGAAACATTGGGTGGAATAAGAAAGGTTGTACCAGTTGGGTTTGCACACCACCAGAAGAAACAAGAGGAGAGCCTAATGCCATTTAGTAATAGCAAAAGTGCTAATGGTGTCGTTGTAGCTCAGGAGTATGACAACGCCCTTACACAAATAGGAACGCTTGGTGGTGGTAATCACTTTATAGAACTACAAAGAAGTAGCGAGGGTGAATTGTGGATAATGATACATTCTGGTAGTAGAAATCTTGGTAAGCAAGTGTGTGATTACTACAATGCAAAAGCTATTGAATTAGCTAAGAAGTGGTATATACCAAATGTTGTAGAACAAGACTTAGCATATCTACCTACCGACACTAAAGAGGGTCAAGATTATATACAGGAAATGCAGTATTGTGTGGACTTTGCATTTGCGAATAGGAAACTGATGATGGAGAGGGTCATGGGTGTTGTAGCTGATACTCTTGGCGATTATAAAGCAGAAGAGATAATTAACATAGCACACAACTACGCAAGACTGGAAAACCACATGGGTAGGAATGTATGGGTTCATAGAAAAGGTGCTACAAGTGCAAGGCTAGGAGAGGTTGGAATTATTCCAGGGTCTATGGGTACTAAGTCCTATATAACAGAGGGACTGGGAAATGTTCAATCCTTTATGAGTTGTTCACACGGAGCGGGTAGGAAAATGGGTAGAATGGAAGCAAGTAGAAACATAACTCTAGAAGAGGCAGACAAATCTATGGAGGGGGTTGTATACGGTAGGTGGGGAAAGGATAGAAAAGGTAATCTAGACTTTGGAGAAGCTCCTCAAGCATATAAGGATATAGATGTTGTTATGGAAAACCAGAAAGATTTAACAAAGATACTGGTAGAGTTAAAGCCGCTAGCTGTTGTTAAAGGTTAGTTTAATTTAATCATTACAGAGAATGGAAGAGAAGAGAATATTTACAATTGAGTTTGATAAACCAGTTAAGCTAATTAAGCTTGACAAAGAGGGTTTAGAGTTTAGTGATGGTACAAAAATAACCGATTACCATGACCAAGACTGCTGTGAGTATGTGTATGCAGACTGGGAGCAGTTATCGGATACAGGAATAATGGAAGAGGAGTTTAGGAAGATTAGAATAACAGGCAATCCGTTATTAGGAATAGTGTTGAATGGTACTTATGCAGTACCTTGTTACAATTCTCAAAATGGGTATTATTCTAGTAGTTTATCAATAATTGTTAATCAAGAGGGAAGACCAGAGATTACAATAGATATATCAGGATTTGTTAAAGATGATATTGATTAAACTATCTAACATTAAACAGGACACAAAATGACACAGCAGGAGAAAGAGATTAGAGAGTGGTCAGAACATTTAATAAAGATGATTGCTATTTACCATTCAGACGAACAAAAACATATGAACTGTCCTCTATGTGGAGTAAATATAGGGGAACTTGCAGACCATATGACTGAAAAGATAAACGAGGTTAGACAAGAAGCAAAAAGGGAGGTGTTAGAGGAGGTACTAAAGAAGAAAACTAATTACAAAATAGAAAAAGAGGAACACGGATATAGGGTCACATTAGAGTATGTTTTAGTAGATGATATTGAGAAAGAGTTAGATAACATTAAACAAAGTAAAAACAATGGATAAGATAGAGAAGATGAGTGGATATAGTGAAGTAACTATGAAGCTTAAAATCAACGAGATAATAGATTACCTTAACCAATCCCAGAAGCAACCAGAGATAAAAAGTGATGCAGAGGAGGCTATTGATTTATGTGTAGATATGGCGTTCACAAGGAATAAAGAGCTAGAGGATTTAGAGGTGGAGCCAATAAAGGCAACAGAAGGGATAAAGAAGACAAGGGTGATACATGAACAGTGGCTGGAATTTGAAAGAATTAGCCCAAAAACACAGATATTTGGGAAGTACCAATACCTATTTAGTCGTGGAAATGAAGTATTCAGTGTAATAAGGATAAAGAATCCTTTGACCAGAAAGTTTGAATGGGAGGTAGTACAGGTGGAAGGTGAAAGTGGATATTCAGATATGAACAAGTTTACAACACTTAGAGAAGCAGAGGGTTTTGTTATGAGGAGGTTATCTAAATTAAAAGTAAAGGAATAACCTATGAAGAAGATAGAGAAGTTAAGTAATCTGGATTTGAGGAAAGACCCTCTTGATATAACAAGTAGTGAATGGGGAATAATGAGTAAGCTTAACGAGCTTATAGAAGCATTCAACCAATCCCAGAAGCGACCAGGGGGGATAGAAGTAAAAGAATATTTACAGAAGATGTTGGATAGGTGGAACACTTATGATGAACTTGATGGATTTGTAGCAGAGAATTTTAGGACTGATTTAGAAAAGCTTTTAGAGTATTGGGATTTAAGAATTAAAGAAGAACCTGTTAGGGTGTTTTATACAGGAGATGTATATACTACTAGCAATAAAGAACCAGAGAAGCAAGAGGAGTGGAGGAAAAGAATTACTTGGGAAGATGGAGAATATTTTATGATAGACGGAAAAGAAGCTAATGAGGAAGATTTAAGAGATTTTATATCTCAACTACTATCCGAGAGGACATTTACTAAAGAGGAGTTGTTTATGTTAAAACTTGTTACGAATGATATACACAACAAGGGGAATTATGCTTATGATGAGATTGCAGATAAAATATCTAAACTATTAAAGGAATAAGAATAATGGGAAAAAGAGAAATAAAAGAGTGGAAAAAGGAGTTTAAGTTTCCAGAAGATGGGGCATTAACAAAAGACCACAAATTGTGGAGAGACGATGGTGAAGAGTTAAGTAAGTGGGTGGAATCACTATATGAGCTGGATGAGGAAAAAACTGCCAACTTTGTACAAGAATTACTATCCGAGAGGTACGAAGTAGGATGTAAAGATGGAGCAAGAGGTTTCTTTGAGGGTGTCCTAAAACACTTGGAAGATAGAGAGGAAACAAAGGACAGTATTAAGGGAAGAATAGAACTATCAAAGGTTCTTTTAGAGGTTTATAAAATAGACTTATCTAAACTATTAAAGGAGGGAGAATGAGAGAGAGTATATTTCCGAGTTTACTAGGGAAGTTAATTAGGATGGTAATTAGTGGTATTTTTTTATACCTTTTGCTTGATAAACTTGATATGTCTTTCTGGTGGATGTTCATGTTGATTTTAATTTAATTAAAGGAGTAAAAACAATGGATAAGAAAAGAGAGATAAGAGTACCTGACAAAAGCATAGTTATATCTTTCATTGTACCTATTGAAGATGATAAGAGTGGTGAATTGAACTTTCAGATACAGGGAAATGGGAAGTTTATAACAGGACTACCAGTCGATAACAAAAAAACAGCTTTGTGTATTGGTAGGAGATACTATTACGAGATACCAGTTGAGGAGTTAAAGAAACTTCTTACGACAAGGAGGACTGGAAATGAAGTCGACCTTGATACTTACATTGACTATCAAAATGGTAGTTTTAATCTTAAAGAGAAAGGGGAGTAAATATGAAGAAGGAGAAAGACGAGAGTATGATTCAATATACAACAAAACAAGTAATGGAGAATATTCAGCACGAAATTGATGTTTGCATAGAGAATTTCAAGAAGGAGGATTCATTGAAAGCAGAACAAACAGCATTTATAGAGGGTATGAAACATATTCAGGAGTTATTCGGAGTTGCTGAAAACCAAGTATCTAAATTAGTTAAGTAAAGGAATAACCTATGAAAATACAAACAACAAAAGGAATTTATGATATACGATTTGACTGGGATAAGGCAGAGATAGTTAGAACTAGGAAGGATATATCTGTAGAATTATCTTATTGTTTTAACCATATTGCTAGTATAGAAGTATCATCGGAATTGGAAGCAACGGAAGTATTAAATAAATTAAACGAAGGATAACCTATGAAGAAGAAAAATGAATTGATTATGGTATGTTCAAATTGTAAGAAGGTTCTAGTCATTATTAAGTCAATAGAGTTAAGAAATATTAGTTTGAACTTCCGAATACTTTGTAATGAGTGTTATCAGAAGTTAGACCAATCCCAGAAGCAACCAGATGACTGGGTAGGTTATGTAGATAAGCACTATCAAGAATGGAAGAAACACAAAGAAGAGTTTGATAAAAAGGCAGAAGAACAATTAGAAAGATTTGAGTATAAACCAGAGAAGCAACCAGAGGACTGGAGAAACATCACAGTTGGACAGCTAATGGAAGATAGAAAGAAAGCAGTAGAGTTTCTAAAGAATAATCCAGATTTCATAAAAGAAACAGAGGGTGATAAGGAGTCCTTAGCTTTCCAAAGTTTAGTTAAACCAGAGAAGCAAGAGGAGTGGAGAGAGATAGATATCTGTAAGAATTGTTTTGGAAATAATATAGGAAGAAAATACCACGATGCAGATTATAAAAAAGGTGTTAAAGTGATAGGGATTAAAGTATGTCTAGATTGTGGTTGTGAAGATATTTGTAATTTGGGAGATTTATCCCAACTACTATCCGAGAGGTACGAAGTAGGATGTAAAGATGGAGCAAGAGGTTTCTTTGAGGGTGTCCTAAAACACTTGGAAGATAGAGAGGAAACAAAGGACAGTATTAAGGGAAGAATAGAACTATCAAA
>Ga0208375_1000814_pt1 | contig 39654 bp, 40 predicted proteins | sample RifOxyD1_FD_184038 | JGI IMG/M metagenome (GOLD analysis project Ga0208375, IMG submission 184038) | Soil microbial communities from Rifle, Colorado - Rifle Oxygen_injection D1 (SPAdes) | ecosystem: Environmental > Terrestrial > Deep subsurface > Rock core/Sediment | place: Rifle, Colorado... | reverse complement strand
TCTTTGCAAAGGCCTGCTCTTTTTGCAGTCCGCCGAACAGATTGACCGCGACCGGGCGCGCGATATAAACGCCGATGCCCAGCACAAAACCCATGCCCGAAAGAAACCCTGCGCCGGATGGTTCCGTCTGCGATGAATCCTGGACATCTTGTTTTGTCGCCGCCGTGTTGTCATCAAGCGTGTAGCCAGACACCGGCATCACCGCCGCACTGATCTTCACGCGCCTGAACTCCGCGGCCCGCGCCATGCCCGCCGCAAAGATACCGAAGAGCGTAGCCGCAATCAAAAACGTCCTCACAATCCTGTTAATGTCCATATTCATTTCCCTCCCCTATGTTAAGCGGGTACAGCAAATCTTTCAATCAAACCAGATCGCCGGGACCACAGCGTTGCCAACCATCACATCCGCGCTCGAACAAACAGCGTGATCTCCGGCAGATTCATACTGACGCGTCCTGCTTCTTGAAAACCCAGTCAAAGAAGAAAACACTTCTCCGGGCCTGTCGCCATCAGTTTCGAGATAAACCTCCATGTGAGCCAACAGCAAATAACTCATGTACGCGTTCATGTATGCTCCGTAATTGACTTGTGTCGATATGGATTCATGCCATCCGTAAAAGTTCTTAACATTCGGAGAACAAGAAATGCCAATTGGGCTCACGCCATCAATGGCGTTTGAGTTGACACATGAGTATTTAAGTTTTGGAGAATGATGTGCTTCATTCTTGTCCTGGTCAAGAAATACAAGTGATCTGACTTCGAGCTTGCGTATCTTCCGCCCAGAATCTGAAGTGTTACCGTCAAAAACAAGATCCAGACGAGCCTGTCCTATCGTCTTGGCTTTGAGCAGCAGCGGTGACTGTTGCGCGTCAACACCATCAGGCGTGGAGAACTTCTTGACCGTTGTATAATTGCCGCATATTGCCGCACTGAGCGCACCGATCGAGCCGCCATATACATATGTTTGAGGCTTGAAGAGTTCGGTAGCGTTTGCATCTGCATAACCAAAACATTTTTCAGTAAAACTGAAAAATTTCGAATTCTCCCGTGAATACTCAACGTTTGTAGCATCACACCCCTGGTATCCACCCATGCCATCGCGCCGGGTGCCAACAAGTTTCAGGCTCTGCAGCAGTGAAAGATTCCACAACACGTCATCGTTCTGCATCGGATAAACCCTTGTTGTAAATCCTGTCGTCTGCACCGGCTGACACCTGTTCATGCCGGTCACATCATCGAGCGTGCACGAATATTTTATCGGATTTGGATCATACCAGAAACTGAGAGCATCAACCTTGGGCCACCCGCCATTGTTCATCCGCTCGAACTTAAGATCGATTGCGCCGCTTCTTTTGATATCAAAACTGTCGAGCGGCACATCAGGACTTGTGCAATTTGCCTCTTGTGACCCGTTACTAACTTTTTTTTGTGCTACGTACTCCTTGCACTCCTGTTTGTCAGAAATATCAATCCCGTATGCAGGCTTGTCATTGTCTGGCCCTTTTGGATCCCCGCCAAGCAGCGACTTGCCATCCAACTTGCATCCGCTCGTCAGCAACGCCGCCCCGACCACAACCATCACCGCCATCATTCCGACCCAGCATTTTCTAAGCATAAATTTATTCCTCATACACCAGCAATAAAGTTTCATGTGTTACAGCCTGATCAGGAGACCGGCTTCGCTTTGCAGATATCCGAGATTTCCGCGCACTGCCGTGGAAAGACCCCAGCCATGACCGAAGTTGAGATTGAGTCTGAGGCCCGCATGGAGGGACCCGATGTTTTCTTCGGAACGCCGGAACGAACTTGCACCAATCATCGCGCCGAACTGGAGAAGATCCTCGAACCTCCCGAGCGAAATCCTGACGGGCATCACCTCAAGCTCGCCGCCGGCGAAAAATGCGGGTTTGTGCACGGTCCCCCTATAGGGAAAAGCATCGTTCACCCGCGTCCCGCCTCCATAAGCATTTATTCCGAGATCCTTGGTGAACTGGTAGCCGATCCCGACCACACCGCCGTAATTGGCGAACGGCCCTTCATGGCTCATGTCGGCATGTTTCTCTCCCATGGTCTGGAAAGCCAGAGACATCTTGGCTCCTATGAGCCAGTGCTTGCCGGACGGAGGCTCGGGCGCAGCCGCCACCGAGGCGCCGGCTTGATCCGCGGCCGCAGCCTGGGGCTTTGCGGCTTCAGGCGCCGGGGATGCCTCTGCTGTTGGCGTTGGTGAAGCGTTTGGCAGGGTTGTCGGCTTCTGTCCATTTGCCATGCCATCACCGCTTACGCTGAGCGAAGGACTTGCAGTGCTGTTCGGGCCTTGCTCGGTATTGTTAAAGTAAAAGTTATAGGTTGCCCCCATGGCCACCCATGACACCCCAAGCACACCCGTTGTTATGCCAACGGTGATAGCCCAGTACTGCCTCAAATAGTTTTTGAAATAACGCCTCAGTTTTGCGTTCATTGTGTCCCACCCTTTCTTGCGGTTACGTATTTTTTGAGCACATATGGTGCCAACCGCAAGCCCCCGGAATAACTGATGTCGACCATTGCGACTTATCGCATCCTGACTGTTTTGTCAGGTCATTGGTGGCATACTGCAAGCAGAATCACTGTAGAAACGCTTGAAGATCATCTTTTTTCTTTCTTCATCAGTGATGCCTTCTGGCAAGGAAGCCAGCACCATCGTACGCACTGCGTCGAACATCCTGATGCCCATCATGAATCTTTCTTCGCCCGTGTGCCGCAGAAGCATTTTTCTCTGCAACTCTGCAATTTCGGGGGAAGTGTCCTTCGAAATCACAAAATCCCCCTGTAAATTTCTACAAGACCCAGTTTTGGCAACCATGTATCAATATATTTTTGATCACATCCGGTTGAGAGAAGATTTTTTATGTCACGCGCTTGCACAGCCGATTTCGAATCCCTCATCCACGCAAGTTTTGAAAGAATCAGATCCTCCTTGCATATGATCCAGAGATTTGTGCCATCGATACCAACCGCAGTCTTTCTGGAAAATGCCAGCAGCGAATATTCGTCGGATTTTTTTACAATAAAATCAACCTTGATAACGCTCTCGTTATGAATGAGATTGAACATTCTTCTGTTTCTTATCGCGCTCATCATGGCTTCTTCGGAAAGATAATAATCCTTTTCAAACACGCCGAACACCGCAGCCGCATCCGAATCCAGGAGCTGCACCACGATATCAATATCGCGGGTCATTCTAGGCTCGGCATAATAATTCATGGCAAGCGAGCCGGTAAGCATGTATTCAATACTGTATTTATCCAGCCTGAAAGCAACGTCTTTGAGAACATCAAGCTCGTTAAGCATCACCCCTCGCCCATCGTCGAAAGCAACCTGTACAGCGTCCGCTCTGAAATACCGAGCCGCCGCGCCGTCAGGGTGCGGTTGCCGCCGCCGCGCTCAAGCATGCGCCGGACATAGCCATGCGTAAACGCGCCCTGCGCCTCTTCGAGCGAGCCAAAATCCCACATGCCTTCCCAGAACACGCCAGAATCACCGGAAGCGGCAGCCACGGGGGCGTCCAGCTCAAGATCATCCGCGCTGATCCCGGCGCCCTCGCCCAGAAGCGCCGCGCGCGTCACCACCTGCTCCAGCTCCCGCACGTTTCCGGGCCAGGAATGTTTTTCGAGAAGCAAAAATGCATCAGTTGAAATATCTTTGTTCACTCCGGCGAGCTTCAAAAAATGCGCGGCAAGCGGTCTGATGTCAGCCACACGCTCCCTGAGCGGCGCGATGCGCACCGTGGCGCCGTTGAGCCGGTAATACAAATCCTGCCTGAACCCGCCATCCCTCACCGCCGCATCAATGTCCTTGTGGGTGGCCGCGATTATCCGTGCATCGATCGCGACCGGACGGCGCGACCCCAGCGGCTCGATCTGTTTTTCCTGAAGCGCCCTGAGGAGCTTTGACTGCAGCTCCGGCGGAATCTCGCCGATCTCGTCCAGAAACAGCGTCCCCCCGCTCGCGAGCGCGAATTTACCGGGCTGGGACCTTTCGGCTCCCGTGAATGCCCCCCGCTCATAGCCGAACAAGGTGGATTCAAGAAGCGTGGCCGGAATGGCCGCGCAGTTTACGGCCACAAACGGGCCTTTTGAACGCCCGCTCCTCAGATGCAGTTCACGCGCTACGATCTCCTTGCCCGAGCCGGTCTCGCCGAGAATGATCACGCTGAGCGGCGTCGGGGCGATTTTGGAAATACGGCGGTCAAGCTCGGCCATCGCGCTGTCCGTCCGGGAAACGTCATAGACCAGCGCCGAGCCGTCCCCGGAACGCACAAGCTCGCGCAGCCGCGCGTTCTCACGCCGGGCAAAGCGAAGCTCGGCCCGGGAGGCAAGCATGAGTGCGCTTTGGGCGGCAAGAAGGCTTAAATCCCCGAGCGTATCACGCCTGATCGCCCTGCCGGGAGTGCGGGTGAACAAAAGCACGGCACCAAAAACCTTCTCGCCCACTATGAGCGGAAAACAAGCCGCCGAAAATATTTTTGCCTCGATAACACTGGCAGCATCGGACCATGGATGACCGATGATGCTTTCGACATATACCGGCCGCCTCTTTTCGATCGCCTCTTTCAGTATTGTGTTGCTCACCAGCTCACGTCTGGAGGAACTGACTTCGGGTTTGTGCGAAGCCACCATCTCCCAGGCCCCGCCCCCGGAAGAGCCCATCTCTGAAAGCAGATAGCCGGTCTCGGCTCCGGACATTTCAACCAGCGCGTCAAGCGTCTGATAGATCGCAGTCTGCGCGCCACCGGGACTTTGCAACGTGGAAGCGATGTTTTGCAGGACCTCAAGGGGTTTCAAGGAAGAAGATGTCCGGCCTCCGCCACCGGATGCCTCCGCCACCGGAACAGATGAATCCAGAAAAACCGCGCACCCGTCCTCCCATTCGATGCGGTCACATGAGCTTAAACCCGACGCGCGGGAAACACCCTGCCCGTTGATGCGCACCCGGACGCGCCCAGGGACAAGCTCGTATGAAGCGGTGTTTTGCATTACGGTGAACAAAACCCCCTTCATGACCGAATCCACGACAATATCGTGCGAAAGCTCCGTCCCGACGCTTGTCATGCGCTTTGCGAGGCAATATCTTTGCTCGTTCACGCAACCGCCCTGGACATAAGTGACAATCAACTGCGGCATCGCAATCACCTCACCCTGATAACGGTCGGTTCGTCGGCAGAAACCACCACAACCTGGTTGATGGGCCGGAGCCCGGTTTTTTCCAGCCGGAGATTGTGCCCGCCAGGTATCTGGTTTTTTAGCGAACGCGCCGGATTCACCGGCACGCCGTCCCAGTAAATCTTTACATCCTTTGTAACATCAAATTTCACAATGCCCGTAACCGGCTTTGGTTTTGAAGCCACGCGGCTGATCCGGTCTTTTATGGGTCCGGCAGCGGCCACCGGCATCACCGCCTGCGTTTCCGGCAGAGCAAGCGGTATGACCGGCCGCTCCGGTTCAACCGCAATTGCCATCGGTCTGGCCGTCTCCAGATGTTTCCAACCAAAAACCGCAAACAGGGCCAGCACACACGCCAAAAGCGCAAGCGGCATCACGGCCTTTCGCCTCTGCGCCCTGCGGCGCATGACCCCGTAATCATGCATGAGCCTTGGAATTGCCACGCTCTCGGGCGAAACAATGTTGATATGCGAAAGTGTTCCGAGTGCGGCGTCGAACCGCGACGCACGAAGCTGCCCCTCGCATCTGAGAACAAGCGCCCCGGACGCGGTTTTGAGCGCCGCCATTGCAACACCCGTGGGATCCGCGATCCATTTTGAAAAACCGAATTCATCGCGCGAGAGCCCGAGCCCCCCGGCATATTCCAACAGCACGCCGCTGAACTCGCCGGCGCTTTGAAACCTGTCCTCCGACTTTCGCGAAAGGCCCTTGTGAATGATTGAAGCAAGCGCCTGGCTGATCTTGGGGTTGCGCTTTTGCACGGGCTCGAATCTGACCTCGCTTACGGCGGCCAGCGTGGCTAGCGGGGTGTGGCGCGAAAATGGGCGTGTGCCGGTAACCAGAAAATACAGGATTGACGCAACGGCAAACAGATCCGACCGCGGCGTCACCACATCGCCACGCGCCTGTTCGGGCGACATGAAATCTGGCGACCCCAGAATGGTGCCCGAAAGCGTGAGTCGCGACACATCGGCCAACTTTGCAAGTCCGAAATCACTAACCAGCACGCGGCCGGTGTTACTCACAAGGATATTTGCCGGCTTGAGATCACGGTGTATCACGCCGTTTTCATGCGCATACGCAAGCGCCGCCAGTACTTCCACAACGGCCATCACGCCCACTTCCGGAAGCACATACGGAAGACGCGGCTGAAACTCCTCGAGAGAAAACCCGTCGATGTATTCAAGCACAACGGCAGGCGGATCTTCGCTCCAGATGGGTTCGATGACGCGCACGATGTTTGGATGATTGAGCGAGGATACCGTACGGAACTCCCCCATCGCCCGGCGGCGCATATCCGCCTGGTCCCAGATACCCGGATGAAAAACCTTGAGCGCAACAAGTCCGGGTGGCACCTCGCCCGGCTTGGATGCAAGAAAAACCTGCGCGGTTGCTCCCCGCCCCAGAGACTTTATGGTATTGTACCCACCCACCATCATTCTAATTGAATGCAATACTGCATCAAAAGCAATGAAGCAACAAACTTGCTTCAGGCCGATGAGGCATTATTTCGTCAACGCTTGATGAAATATAATTTTTACCGGCATCCGGCCAGGCGGCCGCACGAAACACAAATCCGACAAACATCATCGGTTTCAGCGCTGAAAGTAAGAGTGAAGTTTTTGTTAAGTGCTGGGAAGCGTGAACGTCTCCTTCGAGCATGGGTTCCGGGGTGGATTTGATTGTCGGAAATATAAAAACCGTTTTGAGAAACAAAGAAGCTGGCCTATCCGCCCGCAAACCACTCTTCCGCGGTTTTTTCAAACCCCGCGCCGTGCATGAAATTATAGGTCGCGCGGTTAAGAACAGCGCCAAAACCGTCATGATCCACGCCGGAGAAATCGTCAAACGCGAGATCGTTCAGGGCAAACACTTTTTTTCCAGGCCCACCACGCTCCCGGCGCCCCTCATGCTCCCCATGCCCCCGAGGCCCGCGCATCCTGAGGCCGTACGCGGCGGGATTATTGCCAAACACGCTGTGGGCGGTCAGGGAAAACCTGTGCCAGTACGCGGATTGAATCAGCCCACGGGCAAAAAGACCGCGGACAAAATCCAGTGACCGGACGGTATCCTCCCTTGTCTGCCCGGGGAGCGCATACATGAGATACGCATGAGCCATGATGCCGGCGCCGGAAAATGCCCGAAGCGCCGTCGCTATCGCATCAAGCGTCACCCCCTTGCCCGCAAGCTTGAGCAACGCTGGAGTTGCCGCCTCGATCCCGCCCGTAACCGCGACACAGCCGGCACGACGCATGAGACGAGCCAGGGAAGGCGTAAATGCCCGCTCGAACCTCACATTGACCCACCACCGGTATTTTTTTTTGAGCTTGATGAGTTTTTTTGAAAGCGCCGCAAGAAGCACCGGATGCGCGGCCTCGTCCACAAAATGAAAATCACGGCTCCCGGTCCCGCGCGAGACGGCGTCCATCCGTGCAATCAGCGTATCCACATCACAAGGATCGTAGCACTTGATATGCCGTAGCTCCGTGTCACAAAACCGGCAGCGCGCCCAGTAGCAGCCGCGCGCCAGAAAAAGCCGGTTCCAGAAGCCATCGGACCACATGCGATGCATGGGATTGGGCGTCTCGACCATCGAAATATAGCTGGCGGGATTGATGCCGTCGTAAGAGGGCGTGCCCGCATCAGAAAGCCTGACCTCCGGGCAACCGGAGTGGTCAAAATACTCAACCCGGCCCTTCCGGCGCACCATCGTCCGCGCGAGTTTTTCAACCACGCGGCGCCCCTCGACATGCTCCACCAGGCACAAAAGCGGAAGCTCCCCCTCGTCAAGACAGATAAAATCGACATAATCAAAAATCCGCGCGTCCGCAAGGGATCTGAGTTCCGTACTGACATAGCCTCCGCCAAACGCCACACGGGAACCGAATCTTTTTGCCACACGCGCGAACCTGAGTGCGCCGTAAAGCGTGCCTGGAAACGGCACCGAGAGGACAACAAGACCGGGCTTGAATTTTTCAAGCGCCTTGCGGGCCACCTGGTCCAGCAGAAGATCAAGTCTGCGGGGCCGGCCATCGAGCATGCGCTTCAAATGCGAAAAATCCCGCGCCTCAAGTCCCAGTGCGTCGGCAAAACGCGACAGGGAATATCTGCCGTCAATCCGGCTCTTGATATGATCATGGACCCCGTCAAGATACAAACTCGCGATGAATCGAGCATGATCGCGCCGACCGTTTTTACCGGCGCCGAAAAAGTTATCCAGAATCCCGGCCCCGGCCATCTCATCCAGCATCCTGAACCTCGGGCCTTCCGGAAAATATTTTCGCGACAGGATTTTATTGGTGAGCGAAAAACAGCGTCCCTGCAAAAACGCAACTGCCTCCTCAATGTGTTTCCATTCCGGGAGCATCTTGCGGTTGTGGAGTGCCAGAAAAAACCCGATCGACGCATCGAACTGGCTGGCTTTGATCCCGCGCGAGCGTAAAAATCCGGTGAGATGCGGCCCGGCGGCATGCGGAGCGTTGAGCTGCATGAGCGGTGGAAGAACAACCAGAACGCGCGTCTTCGGCCCCTTGCGGGCTCTATCTGCCGAAAGCACCGACGATCACCAGTGCAAGCAAAATGCGGTAAACCGCAAAGCCAAGATAGCCATGTTTTTTTAGAAGTTTGAGAAGACCGCCGATCGCAAGCATCCCCGCCACAAAAGCGGCCGAAGCACCGGCAAGAGCCGGGCCAAGCTCCACGCCGGCGCTAAACACCCTGTCCCAGTGCCGGAGTTCGTAAACAGCAGCCGCGGCAGTGACCGGAGCCGACAGCAGGAACGAAAGTTTTGCGGCATCAGTTCTGGTGAAGCCAAGAATCCGGCCGCAGGTGATCGTAGCCCCGGAACGCGAAACACCGGGCACCAGCGCAAAACATTGCGCCACCCCGAGCCAGATCGCATCACCAAGCCCGGCCGCTCCGGCCTCTCGCTCACGACGGGCAAGAAGATCACAGAGATACAATAGCACTCCGCCGGCGATGAGCGCAGCGGCAATCACAAGATTGCCGCGAAACGACGTCTCGGCAAGATCATTAAGCGCCGCACCCGCGACAAGGGCCGGAACAGTGCCGGCCACAACCAGCTTCCAGGAAATGGAACTGACCGCCACCCCCTGACTTTTAAAATACCGGCCGGCATACGGGAGTGTCCCGAGCACCGCAAACCACTCGCGCCAGAAATATACCAGCGTCGCCAGCAGCGTGCCAAGATGCAAAAACACATCAAAAGCAAGTCCGGGATCCCTGGTCTGAAAAAATTTTGGCAACAGCGCCAGATGCGCGGTGCTGCTTACGGGCAGATACTCGGTCAGGCCCTGGACAAGTCCGTAAAGAACTGCTTCAAGCCAACCCATCAACCTGCAATATCCGAAAAATCCCTATCCATGACAGTCTTGCGGCTATCCTGTTTGGCGCTTTCGATAGCGCGGTCGCACATGACACGCACCTTTTCGCTAAGCGCATCCATTACGGCACCGGACGTATTTAGTGTCGATTTTTCCTTGATATATTTTTTAATCTTTGATGCGACAACAAGAACTTCTTTTCCCGAAGCGCCTTCAACCTGTGTTTCGTTTTCCATGATATTTCTCCTTTTACTTTACGCCTAAGAGTTCAACTTCAAATACAAGCGTCGCATTCGGCGGAATCACTCCGCCGGCGCCACGCTCGCCATAACCAAGATGCGATGGAATGGTAAGTTTGCGCTTGCCACCAACCTTCATCCCGGACACACCGCGGTCCCAGCCCTGGATCACCATGCCAGCTCCAAGGCGGAATTTGAACGGATCGCCCCTGTCGAGCGAAGAATCAAATTTCTTACCATCCGTGAGCCAGCCGGTGTAATGCACCGTTACGACCTTGCCTGCCTTGGCCTCTTCACCCGAACCGGCCTTGATCTCGTCTATAACAAGATCCGCGACTTGTTTTTCCTGCATGATGGTTCCTCCTGATTGGCCGGTTGCAGATTGTTTTTTGGTGCATCCACCAAACGCCAGAATCAAACATGCCAGCAAACCTGTTATCGTTATATGTTTCATGCTCATATCTCCTAAACGTAATCGCCCCGCTTGATCTTGTCGACGATAATCTTCTCGGGCATCGTCGGATCACGCGGATCGACGGTAAAATACGCCTGCTGCTCGCAGCGGCGCTTGTGCTGCAAAAGCCACTTGAGAATCTGTGAAAGCCCCTTGTTGCGCTTGTCATGGAAAAAAGGATCGTTTGCGAGCGCATCCTGCGCCTTTTTGAGGGCCCGCACCTCCTGCGCGTCGTTTTCCTTCACGGGATAATCGTTGAGATCGTATTTTTTTATATCCTCGGGCAGCACCCCCAGGAATCTGACGTCGGGCGCGCTGTAATCGGAGTTGCGGATGAGTGATGCCGCGCTGCCGGCCTTGAGCGTGCGGAAAATATTCTGCATCGTGTAGGCGTCAAGGTCCCCGAAAAAATACATGGGCGTTCCGAGCTCATCCTCTATAAGCTTGCACCACCCGCGCACCGCATTTGACGGCACGCCCTGCGCGCCCATCAGGATGCAGCTGTGGCGTTTTGTGAATCCGTTGGCAACAAGCGTGTTGGCCGTGCCCTCGGACTCGACAATAAGGCAGAAATCAATTTTCTTGCGCGCGGAAAGCTTGAGATTCTGCGGCCTGTTCTTGGGCTGGAACGGCGTGGTGCCGAGCTTTGAAAGATCAACCACCGCTTTGTCGCCGTCCGGCAGTGTTTCGGTAACCACGAGCTGCTGCGAATACGTCTGGCCACCACGGTCGTTGGCGTAGCAGTTCATATCCTCGCGGTAGCACTCAAGGATCTCGCAGATGAAATCAATCGTGGAGTCGGACTCGGGCTGGTCCTGGAAATCAAGCGCCTTGAGGGCGGAGTTGTGTTTGATCTCGCCCTTGCTGATGTAATACAATTCGCGTTTTGTATTTACCGCGCCGTTAAGCAGATTGCGGATCAAGATCTCAAGCATGAAAATCGCGCGCGACATTTTTTTGACCGAACTCACGTTGAGCTCCGTTGCGACCTTCTTGGGGCCCGGCGTGAGATAACCGGTCTTGTAATTGTACTTTGCATTGTCGAGCGAGCACTTCGTCGCGTACAGGACGGGACGTTTTGCTTTTTCGATGTCCGAAAGGACCTTGTTGCACATCTCCTTGCTGAGCGCGATAATTTCCTTGTCATTGCCGTTCATGTCAGATTCCCGCCTCTTTTGCCGGAGCGTGCGCGCCAAGAGGCAGCGCGAGCTGGTGCCCGGCGTTCTGCTCCTCAAGCACCTCGTGCGCCTCTTTAAGCTCCTTTTCGGCCGCCTTGGTATCGCGCCCCAGAAGTTTTATGAGCCCCTGCTCCGCCCTCTTTTTGCGCGAATCCGGCGCGCCGGTTATCCTGCAAAGCCCGGATACGAGAATGGGGCAGAATTGTTCGATGTGTTTGATCTTCTCTTCGAGTTCTCCGGCCTTGACCTCGCGGCGGATGTGTTTGGAAAGTTTTTGACCGGCCTGTATGAGCGCGCGCCTTATCTCCTCGACAAGCTCGTCGGACGCATCCACGGTCTCCTTGGAGGCGTTTTTGAATTTTATGAACGGCGAAACCACGCTGACCGCGATGATATAGGGCCCCAGCGGAAGCGCGTCGCGCGGCTGTGAAATACCATAAGTGCGCCAGTTGACGCTTGTGATGGCCTGGACGATCGCGCAGGCGGACTTGTCAAACTGGAGCGGCACGCGATTGGCGAACCGAAGCACCTGCACCGGCGAATCAGCTTCGGCGGCCCGGTCCTCCAGGCGGGCGACGGCAACTTCAACCTGCACGGGCTTGAAGTCACAGATCGTCGGACGCCGGCTCACCACCGAGAAAAAATCCACGGAGCCCAGCCGCTTCATGCTCTTTGAAAGCGCCTCTTCGCCGATCCAAAGCACCGACTTGGTCGAAGGCGCCATGAGTTTGATGTTTTGCAGCGCCATAAAGATGCTTTTGAATTCGGCCTCGCCGAGCGCGTCCACGTTTTTTTCAAGCACGGAGGATTTGACGCCGCCTTTTATGATCTCCTTGACGGTACCGTCATTGACGCGCGAAAACCCCTTCTTGAGCCAGACGCCTGCCCGCACCCTCCCGAACAGATGCGAATGGGCGATGAACTCTCCAAGCTTCATTGTATGAGGATGGGGCTCGGTCGCCCTGGGAATATCCGGAACCGCATTGCTCACGCGCTCGACCAGTTGCTCCTCAAGATCCGGCAGCTTGAATCTGAGCGTCATGTGCGGATTAACAAGCGCGGTGCCGTTGAGATAATTGAGAAGCCCAGCCTCGCCGTTGAGCTGGATGCGGCCATCGATGAAAAACTCGACTGAAACACCATGAGGCCGGTCCCAGTCGATGGAATCCTTGTCTTTAATAATACCTTTGTTGTTCTTTATGTCGACTTCGACGGTGCAGGACATGGCCTTGCGCATCCGCTCGGTCTTGCTGACAACGCGCACGCCGATCGCGCTTGTAAGCTGTGCCCAGGTGGTCGCGGCCGAAATGCCGATACCCTGCTGTCCACGCGAACAGCGGCCCCGGCCGAATTTTGAAGATGCAAGATATTCTCCATAAACCTTTGGTATATCGTCCGGTTCAAGCCCGGGGCCGTTGTCCTCAACCCTGACCCTGATCTGGTCCGAGTTTTTGAGCGAACCGGCGCCCACCTTCTCGATCAACACGTTGATTTCCGGCAGAACGCCCGCCTCTTCACAGGCATCAAGTGAGTTGTCGACCGCCTCCTTGAGGGTGGTAAGAACCGCCTTCACCTGTGAAGAAAATCCCACTTGCTGGAGATTTTTGGAAAAGTATTCGGCAGTGCTGCTGGTTGTAATCCTGCCTGACATTGATGCGCCTGACTTTTTGGACATGTGAAAGATGAAACATCAAAACAGCCCGTCATGTCAACGATGTGTTTTATTTTTTCCGGTCAGGGTCCTTGTCCGTATTGTGCGCAACCGCCAGCGCGAGCCATTGCAGCTCCACAAGCGCGGGCAGCCAGTCAAGAATTCCACAGCCGGATATTTTTATCTCATGCGCTGCGTTCATGGCTCCAGCGCGCGGGTCTCCGGGCATCACAACGTGCCAGATCCTGTCTTCCGGAGCCGCGGCAAGCTGCGGACCGTGGCAGTACTCCTCGCTGCCGAAGGCTCGTGCCTTCACGGCGGCCATTTCCATCAATTTTAGTGCGCCCTCGCGCGCAAGCCACTCGGCTTCCCACTCACCCACGATAACGGACGGGCCACTTCCCGCTACGGCTTTGATTTTTTCAAATTCAGGATCCGGCGCTCCCGCAAGCCTCTCCCACGCCTCCATGGCCTCCGCCCCGGCAAGAAGCGAGGTGGCCGCGCAGATGGCGCCGCTCACCGCCGCCGTGTGGGGCTCAACGGTTTCCAGTACAACCGTTTCGACCGCCATATCGGCCGGATCCGGATATGCAGCATCCCTTCCACAAACCCAGATGGTGAACGCACCGGCTTGCTTGCAAATACGCAGCGCCTTTTCGGTATAATTCCCGCCACGGTGTGAAAACGCGACGGCCCAGTCACCGCGCCCCGGCACCACATCCCTGCCGATCGCGGTCGAATTGCATCCAAGCGCGCGCTTGGGTGCCCTGCCGCCCCGCGCCGCGCCGACCGCGAACGCGGAAAGCCTCGCGGCCACCTGGCTGCTCCCAACTCCAAAAAACAATATTCTTTGCGGCAACTGCATCGGCAGCGCCCCGGCCGCGCACGCCATCCTGCCCGCGATGTCACGCCAGGCGTCATGTTGCGAGCGTATTTTCTGTTCGACGTTTGTCATGTAATAATTATCGCCGGAAAAAACCCGGCTTGCAAACATTTGGTTTTTTTGCGTCTTCACGGATGCTATGCCAGGCATATGAGCCAGGACGGACCGCGCAGCATGATCCGCATATTGCCGCCCGCGATTGCCGAAAAAATCGCGGCCGGAGAGGTGATCGAACGCCCTTCGAGCGTGGTCAAGGAGCTGGTCGAGAACTCGCTTGACGCCGGGGCCACCGAAATAGCCGTGGCGCTGGAAGACGGCGGCCGCGGATTGATCGGGATCACGGACAACGGCCGCGGAATGGATCCCGAGTCGCTCGTTTTGTGCGTAAAACGCCACGCCACCAGCAAACTCTCCTCTCTGGACGACCTTGAACGCATAACCACGCTTGGTTTCCGCGGAGAGGCCCTGCCCAGCATTGCGGCGGTATCGGATCTCAAGATAATCTCGCGCCCCCCTGACGCCGCCGGCGCGTTTGAAGTCATCACACCGCACCTCAGGCCGCAGCCGGTTACATTCGGTCATTTTCTGGGCGCGCCGCACGGCACCCGGGTGCAAGCGGCTGGACTGTTCTCGCAGATTCCGGCGCGGCTCAAATTTCTCAAATCCGCGGGTGCTGAAGTCGCCCAGGTGCGCGAATGGCTCGAACGCCTCGCGCTCGCCCATCCCGGCACCGGCATGCGGCTTACAAGCGGCGGAAAAACCATCCTGGAACTGCGCCCTGCGGACGAACGCGCGCGGGCCACAGCCGTGCTGGGTGACGGCGACAGCTATCCTCTCATAAGCGCCGCGGCGGAGACAGCCGGCATGAAGGCGCGCTTCCACTGGTTGCAGGGGATGTCGGGCCCGGGCACCAGGAGACTGGTCCAGGTTGTGAACGGCCGCGCCGTCCGCGACCGCATGTTGCAAAGCGCGATGATGACGCCGTTCCGGCAGGTGCTCATGCCGGGGCACTTTCCTTCCGTGGTGCTTTTTCTGGAGGTTGATCCTTCGACCATCGATGTAAACGTGCACCCCACAAAGGCGGAGATAAGATTCCTGGACAGTGGCCGTGTTTTCAAGACCGTGGTTTCCATGATCTCCGAAGCACTCAGCAGGGACTCGTCGGTGATTGTCGGGGCGCCGGCACACGATTATCGTCCGCATTCCGGGCAGCCCCGGCCGATGGCCGCTCAAGAACCGTTTTTATTCCGCAGCTACAATTCAACCGTCCCCGCGCCCCCCTCTTCAACAGGCACACTGACGGCGGACATACCGCTGCCGGACGCCGCCTGGCTTTTTTCGCCCGAACGTTTTCTTGGCAGCGCCATGGGCACATATCTCATGTACGACCTTGGCGAAGAACTCGGCCTCATCGACCAGCACGCGGCGCACGAACGCGTCCGTTATGAAAAAATCCTTGAACGCGCGATTGGAAAGGAAGTTGCGCACGAATCACAACAGCTGCTTTTGCCCGAAGCCGTACACTTTTTGCCGGAATACAAAAAAACGCTTGAGCCGCGCCTTGGCTGGCTGCTCCGGATGGGATTTGAAGCCGAGATTTTTGGAGAGGACTCGCTGCTGTTCCGCGCCATCCCGGCCGGATTCGGGATGCAGTCGCTGCGCACCCGCCTCAAGAATCTTGTAGACAGGGTGATCGAAAATGATGCGGCGGCGGCGGACGGGGGGGCTGATCCGCGTTTTGACGAAGCACTGTTTGAACGTCTTGCGAGTGAAGCATGTCATGGCGCCATCAGGGCGGGCGACCGCATCACGCGCGAGGAGGCGACCGCGCTGCTTGAGCAGCTTTTCCGCTGCAAGAACCCGTGGAACTGCCCGCACGGCCGTCCCACCATGGTCCGCATCGCGCGCGCTCGGCTTGATGAATGGTTCAAGCGCATTCAATGAACAGCGTCGCGGTTCTTGCGGGTCCGACCGCAAGCGGCAAAACCGCCGTTGCCCTGGAATACGCCATCCGGCACGGCGCGCTCGAGATTGTGAGTGCCGACAGCATGCTGGTCTACCGTTCGATGGATATCGGCACGGCAAAACCGGCCGCCGCCGAGATGTCCGGCATCAGGCACCATCTTATGGATATTTGCGACCCGGACCGGCAGTTCACCGCCGGTGATTTTGTCCGCCACGCAAAAGCGGCCATTGAAGACATTCACGCCCGCGGCCGGCGCGCGCTGGTGGCGGGCGGCACGGGCTTTTATCTCAAGGCGCTCATGCGCGGGATGTGGACAGAGGCTCCCGCAAGCCCCGAGCTTCGCGTGCGGCTGGAAAATCTCCCGGATGCGGAGCTTTTTGAAAAGCTGGCAGCAGTTGATTCCGGAGCGGCCGCTAAAATCGGACGGCGCGACCGTTACAGGCTTGTGCGCGCCCTTGAGCTTTTTGAAGCAACCGGCACCCGGCCGAGCGAGCTTGCATCCGGCGGCGCATCCGCGCCCGATCCGATGTTCAAGCTGCTCGTGATTGACAGGGAGAGGGCCGAACTTGCCGACCGCATCCGGCTCCGCACCAAGGCGATGCTTTCGGCCGGACTGCTGGAAGAAGCCCGCTCGCTTGCCTCGCGTTTTCCGGGCGCAAAGGCGCTTGGTGCCGTAGGCTACAAACAAACGCTCATGCATCTTGAGGGACATATTCCGGCCGGCCGGAAATACGACGGCAGTTTGCTGTCTCTTGAAAACGAAATCGCCCTTGCCACGCGCCAGCTCGTAAAGGCGCAGCGGACCTGGTTCCGCAGCCAGAAGGAGGCGGAGCATTTTTTGCTGGACCGGGACCTGCCGACACTTAAAGAAAGACTTGACGGGCTTTACGGCCGGTAGGATTCACGCCACGATTTTTTCGGCCACGCGCGAACAAAAGCCGAGTATGCCCATGACCTGCTCTTCAAGGAACGTGATGTATCTGATCACCACAAGATATTTCGGTCCCGTGCCGCTCAGCACCCTGCTGTTTCTCAACTGGGGCCCGCACCAGAGGATTTTTCCATAAACCAGGAAGCGCTCCGGATATTCAAGAGTAAGCGCGACCTCCTCGCCAATGCCGAACTTCACGGGCGACAGCACTCTTGCTCCCCGGGTGCCGATTTCATTCAAAAAAAGACTCACCACGTGTTCGCGTTCGCGCGAGTGGTGTTTCCTGATGCTGCCCTTAGTACGAACCAGGTGTTTCAACTGGCGTACCGGCGCCCTCAAAGCACCCTTCGGCGGCGGCTGTACACTCGTAGGGGTTCTCTGCCATCTTATGCCCATGAACTTCTTATCGGCATCTGAATAATTTTATCTGAATAATTCCAGCGTCATTTCCCGCAAAGGGATGCCACACGCTGCAAAAGCGCTTCGGTATCGAACGGTTTGACCATCACGCCGCTGATCTTGCCGGCCATATCCTTTACCAGACCGGTATCAAGATGCCCGCTTGCAACAAGAATCGGCGTTTTCTCATTGACGTGCTTCGGTTTGCGGATCCCGTCAATGACCATCTCTCCGGTTCCCTGCGCGAGCTTGATATCAAGCAAAATGCAGTCAAATTTCTGATTGGAACACATCACAATCGCCTGTGCCGCCTTTGGAGTGCTTAAAACCCTGTATCCCGCACCCTTGAAAGCCAACGACAGGATTTTTACCAGTGCTTCTTCGTCCTCAACCAGAAGTATGCTTTTAATTGGCATAATGTCATATATTAACCTCAAGGCATCGTATTTGCCAAGAGATTGTTGCCATGCGCAAACAATGTTTGATGTTTTCTTGACAATTTGAATGCTGTTTTTTGAAATGTTTCGGGATTAAAATAAAAGTCTGGAGCAAAAATGATTGGGAAGAGGTGATATGACGATACTCCCCGCCGTGACCCTGGCCTCATGTGTCATATCGTGTACCGCCATGATCTCCATGTTTTTTGTAGTACACCATTTTCGCCGCAAAATGCGCGAACGGGACAAGAAACAATCACTTCTTGAAAAAGAACTCCGCTGCGCCTCCGAAAGATTCGAAAAGATATTCAATGCAAACACGGATGCAATCCTTATCCTGCGCCTTGACGACGGCGTGTTCCTCGAAGTGAACAAGTTCGGCGCCGCGATGTTCGGCTGGAGGCGCAAGCAGCTTCTGGAAATGACGGACGAGAAAGCCGGGATCTGGGGATCGCAGGAGGACAAGCAAAGGATCTGCCATGATGTCGGCATTTACGGCGCCGCGTGGGACATGGAATGCCTGATGAAAACAATGAATGGAGATCTTTTTCCCTGTTCGGTTTCGGCAAGCACACTTGATCTTGCCGGCGAAAAATGCCAGGTGCTCGTGGTCCGCGACGTGAGTGAAAAGCATAAACTCAGGAAGGAAAGGGATGAGCTGAACGCAAAGCTCATGCAGTCGTCAAGACTTGCCACCATCGGAACACTCGCCAGCGGCGTTGCCCATGAGGTCAACAACCCCCTGGCAATAATGAAAACCGCCCTCTCGTTCGTGCGACGCAAGGCGGTGGAAGGCGCTCTTGCGGCCGAGGTGATCGACTTCATAGATGAGATGGGCAGCGCGACGGACAGGATAAAAAAAATTGTCCAGAATCTGAGGCTTTTTGCCAAGGATGAAGGAAAATCCAACCAGCCGTTCAGCGTTCATGACGCGATCAATTCGACAATCAAATTCATGACGGGCGACTTGAATGACAGCGCCATTGAAGTGCAGCTCGATCTTTCGGCTGGAATCGACCTGGCGTTAGGCAATCCCGACAGGTTCATACAGGTGCTTACCAATGTTTTCATCAATGCGCGGGATGCCATGCTGGAATACGAAGACCGTCCCGCCGGCCTTGCCAGGAAACTTGTTGTGCGGACCGAGAATGCGGACGGAGGGATTGCCGTTTATGCCGGCGACAACGGCACCGGCATGAGCCCGGACGTGGCTGACAAGATTTTCGATCCTTTTTTTTCGACAAAGCCCCCGGGAAAAGGCACCGGCATGGGCCTTCCCATTTCGCAGTCCTTCATGAACGACATGCGGGGCACGATCAGCATCCATTCGACGGGAAAAGACGGAACCGTAATGAGGCTCTGGCTTCCGGTCAGCATGTCCCCGTCCAGCACTTGAGATACCGCCCCTCCGGAAACGCCGGAAGCACGGGATGATCCGGTGCCTGGCCGCCGCGCGCAACCCAGCGCGCGCTGCGTCCGCTGCGACGCGAAGCCTTTGCGATCGCCATCGCAAAATCATTTTCCTCCAGAAGCGCCGAGCAGGAGCATAAAACAATGCCGGCCCCGCTCGCGCATGCGCCAAGCGCAAGCTCGTAGAGCTTCATGTATGCATGTTTGCCGCCCTCGATATCCTTGCGCCCCTTGATAAGCGCCGGCGGATCGGCAACAACCAGCTCGAACGGTCCGCAGGAAAGATCCGGCTTCTCAAACACGTCGGCCTTGAGCGTAATGCAGTCGGCGCCGGCGGCCTCGATGTTGCGCCTTGCGTATTCAAGCGCCGCGGCCGATGCATCAACCGCCACCACCTGCGCCCTGACGCCCTCGCGCGCCGAGAGCGCCGCAAGCGCCGAGCCCCACTGGCCGGCGTAGCAGCAAAGATCAAGAATCCTGATCACGCCGGAGCCGGCGTCGGCGCCGCGTGACCGCACAAGCGGCGCAAAAAATCCGAGCGCGGACGCGATATTTGCATTCTGATCCAGAAAAAGCCCGGTTTTCTGCCCTTCAAGAAGATCAACGTGCAGGGCACCGCTCCATGCGCCATACCGGACCAGGACCGAGGAATCCCTGAGCCCCCCCTCATCCGCGCCCTCGATCATTTTAACAACGCGCGGCTTTTCGAGTTCAAGCCCTTCAAGTTTTCTGACGCCCGCATCGTTGCGCACCACCACTGCCGAACGCGCCCATTCGTCCGCTCCCGCAATCTCCTCAAGCGCCCTCACCGCTTCATCCAAAAGCCGGTCCATCCCCGCAGTCTGCGCCTGCAGAACATGAACAATCCCGCCTCCGGCGAGCACATAGCGGTCGATCACAAGGCCGGGCAGGCAATCAGCTTCGGCAAAACAGATCCGACAGCTCGTATCGTAAAGCCCGGCGCGCCGACGGAAAGAAACCGCATCCACCAGCCGCGCCAGAAGCCAACCATATCCGCACGGCTCGGGGTCCTGTTCGTCGCGAGTCATCGACCGGAACGAAATAAGTGACGAAGGATTTCCGTAACCGCGCGCCAGAAACGCCCCTCCGGCATCCCTGAGTTCAACCGGAGATCCCGGCTCGATGCCCTTCGGACTGGCGGCCAGTTCGTTTGAATACACCCACGGATGTCCACCCCTGAACCTGCGATCAAGACCTTTTCGAAGTTTCCAGATAATCATCCCCGCGTTGTACCCCGCCCATTGACTCGTTTCAATGCCCGTGAGGTAATCCCCCTTATCGTGATACCCGTACTGAACTGGAAGGAACTTGCAGTACTTGCCGGAAAGATCTCGGCCGCCGCGAGCGGGCTTTTTGTCAGCGGCATCATCATACCGGAACGCCCGCGGTTTGCCGGCGGCTATCTGAAAAGCGAATGGATCATCCGGCTCTCAAGCCGCACAAAAGAATGCGCGATCGGATTCGGATTGCGCCCGCGGAAGCCTTATATCGCTTATCATGACGGGAGGGGGCCAAAGGCTTCAAGAGGTGCCACGCAGCCGCCGTTCGGGCTCTCGCTGGCAAAAATACTCTCGGGCGCAAAACTTTTTTCAATCGAGGCCATAAACCGTGAACGCATCGCGGTCATGTGGTTCGGCCCGCCCGGCGACCCCGAACGCACGGGGCTTGCGATTTCACTCATACCGGCCACCCCCTATGCGCTTGTCATCCGCCCCGCTCCGGACGCCGCGTCCGGCAGGTGGCTCATCATTGCACGCAGCAATTTCTGCAAGTCGGTACAGATCGAAGACAGATGTGAATACATGCTGGTCCCGGACGGAGCAAGGGCCCCTGAAAACCCGAAGATCCGTGAAGAGCTTGTCGAAAGCGCGAGTGGCTTCACAGCTGGAATTGAAAAAGCCCTCGAGACTGAAGCATTTGAAACCCGGCTTTCATCGGCCAGAAAAACCGCAAACGACATCCTGAAACAGACAAAAGAGCGCCTCCGGCAGACCGAGGCGACGCTTTCGAAGGCCGACGACGGAAAAGACTGGCAGCGATGGGGCGATCTTCTCAAGGCATCACTCCATGCGCCGCCGCCGATGCAAAACGGCGTGCGCACGCTCACCGACTATGAAACCGGCGGAACCGTGCCGGTTCCTTGTGATCCGCAGCTCACGGCGCAGGAGCAGTCGGCGAAATTCTACGACCTTGCCAGGCGCCGCATGAGACGGATCGAAGAATCCGGAGCGCGGGCGCGGGAGCTGTCCGCCGCGGCGGACAGACTGGAAAAAATCCTTGAAGCCAGTGTCACAACGCTTGACTGGAACGCGCTCGAAAAACTTGAAACAGCCACCGGATTTTCCGTCCGGGGTGTTAAATGCGCCGTCAAAACCGGCAAAAACACCTGGACCGGTCGTACATACGCTTCAGCAGACGGGCTTCTGATAATGATCGGAAGGGACAAGGAGGAAAATCTCGAACTGACCTTCCGCCATGCCCGCGGCAATGACATCTGGATGCACGCGCGCGGAGCACCCGGCTCGCACGCGATAATACAGCTTCCGGCCGGAAAATCAGCGCCGCTTGAGACACTCCTCGACTGCGCGCAACTTATACTGCATCACAGCTCGCTTTCTGATCGCGGCAAGGTTGAAGTCGACTACACCTTCCGCAAGAACGTCAAACGCATCCGCGGCACGGACCAGGTGAGCTATACCGGCAACAAGACCCTGCTGGTGGAAGCCGATCCACTGCGCCTGAAGCGGCTCACTTTACAAAATTCTTCACAACCTGTTCGAGCGCCTGGTCCTTTGTCTTGAGTTTCCCTTCAAGCATCATGTCTTCGACCCACTTGAGGATATCCGTGAACACCGGGCCCGGCGAAAAGCCAAGCTGCAAAAGATCCTCTCCCGTCACGAGTTTTTCCGCAGCGGACGGACGTGTTCCCATCTCGCAAAATCTGCCCGCACAGAATTCATGATAAACCATATTGCCGTCCGAGGCCGCCGCATCCGCCCGGTGAAGGGCAAGGAGCATGTCAAAACCGTCCTGCATGACAAAACGGCTGAGCGTGGCCTCGCGCATGTTGAACACGTCCTTGAACTTCAGATGATTACCGACCAGTCCGGCAATGACCGTGGACTGCTCGCGCGACATCCTCAGACGGTCCGCAATCTGGCCGGCAAGCTTCATCCCGTCCTTCTCGTGACCGTTGAAATTCTTTCCGACGTTGCGCGAATACGCCACCGGCTTGCCCACGTCATGCAAAAGCGCCGCCCAGGACAGCTCCATGGAACGCGCCGTATTCTGGGCTGCAAGACAATCCACCACCTTTACCGTATGACGCCACACGTCCCCTTCCGGATGATAAAGAGACGACTGTTTGATCCCTTTCATTGCAACAGTTTCAGGAATGACCTGTGCCATCAGGCCGAGGCTCATCAGATCCTCGCAGGCGCCCGCCGGAGCGCGCCCCGTAAGCATGAGCGTAAGCTCGTCTCGGATGCGCTCAGCACTCACGCGCGAGACAAGCCTCGCGCCAGCACTTATGGCTTTGGCGGTGTTCTCATCAATCCTGAACCCGAGCGCCGCCGAAAACCTCACCGCCCGGAGCAGCCTCAAGGCGTCCTCGCGAAAACGCTTTTCGGGCTCCCCGATCGCCCTGATGATCCCCGCCCTGAGATCCGCCATCCCGCCCACGCTGTCGAGGATACGCTGCGTCTTCGGGTCATAGTAAAACGCATTTATCGTAAAATCCCGCCGGGCCGCATCCTCCGCCGGACCGCAGAACTGCACCTTCGAGGGATGCCGTCCGTCCTTGTAATCCGAATCTTTCCTGAAAGTCGCGATTTCAAGAAACTCCGCCTCACCCGCAATTCCAAGGGGCACTTTTATGACCCCGAAAGCCCTGCCAACCGTAACGCTGTCAGGAAACAGCCGACACAGCTCGTCCGGCTCCGCGCTTGTCGCGATGTCGTGGTCCTTGTATTCGCGGCCGAGCAGAAAATCGCGGACACTCCCGCCTACGATATAAGCCACATGCCCGGCTTCATCGAGGCGTTTCAGCGCATGCCTTGCATAATCCGGCAGCGGAAAACGCTTTTCAGTCCGGATCCACTTCGAGCGGTTCTCCGCCATGGCGGTATCTGCTTTTGATGACGGGGTCCGCTTCAAAACGGTTGGCTGCCTTTGTCCCTTCCGCTTCCTTTTCGACACGTCTTTTTACTTTCTTAGTTATGGACTTCTTTCCCTGTCCGGCCACCGGCACCTGCTGCAGCGGCTCTGGCGGCCGTTCCTCCACCGCCGCCATCAGCGGCAGCCCCCAGACAACACAAGCAACAAGGAGCATCACCGGATCAGCACCTCTCGGGGCTTGGAGCCGTCAGCCGGACCCACCATGCCGCGTTTTTCCATCTCGTCCACGATACGCGCGGCGCGGTTGTAGCCGATGCTGAATCTCCTTTGCAGCGAGCTTGCCGACGCATGCCCCAGACGCTTGACGACATCCACGGCATCGCTGAAAAGCTCATCCTCGCCGTCACTGTCATCTTCGCCGTCAAAATCATCCTCTTCGTCGTCGATAAGGATCTCCTCGCGATAGAGCGGCTTGCCCTGCGATCTCAGGAATGCCGTGATTTTTTCGATTTCGCCGTCATCCACGAGCGCGCCGTGCAACCGCATGAGATGCGACATTCCGGGCGGAATGAAAAGCATGTCGCCGCGGCCGAGCAGCCGTTCAGCGCCGGCGCGGTCAAGAATGGTTTTTGAATCGACGTAACTGGCGAGCTGGAATGATACGCGCGACGGCAGGTTCGCTTTTATGAGTCCCGTGACCACATCGGTGGAAGGCCGCTGCGTCGCCGCCACGAGATGGATTCCGGCCGCGCGCGCCTTCTGCGCTATGCGTGCGATCGAAATCTCGACGTCCTTCTTGGCCACCATCATGAGGTCCGCCAGCTCGTCCACAATCACGACAATATACGGGAGTTTTCCGACCTTCGGCGCATCATCCTCGCCCGGCTCGAAGGATTCGATCCAGTCGCGCCCGGTCATCTGCGAAATGCCTTCGGGCTGGCTCTCCTCCGAAAACAGCAGATCGCGCACCACGTCGGCGCCCATGTCGTCAACCTTCTGATTGAAGGATTCGAGGTTCCTGACCCCCATCATCGCCAGTATGCGATAGCGCCGGTCCATCTCGCGCACCGCCCATTTGAGTGCAACGGAAGCGTTCTTGGGTTCGTCCACCACCGGCAGCAATAGATGCGGGATCTCCTGGTACGCCCTGAATTCGATGAATTTCGGATCGACAAGAACCATCCGCAGTTCATCGGGGGTGAAGCGGTAGAGAAGCGAGCAGATGAGCGAGTTCATGAACACGCTCTTGCCGGCGCCGGTCTGGCCCGCGCAAAGCAGATGCGGCATCCGCGCAAGATCCGAAAGATACGGCTGGCCGCCGATGTCCTTGCCCATCACGATCGGGATCGAATGCTTTTTGCCGTAAAAATCCGGATGCTGCAAAAACTCCTTGAGATAAACCGTCTGGCGCGTCTCGCTAGGCACCTCGATGCCCACGACCGCCTTGCCCGGCAGCGGGGCAAGAATGCGCACGCTCTGCGCCGAAAGCGCCATTGAAAGATCATCTGCGAGCGCGGCGATGCGCGAGAGTTTCACGCCGGGACCGGGTTTGTACTCGAACAGCGTGATAACGGGACCGGGGCGCGCGGCGATGATTTTTCCTTCGATGCCGAAGTCCGTGAGCTTCTGCTCCAGAATCTGGATGCTGGCCCGGAGTTTTGCCTCGTCCACAAGTGATTCGATCTTGGGCGGAGTATGCAGAAATTCCATCGCCGGGAGTTTCCAGGCACCGCGCTTTGCGCGGGCCAGGCGCAGAAGCCTTGCGTCGGCTTTTGCATTTTCCTTCGCGGCGTCTCCGGATTTTTCGGGAAGAACTATCTCGGCTCCGGCGGCACCCACGCTTTTTGCCGCAGCGGCGCTTTCATTTCCGATCTCAAGATCCGGAAGCGCATTGGGCGCCTCGCTGTAAAAGGTCGACGTCAGGACGCGGGGGCCTTCGTTTTCAATCTTTGCCGCGCCCGCCGGTGCGCCGACAGGGACATCCATGCCTATCACCGCCTCCTGCCCGGCATCAATGCCGGCGATACCGGCCGCTTCAAGCGCTGCCGCGGCCCTTCTGGCCTCCTTGCGCTCTTTTGCCTTCCTGATGGCCGCTTCGATCATTTTTTGCGCCTGATCGCTTGTCACCTGGGCCGCGCGCATCGCCGCAAGTCCGATCATATAGCCGGCGTACACGGCCATCTTGCGAGTGACGATCCAGGCGACTTTCGAAACAGCCTTGAGAATTTTTGCGATCACCCTCGCCACGCTGAGCGGAGTGGAAAGCGCGAGTGAAAGCGCGAACACGAGAAGCGATACGATGGTGGCACCGGCGATGTTGAACTGTTTTGAAAGAAGATCGGAAAGCCATGCGCCGAACACGCCGCCTGTAAGAAGCAGCGATCCCGAATACGGCCAGTATTTCCATTGCAGCGACAGGAACACCGTAAGCGCGATCGTGGCAACGATCATTCCGCCAAGCAGTCCGATGAGTTTGACGGAGCCTTCACGCTTGAGGACGGTGGCGGCCATGAACACGAGGGCCGCGGGCGTCAGAAACGCCGCGATGCCGAACGCCTCAAGAAGCACCGACGCAAACCAGGCGCCTACTTTTCCGCACGCGTTGCGCGCACTTCCGGTGGCATTTCCAAGCGGCGAAGGATCGGTTGAATGATATGTAAGCAGGGCAAAAACCGCGAACACCGCCAGGGCAAAAAGTACGATGCTGCCGACTTCGGCAGCCGCACTGCCCCTGCCTGTGGCCTGCTTCCTTGTGGCACGGGAACTTCCATGTGGGCTTTCCATATTTTTATGTTACTGGATAATTATGATACGTAAAAGCCCCCGTCTCGTTCTTGCCTATGATATCGGAGGCACCAAGGTGGCCTGCGGCGTCGTAAACGGGCGCGGAAAAGTCCTTGAAGAAGTACGCGTCCCGATTGCGCTTGAAAAGGGCTGTACGGCGGTAATGAAGCAGCTTGCAGGCCTCGGACACGGGTTTTTGAAGCGTTATCCCGGCATCCGGTCGGTCGGCGTTGCGTCAGCCGGGCCGCTCCACCCTTCGAGGGGGGTATTGCTGGATCCCACGAATTTTGGCGCCGCACGCGGACACGAAAAGACCTGGCGCGAAGTCCCGCTTGCCGAAGCACTCGGAAAGTCACTCAAACTCCCGGTGCGCCTGGAAAACGATGCGGCTGCCGCAATTCTTGCAGAAAAATGGGTTGGCGCCGCGCGCGGCGCCCGGAGCGCCATGATTTTGACGCTCGGCACGGGTCTTGGCACCGGCATCATTGTAAACGGACGATTGGTGCGTGCCGGACACGGGCTTCACACCGAAGCAGGGCACATGATCATCAATATGCGCCCGGACGGACATGGCAACGCAGGCGCTTTTTGCGGCTGCGGCAACCGCGGCTGCGCGGAGGCGTATCTTTCGGGCAACGGCTTTGCGCGCCGGGCGCGCCTGCGCCTTCACAACAAAAAACTAACCGCCGAGCAGCTTGCCGCCCTGGCCCGGAGCGGCAACCGTCGCGCACTCGGCCTTTTTGACGAATACGCCCGCATCATGGCCGTGGCGCTTCACAACTTTGCCTCGATGTACGCACCGGAAATCGTGATTTTTGCCGGCAGCTTTGCGGCCGCGGCGGATCTTTTTCTCGGGCAGACGGAGCGCGCGCTCGGCGTGCTTCTAAAACGCAGGCTGAAATCCTTCAACATCATGCCCCGCCTTGTGGTTTCAAAACTCGACAACCGTTCGGGCCTGATCGGCGCGGCGTTTGTAGCACTTGAAGGCGAATGACCGCCCTTTGATGCTTTTTATTTCTTCCTCACCGACCCGTACCACACGTACGCGCACAGCCCGGCAAACAACAAGATCGACACGCCCTGCGAAACAAACTCGTTGTCATAAAACGGCGTTTTAATCCAGGATTCCGAATACCCCGGAATGAGCCGCATCGCCGCGCCCAGCACGCCGCCAAGCGCCCCCCCGGCCATCAGACCCGACGCGATGATCACCCCGCGCTCGCGAATGGAATCAGACCGCTTGTTGATGAAATGCGCGAGAAATCCGCCGACCAGCGCCGGCGTATTGAGTTCAAGCGGCAGGTACATGCCAAGCGCGAACACCAGGGCCGAGACCCCCAGCATCTCCATCATGAGCGCCACCATCGCCCCCGCGCCGAAAAGAAGCCACGCCACCGGCTGCTGGCTCATGAAACCCTCGACCAGTGCCTTCATGATGGAAGCCTGCGGCGATGCGAGCACCGCACGCGTATCGCCGGGCACCGCTTCGCCGAACTGGAACGCCTGCGCCAGCAGTACAATGGTAAGGCCCGACGCGACCGCTGCAGCGAGCACACCCAGGAATTTGACCTTTTGCTGCGCCGCCGGCGTGGAGCCGAGCCAGTATCCGGTTTTGAGATCAGTGATGGTCTGCCCCGAAACCGAAAGCGCGGTGCAAACCATGCCGGCAATCGCCATCACGAAAAACATGCCGGTCGTGCCGGAAACGCCAAAACGCAAAAGCACGATCGAAGAGATGATGATCGTAAGCATTGTCATCCCGGACACCGGATTGCGCGCCGTCGTGGCAATTGCATTTGCCGCAACCGAGGCGAAAAAAAACGAAAATACGATGGCGAGCAGACAGCCGATCACCGCCTGCACCCAGCCGGCCGCCTGTCCGGACGCCCCGCCCGACAAGCTGCCCATAAACAGGGCAATAACAACCGAGCTGAGGGCAACGCCGATCAGGATGCTCATGAGCGGGATGTCGCGGTCCGTACGCTCGCCGCCCGCCGCCTTGCCGCTGCGAAGCGCCTTGCCGGCGATCGCAAAGGATCCGGCAACAATCCGGAGGGATTTTATGATCCCGAAAATACCGGCCGTCGCAATGGCGCCCACGCCGACAAATCTCACATAACTGCTGAAAATCTTCGCCGCCGTCATCTTTGATATCGGAATCACAGCCGGATAAACCACGAGATCGGGCATGTGACTTCCGATCATCCATATCAAAGGCACGAACACGAAATTGGCCAGCACGCCGCCCGCGCACAAGATAAGCGAGCTGCGCAGCCCCATCACATATCCCATTCCGAGGATAAAGCCGATCGCATCAAAATTGACGACCACCTTTGCCTTATCCGAAAGCATGCGCATGAACGAAAGAAACTGGAAATTTATCGTCTCCTTCCAGACCTCGAACGTCGTCACCAGAAAATCATACAAGCCGGCTATGGCGGTTGCCTGCAGCAGCAGCTTTGCCTGCGAGCCGCCCTTTTCGCCGGTAATAAGCACCTCGGTGATTGCCGTCGCCTCCGGATACGGAAATTTTCCGTGCGTCTCACGGACAAAATACCTGCGAAGCGGGATCAGAAACAAAATGCCAAGGCAGCCTCCCGCAAGACATATAAGGATGGTCTGGAGCGGATGCGGATCGAGCTTCAGGATATAGAGCGCCGGAAGCGTGAACACCGCGCCGGCCACCACGCTGCCGGCGGCCCCCCCGATGCCGGTGATGATCACGTTTTCGAGCAATGTCGAACGGCGCGGATAAAGCCGCGCCAGCCCGATAGCCAGAATGGAAATCGGAATCGCCGCCTCCATCACCTGCCCCACCTTGAGACCCGAATACGCCGAAGCGACCGTAAAGATCACGCAAAGAAAAAGCCCCCACCCGACCGACCGCCAGGTGAGTTCGGGCATGGCCTTGCGCGCCGGCACCACCGGCTCGTAACTCACCCCCTTGGGAAGTTCTTCGTATGCGTTTTTGGGAAGCGACCTTGATTCGTGTGATGTATCCATAAAGCGGATACTACTCTCAGGAACCACGTATTTTCAAATTCTCATTTTCGCGACGGCACAGCCACACTCAATAATATCCCTTGGGCACCTCGTCGCCGAAGCTGATCCCGAGGTCGCGGGCCGTCATGATCGTATCGCAGTCCGGCGGCACGGTTTTCATGCGGCTCGTCGCGGCTTCGAGCGGCACGTATTTTACCTTGGGCGGATCGAGCGCGACCATCACGCCGCTCTGCCCCTCCTCCAGTGCGCGGATGGCCGCGGCGCCGAATCTGAGGCCGATCTGCCGGTCAAAGGTCGTCGGTTTTCCGCCGCGCAAAAGATGCCCGAGCACCACGACGCGCGTCTCCTTGCCGGTCAGCTCCCCGAGTTCGTTTGCAACCCGCTCGCCGATGCCGCCAAGCCGCTCGGCGCGCCCTATCTCCTTCGAAACAACCGAAACATCCCCGCCTTTGGGTTTTGCCCCCTCGGCCACGACAACGATCGCATAGCTGCGGCCGCGTTTTTCCATCTTGGAGCGTCTTTCGAGCATTTTGATGGTATCCGCAACATGCTTGAGCTCGTACGGGATTTCAGGAATCAGGATCGCATCGCATACGCCGGCAATGCCGGAATTCAGGGCGATCCATCCCGCATACCTGCCCATCACTTCGACCACCATGATGCGATGATGTGATTCGGCCGTCGAATGGAGCCGGTCGAGGCACTCGGTGGCGAACGCAAGCGCGGTGTCAAATCCGAAGGTGATCACCGTCTGGTCAAGATCGTTGTCGATGGTCTTCGGCACGCCGACAACGCGCAGGCCCTTTTTGGCCAGCACATTTGCAATTGTAAGCGAACCGTCTCCGCCTATCGAAACAAGCGCATCTATCTCGTGTTTGGAAAACGCCTGTATCAGCTCGTCAGACCTGTCGATCTCCTTGTACGAACCGTCCGGCTGCTTGACCGGGTATTTCACCGGATTGCCCTTGTTGGTGGTGCCAAGGATCGTTCCGCCAAGATGCGTGAGGCCCTTGACCGAATCGCGGTCAAGCATGATGAGCCCGCCGCCGGGATAATTTTCGGGCATCAACAAGCCGTTGTACCCGTCCTTTATTCCGCAGACTTCCCAGCCGCGGTTGATCGCCGACAAAACCGCCGCCCGGATGACGGCGTTGAGACCGGGGGCGTCGCCGCCACCCGTGCACATTGCAATCTTTTTTATTACCGGTCCACCCATGTTTCCTCCCTTGTAAATGGCAATACGATAATTTTAATTGACAACGTAGCGTCCGGCAAATGATTGTTCTACCGATGTCCCACCCGCCTTCAAACACGCGTACCAGGCTCAACCCGTCATACTGGAAGCACGGATACTGCGTCCCGCTGTCAGAGGACGTGGTTCCTTCGATGCTTTTCATGAAGCACAAGCATTTTTTGGTCGTCGATGTCGAGACCCAACGTCTTACCGAGGAGGTCGGCGGCTGGGACCATATCGACAAACTCGGGATTTCGGTTGCCTGCGCATACGACAGCAAAACGGACAAGTTCCTTTCATATACCGAAAAAAACATCCGCGACCTTATCGATCTTTGCGAAGAACGGCTTGTCATCGGCTTCAACATCCGTGGCTTTGACCTCCTTGTGCTGGAGCCCTACGGGCTTTCGATCAAGAAAGTGGACGCCTTCGACATCATGTATGATCTTGAGGCGTTGACGCGAATACCTTATCTTAACCTTGAATCCATCGCCCGGGGCACGCTGGGCACCGGCAAGAGCGCGGACGGCAAGCTGGCGGTCAAATGGTGGAAGGAAGGGCTTGTCCAGAAGATCGTGGAATATTGCATGCAAGACGTCAAAATCACCCGTGATATCTTTCAGTTCGGACGCCAAAACGGGTTTGTAAAGATTCAAAAGGGCGAAACCCCGATGCAAGTCGGGGTCAACTGGAACTGATGCTTCCACCTGGCCGTTTGTGGTGCTATAAGGCGCTCTTCATATGAAGATAGCTCTCTCGCAGATGGACATCACGTGGCTTGACATCAGGGCAAACACGACAAAGATCAGCAATCATATCGAACAGGCCGACGCGTCCGGCGCGGGGGCGATAGTATTTCCAGAAATGGCGCTTACGGGGTTTTGCATGGACCCCGCCAGGGCGGCGATCGATCCCGTCAGCCCCGAAATGCGTGCGCTCACGCTTGCCACGCGCGGCAAGCGCATCCTCGTGATGGCGGGCGCAGCCGTGAGACAAAACGGTCTTTCCTACAATATGTTTTTATTCATCCAGGGCGGCGAAATCGTCGCGGGTTATTCAAAAATAAATCTTTTCCCTCCGACCGGCGAAGACCGGTGCTACACGCCGGGCGGCGATCTCATCGTGGTGGATTACGGCGGCATAAGAATTGCCCCTCTTGTCTGTTTTGACATGCGCTTTCCGCAACTTTTTTGCGCACTGCAGGCCGTGGACACCGACATCTTCGTGGTCATGGCAAGCTGGCCCGCCGCCGAGGCCAGACAATGGCAGACGCTCCTGAGCGCACGCGCGGTCGATACGCAGGCCTACCTGATCGGCGTGAACCGCATCGGCAGCGGCGGCGGCATGGAGTTCTGCGGCCAGTCGATGGCCGTCAGCCCGGGCGGCAAACCGTTGTTTGAATACACCACGGACGAGCGCCTCATTTTTGTGGATATTGATCCGTCCAGGCCGGCCCGGCTCCGCGAGGATTTTCCGGTGTTCAAAAAATCCGTAACCGGTTTTTCCATGAAACCAAGAGTGATTTCTTTGCGCGCCTGAAACTCCACTGTTGAAATCAAGTAGTGTTGAATGTAGATTGTGCATTCTTATGCGTCCCCATCGTCTAGGGGTCTAGGACACCGCCTTTTCACGGCGGTAACCGGGGTTCGAAGCCCCGTGGGGACGCCAAAACTGTTTTACCCTGTCTTTTTCAGTTTTTGCTCAATCAGTCTGTTTAAACTCAAACCCTGAATATTTGCCTTAATCGCCAAATCACGATGCAGTACAGGATCAATTCTAAGAGGGATTTTTCCGCTGAATTGTTTCTCAGACATTGGCTTGGGAACCGGAAGTTTTCGCGCTTTTAAACTTTCAATGTAAGCGTCGATTGCTTCTTCTGCCATTTTGACGGCATGCTCGGGTGAATCTCCGTGAGTAACACAGCCGGGCAACTCCGGAACATTGACAACGTAGCAGCTGTCTTCTGGACTCCAATTGATTTCCAAACGATATTTTAAATCCACTTTTCGTTTACCCATCTGATTGATCCTCCGATAGTAACAGCGTTCTGGCCCCTTTGATCTGGTAGGGTTTGAGATCTTTGGTGTGTGTCGCAAGAACGAATGAACGAGCGCCATTAATCCAAACTTCATGACTTCCTCTGGTGCGATCAAGCCGCCAGCCCATTTGTTTGAGCAGCGTCCGCAGCTCGTGAGCGTCGATGCTGCCAATTTGCAATTTTGTTTTAAGTTTGGATGCGCTGGTCATGAGTTGTCCCCAATAATGATGATATCAAATATGATATCAAATGCAAGGAGGTTTTATTAATCGAGGAATTATCGGAAAACGCAGGGATTTTGCCCTGCAACGGGCAGCATTTATTCCGACACAAGGCCATTCAAAGACAAACTGGACGAAGCGAATCAATAATTGTCTGATTTTTTCCAATTAACCGAGTATTCCCTGACAACAACAATTAATGGTTCGACCACTCTCACGCAGGGGACGCCAAAACGGAGATTCTTCGATTCGATTCTACTATTCAGAATTAGATAGAGCCTATACCACCTTCTTCATCCGCTGAAACCCTTCAATGATGAACATCCGCATTAGAATTTGATACGGGATTCCGCGGGCAAGGGCTTCCTTTTTTAGTTCCGTCACAAAACGCGGGTCAAGAGCGACTGATGTCGGCACTTTCTTGGGCTCTCCGGTGCCAGAGCGTGCCTTCTTTAATCCGTGTTTGACGGCTTGCCAATCAGCTTCAAATGATTTTTCATATCCTTTTTCACTTTTCACGTATCTTGCCATAAATCCTCCGCTCTTTAGCACTCATGGGTCTGATTGAGATTATTCTTATTTTACCTGCACGCACTGTAAATGATACGGCAAGCATACGACCAAGCAGCGTCATGCCCAGAGCGCCAAATCTTGGCTCATCCGGCTTTGGATCAATCTGAATTCCCAATGGGGCCAGACAGTCAATATTTTGAAATACCTGTTCCGCCTCTGTGATTGTGACACGGTGTTTCTGGAGATTCTTGGTTTCGTTGCCGGTATCCCACAAAAACTCAAACCTCTTTCGGGCAACAAGCCAATCAGCCAGCCACTGTATGAATTCAAATCGAGCCATTCTTAATATAGTGTCTAACACTATTTAATGATTTTGGAAACAAAAAAATTTCCTTAGGCTCGGTGTTTTTTTCAAGTTAATCGGATATTCCTTGACCATGGTAAATGGTTCGACCACTCTCACACAGGGGACGCCAAAAGCACTTCCCTGCTCATTTTCATGTGTGTTTTTGTTAATTGAGAACACCCGGCCGGTTCAAAAAACGTACGACACAAACAACCCCAACTCGTTGACCAGTTTTTTATATTCACGGCCGGAGAGTTCTTCATGCCTGCCGTACAGCCCCGTCAAGACACCGGTGTTGAAAACCCGCCAGCCCAATCCGGGAGAAAAAGAATGCCTGCGGACATCCCCCATGGCCGCCGAGGCAGCCTCCTGCCTTGAGTATGAATAATCCATCGACAGCGTGAATGAATATAGCCTTGCTTCCGCCTCGCCGCCGATCTCGTCGGTCATGGCGTGATGGTTCAGCGCAAGTCCGCCGCTTTTCTTCTTCTTGCTTCTTGGCGAATGCCTCCACCACAACTCAAATCTATGCTGCAAGTTCTTTGTCAGCTCGCCCATGCAGGCAAGACCGATCTCCCTTTCCAGCCATTCGTTCGAAACAAGACCGGTTGTTTCATTTCGAATATAATTTATGCCAAAAGCGGCATACAGGATTTTAACAAATTTGAACGACACCCCGAGGCCTCCGCCCAGATCCCTCCGGGCACTCCCCGAAGCGGCGGTCCTTGTTTTCTCCTGGAACACCTTGAGACCGGTCGAAAACATGCTACCGAGCACAAGCGCCGCATCCGCACGGACAAATTCCCAGGCAGTCTCCTCCTCGACAACATTCTTGAGCAGAGCCTGCTCGCCCGAATACATGACGCCAAGCCGCGCGGCCTTCCAGTGGGTCCGGCCACGCACCGACCAGCGCGAATCGTCCACCTTGCGGCTGCTTCCGTCACTTTCAATCCTTATCCCCCTTGCCTCGTTCCAGCCGGCACCGATATTTGAATTTGCGGTCCAGCCGCTTGCCGCCGGCATCGCGGCATACTTGTTCTGATCGAGAAACGGCGTGGCCACCCCAGCAAATACCGGACCCGTGGACATGAAAAACATCAACCAGAAGATCTTATCCACTTTTTTTCAACCTTCTTGTCCTCACGACGATGCCGCCGGTGAGAACAAGCAAAAACATGCAACCCGCCCCGGCCGGATACGCAACACACAATATCAAAGGCGTCAGCACCGCCGCCAGGGGGTAACGCAGATATGCCCGTTCAGAAACAATCGCGGCAAAGCGTGGTGATTTTTCATAGTAGTATGCAATCAGGGCGCGCCCGCCGGCGCTTTTTTTCAAAAACCCGTCGCGAAACACCCTCAATCTCTTCACCAGAAAATGATCCTGATCGCCGTAAACGGCGGTTGCAATAAAACAACGCCTGTTAAGCAGCGAATCCTCATCATTGTCGTCGGCAGCGACGGCATCGCTGTATCTGCTGAAAACCACGTCCTTGTAATGGGTGGTCCAGGTGAAGACGCTCGTACACGTTGCCCCGGGCCAGGTAGACAGCGACTCGGCAGTGATGGTCATGGCAACGCGCGTATCCGCGCTCCAGTCCGCATGATTGACCTTCCCCATTTCAACACCGCTGATATCAGCCGCCATGCCGTCGATCTTGAGGGATACATATTTCCTGGTGCTGAAATTCACCACCATCTCCATGGTGTGCCACTGGGTGTCCGGACTCAGAAAAATCCCGGTGTCATGAATGGCAAGCGGATAACCGGTAAACACGAAAAACCTGCCATAACTCGCATCCCACGCATTAAGCACCCAGAAATATGCAAACTCATGGGTCAACCCGTCATTGGGCTTGATCGCGCCCCGGCCGTCCCAGAGCTGGATGAGCGAACAGGTTGAACCTCCGTTTTGCACCTGGCCCAGATCAGTTGCCGGTATGACGGGAATCCGGAACTTGAGTGAATACTTGTAAGTCCCCAGTGCAATCGCCTGTCCGTCTGGCAGATTCTCATAAAAACTTTTGCCGGCAATTGCGTTTACCCACACATTGCGCTGATTGACGTTTGAAACAACTTCGAGATACTCCGCTTGGGCGGTCGCGCCCACGTCCGACTGAAGAAAATCGCATGTGGTTCCGGCGCCGGGATTCGGCTCTATTGAAACCGCGCCGGCCCAATCAGACAGGTTCGTATTGGTATACACGCTCGAATAAGTGCCAGTCTGCGCTGCGACAGTTTGTGCGGTGATTCCGGCAAACATCACTGAAACCATCATCAGACAACGGATGATCAAGCCCCCCTCCCGGCCACTCAACCCGGATTACGGCTGCGCAAAACCCAGTAGAGCCAGATACCCAGGGCAATCAGCAGTACGATCCACCAGAATCTCCGGATATTCAGGGCCGCGCCTTCGATAAACACGGCCACATAAGGAAAAATTCTCCACAGCACCAGCGCAAAAACAACCAGAACCGCAATCTGAATCGCAACCCTCAGCCTGCGTCTCATTGTTCGGCGTGAAATTTTCCAAGCGGAAGGATGATGTTGGACCCGCCACCGCCCGCGCCGCCACCGACAACAAGGGGCGATACGCCGTTCCACTTTTCCACAATCTGCAACTGGATCAGGGCGGGGGATTTTTTCAAGGCCTCTCCGCGGATCTGGATGGACTGGGCCTCGCCTTTGGCGCGGATGACAACCGTTTTCGCCTCGATCTCGGCCTTCTGCTGGACAAACTTGGCCTTGGCGGCCTCCTGCTCCTGCACCATCTTCGCTTCGATCGCGGACTCAAGCTCCTTGGACAACGAAATATTCTGGACCACCACGTCCTCGATCACCAGCACATTGCCGACCTTCTGCTTGATCAGCGCGAACGCCTTGGTTTTTATATCCTCGCGTTTCTTCACGATCGACTCGGCGCTTTGCAGCGCAGTCACCTCCTTGATCGCCTCATTGACGCGCGGCTGGACAAGACTGTCAAACGGATCGCCCGAATAATCCTGGTAGATCCTGACCACCGCGCTCTCGGGAATCCGGTACAGAACGCGCAGATCGATATTGACCTGCTGGAGATCCGACGAGAAACACTCGGTTTTGATCGAGCCGGTCTGCTGGCGCACCGACATCGGAACCACGGTCGTGATAAACGGCGCCTTGAGACCGAACCCCTCGGGTGCAAACGTGCTCGAAACCCTGCCCATCGTAACCAGCACGCCGCGATGCCCCGGCCCCACGATAAACGAGGAGGAAAAGGACAGCACGATGAGAACAAACACAACGATGCCGATTGCGAGGTATTTTCTCAAACTGGCCGCATCAATATTCAACTCTTCTGATATGCCCATGTATGGCATACTGGCAAAAACAGGCTCCAAGCGCCAGTCACAAATGCTCGCGATACAACTTTCTCCGGAAGCCCTACATCCCCGCTTTTGGCCAGAGCTGTTCGGGCGGACGCCGGTCGTCCATCAGTGAGTCCTTGAACTGCAGCATCCGCTTGTCCTGGTCCGCCTTCAGGCCGTTGCGCCGTTGGTCCTGTTCGGCCTTGCGCTGCCCCACCTCCGCCGTTTGTCCGGACAGAAACGACTGCCGCCGCGCCATGAACTGCTGGATGTACATCCGCCGGTCCTCCCCCTTCGGATATTCCTTGAAAAACCTGTGCCGCGCTTCCTTCTCCCTGGCGTCCCACTCGCGCCGTTTTGCCTTCTGTGCGGTCTTCAGATCGCGGATTTCAAGCCTGAGGCGGTGGTCAAAAGCCTTGCGCTCGAGTTTGAGCGCGGCACTGAACTGCTTCAAAAGCTGTTTCTTTTCCTTGTAATTGAGCTTCGGCTCCTTTGGACACTGTGCGGAGCAGTCACATGACGTCACAAGCGGCGACGGCGAAGGCGACGGCCGCACCGGGGACTGATGGGGCGGATCGGCAGCGGCATGCAAAAAAGACGAGCAGAGAAGAACACCGAGAATGCCGGACACGCTTTTCATCATTTGATCACCTGGATTTTTGTCGCCTTGAAGCCGTATTTGTTGACCGTATTGTCGCTGACAAGTTTCAACACCAAAGTATCGCCTTTGATGTATTCAGAAACATAATTGTCATGGATGCCGCTTATCTCCTCCACCACGGTTCCATCAAGCGCGGCAATCTGCACTTTGTCGTAGGTTTTTTCGGTCTCGATGCGGTCAAAGACCACCCGGATGTACCTCGCTCCCGCTTCGGTTATCTTGATCTCGACATTGGAGTTGGGCGGATACGGGTGCGGGCTTTCCATCTCGCGCGTCTCATCGCGCCACCATTTTTCCTCCGGTTCGTCATTCGGCGGCACAAAGCCGTCAAGCGCGTTTGCAACGCTCACCCTGCCCTTTGCAAGAACCCTGGTGCGCAGCCCCTGCGCCCTCATGCTGGTGCGTATGAGACGGTCCTTGATTTCCGCATAGGTCCACTCCGGATGCACGGAAAGCAGCAGTGCGGCGATGCCGCTCACATGCGGCGCGGCCATCGAGGTGCCGCTGGCCGCGGCATATTTGTTTTTTGGAATCGTGCTCAGGATTTTCACGCCCGGCGCCGCAACATGCACCGTGCGTTTTCCGAAATTCGAAAACGATGCCAGCTGGTCCCGGTTGTCGGTTGCCGCGACTGCCACCATGTTTTCCACGTTGTAATTCGAAGGATAGTGCGGTTTGTCGTCATTGCTGGACTTCTCATTGCCCGAAGCATTGATGACCAGGATTCCTTCATCGCGCGCCGCTTTGATGGCGTCCTCCATGATTTTTGAATATCCCCCCCCGCCCCAGCTGTTATTGATCACCCTCACCTTCATCATCCGGGCGTAGTTGACGGCCTCAATGGAATTGGCGCTTGTGCCGTTGCCCTGGGCAGTAAGAAATTTGAGCGGCAGGATCGACACCTTCCAGTTGACGCCGGTCACCCCGGTGCCGTTGCCGCCTGCGGCTCCGATCGTTCCCGCGCAATGCGTGCCGTGATTGTTGTCGTCCATCGGATTGTTGTTTTTGGCGGCGAAATTCCAGCCCCGCACGTCATCAACAAAACCGTTGCCGTCGTCATCGATGCCGTTCGAGGATTTGTCGCCTGCTTCACCGGGATTCAAATATATATTTGAAGCAAGATCCGGGTGCTCCCAGTCCACGCCGCTGTCTATCACCGCCACGACAACATCCCTGTTGCCTGTCAGGCCCCGCTGCCAGACGGGCACCACGCCGATATCCGCCCCCGCCAGCCCGAGCTGGCCGGCGGCATCGAGCTGTCCGGTGTTTTGCAGGCCCCAGAGTTTTCCAAACTCCGGATCATCCGGAATTCCGGAATCCGCCGTGCGGTAGATCCAGTTCGGCTCCGCGTATTGGATCAACGGGTTGTCTTTCAGCGCCGCCAGAGTCATCGCGAGACGGCTGTCTTCGGCGATTCTAACCCGCGAAACCGAGGGATCGGTTTTCAAGGCTTCGATTTCGAGGACCCTGGTATCCGTTCCGGCCCCCTTCTGGATGGCCGAAACGACTGCCGATCCAGCGTATGTTGTCTTCAGGCCGCGGAGCTTAACGAGCAACTCCCCCGCCACCCGCTCCGGCGAAGTGCCAGGTGCCCCGACCGCCTTTGCGGCATTACCCTGCCAGAGCGTGATTGATACTACCGTTAATACCGCCGGTACTACCCACCAAACAGCATATGCGCGTCTCATTGTAATATTATAGGTGTCCGCCAACTTTTCGGAAAGTGTCCGCCAACTTTTGGTATATGCGGCGCGTCATTTATTTTCATTGCCCTTTTGAGCAATTCAAACTCAAACTCTATAAATGGCAAGCAATACCGACGCCAATACAATATATGTAAATCCCCGGATGGAACAGATGTTGGGCTTCGAACCGGGCGAAATGAACGGTCGGCATCTTTTTTCTTTCATGGACGAAAAAAACGTTGAACTTGCAAAAAGCAAAATCGAACGCCGGAAAAACGGCATTTCCGAAGAACATCCTTTTGAATTCATACGCAAGGACGGCACAAAAATACTCGCAACACTGAAAACCTCGCCACTCATCGGGGCGGACGGAAAGTACAGGGGGGCGCTTGCCGCCGTCAACAACATCACAGAACAGATAAATGCCGAACACGAAAAAGCCAAAATACAGGCCCAACTTTTTCATTCATCAAAACTGGCGGCAAAGTGACCCAACTCCGCCGGCCCAAGGGCCGGGGCCTCTGGGGTCCAAGCTCCGGTTATTCCCTTCGCTTGCGCTTCGGGAATAGCTCCGCTTGGACGGGCCCGAGTTCCGC
>Ga0208375_1000810_pt1 | contig 39847 bp, 39 predicted proteins | sample RifOxyD1_FD_184038 | JGI IMG/M metagenome (GOLD analysis project Ga0208375, IMG submission 184038) | Soil microbial communities from Rifle, Colorado - Rifle Oxygen_injection D1 (SPAdes) | ecosystem: Environmental > Terrestrial > Deep subsurface > Rock core/Sediment | place: Rifle, Colorado... | reverse complement strand
GATATCGTTTGCGATAACTTTGTATCCTTTTGCCTTGGCGTAGAGACTTACTGATCCACCGCCAAGAAAAGCGTCTATAAAAACTCCTTCGGTCTTTTTTATCGGCTTAAAAATGTATTTGACCAGCTTTCGCTTGCCGCCGAAGTAACTTGGTAATGATTGAAATTTGGAAAACATAAAATATTTCTTGTTCCAGCTCTCCGACACTCCTACATCCGCTGTGAAGTTTTTTATTTACACCAAACCCGTGAGTCTGATGCAGTGTGAGGTCGATCACAGCTGGTGGATGTTCGACCCGAAGGAGTATCAGAGAGCTGGAAACAATCGGATAACGAAAAAGGGCTCGTAGCCGGTTTATTGGCTACGAGCCCTTGAGCTCGGAATTCCTTTCAGGAATGCCCCTTGAGGCATTAAGTTATTCGATTGTGAATTTATTATAGCACCCAGCAGAAACTTTCCACAAGCATGCACCCCTGTGCATAAATCTTAAAGTTGCTCGAGCTCGTATTTCACTCGTGCTTCAAGTTGTGCCGCACGAGTTGAGCTTATGCCAAACTTCTTGCCGGTTTCTTTTTGTGTGTGAGTAGTACCATCTGCAATGCCAGTGCGGTACTCAAAAACTTCTAAATATCGAGGTTGTAAATGGCTAAGCCGGTATTTTTCCGTCTTGTACTTCTCGACTAGTTTTTTCTCATCGGTAAGCATCTTGGCTTAATTATGCCACAAAACCTTGAATTTAGGGGGTTTTTGGTCGCCCACAGGGCTAGGACTTGCAATTACTCATATAATCCCATATAATCACATACATAACGTATATGAGTAAAATTATGAATGACATCACTCAAAAGTTTGATCTCCGGATCAAAAACCCAGAGCCACACATCGTCGCCCTCTTGGCGGAGATCGATGGTATTCGAGGTGAATTTAAGTCGGGTCTGCGAATGACTCCGCAAGCTATCACTAGCTTGAGGCAGTCGGTGCTTATTACATCTGCCGGTGCATCCACTCGTATTGAGGGTGCGAAGCTCACTGATGAGGAGGTAGAAAAAATCATGCAAGGTCTTGCGGTTTCAAAGTTTTCCGATCGAGACTCGCAGGAGGTGCAGGGTTATCTTGAAGTGCTTCAGAATGTATTTGATGCTTTCCAAACTCTACCACTTCGAGAGAGCGTGATCACATCACTCCACAATCAGCTTCTCAAATATTCCAACAAGGACGACACACATCGTGGTGGTTACAAAAAGAAAGAGAACACCGTCGGTGTACTTGGACCGGACGGCAATGTGGCAAGAATCATGTTCGAGACTACTCCGGCATTTCTTACTGCAAAGGAAATGCAGGAGCTTGTTGATTGGACAGTCGATGCCTTCGAAAAGAATCGCTTCCACCCTTTGCTTCTTATCGCAAATTTCGTAGTTGAGTTTCTAAAAATCCACCCATTTGAAGACGGTAATGGGCGTCTTTCCCGTGTCCTTACAAACCTTTTGCTACTTCGATCCGGATATCAGTTCGTTCAGTATGTCTCGCACGAGCAAATTGTGGAGCGTCGCAAGGATGAATACTATCTGGCACTCCGCAAGTCGCAGGAAACATTCAACACTGATCACGACACTATCTCACCGTGGCTGAATTTCTTTTTGTCGGTCGTGAAAGAGCAAGCATCAAAAGCTCTTACATATCTGCAGGAGGAAAAAGTCGAGGACACTCTTTCCCCGAAGCAGTACGAGGTATGGAAATACCTCTCATCGGTCGGCGAGGCCGCTCCCGGTGATATCGCCAAAGCTACTGGTGTTGTCGGAGTTACGGTCAGTCAAGCACTGGATCGCCTCATCGAGCTCGGATTGGTCAAACGAGTCGGACGTGGTCGAGGGACCCGATACGTGAAATTATAAACTAACCCCAAATTGGAAATCGCCTATGCAAAACGCTGAACACAAAAATGATGACGGAAAGCGGTATCTCAAAAAGTTTGAGATCGTTGAGACCGATGTAGAACTTCCAATTCAGGGTCAGGTTCGTGATCCAGAAGACCTCTACAAATTCCTCAAAGACTTGGAAGACGAGAGTGTTTCCAAAGTTATCGGAATCTATCTTGATGACAAAAACTTGTTCCTCGGGCATCAGGTTTTTCTTGGTTCCTCCCCCAAGAATCTCGACACTCAAATGCTTTGGCATTACTTTTCTCTATTTCTTGCCAAGAAGTTTATGGTCTTGATCAATCATCCCGGCTCTACTGATCCGACTCCGAATGAGGACGACAAGAAACTCATGCGAGCACTGCAAGCAGACTCGCAGGTTTTGTCGTTCAAGCCATTCTTTGAAGACTTTATTATCGTTGCGAAGAAGTCGTACTTCAGCATGGCAACGAATGACGGCACAGCATGTCGATGCGGTCATCAAGAGTATATTTCTCAATAAAAATATATGTCACTTCTAGATAACGAAAAACGAGACATAATCAATCCAAACAGTTACCAAGATTGCCGAGGGGTTGGGGATAAGTATTGATGATTTAATAAAATAGATTTATGGATACTATCTTTATATTTGGCGCACAATATCTTTATCTTTTCATAATAGGATTAGCACTTTTTTATTTTTTCATCCAACCAACAAACAAACGAACAGGATTTTTATCTTTTTCTCTGATTAATATGTCGCTCGCATACCTGATCGCTTCAATTGCTCGGTATTTTTATTTTAACCCGCGACCGTTCGTAGTTGACCACGTCGTGCCACTGATTACCCATGCGCCGGACAATGGTTTCCCATCTGACCATATGCTTTTAAGCAGCGCTCTTGCTTCAGTTTTGTTTTACTACAATCGCAAATTGGGCGCAGTTGCCTGGATACTCGCCTTAATTGTTGGAGTTTCGAGAGTTTATGTGGGCATCCATCACTTGGCTGATATTTTTGGGAGTGCGCTGATAGCCATCTCTGTAGCCTATATTACATTTTATATCTTTAGAAATTCAAAATTAAACTACTAAAATAATAAACTATGCTTAATGCTATGAAAGATACAACTTTGCAAACTAGAAATTTTTGGTGGACGATACCACAATCAGCTATTCTTACAATGTTTGTTTCCGACATCGCAAATGGCCTTTCGTCTGAAACTGTGAGGAAATCCCGTGATAAATTTGGAGCTAATATAATTGATGAAGTGAAGCCGACAAGTGCTCTGAAGCTTATACTTGACGGCGTCCGTGAGCCGATGATGATTGTCTTGCTTTCCATTGGAGTGCTGTCGTTTGTTTTTGGAAAAATTGGGGAAGCCGTGGTGATGGTTTTCGTCGTGGCAACATATATTGCGGTAGAATTCATTAACAAATACCGCACTGACCGTACAATGACAAAACTGCGCCAGCTCACTTCACTGACAACAAAAGTAATCCGTGACAGTAAGATGGAGGAAATCCCGACTGGCGAAGTGGTTGTTGGTGATATTTTGGTTCTTACTGAAGGAGTTCGCATTCCTGCAGATGCACGACTTATTGAATCTTATGGCCTGTTAATCAATGAGGCATCGCTTACAGGAGAATCCCTTCCTGTAGAAAAGAATATGCGTGCGACACTTGCCGAAAATACTCCGCTTGCCGAGCGCACTAATTCTGTATTTTCAGGGACAACAGTGATGAGTGGCGAGGGAAAAGCGATTGTCTGTGCTGTTGGCCTCGAAAGTGAATTCGGCAAGATCGCGCGTGACGTATCTATTACCTCAAAAGAAAAGACTGTTCTTCAAGAAGCAATGACACGTCTTGCTAAGATTCTGGCAATTTTTGCTCTCGCGGTCAGTATTCTCATTCCAGCGGTCGGATTTTTACGCGGATTAAATTTACAGGAAATGATCGTAACTTGGCTCGCGCTTACGTTCCTTATGATTCCCGGACAACCGCCAGTCATCATTACAATGGCGCTCGCGCTCGCGTCGTTCCGTCTTGCCAAAATTAAACTCGTTGTAAAACGTCTGCGTGGAGCAGAAGTATTAGGTCAGGTTACCGCTATAGTTACGGATAAAACCGGTACCATCACTGAAAATCGGATGCAGGTTGAAAAATTCATTTTGCCAAGTGGCGAGGAATACACTCCGGCAAAACTAGGCTTTGAAACGAAGCGTGATATTTTGCTTGCGCTTCCTCGATACAGCAATGACCCCACGGACACCGCCGTTTATTCTGCTACCAAAAATTCATTTGAGGTTCCAAGGCCAGTTTCCTTCGCTGGTTTTAGCGAAGGAAGGCCGTGGCGAACTATTGGGTATGAAATTGACGACAAGAGAACCAGTTTTATAGCTGGCAAGGTGGAATCATTGATTGGAAATATTTCCGACACTCATCAATATGAGAAGCTAATGCAAGTATTTCAAAAAGAAGTTGATCAAGGGAAGCGTGTCGTTGCCTATGGTCGCGTGAAAAATACTGATGACATTAAAAAAATTGAACTTAGTGCCCTTGCTGTACTTTCAGACCCGATCAGAAATGGTGTTGCTGAAACCATCGCGCGACTTAAAGCAGCCAAAGTAGAAACCTTTATCGTTACCGGCGACCATCCAGCAACGGCTGGGACGATAGCGAACACTATTGGCATAGAGGATCATGTTTTGACTGGTAATGACATCGAAAAAATGAGCGATGATGAGCTTAAAACTGCACTTGAAAACATAAGAACATTTGCTCGCATTGCTCCATCGCAAAAACTTCGGCTTGTAGAAATGCTTAAACAGAGAGGCGAAGTAGTCGCCGTAATAGGTGATGGCATCAATGATGCTCCGGCACTTAAAGCTGCCAATGTTGGTATTGCAATGGGTGAAATTGGCACTGATTTAGCAAAAGAAACTGCTGACCTTATTCTAACTGATGACAATTATACACATTTAGCCGATGCTGTTGGTATCGCGCGTTCGGCTCTTAATAATTTCCACAAAGGCATTACATATTATCTTACCGCCAAAGGAATACTCCTTGCTATTTTTCTTACCCCATTGGCTCTTGGAATTCCTTTTCCATTTGCACCAATCCATATTATTCTCACCGAGCTTCTGATGGATTTAGCGTCCTCCACGATTTTTGTTACTGAAGCGGCTTCGCCGGATATTATGCAACAACCAATAAAGAAACTTAAAGAATTTCTTGGTAAGGAGTTAGTTTTTAAAATTTTCCGTAACGGCATTCCTTTGGCAATCGGTATTAGTACGCTCTATATGATTCTTTATTTCCAGACCGGCAATCTCGTGCTCGCACAGACAACCGCGTTTGTTGCTTGGCTTTTGGGTCATATCCTGCTTGCTTTGAACCTCAAGCAAGAAAAACTGTCATTATTCAAACAAGGTTTATTTTCAAACCGATTCGGTGCGTTCTGGCTTGTCGGTATGATTGTTTTTTCGTTTGCAATAACTTTAATTCCCGCACTACATCCATATCTCAAAACTTCGGCTCTTTCCTTTGGGTTATGGATGGCCGTGGTGGGAGTGATAGTTCTATCTACTTTTTGGATTGAAGTCCATAAGGTAGCAAAGTTGCGAGAAAAAAGTTAATATAATTATATGAAACTCGGCATCATCTTACAATCAAATAAACCCGAGCATGTGTGGAATACGTTCCGTCTTGGAATCACCGCGCTCAAAGCAGGTCATCAAGCGGAGATTTTTTTGATGAGCGAGGGATCAGAACTTGAGACCATTCCCGACAGTACGGATTTTGATATTTCAGTCAAAGTATCGGAGTTCAAAAAATTGAAAGGTGAAATTTATGCTTGTGGTTCATGCCTAAAAATACGCGGAAAAGAAGAAAGCAATGTCTGTCCTATTTCCACAATGTCCGACTTGCTTAAAATGGTTGAGAGTTCGGACAAGGTTTTAGTGTTCGGCTAACTTAAAAATATGAAAAAAATTGTTTTTACAATTCTTGCGTCAATCATCATCGGTTCGTTTGCTACAAACGTAAATGCCCAAATGATGGGTAATTTTTCCAATACTCAAGTTGATTGGAACGAAGTCGTTGAACACACCGCTCGTGAAGAACAAGAAGGCAAGGAGCTTTGGAATAAACTGCAAGCAAAAGAAATCGCTTGCGAGAATTTGGGTGATGAACAGTACGGAGTGCTCGGAGAATACTTTATGGGGCAGATGGCTGGAGATTCTCACGCCGCAATGAACGCTATGATGATTCAGGCGCACGGTGAAGACGGCGAGGAGCAGATTCATATCGTCATGGGCAAACGTCTTTCCGGATGCGATACGTCGGCGGCGTTTCCGTCAATCAGTGGTGGCTGGATGCCAATGATGAATATGATGTGGGGAGGGTGGTCGTCTCCCTTTGGCAGTAATAATTTAACAGACAACAATATGATGAACTTTGGATTTGGGCCTTTTGGTGGCTTCGGTTGGATATTTATGATTCTCTGGTGGGTATTGATAATCGCAGGCATTGTCGCCCTTATCAAATGGCTCACAAGTCAATCTCGCGACACTCACAACCGTGAGAAATCCGCACTTGAAATTTTGCAGGATCGATACGCCAAAGGCGAGATTGATAAAAAAGAATTTGAGGAGAAGAAAAAAGATTTGGTGTAAGCGGTATTTGTAGAAAACACATCAAACTTTCAAAAATCGTCACACGGCTCGGCCGGTGGGGCAAAGGGTCAAAGGGGTGAACCCCGGGGCAAAGCTCGCCACAGGGGCAAACAAATGGCAAAAACGGGGCTTTAGAGCTCCTTTTTTGCATCTTTCAAGGTACTTACAGGCTGGTTCAGGCAAGAATATCGATAAATCCTTGAAGTATTGGTAGGTTTAGAAACAGGATCACTGCGACAACACCGGGACCTTTTTTCTTTATCTCTTGGGTTGCAGGAAGGATTATGATCTCAATCTTTCGTTTGATGATCACTTTCAGTGTCTTACTGCAATGTGGACACCGCATAGAGAATCGACCCTCGGAGTTGAAAACGGCATCTTTGAAGATGATGTTGGTGCAGTGAGGGCAGTTTCCTAGATTGGTTGATTCCTCTGCGGCCATAGTTTTATTCCGGAGGTTCTGACGCTTGCCCGATAAGCGATTGGTTCTTTGCAGGCAACGGAGAACCTCGGCTTAGAAAGGGTGAAAGTGCATTCACCGTTTCCTTATCGGGTTCGGCCGCAGAAATCCTCGATCATGGTTAGTTGGTTAATAAATAATCAATAGTTCGGGCTCGACGACACCCGAACGATTAATTGCATTTCAAGGTTCCTCCGTTGCCGTTCTGGTACGCCTCTTGTCGCCATTCATCGACATCTTGGCGACCAGTACTTCTCTCATCTCCGCTAAGTTATCCCCAGTTTTTTGATCGCGCGCGTAATTCTTATTAATAAAATCTTTTTCTTTATTCTTGTTCGTTGTTCCGCCTGACCGATCTGACCGGTCTGGCTGACCGATGTGCAAGTCTGTCTGACCGATCTTATTTGAGTTCGGTCTCACTGACCTATCTAGTTTCAACAGGTAGTACACATTGGAATAGCGTCGACGGCCTTTTCTGATGATCCCTAGTTTGATCATCTGCCGGATGCCTCTCTGCACGCTCGAGATACTTGCGCCGATCTTGTCGGCAATGGTCTGATGAGATGGAAAACAAAAACCCTCCTGGTTCGCATGCTCTGCCAGGCAGTTATAAATTGCGATGCCGATTGGACCTATGGTGCTTCCGTATTCGTCGAGAAGTACCTTGCTGATCCAATACCAGTCACCTTTGCGAAGATCCCTGATTGTTATTTTTTCATCCGGCATACACGAGAAATAAAGGCGTGGTGAGGGTCGACCAAAACCCAGACCGCACCTTATCGCTCCTCTCAATGAGGTCATCGGCCATTGAGGGGAGAGTAAGAGGCGGTCTACCATTCTCTAGATTTCGGCAAAGCCCGATCGATGTTGTCCATCGCCCGGCAGAAATCTCGTCGTGTAATTGGATTTTCAAGTTCCCGGATAGTGAAGTTACGGAGTAGGCTCTCCCGTCTCCAAAGAAGTTCCTTCCTCGTCGGCGGCTTCCTCGTGATCCGTTTCCAGATCCTCCGGATAAGTCTCTTGATCAGAATTTTCGTTCTCATGTTTTTTGATGTGATCCATGTGATCCAAAAGCATGAATGCCATACGCTTAAAGCCAGCGTGGACTTTCCAAACTTCTTGTCGGGATGGCTCTCGGCCGAGGACGTCGGCGAGTGCAGTGCGAGTAAGCTCAACGAGAGCTTCCTCATCTTTGTCTGGTTTGGACATGCGGTGGTTTGGTTCATAGAAGTGACCTCACACTTTTATTGACCCCACCTTGCCTAAGGCAAGAAAACTTCCTCTACTCTGACCCCGAGAGCCAAAGCGATCCGCTGGGCTGTTTCGAGATTCGGACGCTTCCGTCCCGTCTCGTACCGGCTGATCGCAGTGTTGTGCTTAAAACCAAGAATTCGGGCTAACTGGTATTGCGTTAGCCCTTTCTTGATTCGAAGGTCACGGAGTTTTATATTCACTGGTGATTTGTTCATATGTTTAACTTTTAGACCTCTACAGTCATATTAAGCAAAATTGCTTAATTGGTCAATATTGGGGTATGTGGATAAGCAAAGTTGCTTAATCTTTACTAATTTGCTACAGTACGGTAAACTGGTCGTAAGCAAGGAAATTAAGCAAATTCAACAAATATGTCATTTGGTTCATATCTAAAAAATCAAAGAGAATCGAAAAATTGGACTATAAAGGAGCTGGCGGAACGGCTCGGCTTTTCCTCGAGCTATATCAGCCAGTTGGAGAACGGGACACGCAACCCATCTCATAAACAGCTGGCCACGTTGGCCAAGGCCTATCAGCTCCCCGAAGAGGAACTGAAGAAGCATTGGACCGAGGGGAAGATCCAAAAGGTCAGCATGGAAGGCAATTATAAATTCAACATCAGTGATGTTGGCGAGAGACGTGTTCACGAGGCCGCAAGCAAATTAGAACGAGGACTTGAAGAGCTAAGGAACACCATCTCTAGCGATGATGCATATATCAAAACGCCGGTGATCGATGCACTCTCTGCCGATGACCTCGGTACTCGTCTGAAAGAAGCAAAGGAGTTTTTCTTTCTCCCCAAAAATAGCGTGCCGACCGGACATCGTATGTTTGGTTTTCGGGTGGATGGTTTGTCACTACCCGATGCCGGTATTCTTGCCGGGGACTTTATCATCCTCGATGCGGATGCCAAACCAGAGAGTGGCGATATTGTCGTGATCGCCATTCCAGATGGGTTGGTCATGACTTACTACCACGAGCGAGGTGACTACCTTGAGCTCCGGCCGGAGACGGAGGGCTTCAAAAAGGCCTACCATCTCAAGGAGAGCAAGGTAGTGGGTCGGCTCGTCTACCACGTCAAGAAGTATTAAAGAACAGGGCTCTCCGCAAGGTGAGCCCTGAAGCTATTTATAGGATGTTGATTATAAAAAATTAGTAAAGAATTTATCAATTAATTATGAACTACTTAATCTACGGCCGTGTCTCTACCTCTCGTCAGGCCGAACGAGAATTGAGTATCCCAGCGCAGGTCAAAGCATGCCAAAAGTACGGCATGGATCACGGCTGGAGTCTCGCACCCGATGGTATCTATGAGGAAAAGGGCGAATCGGCTCGCACAGTCGAACGTCCACAGCTTCAGAAGATGCTTCATCGGGCAAAGACCGACAACAAGGTCGATGCGATCCTGATGCACAAACTTGATCGCATGTGTCGCAACGTCGCAGACTATGCGGCGATCAAGATGATGCTCAAAAAGCATGGCGTCCGATTGATCTCGGTGGTCGAGCAATTCGACGAGTCTTTCTCCGGAGAGCTAGTCGAGAACATCATGTCGTCGATCGCTCAATGGACTTCCCAGAACATCAGCTGGGAGGTCAGGAAGGGTCTCAAAGAGGCCGTAGAGCGTGGCAGGTTCCCTGGATACGCTCCTATCGGTTATATGAACGATCGGAAGACCAAGTCTCTGATCGTGGACACCGTTCGAGCACCGTATGTGAAGCTCGGATTTGAACTCTATGCGACCGGCAAATTTTCTTATTACACACTCGGTGATGAATTGGCAAAGCGAGGTCTCAAGAGCAAGGCCGGCAAGCGTGTCTCAAAGAAAGGTGTTGAGAGGATGCTTCAAAACACGATCTACTATGGTCTTATAAAAACACGATCGGCCACTAATCAGGCAAACTTCCCATCGCTCATCACCAAAAAGCTCTTTGATGATGTGCAAGAAATCATCGCCCAGCACAATCACTATGCGGATCGATCTCGCAAGCACACCTTTCCGCTTACCGGCTTCATGCGATGTGGTCACTGCGGTTCTATGTTGAGTGGTCAGGTGAAAAAGGGTCACTTGTACTATAACTGCTCCCACCGGCGTGATGCCAAGTGTCCGGAAAGAAAGTACACGCGATCCGAGCTTATTGAGGAACAGGTCGTGGCATATCTCTCACGAGTCGAGTTGCCGCCTAAGTTCAAGACGGTCTTGGATGCGTACTTCCAGCACTTCGCAAAGGAGCGTATGGATCAGGAGGAAAACGAGCGTAAGAGCATCAAGCACGACCTGATCAGGGTGCAACAGCAGATCCGCAATATCGTCGTGGATCGCTCAAAACGCATCATAGACGCAGAGGTCTTTATAAAGATTCAGGACGAGCTTCTTAAGGAGAAAGAGATGTATCAGGATCGATTAACCGAGCTCGAGGGCAAGTCCGATAAATTCGTGCAGAAGTTCAACGAGCTTCTCGACTTCACGGATCATGCCGACGAGGTGTACCAAAAGAGCGGCACGAGTCAGAAGCGAACGGTACTAAAGCTTTGCATTGAGGGATTCACGGTCAGAAATCAAAAACTGACGCCGATGTGGACGCCAGTCTTTGATGTTCTTATGGATTTACAATTGTCCAAGTTCGATCCCCCAAAAGTCGGCGGCAAGGGTTCTAAAACCGCCTCAAAAACCCTTGCCGTACCTAAGGTTCTAACTTGGACATCTGGCGGAGGGTGAGGGATTCGAAACTTACAGTTTCAGTCCCCTTGTTGGATAAATTTTTCGTCCTTTGGACTCAAATTTATGCTCAACAAGGCTTCAAATCCCTCACGGAGTGCTCCCAGCACTCCTCCCCTCCGCAGCTTCTCACTGCGTTTCAAACCTGCGGAGGGTGAGGGATTTGAACCCTCGAAGGGGTTACCCCCTTACACGCTTTCCAAGCGTGCGCACTAGACCACTATGCGAACCCTCCGTTATTTGACGTCAGCCACTTTAGCACACCACGCCCCTTTCGCCAATTTTAAAGCTCCCCCCGGTTAGCGATCTGTGTCACCAAATTAATATAAACCACTAAAAGGGTTAGAGCCGGGAGCCACCACAAGCCACCCGCCCAGCCCAAGGAGAGAGCTACCACTAGCCATAGGAGAGCGGTGGTCGAGGCGTGCAAAGTTACCCCCAAGGCCGACCAATAGCCAACCTGGCTTAAACCCAATATTTTCTTCATCGATAGAATTAGAAGCCAGGTGAAGAGAGCCACCAAGAGTAGAGGAATAATCATTAAAGTGAGACCAAGGAAAGCCCCGATAAAGATAAGCAGAACCACCAGTGGTCCTAAGAATTTAAACCATGGTTCAACTTCAGAGAATGCCAGCCCGATATTGGTTTCGTTTACCATAAAAGACGCTTCCGACGGAATGATTTCCACATTAACCTGGTCCATATTCGCCGACTTGGTCGAGGCGAAAAAATCAGAACCAATTAAAAACAAGGTATCTAAACTCTTCCAGTTGGTCGGCACCACTTCTAAACTCGGATCAATGATCATAAAGTTGGTGGGTAAATTATCATCAGTCAGCTGCCACTCAGTCGGCCAGGCTATGGCTACCGCCTCCGTTTGATTAGTAGCAACTTCACCGTTTTCCACTGTCACTACTAAGTTGTCCGGATAAATATCAAGCAGGGCCGGCTTAATCTGCCACAGCCAGCGATTGAGATTGGGTACGATAAATAGAGCTGATAAGGTCGCTAGTACCAGAGCCAGCGCTAAGATTAACTTAAAATAGTAAACCAAAGCTGGCCCGGCCGGTTTTACAAGTTGAGCTCGGTAGAAAACCGGGCTATAGATACTGTCACCAATTTGTTTAAGAAAATTCATAACTATCACTATTTACTGCTCCGCCTAATAATTTCTTCCACCACCGGCTCCAACATTAGTTGAAATCGGCGCCGATTTTCCACCACCGAAGTTTCTACTACCTGACTTAATGTTTGCTCTAACTCCAGCTTATAATCACCAAAGGCCTTTTTAAGAGCCTCAATATCCGACGGGCTATAAGCCACTCCACCCAACCGACTATAGTAGAGGCTAATTAAACTAAAAATACGAGAATCTGCTTCGGTTAAGGTAGAGGGCTCAATATCATCAACCACGTAAGGCATTTCAACACCTTCTGTTCTTTCTCGTTTCAACTGCCCAATAGTGGCCTGAAACATATCCAGGTCCGTTGGGGCTAGCTTCACTTCTTGATCAGGTTGTTCTAGTGACATAATTTAAATTTATAAGTTAAGACCTCTTAAAGCAGCTAACCGCTCCTCCACCGGCGGATGAGTCATAAATAATTTATGCAAAGCCTGCTGGCCCCCGGCTCCAAAGGGACTCATGATATACATATGAGCCGTGGCATTACTCGCCCTCTGCACCGGTCGGCCACTGGCTGAAATTTTTTCCAAGGCCCGCGCCAAACCTTCCGGATAGCGGGTCAGTAGGGCTCCCGAGGCATCCGCCAAGAACTCTCGCTTACGAGAAATAGCCAGTTGGATCAAAGTCGCTGAAATTGGCGCCAAAATCGCAAGCACTATACCAATAATGATTAAGTACCCCCCAGCCTTACTGTCACGATTACCACCACCAAAGAGCGAGGACCGGATAAAAAAATCCGACAGCAAGGCCACAAAACCCACCAGCACCACCACTACTGTTTGCAGTAAAATATCTCGATTACCGATATGGGCGAGCTCGTGAGCTACCACTCCTTCAAGCTCATTGCGCTCCAACACTTCCAACAGACCGGTGGTGACCGCCACCACCGCGTGCTCCTTGTCCCGTCCGGTGGCAAAAGCATTCGGGGACGGGTCATCAATCACGTAAAGCTTGGGCAAGGGTAAACCAGCCGCAATGGCTAAGTTTTCGGTCACAGTGTAAAAATCGTGAAATTCCTCCCGCTCGGCCGGTCGAGCTCCCGACATCTTCAAAACAATTTTATCCGACCACCAGTAGCTCGCTACATTCATCACCAAGCTAAAGACAATGGCCAGTGGCAGGAGATAAGCCAAATCCAGCACTAGCCCAAAGTACCAACCCAAAGCAATCACCGCCACCAAAAACCCGGTCATCAGCAGCCACGTTTTATAGCGATTCTTACTTGCTTGGGTGTATAAAGTAGCCATAAAATGATTATAACGTTCGTCCAACACTTCCTAAAACCCCTAAAATGCAAAACAAAAAACTGAAAAAGTTTGACCTTAAAAACTAAAACTTCACAGTCACAGGTTCAGCCGCGGCTGTTTCGGTTAGTTCAAAGAAGTCACGCTTGTCGAATTTAAACCAACTGGACACCAGGTTAGAGGGAAAACTTTCCACCTTGGTGTTTAAGTCCCGCACATTGGTATTGTAAAAACGCCGGGCCGCTTGAATTTTATTTTCCGTATCGGACAATTCCCGCTGCAATTCTAAAAAGTTCTGATTGGCTTTCAAATCTGGATAACTCTCCGCCACTGCAAATAAAGACTTGAGCGCTCCGGTCAGCATATTTTCGGCTTGCTCATGCTCTTTAATCGAGCCGGCTTGCATAGCTTTAGCCCGCGCTTCCGTCACCACCTCAAAAGTACCTGCTTCGTGGGCGGCGTAGCCTTTAACCGTACTCACTAAGTTTGGAATCAAGTCATAACGCCGCTTGAGTTGCACATCAATATCGGCCCAAGCTTCCTTGGCACGGTTAACTAAACGAACAAAACCATTGTAAGACAATACCAGCCACAAGACTAAAATAACCACTAATCCTAGAATCACATATAAAACTAAGTCCATAAGCAACGAGGTTAAAAAGATAATTTATAAGCTGATTTTCTAAACTTAACTTTACCATAGTCAACTAAAAAATAAAGGTATTAGCCTTAAGTCAGACAAAAAAATTGAGCTGGTGTTGGGCAACACCAGCCCTGGGATGGGGAAGGTTTAGAGTCGGTCATCAAGGCGGGAGAAACCTTTGGGTGGAAAGGCTTCCACAGACCGATCAGCTCTAAACCAAAGAGGACCAGCTTCAAGAGTATGACCTATCTTAAGTTATAAAACAAGCGGCCCCAAGGGGCCGCTTGAAATCTACCACCAAACACCATTAGAACAAAACTAGTAGTCCATTCCCATACCTCCCCCAGGCTGTCCGTGTGACTCTTCTTTCTTTGGAATCTCCGTTACCGCTACCCCAATGGTGAGATAGTTGGCCGCCACCGACACGGCATTGGTGAAGGCGGTCTTCGTGACCTTCAGCGGATCCACAATACCGGCTTTTTTCAAGTCTTCAATTCGATTAGCGGCCGCGTTAAAGCCCAACCATAAACGGGCCGATTTATCTTTCATCCCTTCCTTTTGCGTTCGAAGGTCGTCTACCACGGTGGCTGGCACTTCCCCGCTATTTTCAATAATCGCTTCCAGTGGTGATAAAATCACCCGGCGTAAAATCTCTCGGGCGTGTTCAATGGTTTCGTCCGGATTGGTTTTAGACGTCATCATAATCATAGCGTTAAAAAGCGCCACCCCTCCGCCCGGCACGACTCCTTCCTCCATTGCGGCCCTAGTGGCAGCTACCGCGTCTTCCACCCTTTGCTTCAACTCTTTCTGGGTTGATTCGGTCGGAGCTCCCACCCGAATCACAGCCACTCCACCGGACAATTTACCCAATCTTTCGGTTAATTTTTCTTTGTCGTATTTAGACTCGGTCAAATCTATTTGAGCCTTCAGTTGAGATACTCGATTTTCTATATCTACTTTCTTACCCTTGCCACCAACAATCACTGTTTCATCTTTGGTGGCAATCACGCGCCTGGCCCGACCCAACATCGAGAGCTCCGCGTTTTCCAATTTAAGCCCGACTGCCTCCGTAATAACCTTAGCCCCCGTGACGGCCGCAATGTCCTCGAGCATCTCTTTTCGCCGATCACCAAAACCCGGGGCCTTAATCGCCAAACCGTTAAATATCCCACGGATCTTATTAACAATTAAAGTGGCTAGCGCCTCTCCATCCACGTCTTCGGCAATAATCACCAAATCTTTTTTACCACCGGCCGCCATTTTTTCTAAAAGCGGTAAAATGTCTTTAATCGCGGAAATCTTTCGGTCGGTCACCAAAATAAACGGATCCTCGTACTCGGCCGTCATCTTTTCCGAGTTAGTAACCATGTAAGGAGCAATGTAACCTTTGTCAAACTGCATCCCCTCCACCACCTCAGACGAACTAGCTACGGTGTTTGAATCCTCAATCGTGATCACCCCTTCTTTACCCACTGTTTTAAAGACGCCAGCAATTAAATCACCAATCTCGCTATCTTTGGCCGACAATGTAGCCACCTCTTTAATTTTTCCAATATCTTTCACCGGCTCCGCCTGCTCCTCTAAAGCGCGAATAATCTCTTCGCCGCCTTTTTTTATCTCATCGGAAAGCCTAATAACGTTAAAACCTCTTTCGGAAATCGCCTTTTCTCCCTCCTCAATCAAAGCTTGCGATAAGATAATGGAGGTGGTGGTACCATCCCCCACATTGTCATTAGTTTTATCGGCGGCTTGCTTTAAAAGATTAGCCCCCAAGTTTTCAAACGGATCTTCCAACTCAATTTCTTTGGCCACTGTCACACCGTCTAGTGTTACTTGGGGTGCTCCGTAACTTTTTTCAATCACCACCGCCCGACCTCTAGGGCCCAAGGTCATCTTAACGGCATCCGACAACTGGTCTATTCCCCGTTTCAAGGCCTGCCTGGCCTCATCATTAAAGTAAATTTTCTTTGCCATGGTAGATTTTTTATTAAGCGAAACAAAATTTGAAAATCACCCCCCCTGCTCTGATCCTTAATAAATCATGACTACTGGTAGGAAATCCAGCTTCTGACCTTTGTCGAATTACGAGCAGTCAGTATCAGAACAAGGCGGGGTTGATAATTTATAGTCGCTACGCTCTTTAAATTATTCAATTACTGCTAAAATATTCGACTCGCTAACAATTAAATATTCCCGGCCATCAATTTTAATCTCATCCGGACCGTATTTTGAAAATAAAACTCGCTGCCCTTTTTTAACTCGAAGTGGTACAAGTTCCCCGCTGTCAGTTAGTCGCCCTTCACCCACCGCTACCACAATCCCTTGTTCCGGTCGCTCCTTATCAATAGTCTCCGGAATAATTATACCTGAAGCCCTGGAACTATCATCCGCCGTCCGAGCTTCTATCAACACTCGATCACCCAGCGGAGTGATATTTGACATATCTTTGTTTTTTTTCATAATTACTTAAATATATCGCGGTCGCCCGCTAGCTAACTAATAATCCTTAATCTCGTCCCAACTGAACAAAATCTTTAAAAATCACTTCCAATCAAGGCCTATTATAGTGAGGTGATAAGGCTCCGTCAACCTCGACTTCAGACCTTTTAATCTAGTTGCTTTTTATTTTAGTCTCTGTTAAGATTGATCCAAATGGAAACGCTTACTCAGATATTGCCTTGGATTCAGCTTGTCTTATCGATTGCTCTGATAGCTTTAATCCTACTCCAGCAAAACGAAGCAAGTTTAGGTGGGGCTTTTGGTGGCAGTGATACCGCCGGACACCTCCACAAGAGACGTGGCATCGAAAAACTAATTTTTAATGCAACTATCATAGTAGCGATTTTATTTTTTAGCGCCTCGATTATAGCCCTATTTACCTAATTTTTCCCCAGTCACGACCTGCTCATTCTTACCTCTGGCGTCTAACTTATTTATTGTTGGTTTAGCTTATTGCTATCGTTATATAGTCTTTATAGTCAAAGCTCCAACCTTTTAATTTAACCCTTTAAAAACATTAATTACTTTAAGCGACCGACCTACTATTTTAGACAGTTTTTTTGGCTGTAGAACGGTCCACCTACTATGAACAACCTGCACCCTAGTTCCAGTTCTTGGCCATCCTGGACAGAGATTAAACTGGCGGGCCAAACCCTGCCTCTCAAGCTTAAGCTAGCCACCGTCGCCCTACTCGCTCTGTGTAGTTTCTTCCTCTTACTGGCCCTCTGGCAAGGCAATCAATCACTAATGGTAGAAACGCCTAGTAGCGGTGGCTCGTGGCAAGAAGGAGTGGTGGGTACGCCCCGCTTTGCTAATCCACTTCTCGCTGTCTCTGACGCAGATCGAGACCTATCCACCTTGATCTACTCCGGCCTGATGCGCACCGATCAGAACGGCCGCTTAATCCCCGACCTAGCTTCCACCTATAGTGTGACACCGGACGGTTTAACTTACACTTTTACCTTACGTGACGGTCTAACCTGGCACGACGGAAAACCCCTCACGACCGCCGATATTGCTTTTACTATCGAAAAAACTCAAGACCCAACTATCGCCAGTCCGCGCGAGAGCAACTGGCAAGGTGTTAACGTAACAGTTGGTGACAAGCAACATATTAGCTTTACCCTGCCTGAGCCGCGTCCATCTTTTTTAACCTACACCACCTTAGGCATCTTGCCGACCCACTTGTGGCAGGCATCTTCAGCCGAAGCTTTTACTTTCAGTGATTTTCAAACCAATCCGATTGGTTCTGGTCCTTATCGAATAGTTAAAACTAAGAAAAACTCGGCCGGCGTACCTGAATATTATACTCTACAAGCTTTTGAAAACTTTGCCTTAGGTCAACCCAAAATTTCTGAACTTACTATCAATTTTTTTCCCAATGAGGACAGTTTGTTAAAAGCTTTCAATAAAGGGCAGATAACCAGCCTAGCTGGCCTTAAGCCCGTGTCCATCAAGGAGCTAAATCTAAAAGACACCAAGGTTACTACAACTTCTTTACCTCGAGTGTTCGGTATTTTCTTTAATCAAAATCAATCTGAAGCTTTCACGCAACAGGAAGTACGCCAAGCTCTGGATCTAGCTTTGGATAAAGACTACATCGTCCAAAACGTTTTAGGTGGATACGGTACAATCTTAGATGGCCCCTTATCCCCAGGCGCCAGTGGTTATATACCGGCGAAACCTAGAAATAACCAAACTCCAGTCTTAACCGCCGCCGCCGACTTACTAAGTCAGGCGGGCTGGAAAAAAGGAGCTGATGGAGTCTTAAGTAAAGAAAGTGGTGGAAAAAACTATCGTTTAGAGTTTACTCTGACGACAGTAGATGCTACCGAACTAAAAGAAGTGGCCACCATAGCCAAAAATACTTGGGAAAAGTTGGGAGCTAAAGTAGAAATCAAAGTCTTAGACCCAGCCAATCTTCACCAAAAAGCCATCCGACCCCGCAAGTATGATGCCTTACTCTTTGGTATGGTCACCACTGGGGGCGACTTGTACCCATTTTGGCATTCATCCGAACGCCTTGACCCGGGTTTAAATGTCGCTATGTATACCAGCCCCAAAGCCGACAGTCTACTGACAGAAATCAAACAGACAACCAACCCAGCCAATCAACAAAAATTAGTGTCTGCTCTATATGCTGAATTACATGAAGACCGGCCGGCTATCTTTCTCTACAGTCCAGATTTTATTTACTTAATCCCCGACGATATTAAAAATTTCAGTTTAACCGGTCTAACCACCGCCACTGACCGTTGGTCGGGAATTTACAACTGGTACAGTGAAACAGAAAAAGTTTGGCCATGGTTTGCCGACGAAATCCCGCCTAATACCTCAGACACAATCACCAAAGAATAAATTCATCATCGATCATAACCGTAAAAATAATTAAAAAAATAAATACACTATGTCTTCTAACTATACTCAAAATAATCATTCCAAGAATCGCGGGCGTCGGCCAATTCCGTCGGGCCTAGTTACTACCCCTGCTATTTCCGGCGTCAGTGCTTCATCTGGCAGTAAAAGCAAAACTACTGAAGGTATTCCGGCACGATCAGCCAGAAAATTCCGGGCCGGACCAGGCACTAAAGCACGCCGTTCCACACCAGAGTCTACTCCCAAAACTAAAATTCCGCCTATTGAGAATGGAGTAATTAGAATTATCCCCTTAGGGGGGGTTGAGGAAGTAGGTAAAAATATGACAGCCATCGAGTATGATAATGACATTATTGTGGTGGATGCCGGCCTGCAATTTCCGGGCGAAGACGCCCCGGGGGTGGATTATATCATTCCCGATACCACTTATCTGGAAGAACGCCAAGATAAAATTCGAGGTATTATTATTACCCACGGTCACCTTGACCATATCGGAGGAATTCCTTATCTCCTACCCAAAATTGGAAATCCCCCCGTTTATACCAGTATCTTAACTTCGGTAATGATCAAGAAACGGCAAGAGGAATTTGTTCACCTGCCAAAACTAAACATTAATGTTGTTACTCAAACTGACACCATCAGCTTAGGTAGTTTAAAAGTACGTTTCTTTGGCGCCACCCACACCATTCCCGACACTTTAGGCCTAATTATTGAAACGCCTTACGGCAATATCATAATGACGGGCGATATTAAGATTGAAACCAAAGACCAAAAACCGTTGCCGTTTGAAGTGGCTACTTATGAAAAACTGGGCGCTGGTGACAATTTACTCCTCGTGGCCGACTCCACCAATGTCTGGAAGGAAGGCTTTTCTTTTCCCGAAAAAGAAGTCCACGAAAACCTCAAAGAACTGATCAAAAATGTCCGAGGGCGAGTCATTATAAGCACTTTTGCCTCCTTGTTTGACCGTATCGTTTACGTGGTGGAAGCCGCTGAACAATTAGGCAAAAAGGTGGTCGTAGAAGGCCGCTCGATGAAAACTAATATTGAAATCGCTAAGGAACTGGGCATTTTGAAAGTAAAAAATTCCACCATCATCGGCGCTGAGTCGATGAGTGACTACCCCGAGAACAAGCTGGTTATTTTAGCGACCGGTGCCCAAGGCGATGAGTTTGCCGCTCTGATGCGCATCTCCAATAAAACCCACAAGCATGTAAAACTACATCGCGGTGACACGGTTTTACTATCCAGCTCTGTGATTCCCGGCAATGAAAACAATGTCCAAAAGTTGAAGGATAACTTAGCCCGTCAGGGCGCTAAGATTATTCACTATGGAGTTGCTAATATTCACTCCTCCGGCCACTCCTACCGAGGTGAGATGGAATATATTCACCGGATGACCAAGGCTCGATTCTTCATCCCCGTCCACGGTTCCCACTATATGTTACGAGAACACGAAGAGCTGGCGCGCGAAGTGGGGATGAAAGATGAAAACATCGTAGTGCCAGATAATGGAATGGTGATCGAAATCCGCGACAAAGGCAAAAAAATAATACCCTTAAAAGAAAGCGCTCCTAGTAAAGTGGTGATGGTAGATGGCTTAGGTTCGGGCAATGTTCAAGAAGTGGTTATTCGCGACCGTCAGATGCTGGCTCAAGACGGTATGTTTGTCATTATTGCCACTATTGATGTCAAAACCGGCAAGGTCCGAAAATCGCCTGATATTATTTCCCGCGGCTTCGTCTACCTCAAGGAATCCCAAGATATGCTTCATATGGTACGCGGCTTGATTAAAAAAACAATTGAGGATTCTGCCAGTAAAATGCACCCGATCAATTTTGACTTCGTTAAAAATACAGTTCGGGAAGAAGTAGGACGCTTTCTATTCCAAAAAACTCACAAGCGACCAATTATCCTACCGGTGTTAATCGAGGTTTAATCTCTGGCTTAGAATAGTCACTGTTTAGTGATACCAAAATTGCCGATAAGGTAGGCCCGGACTAGTACTTGCGGTATAATAGATCAGATGGATTATACGCAAAAAAAACTCCAGCGCCGATTTATTTATTTCGGAGGTTTACTGTTTACCTTTCACCTCGCTTTTGCCTCTTATATCAACTCTTCTTTTGTAGCCCGCTTAGCTGGTGATCAGCTGGTAGGTTCGTTTTTTATAGTCGCTTCAACGCTCACCATCTTCGGGATGTTAGTGGTGCCCAACTTGCTCAAACGACTGTCATTTAAATCATTCCTAACCGTTTTAGCCACTTTAAATATTCTACTGGCCCTGCTTTTAAGTTCAGGTCTACCTTGGCCTTGGCTACTACTCTCTGGTCTCGCCCTCTTCTTTGCCCTCGGCCATATCATTAAATACCTGCTCGATTTATACCTCGAAGTTTACACTGATAACGAGGAGACCGGCGTGGTTAGGGGTGCTTTTCTCACCATTTTGAATCTAAGCTGGCTGGCCTCACCCCTTATTATTGGATCACTTCTAGGTGAGGGTTCCAATTATGCTCTGGTTTACTTTGTCTCCGGCTTATCTCTATTTCTATTTGTCTTAACCGTACTCATTACCTTTGCTGTCCCGCCCCACTCAGAACAAAAAGAGGTGGTAGCCGCGATTAGTATCGGCAAAGTTTTGCGCAGCCTCTGGCAAGAAAGATCAACTCACGAATCTGACTTACACAACATTCTAGCCATCAACTTTATCCTGAATTTCTTTTATGCCTTTATGGTTATCTATACCCCGCTTTACTTACACACCAATATCGGTCTGTCGTGGTCAGCCATCGGAGTAATTTTCACCATTATGCTCCTGCCATTTGTTTTTCTTCAGTACCCACTGGGCAAACTGGCCGACGGCCAATTGGGCGAAAAAGAAATTTTAAGTGCCGGTCTCCTTATTATGGGTTTAGCTTGTATCACCCTATCTTTCATCACCAGTGCCAACATGGCTCTGTGGGCCTTGGTCCTCTTTGTCTCTCGCTTGGGGGCCGCTTCAGTTGAAATTGCCCAAGAAACCTATCTTTTCAAAAAAATCAATGCGGATGATACTTTTATTCTGGCGATCTCTCGCATTCTCTTACCGGCCGCCTATATCGCCGGTCCTTTGACTGCCACCATTTTCTTGTTTTTCTTGCCTATTCAATATTTATTTATTTTTCTAGGTTTAATTGTCCTATTTGGTCTTCGTTACGCGTTAGTCTTGGTAGATACAAAATAGTTGAAATAAGTCACCTAAAGGTTTATAGTGAAATTTGGAGATCATTCCTTTATCCCATGGGGGGATTAGGAGGTAATGATCTGGGGAGATCATTGATGGGAATCGTGGCCGCAACCAGCAGTAGTCAAGCAGAAGAGATCCAGGTCCAATTGCTTCAGGGAAGAGGAATAGTCTTAGTCAGACGAGCTCAACTTGTTTCCTCACCCCGAGCGGGAGAATTGGGTCGCAAGACCATGAACCGACTGAGTGATATGAAGCATGATCCGGTGGGGGTCAACATCAGCATTACTCACAAGGACCAATCAATCCGCGGAGTGTATCGAGTCCGCGACCGGCGGCGCAACATCTTGACGCTAGTGCGGCAAGGCCCCTTAAACGGGGTGGCTCAATTTCAGCTGATCTAATCAGACCAGCCAGGCACTCATCCTCTAAGTCGTAGGGTTACTCACCTACGGCTTCTTTTTATCTAATTTTAAGTTGAAAAAGTGTAGCCTTAATGCTAGAGTAATACCTGCTTTTGGTCTCTAACGTTATTTAAAACAGAGGGAATCAAGATGGGCAAAGCCAGACTGGTATTAAAAGTTAATAGAATAACTTATGAGGAGTTGGGGATCAGCCTGCCAGACGGGATCAAGCTGATTCCCGGTAAGTCTTACAGTTTCGAGAACACTCCAGTCTGCCCAAGTCTGTCAAATACTCGTCTTCGATTCGATAAATTCGAACCGACCAAGACCAGAGTATTGTGCCATTTCTGCTTTACCGGCGACTTGTCACCGGGAGAAATTCTTCCCCGACTCATCTTGCATGAACAGCAACTGGCTCAAACCCAAGCAGTTAGCTAGAGTTTCCTAGCCGTCAATCGGCCACTGGTGTTACCCACCGGCGGCCGATTTTATTGGATGCCGAGAATATCCCGTCGGCTCCCTACCTACGATTGGCTGAGCCGGCAGGCTTTGGCAGGCAGGGTACCCCGTGGATCGACGGACAGACTGGTTTATTTTAACATTGAACGTAACCGGCAATACTCACAATCAGCTTTACCACAACCCTTATCCCAAAATGCCAAAGACAAAATTTCGTCGGTTAATTTTAAAATTAAATCTTCTAGTTCTTTAGTTTCCACATAGGTAATTTCAAATTTTTCTTTTTTATACTTCCCGCTGGAATTAGGCTCAATAAAATCGATCTCGCCGGCCGACATTTGGTACTTCCCATCTTCATAGCGATCTAACAACAATTTATAAAACACTAACTGACGGTAAAAATTGCCACTTTGATCAGTTTTCGTTTGGCCCATAATAGCCGCTCGGCTCATTGGCTGTTTGGTTTTATAGTCCACCACCGTCACCCCCCCACCCTGTTCATTAAACTCGATTTTGTCCAACACGCCAGTCAAACGCACCTCCGGCGACAACAAAATCCCTTTGATTTTAAACTCCACTAAAACTTGGCGAGCCAGAGTGTCCTTATAAGCATCATACCAACCACTAAGCGCGACTTCGCCTCTCTCTTTCATCTCCACTTGATCTTGGTCCGGGGCCGGCGCTCTAGCGACAGCGGCGGCAAGGTGGGCTAGTAAGTGTTTTTTAGTTAATTCTTTAGTTATGGCCCCACGGAAAAATTCAGCCAAAGCGGCATGAACCGCCGTCCCATACAAAGCCGATTTAGATCTCGTCTCCGGCAAGCGCACTAAGTTTCGATAAAAATACTGCCACGGACACTCCAAGTAATTATTTAAGGCCGAGACTGATAAACCTTGAGCTAAAAATATCTCTCGCACAAAGGCTTGATCCGAGTCTGACTGGGTTCGCTCGACACTCGGTGCCAAAAGCAGGTTTTGCTGACTATTTAGCTCATCTTTAATTTCGCTGGTATCCAGCTCCACTTTCAATTCCGGCCGGATCGCAGCTACAAAGGCACTGGGAACCTGTTCCCGCCCCCCGGGCCCAGTGCGACTATAAGTAATAGTCACCTCCCGCTTAGCCCGCGTTAAAGCCACATAAAAAAGCCGGCGTTCATCGTCACTCTCGCTATCTACTATCGGTGTGTCCCCATCTCCCACCGGCAAAAGTTTGTAAACCCGAGCCGGGAGGCGGAGTAAATCCCGGCCGCGTCGTCCACCAAAGTGTCCGTCGGCCGCCCCCATAATATAAACTTGTTCAAACTCCAAGCCTTTAGACCGATGAGCCGTCATCAATCTGACTCGCCCTGGTCGATTGCCGGCTTTAGTTTTTTTGGTAAATAACTGATGTTTGCGCACAGTGTCTAAGTAACGACTCAAATCGGCCACACTAGCCTCAGGCTTGGCCTCCACTAAATTATTTAATTCATCATAAAAACGCCGGAGGGTGTCGAAGCGGGCAGTGGCCTCGGGGGCCCCAGCGATCGCCGCTAAAAGGCCCGACTCGCGCACCACTTCTTCCACCACCGGAATCAAGCGGTCATTTAAGGAACGCCCGTGCCACCGATTTAGCTTGTCAACCAAATCAGTGAACTCATGTTTACCAGCCAGCACCTCCCATAAGTCACCAGTCTGGCCCATGTCCTTAACCTCTTTTAATATTTTATACACCTCTAGGGGTGGCAACTGCCAAATATCCAAGTGTAAAAGCCGGGACAGAAAGATTCCGTCACCAAAATTGGCCAGAAAATCTAAAATAATAACCAATTTTTTTACATCCAGGGCGGACAGCAGGTCTTCATCCGACTCAATCACAAACGGCAAATCAAGCTTCTCAAAAAAACGGGCCAGCGCCAAACCGTCCTTATTATCTCGATAGAGGACAGCAATTTCCTCAGCCGGTATCTCCTCCGACTCAATTTTGTTTCTAATATCAGTGGCAATAAAGAACAGCTCCTCTTGGGGCTCATCTAAAACGGCTAGGTTAATCGGCCTAGACTCTCGACCGGCTCTAGCCTTAAGGGGTTTATAGCTTGGCAGTAAGTCTTCGGCTGAATCTAAAATACTTTGAGCGGAGCGATAGTTATCATCCAAGGCAATCAATTTGGCTTCGGAAAAACGTTTCTTGAAATAAAGAAAGTTCTCGAGTGAAGCCCCTTGAAAACGAAAAATCGCCTGCTTATCATCTCCCACCACAAACAAGTTAGGGTTGTCATAAAAACCCAGCAAGCACTCAATCACTTTATTTTGAGCATTATTAGTATCTTGATGTTCATCCACCAACAAGTACTGATGTTCTTCCTGCAGAATCTGACTCAAACTGTCGCCCTTGGACAAAGCTTTTAGCACCTCCATGATCATGTCGCTATAATCATACAAGCGACGTTTGTCCAAGGTCTCGTCATAAGCGGTATAAACTACAGCTAATTCCTCATTTTTTTCTAGTTCCCGCCAAGATTTTTGGTAGGCCGACTTCATTTTACCCTGATGAGCCCCTTTCTGATGGTATAAGTCGGGAGCTTTTTCCAGTGCCTCACGCTCTGCCCTAAGTAGAGTTAAAAACTGATCCGGCGTCACCCCCTCCCGTTTCAAACTACCGACACCCGAGATAATCGCCCGGGTATAAAGTAACGGATCGCCAAAAGGGCGCAGAAGTTTCAGTGGTAAAGATAATATCAACTCCTCAATTATTTCCACTTGCTCCACGTCAGCCACATGACGAGAACCAATGATGCGCGGAAAATCCTCCGGGTATTTTTTTATGATATCGTTACAAAAACCGTGAAAAGTGCTGATCACGACCGCATAAGCTCTCGAACCAATAATAGCCGCCAGGCGCTTACGCATCGAAGCCACCCCCGACTCGGTAAAAGTGATGGCTAAAATTTGCTCCGGGGCTGTGTCCGTTTGTCGTAAAATATTGGCGATACGCAAAGCTAAGATTTGGGTTTTACCGGTTCCGGGGCCAGCCATAACCATCACCGGGCCCTCGATAGCATCCACCGCTCTTTTTGCGCCGGGTTTAGTTTGTGGTATAAACGGTCAAATTCTTGATTATGATTATAATCGAGCTTCATCCTGTCATTATATCACGTTGCGCCCAAGCCCAAGGGGTAACTCTTTAGACCCCCCTACCGACTTGGTTGAGAATTAGTGATCGGTTTGTTAGAGTTAACTTACTTACTAACTTAGCTTTTATTTTATGATTCACGACAATATTAAAGAAACGATCAAAACGGCTATGAAAAATAAAGAAACTGTTCGCCTGTCGGTGATGAGAGGACTCTCAGCTGCTTTTACCAATGAAGTAGTGGCCAAAGGCCGAAAACCGGATGAAAGACTATCGGATGAAGAAGCGATGGCTGTATTAAAGCGAGCTGCCAACCAACGCAAGGATGCGGCTGAACAATTTAAAGTCGGTGGTCGACCAGAACTGGCGGCCAGTGAGGAAGCAGAGCTGGCTATCATTAGTGAGTTTCTGCCGGCCCAAATGAATCCTGATGACATTAGACGCATCGCCGAACAAAAAAAGACGGAGCTCGGCCTTACTGATAAAGCAAAAATCGGCATCTTAATCGGAGCGGTTATGAAAGCCACCAGTGGAACAGCCGACGGTGGGGATGTTAAAAAAATAGTAGAATCTCTATTCGACTAGCTTTTATCATTTAACCCAGTTAAAGCAACCGCTGGACTATTTTTAATTAGTAATTCAGCTGCTTCGGCCACGGCTTCTTTTTGAATTTTATTTTCTAACACCTCTTCAACAATTTTCTGTTCTTCCTCTTTCTGTAAAGTAGCAAAGCCAAACAAAGAAAAAATAACAATGGAACCAAGTACGGTCGCAATCAGGTTAACTAAAAATAGCGACACAGATGACGCGATCACGGCCCGCTCCCACAGGGCCAACCCCACCCCCACGGTCGCCAGTGGTGTAAGCAAAGCCACCGCCACCGCCACTCCCGGTAGCGAAGCTGATAAATTTTGTTTAACCCACGAGTAAGATACCGCCACCCCAGAAGCTAAAGCAATCAAGAAGAGCATCAAATCGGGAGCTACTTGATAGGCCGGTTCGGCTACAACATTGTCACCTAAAAGAAAGGTGGTCGAGAAAGAAACCAAAAGCACTAGCCCCATCGAACGAACCAGTACTTTAAGCGATCGACCAAGCGCGAGCGGTGAAGCGGTGACGATGCCCATCGAGATACCTAAAATGGGAAATAAAATAGGAGCAATCAACATTCCACCCAAAATTACAATTGAATCATTAATTAATAGGCCTAGAGTCGCAATAAAAGTCGCCAGGGTCAGCAAAATGTAAAAATCAGTTCGTTCACGAGATTCCTCCAATAACTCCCGCAGGGTTTTCGTTTGATCTAAAAAGTTAGCTACAAATACCGATTGAAACATTTTGCCCATAAATATTTGGAAGGATTATCAATTTAGTTAATTTAAGTTAATTATAACACAACCACTGATTCTCCTTCGAATTAATCCGGCAGTTGTAAAGTTAGTCGCCAAGGTTTAGCGGCCCAATAGTCGCCGGCATAAGCTACTCCCACCCGAGAACTGGTTATAATCAAGGACTCTAACACTACCACCCCCCTATCCTCTAGCCACCAGCCACTTAATTTAGCCACCGGCTGACCCTACTGCTCTTTACCAATTTTAAACCGACGGGCGACACGACCGGGACCCGAACACCCTTCGACCGCCCGAATCAATATGGCCGCCGGGTAGCCCGCCGGTCCGGTCACCACATTAAGCATATAGTGCAGCCCATAAACCAAGTAGACATACCAAAAACCACCAGGACCAAACATTGGTTGATTGCGTTTGGTGGGGCCAAAACGGGCGTGCGAGGCCTGATCATCACCCCCCGCGTAAACTTCCACCTCGGTAATCATAGCCGCAACTTGATCACTCCCAGTTCCACTCACTAAAAATTTGCCCAGTAGCTCTCGGGCCACCGTTTCAGTATCACGCTGGAAAAAATTGGGCTGTAAAGTTTTAAATCTCATCATATACAGTCTTCCCCACTCTTTCAGTTTACTGGGTAGGCCAAGTTTTTCAATCCCTCTGATTGATGCTAGACTTACATCCATGAACCAACTACCCCTAAACCAAAGAGTTTGTACTCCTTGCCAAATTGGCACGCCGCCTCTCCCTCCGGCAGAAGTCGAGGCCCAGCTTCTGCAATTAGAGGACTGGCAGCACCAGGAGTGGCTCCTTTTAAGAAAGGATTACGAATTTAAAGATTTTGCCGCGGTGATGACTTTTGCAAGTGAAGTCGCTCGCTTGGCGGAAGCCGAGAATCACCACCCTAATATTTTCATTCATGATTACCGTAAGTTGCAGTTAACTTTACAGACCCACAAAATCAAAGGCTTATCGGACAATGACTTCATTTTAGCCGCCAAGATTGACCAACTCCCCAAACCCTAATATGACCAATCCCCAATCTGCTCAACGAATTAACAAATACCTCGCCGACCACTTCCCCCTGACTCGCCGCAAAGCCGACGAGCTGATTGCCGGCGGCGGGGTAAAAATAAACGGGAAGCAGGCCGTCTTAGGAGCTTTAGTTAAGCCTGGCGACCAAGTGGAAGTTAAGACCGGTAAACCTGTGGGTAATTATCAGTATTTTGCTTACCACAAACCAGTGCGTCTACCCACTCACGCTACGGTCCCTAAGGAACCCTCCGCCGCCAGTTCGGTGCGTTTACCAGTCAAAGCTTTTCCGATTGGCCGCTTGGACAAAGATTCCCGGGGTCTCTTGATTTTTTCTGATGATGGTCGTTTGGCTGATGCTCTGTTAAATCCTAAGAAAAAACATGAAAAAGAATATGTGGTGACGGTTGATAAATCTATTCTCCCAGACGCTTTAAAACGCTTAGCTTTAGGTTTAAATATTGAAGGCTATCACACCAAAAAAGCCAAAACTTGGAAAAGTGCTGATAAAGAATTTCACATTATTTTAACGGAGGGCAAAAAACACCAGATTCGCCGCATGTGTGCCGCCGTGAGTCTTCAGGTTAAAGACCTGCTGCGAGTCCGCATTGAAAATATCGAGCTAGGTGATCTGCCGGCCGGCCAATTCCGGACTATTACCGGTGAAGAGTTAACTACTTTTAAGTCTCTCTTAGGCTTATAAAGCTTTATCCACAACGTTTTTTGCTATCAAGCTAATTAAACTATATAATTAGCCACGGAACGGTTGAACTGGTTTAAGTTACACTTAAAAACCCAAGCGCTCGTGTAGCTTTTACGTCTATGTTTAGCTCAATGGTCTTTCGAGAACAGGTGGTGCGCCCTGGCGCTTTTTTTGTTGCCCCAAAGCCCCACCTGTTAAATTTTTAGGAAAAGGCCAGCTTACTTCTAAGCTGGCCTTTTCTAATTTAAATTAAAGTCTTACCTATGATTGACGCTTGAACTTAGACCGAGCAGCTTCCGATAAATACTGTTTACGTAGCCGCACGCTTTTAGGAGTAATTTCTAAATATTCATCATCAACCATAATTTCCAAGCCCCGCTCAATCGTAATCGGCAGTGGTGGCACCAAATAAATTTTATCATCCGAGCCGGACGCTCTCATATTGGTTAGTTGTTTACCTTTGGTAGGGTTTACAATCATTTCTTCACCTTTGGCAGTATTACCCACCACCATCCCTTCATAAATATCCTCAGCCGGACCAATATATAAAGTGCCTCGAGTCTGCAAATTAGCTAATGAAAAGCCCAAAGCTTTACCACTAGCCATGGAAGTCATCGAACCCACTTGGCGTTTTTCGATTTCGCCTACGTAGGACCGAAAACCAATCACTCGACTGGCTAAGATACCCTCACCTTTAGTGTCAATAATAAACTGACCGCGATAACCTAAAAGGCCACGCGTCGGTCCTTCTAGGGTCAAGCGCACAATATTATCAACAACCTTCATATTAGTTAAGTGAACGCCACGTTTACCCAGCTTCTCGATGACCGTTCCCTGAAATTCGGTAGGAATTTCAATCGTCACCTCTTCAAACGGCTCACTTTTCACCCCCTCAATCTCTTTAATAATTACTTGAGGCTGGGAGACCGAGAGTTCGAAACCTTCCCGTCGCATATTCTCCAAGAGGATGGCCACGTGCAATTCCCCTCGCCCGTAAACCCTCATCGTGTCACTATCAAAATTCACCTTCAATCCGACATTGATCTCTAATTCTTTAATCAATCTCTCTCTAATTTGTCGGCTGGTGACAAACTTACCTTCCCGACCAGCAAAGGGTGAGTCGTTGACCAAAAAGTTAAGGGCAATGGTTGGTTCGTCCACTTTAATAGCCGGTAAGGCTGGGGTCTCCTCTTGATCGCAAATAGTATCACCAATATAAATTTCCTCTAACCCAGCCACGAGGCCAATATCCCCAGCTTCAATCACCTCTACCTCCCGCCGACTAAGGCCGTCAAAGGTAAACAGTTTAACGATTTTACCCTCCTCCACTACCCCTGCCGTCTTTTTGATATAAACTTTAGTTCCCACTTTCAGGGTTCCCTCATAAACCCGCACTACCGCCAAACGGCCCAAATAATTGTCATAACCCAAGTTAAATGGTTGAGCCCTAAGGGGACTAGCCACAGCCTGGGGGGCAGCTGACACTTCCGTCAAAATAGTATCTAAAAGCGGTTCTAGGTTGGTCCGTTCGTCATCTAAATTTTTCATGGCCACCCCATCTTTACCAATAGCGTAGACCGTTACAAAATCCAGTTGATCATCAGTCGCTCCCAACTCGATAAATAATTCCAAAATTTCGTCATGCACGCGAGCCGGGTCAGCCGCCGGCTTATCAATTTTATTTAAAATTACAATCGGCTTATGGCCAATTTCCAATGACTTTTTCAAAACAAATCTGGTTTGCGGCATCGGACCCTCCTGAGCATCCACCACCAAGAGCACCGAGTCAATCGACCGTAACACTCGTTCCACCTCTGAACCAAAGTCAGCATGACCCGGCGTATCGACAATATTAATTTTGGTCCCTCGATAATTAACCGAAGTATTTTTAGCGTAAATGGTAATTCCCCGCTCTTGTTCTAAAGCGTTGGAATCCATCGATACACCGTCCGCCCCACCGGTGGCTTTCATAATGGCGTCAGTTAAAGTGGTCTTGCCGTGGTCCACGTGCGCAATGATGGCGATATTACGTATTTCGGTCATAAGATGAGATAAATTTAAAAAACATGATTCCAAACAAAAAAATAGCCGTCACGGCTTATGTTTCTTAATCATACCACAAGTTAAGCCTAAGTCAAAGATAAGCCCTAAGGACTCCCCTTATGATACTAAGGAGAGTCCTTAGGGCTTTGCTCTATTCAGTCGCCATCGGAATGGGTTCACACCGATCCTTCACCTCATCCAGCACCCGAAAGACCTCGTCAATTGAGGGCTGTACCGCCACTACCTGACGCCCGTCTTGTTTAAGGTCAATAATTACATCCAGAGAATGAGTTTGAACTACCATCGCCACCTCACAATTTCTAATATGAGCCATAGCCTCCGGCCACCCTATAAATACTCGATTGTGCACCGGCAAAATCGGTAAGCCTTCATCGCCAGCTGGTCGACTTTGCAATTTACGAACCACAATCACTTCACCTTCCAGTACCCCTTCCACTGTCACCCGCTCACCTTGAAACGGTCGATTAGTGCTTAAAGTGAGGCAAACAGTACCACCCGAAGGTGTACCACACCAACTCAACGAGTCAAACATTAACTCCCGATATAAAGCTGGCGCTCCGGGTTCCTCATACAGCAAATAAGACCGATCACTCTTAAGACCCGGGGAATTAAAGGTGACAGTGCCCACCGCAAAAAAATCAGTTGGTCGTGAAGTGGCTAAGGACAGCTCAGACTCTACTGTACTCGTACTAGTACGGTCTACCCCACCAGCTGCATTATTCTGCCCAATTTTGTCACTGCCGAAAAAATAGATTAACCCCAAAAGCACCCCAGCAATAATTATTGGTCCAATAGCACTTTTGGTCATAACTTAAATATAACTATACTATTTTCTAAATTGTTTTAAGAAGCAGTGGAAGTGGCTGTGGTCGTCGCTGTCGAATTGTCATCAGCGGTCATTAGTCTTAAATAGTCTAGTGGACTTTCACAAGGTACGATTTGCCCCTCACCGTTTAGTTGCCCTCTAACTTCAATTCTTTCCCCTACCATTAGTTCTGCTGTATCCTCAAGGCTGCCCGCGGCGGCACACAGGTTGATACCCATCGAGGGTACCGCCACTTCATATTGGATTCCAGCCTCAGTTTCCAAACTAATAAGAGTTGGTCCGTCAACTATTATTTGACTGCGATCAATATTCGTAATTTCTCCCTCCACATCTTGCGTTACAAAATCCATATTATTATTGTTGCCAAAGAAATCTCCATCTAAGTCATTAGGCTCGCCTGACGTCTGGGCGTAAAAAGCCCAACCAATAATTAAGATTAGTAAGACAACCACAATCACTACAACGGTTCGTCCATTCATAATATTTTTTAGATAAAAATGGGTAATATCGACTTTAAACAAGTTAGAGGTGGTATGAGAAACGTTACCATTCAACATTTCTTACAACAATCAGCTAGCTCGCCACTCTCGACCATTAGTCTACTTAAGGTCAAGGTCGTGTTCCGGATAGCGCGTACCACGCTTGATAAAGTTAATTTCTAAATCCTGTAATTTAAACTGATCTTTAAAAAATCGAGCAATAAAATCCTGATCCATACCATTTTTACAGGTGTAAACATCGGCCGATATAAAACCCCGAGCCGGAAAGGTGTGAATACTGATGTGACTCTCTTTAATCACCACAAAACCACTCCACCCACCCGGGTCTTTTAAATCGTTGCCGGCCGCCCAGTATACTTCAGGCTCCGACAATTTCTCCATCCCCAGCTGACTTGGTAAATCGTTTAAAGAAGCTAAGACTAACTCCCGGTCATTTAAAGACTCATAATCTCCTTGATAACCATCGATTGTAAGGTGTTCACCGAAATGCATTTGCTTGTGAGTCTATTGTACAGCTAGTGACTACAAATACAATACTTCGTCAACAAAACTGTTAACAACTTCTGTTTATACCTGTTCAACCTATTTTAAAGCATTACCTCTAGTTATAGAGGTAACAAAAAGGCGCTCAAGCGCCTTTTTGTTACCATTTTATTGTTTACGATAAATGCTTGGATACCAATTTCGTCATCTCAAACATATTCACAGTTTTCTTGCCATCAAACACTTTTACCAACTTCTCATCAGCATTGATGTTGCGCTTATTGGCCGGGTCCTGTAAATCATTTTTCTTGATATAGACCCAAAGTTGCTTAACCACCTCTGATCGAGGCATCGGACCGGACCCTACTACTGCCTCTAGCTCTGGACTCAAGGTTAGCGGCTTCATGAAGGCCGAGTTCACTTTCTTTTCCATAATCTATTAGTTTATTTAATAACCCTCACACTATACCACAGTTATCTTAAAAATGGGAGTATCCAGCTCTGACATTTTAAATAGTCTTAGGATTTACGCCCAGCCAAACTCCTCGCGCCTATTATACCAAGACCTAAGCCAAGCAATAACTTACCTCCCTCATACCTAAGCAAAACCCCGCTCTAGCGGGGTTTTTATAGTCTTCTTAAAGCTGGTTTAAGGCTTCGTCTACCAAGTCTTCAACTTCTTTCGCCAGATTTTTCGCCCGCAGGTAATCTTCATCATCATACTCATCCCAAGCTTCATCCAGTATATCTTCGGCCTCCTCTAACAATTCTTCAGCCTCATCGGTGTCATCACCATCATCATTAGCTTCCTCCACTTGACCCCAGGCGTCGTCAATTTCATCTTTAGCATCATCTAGGGCATCTTTGGCTTCTTCCTGCTCGCTTGATACGACCAAGTCAAAAGCCTCATCAATCGAATCTTCAATGTCTATTACTAAGTCCAACACCAATTGGTAATCTTCATCATCATAAGCGTCCCCTGCTTCGTCTAATAGACCTTCTGCCTCCTCAATAGCCTTTTCCGCTTCACTCACATCATCGCCATCGTCCTCCCTTACCTTCAGATTATCCCAAGCCTCGTCGATCAAGTCTTCCGCTCGGTCCAAAGCCTCTTCAGCCTGATCTTCTCGTGTTTCGCCTCCGACCTCTCTAAAAGCGTCTTCAGCATTATCATAAGCATCTTCAGCATAACCAACGGCTCGTTCAAAGTTGACTTCAAAATAGGCCAAAACTGCTTTAAATAGGTCACTTTTCGCATCATCCAAATCAGCTTTGGCTCCACTAACATCCTCTCCATCGTCGGAAGCATCGTCAATTTCTTGTTCCGCCTCTTCAATCATTTCTATAGCCTTTTCAATGTCAGCTTCGGCACTAGCTTTCGTAGCTTGAGTAGCAGCTGGAGCGGCCTCAGCCTTCACTTTAAGGGCCTCCACCTGGGCCATGAGGCCGGTAATAGTTTCCTGCAGGGCGCTGGTACCTGGTAGCACCGGAGTAGTTGCCGGTAGAGTGGCGGGAGTGCTAGCACCCGGCGTTGCCGACATCAACGCTTCATACTTGGCCCTAGACACTGGCCCAAAAAAACCGGAAGCCGGTACAATTCCATTATCCTTCTGCCAGTTAGCAATAGCTTTTTTGGTTAAATCACGAAACTGATTAGTTTCTCGCCCCGGCGCCCCCACTCCCGTCTCCGTAATGATTACCCCCACACTATTTAAATACTGCTGAAGGCATCGCACATCTTCGCCATCATCACCTAAGTCAAGGTTTCTGGTGAAATTACATTTGGAGGCAGCTTGAGCTGGCGAGGCTACCATTAGGACCATCGCCATGATTGTCAAAAAACCACCAACCATGGTCAATCGAAAAATAGCCTGATTCCTTAAATTAAGACTTGAGTTTCTCATATTATAATTTTTAGCGATTAAAATTGAAAAGAAAAATAATTTATGACACACTCGCAACAAAAAAATAGTGGTCACCTGACCACATTATATTACACCACCCCGGCGACTACAAACCGTCCCTGTTTACAGTCAACAAGTTTACAATTCTAGCACCTCGTCAATGCGAATTTGGCTAACAAACTCCGGCACGTGGCTAACCAAGATCATGGCCCCGGCATACTCACTTAAAGCTTTGGCAATGATCGGCAGGTGGCGAAAGTTTATGTGATTAGTCGGCTCGTCTAGGATTAATAGGCCAGGCTTAAGCAAGACCAGCTGGGCAAAAGCTACTAACCCCTTCTGACCTTCCGATAAGTCACCAATCCGACTGTGAATAAAATCCTTGGTAATTAAAAAGTTGGCCGCCACCGCTCGCAAGCGCTCCTCATCATGATCTAAAAGCACACTTAGCAAAGAATTATAAACCGTGCTATCAAAGTCTAGATTGGAAAAATCTTGGCGGTAATAGCCCACTTTAACTCCTGGAGCAATTTTAGCACCTTTAGACTGGCCTCCGGCCAATTGCTCCAGTAAAGTGCTTTTACCGATCCCATTAGGCCCAGCGAGTAGCAGGTGCTGGTTTTTCTTCAACGAAATTTTAGCGGTTTTGGATTTAACCTTGCCCTGGTCCATAATTTGGTAGGCTGAAATATTAATAAGTTCGCCCACCACCCCTTCCTGAAACGGAATTTTAAACGAGCGAATAGTCGCATCCTCCCGCCGCACGTCGACTTTATTTTCTTCCAGGTCCTCGGCCTCTTCGCGCATTCTTTTGGCTAAGAGGCGCATTCGCCCTCCTTTGTTAGCGAAAAAGTTGGCTTTATCTTTATTCTCTTGAATTTTTTTATCCATTTGAGCGTTCTTGCGCTTCTCTTTTTCCACCCGCACGGAAATTTCTCGTACGACATCAAAGTAGTTGCCAACATACTGCTCGACGGTTTTAGTAAACACATCAAGATATAGCACCCCTTCGGTAAAAGCATTTAAAAAGTCGGCATCGTGAGAAATAACAATGCAATTTTTTTTGTAGGCGACTAGCATTTGCGTCAAGTGTTCAATGCCGGCCTGATCCAAGTTATTGGTTGGTTCATCGAGAAGTAATAGGTCTGGCTCTTGAATTAAAGCCGAAGCCAGCAGTAGGCGAGCTTGCTGGCCCCCGGAAAAATCTTTTAACTGGCGGTTAAAGTCAGCTTGCAAATTAACCACCTCCAGCACCGCTTCAATTTTCGGGTCAATATCGTAAACCGTTTCTTTAAAACAATTTTGAAAAAAGTCTCGCACTGTCCAGTCAAGGTGATCGCGACGCATCACTTGCTCAGCCGTAGCCATTGAGAGCCGAGAAGCTCGATTGATACTACCCTCTTCAGGCACCAACTCACCGGTAATTAGTTTAAAAATAGTACTTTTACCGGCCCCATTTTGTCCCATCAGGGCCACTTTAGCTCCCCGCCGTACTGAAAAATTAGCTTCACTTAAAATGGGCCGATTCGGTCCATGATTAAAGCTAACATTATTAAATTTTAAGATTGATTCATTACCAGCCATAAGCCAACACTCTACCCTATTTGACCGGAAAATGAAACCCTGCTTTAGTCAACACTCTTAGCTTTATCTCCAGAGATCGGACCTATGTGTCTAAACTTTGTTATTCAAAATCCCAATTTCTCCTCACCTCAAAAACCCGCCCCGAATTTCTTTACCAAGAAAAACCTATTTTAGGGGGTCGTGAGGTTGCCTGCCCGCCAGTGCCAGGCTTTGGCAGGCGGGACGAGCCGAGCGCTTCAGAACTTTTTAAGCTTCAAAAAGTTCGTACCCTAAAATAGATTTTTCTAAAAAACTCCCTCTAACCCAAATAACCAACCCAAGACAAGTAAGCACCAATGATGAGCATTACAATCCCAGCCACCGGCACCGCTTTAGCCTTAACGGCCCAATCCCCGGCTCGATTTACAAACTTAGGAGCAATGGCAAACATCAAGCCTTTAGCTAGAAGGGCCCAGCCCAAGAAACTGATTAAAATCTCGCTTAAGTTGCCCCAGACATTGTGAATTCTAATGTGGATAATACCTACCGCGATCGCCACCATCGCAAATATTAACATCGCTAAAGTTTCCTTCTCCAAATCACGGTAAATTTTCAAGTAGTAGCTCCGGCTGACCAACACTCCCAAACCGATAGCCAGAATCACTGGCCCCCAAATTTGAGCAAGTAAAGTTGTTACGTCCATAAAATGTTAATTTTAAAAAACGTTGATAATAAAATATACCAGATTCTAAAAATTTTACCGCCAATGAGCTCCGCTGACCCGCATATTAGCGATATCTGTACTGCCGATAGTAATTGTACTAGCCGCATCACTCGCTGCAATCTGAGAAACATCATAACTGGCTTGCTGGAATCCATTGACGCTGATGTCATAACGTTCGGCAACAGTCAAATCACTGGCCGTTGAATTTAAGGCGGTAGTGCCATCAGAATAAGTTTGAGCGGCCAACACAATCATCGCCCCACCTTCAAGGACACTTAGATCGAAGCCGGTTGAATTAGTGGCAAGAGTACGGACCGTACTCGTAGCACTGGCTGTGATCGAACTAAAATCAGCAGCTGTGCCCCGCCATAAACTTACCCTGGCGGTCGCAAACGGAGCCGAAGAATAGTTGACGGTCACAGTAGCCGAAGTAGCCCCATCAGCAATTTCTGCCTGATAAATTGAAGCTACCGGACTTGAAGCCGAATGTCCGTCAACCACCAAAGTAGCCGTGACCGGATCACCGGCATTGGGAGTAATAGTGACTGAAGAAAGATCTACGCCTCCCACCACCCCGATAGCCACCAACCACCCGCCACTGGTAGCACTGAAAGCCATAGCACCAGTAGTTTGGGTTTGAGCTGTGCCTACCGTACTAGCATTAGTAACATAGGTCCAAACCGGTGTAGCCGCCGCTCCAGCCGCTGTCAGCGGGTCCGAAGTGAAGTTAAGTGGATTAACCAAAGCACTATTATCAACCACTATTCCGGTGCGATCTGGGGCTAGCCCAGACTGATAGCGAATCTGACGAGAAACTGTTCCCATATCAGTATGAGTAAGCCGAATCGTCGTCGCGGCTTGCCTAACTGCGGCCGAAGGAACCTCCCAGGTGGCACCACCATCATCTGAGACTTCAAAACCAGTAATGCCAGTGGTAGGAGTGAAATCCGTGCCCATACTGTGAACCAAAGTTATATCGGTAGTAGTAGCGTCAACTCTAGCCGCCGCCGTCGCAAACCATTTCGAATAAGTGGTCTCATCACTATTCAAGACCGCCACCGCTCTCGCATAACGCTTACCGCTGGTCGCATAGCTGGCAGCATCATAGTGGTATTCATCCGTCAAAGTAGCGTCCATATTGGAGTGAGAATAATAGACACCGGTCAATTGATTAGCGGCTTCGATTTGGGTTTTTCGAAAAGCGGTCCAATAGCCATCTTTGGTGGCATCAACAATATCATGAATAGAGACACTAGCTAAGATGAGGGATAACTGAGACACTGTGCGACCAGCCGCCGCTGCTAAAGTCGAGTGGATAGTGCTTAATTTCGAAATCCAGGTGGCCTGGGCGAGATTGACCTCAGCATCGCCTTCCCCTTGGTTAAACAAGATAAACTCAGCGCCACCAACATCAGTGATCTTTTGTTCCAATATCCCAAAGTAATCAGTATCGCCCGAACCAATATTAGGCGAGAGAATATTTATGGTCGCTCCAGCTTTTCCTCCCGAAACCATAGCAGCGGGCACCCCCGTCAGCGAGACGATCCCATTCAAAATTTCCCTAACGCCGTTAGCAGATGGCACCGTCGTCCAGTTTGTCCCATCATAATAAGAAGTCCCGGCGACAGCGGCGGACAAAGGCGTAGCTGCAACCGATAAGTGATTAAGCCAATTTGATTGACCATAACCAGCCAAAATCATCCCGACGTAAAAGTTGGTTGTTCCAGTGTCACTGACTTCATTGTCGTTAGAGCTTCGAACTGCAACATAATAAGCTCCACCTTGAGGCACAGTTATATTGCCACTCCACGTCCCTTCAGTTGGGTCGGCATCAACCACCGTCCAAGTTACTACTTCACTATCATCACTGGCTAAGAGAATCCTAGCCTCGATATTATCCGGGGCACTTCCGCTATAACTACCAGCTAAGGCTACCGGACCGGAAGTATCACCAATGGCGCGCTGAAAAATTCTGCCATCGGCTATCTCAGTCAAAACAATTGCCGTCGCAGTATTGGAGACAGTTACAGTAATAGCTGATGAAGTGGCATAGTTACCATTGCTATCCCGGGCCACCGCTATAATAGGGTAATCACCATCCGCCACAGCAGTTGAATCCCAGGTCACACTATACGGCACTTGACCGTCTTCAGCTCCTACTAATGTATTAGTATTAAGTTTAAATTGAACACCCTCTACAGTTAAATCATCCGTAGCAATAGCGGATAAAGTTACAGAGCTTCCCGATACCACCGCCAAATCCACCGGAGCTGTCACCGAAACAGATGGTGCGGTCGAATCGCGAGACCCGCCGGCTCGCCGTCTTTTTTTAACCGCTTCTTCATCTTCGGCTTCCTCCTCTTCAACAGGTTCACTGACTACTTGATAGACTACTCGAGATAAGAAAGAAAAATTACCGTCAACTAAAATAATATGATTGGCCGTCTGCCAAGCCTTAACCGCCGCCTCGGTCACCGAACCAAAGTAGCCAGTGGGACCGACTGGATAGGTGAACCAGCCCTCAGTTTGGAGATAAGTTTGCAAACAGCGAACTTC
>Ga0208375_1000809_pt1 | contig 39883 bp, 48 predicted proteins | sample RifOxyD1_FD_184038 | JGI IMG/M metagenome (GOLD analysis project Ga0208375, IMG submission 184038) | Soil microbial communities from Rifle, Colorado - Rifle Oxygen_injection D1 (SPAdes) | ecosystem: Environmental > Terrestrial > Deep subsurface > Rock core/Sediment | place: Rifle, Colorado... | reverse complement strand
GGTCTAATACAAAATAATAGTTGCTATTTATCCTCTTCATCCAGTATCTCTTGAATCATTTTGTATCTTCTGTCTTTTCGTAATCCATGATGGATTTTCACTTTATCTTTTAAGTGAACAAAAGAACCATCAAGTGAGTTTGTAGTATTTGGTATTTTGAGTTCTAGGTATTTTTGATATGTAAACAGATATGGTAAATTCCTTTCTAAACTCTTGTAAGCACTTCTTACTTTTTTATGAGTGTAGTACCAGTGTTTTGTTCCTGTAATATATGTTCTCTCATTTATATAGTCACCCCATATCTTATTCCAATCCAGAAGAATCTTTGTGAAATCTTTTTCATTACTCTTTGGTAGTTTGAGCATGATTGATCTTAATTCTTTTCCTGCTTGTGTTTCTGGCTTTCTAGTGAGGTATTTAGTTACATTCTTCATCTGATGGAACTGGCAGACTTGTACTGGTATATCTTTAAAAACTGTTGTCATTCCACGTCTTCCATCAACTACGACAGCGGTGAATGTCCAACCTTTGTTTTCTAGTATTTTTCTTCCATAGTAATACGTAGCCATAATCTCTTTATCTACTTCTGTACACCAAATATTCTTCTTGAGATGTGGCGCACGAAATACACATACTCCGTATGTTCTACCAAAGAATGTCGTATCAGGGATGAATACTGTCGCACATGGTACAATTTTCTTCTTTTCAAATTCTACTTTCTCAAGCTGTTGCCGTACCCATTCTATGCTCCTATCTTTTTTCTTTGCTAACTGTTTTAGTGTTTGTTTACCAAAAACATATTCATTCCACAAAGCATCGAGCTTTGGTTTTGTTCTTCTTGTCGATTGAAACACTTTTCTACATGTTGTACATCTATATCTTTGTATTCCATTTTGATATCCAAATTTCTTTGCGTAATTGTTGCATTCTCCACACTTTCTTCTATTTTTTTAAACATGCTTTTAAGTTTTATGAGAAATACCCTTTACTAGAAACGTAGTTTAGCAAAAGTGGCAACTATTTTTTTGTATTAGCTCCACAAATACGACAGCTTTCTATTTATAGAATTTCTTAAGCAGTCGTGGTAAATCTTCTTTTGATATATCGCCAGAATCCAATCTTTCTAAAATTTCTTGTGGTGTGAGCCAATAATATTCTGTAAAATCTTCAGGATTATAATTTGGTACATTATTGCTTTCTATTTCATAAACAGTCATAAAAGCACTTACTCCATCATTTTGTTTGTTTAATTTTCCAAGAATTTTATATGGAATTTCTGTAACATCAATATTAAGTTCTTCACTGGCCTCCTTAATAAAAGCTTCTTCATAAGTTTCGCCACTTGATACATGTCCACCAACGCTCATGTCTAAAGCGGAGGGGAATAATCTTTTATTTTTCTGCCTGCGTGGTATCCAAAGTTTTCCTTCGCTATTTTTTATGAAGCAATTTATGACACGATAATTGTGTAGTCTTTTTGCATGGACTTCATTGCGAGGCATATTTCCAATTACCTCATCATTCTCATTTACTAAATCTAAGATTTCTTCTTGTTGCATATTTATTATTATAGCAAACAAAAAAAGACTGGGGCTTGACAGCATATACCAGAAGTATATACTTCTGGTATATGAAAACAGCAATGATTAATATAAAAACAGAGACTCACGTTAAAGCAGAGGCTCAAAAATTAGCAAAAGAGTTAGGTTTTTCCTTATCTTCTATTGTAACGGCATCATTAAAACAATTTATTCGCACACGCGAAGTGCAATTTTCTATGTCTCATAAAATGACACCATATCTTGACGGAGTTCTTAAACAAGTGGAAAAAGATGTGAAAGCTAATAAAAATATCTCTAAAGGTTTTACCAGTGTTAAAGATATGGACTCATATTTAGATACGCTTTAAAAAGTTATGAGAACAATTATTCTTCATAAACATTTTGAAAAGAGATATTCGAGACTTTCTCAAAAAGTAAAAGAATTATTTAAAAAACGAAGGAATATATTTATTGATGATCCGACTAGTCCTATTCTTAGTGTCCACACACTTCACGGTGAATATGGCGATTGTTTAAGTTTTAATGTTACAGGAGATATTCGTGTAGTGTATAAGGAAATAAAGAAAGACATTTTTGTTTTTATAGATATTGGTACGCATAGTGAACTCTATTCATAATTTGTTACACTATTAATATGAAAATTACGATTTATACAGATGGGAGTTCAAGGGGTAATCCAGGTCCTGGGGGATGGGCCTGTGTTCTGATTACAGAATATACGAAGCAAGAAGTAGGAAGCAAGGAGCAAGAAGGGTACGATACAGAAGATGAAGTTATTGAGCTTGGGGGGAGGGAAGATATGACGACGAATAATAGGATGGAGCTCTCCGGAGCGCTACATGGACTCAGAGAAGTAAGTAGTAAGGAGTATGTAGTAAGTAGTAATGCAGATACAAATTCACTACCCACTACCCACTACCCACTAGTAACTAGTGTAGAAGTTTGTACGGACAGTCAATATGTAAAAAAGGGGATGACGGAGTGGATTGATGGTTGGATAAAAAGAGGGTGGAAGGGGTCAACAAAAAAACCAGTACTCAATCAAGATTTGTGGGAGGCTTTAAAAAAAGAAGAAGATAGATTAAAAAATTCTGGAGTGAAAGTTATGTGGAAATATGTACCTGGACATTCTGGTGTGCCATTAAATGAGAGGGCGGACGTGATTGCAACTATGTGTGCAGACTTGCCACGCCGAAAGGCGGGTGATGTGAATGATTTGCAACTATATAGGGGGCCGAAGCGTGACTATGCCATCTAAGATAAGAGAGAGTCGGAATATTCAATGAATCAATATTTAATATTCAAACAAATACCAAAATTCGACCTGGATTCCCACCTGCGTGGGAATGACAAATACAAAATACAGAAATGCAAAATACAAGACACTGGACCCGCCTGCCGACGAGGCAGGTTCCAAATCAAGTTTGGAATGACAAATACAAAAGAAGGGGATGACAAATACAAAAATACTGTAACAACAAAATGACGTTACAAAATATTTTTTAAATAAAAAATGAGTACACATTTTAAAACATTAATATTAGTTGGAGGAGTATGTTTAGGAATTGTTGTTGGCGAGTTTTCAAAATTTTCTACTGAGGTTGCGGTTCTTGCTTTGGTGATAATGTTGGCGCAGGGGGTAATATATTTTTGGGAGCGAAAAAGAAAAGAAATGAGTGACGCCTACGGCGTCACTCATTTGTTTTCTTTTCCGCTCGTTACAATTTTATTTTCTATCGGATTATTTTTAGGAATATTACGTGTGCAATTAGTACAAGAAAAAATAAATTATGTTTGCGAGTCAGCTTGCACATTTGATGCAAAAATAATTTCTTCATCGGAAATAAAAAATGATTATCAAGTTTTCAATGTTCGTCCTGTAGATATTGAAAATAATATTTTGGACATACAAATAAAAACTCCACTTTATCCAAAATATAAAATAGGGCAGACATTAAAACTTTTTGGTAAAGTTACATTACCAAATATTTTACCTCCGCATGGGGAGAAAAAATCTTTTGATTATTCTTCATACTTGATTACAAAAAATGTCGGGAGTGAAATGTTTTATCCAAAAATTGAATTAGTTAATAGCAACACAAATTCTATAACCGAGACATTTGGTAGTTGGAAAGAAAATATGGTTGGGAAAATAGATATGTATGTTTCTTCTCCAGCGTCATCTCTGGCTTCCGGTATGCTTTTTGGAAACTCTGGAATGGATAAAGAACTAGCACAAACATTTCGTGTGGCAGGACTGTCACACATTATTGTTTTGTCTGGATTTAATATTGCAATTGTAATTTCATTTATACTTTTTGTATTTGCATTTCTGCCACTGACTATTCGCATACTTCTTGCGTCCTGCTCCGTAATCATTTTTGTTCTAATGGTAGGAGGTGAAGCCTCTGTTGTGAGAGCGACACTCATGGCTTTCATCGCATTACTTGCGACATTAATTGGGCGTGAATATGTCGCGCTACAAGCACTCGTTATTTCTTTTTTACTTATCATTTTGTATGAACCATCATCACTCACTAATGATGTTTCTTTTCATCTTTCATTTCTTGCGACAGCCGGCATTGTTTATTTGAGTAATATTCTTACAATAATTTTTGAAAAATATTTTACACGCATAAAATCCAAAACTTTTATCGCAACATTATCCACCACACTCTCAGCGTACGTTATGACACTGCCGTATCTTATGTATACTTTCGGGTCGGTTTCTTTGTATGCCCTCGTTTCAAATATTTTGGTATTACCATTTGTGCCTATTGCAATGCTGATTTCTTTTTTGGTTGTTGTTACTTCTTATGTTTCACATACTCTTGCTTTGGTTTTTGGATATACAGATACGTTAATAATCAATGTAATGATTTCCATTGCAAAGGTGATAGAGTGGTTACCTTTTTCTTATTTAAGTTTTCAAATTTCTTTTTTATGGATGTGTATAATTTATTTTTTTATTTTTTTGATTATAAATTATATAATCAAAAAAAATTTTAATGTAACGTTTCCCGTTGGTACACAACATGATTTTAAAATAAAAAGTGAGACAGAGAGATTAAAAAGTGAAGGAGTTTTGACTGATGTTATTTCTTACTAAAAGCCACAGCCACAATTTAATACGATTATTTTTTAACTTTAAATAACTCAGATGAGTAGTTGCTCTATTTCTATTGTCTGTAATTTTGTAAAGTTGTGGCTGGGCTAAGAAAAAATAGTCGCACTGATTACAGTGCTCCTTTTTTTCTTAGATTTTTGTAAACAATGAAAATAATTATTCCGCCTATAAGTAATGAGACAGCAGTGAAAGATTTAAGTGTAATATGTTCTCCAAAATAAAACCCTAAAGATGTGATACCAGTTGCCCAAATAAAAGATGCGGTGAGAAAAATAAATGAAGTGAGTTTAAATGGGGTGGATGCTAATCCTGCAACTATCGGAATGAATGCTTTTATGCTTGGAGTTAGCTTTCCTAAAAATATCCACCACATACCACGACGTGTAAAAGTAGAGTGGAGGGCAGAATGAATTTTATTAAAAGTTTCTTCATTTAACATTAGTAATTTTCTTGCAAGAGGCTTCTCATATTTTCTAATTAAAAGAAATGTAATTATATTTCCAATTGTGTTGCCAAGAGCACCAAATATTATTGTTGGTATAAAAAGTAAATTACCAGTCGCGACAAAATATCCAGCGATTATGTAGAGCAGTTGAGATGATGGTAAGTTAGCAATTCCATTTGTGAGCATTAGTAAGAAAATTGCTATGTATGAACCAGAGGAAATTAAAGTGTGTAAATCCATGTTCACAGTATACAGTAAGCAGTGGGCAGTTAGCAGTGATACACAGCAACATAATAATATTCAATGAATCAATATTTAATATTCAAACAAATACCAAAATTAAACCTACATGCCTGACTTCGCAGGAATGACATATTTAACGTTTGAGACATGTTACTATTTAGGTATGAAAGAGTGGCTAAGTGAGAAGAAGAAAATAGTAGGAGAAATTAATAGTGAGTATGGAAAATTAATTATTCTTGTAAGTTTATTTTTTATTTGTGTAGGTCTTGCTTTAACAATTTTTTCTCTAATGGTTACGCAAAAACTTGAAGTGTCTTTTTTGGATGTTGGTCAAGGTGATGCGATTTTGATACAAACTCCGAGTGGAAAAAGTATGTTGATTGATGGTGGTCCGAATAATAATATTTTAGCAAAGCTCGCGCGTGAGATGTCTTACTTTAATCGCAAGATAGATGTGATGGAAGAAACACATTCGGATGCGGATCACATCATTGGACTGATTCCAGTACTGGAGAAATTTAATGTGAAAGAAATTATTTTATCTAAGGCGGTTAGTGATACAAAAATATTTGATGATTTAAATATTCATATAAAAAATGAAAATGCGAATACTCATGTTGCAGTAGCAGGAGACATTATTGATTTTCATGATGGAGTAATTGTGAAAGTTATTTATCCAGCATCTAATTATATTGCGAAGAAAAATGATACGAATGATGCGTCTATTAGTGTAGAAGTTATTTATGGTAACGAAACTTTTTTATTAACTGGAGATTTGCCAAGTACGGAAGAATTAAAATTAATTAGTGGAGGAGTTACAAAGAATATCACTGTCTACAAAGCTGGACATCATGGAAGTAAATATTCAAGTAGTGAATTATTGCTAACTTATATTAAACCTGAATATTCTGTTATTAGTGCTGGGAAAGATAACAGGTATGGACATCCAAATGTAGAAGCAATTGAAAGATTACAAAAATATTCTAAAGAAATTTTAAGTACTATAGATAGAGGAACAATTAGTTTTATTACAGATGGGAGAATGATGGAGGTGGAGACGGGGAAGTAGAAAGTTGATATCTTTGTTTAAGTTATAAAGAAACCGCAGAAGGTCTTTACTTATAGTTTGGTATTTTATTTGTGCTTTCTTGCTGTGCTTTTATACCCATATTAAGGTTATCACTCCACCAGTATTTTTTAAAAGGTTCTTTAAGAACATAAATAACTTGTAGTGCCGTCATTATAAAAATAGCAACAGTTAACCAAAGCATTCTACTGTTGCTTGTTTCTTGTTGGTATTCACCTCTGGTTTTTATATAAATGAAATCATACCAATTATTTGTTTTGACGTAAGCAATTTCGTTAGTAAAATAATTTTTTTGATAACAGGCTATTTGTTTTTCTGGTTGTGATGGATTTATCTGTACGGAGACATTAGCTAGTCCATACATATGAACGCCATAATTACCGATGGGTATAATTTTCTCTTCACTAGGGTTAAGTGATGGAATCAAAAATGATTTTTCTTCAACGACTCGCATATTTTGGCCTTGAGCAGAACCTATTTCTATTTTATTGATAGTGAAGGCACCACTCGGTGAAACTCCCTTATTGGTAAACCTTAAAGAATATTTAAACTTTTTTTCTTGAACTGCTAGCCCATGAGTTTTGTTGTCTATCAATGGTTCTATAACTATTTCACTGTCATACTTTGTTGATATTTCCATTTATTTTTTGAATGCTGAAAATAAAAAACTGCATAAATTGCAGTTTTTTAGGTTTTATAGCTTTATTTGTAAATGCAATCCTCTTTTCATACAAGAAGTACAAATCTTTACTCTTGGACCATTAGGAATACGAGCCCATTGAAGGTTTGGGTAAACACGGCGATCGCCACAAGGATTATACTTGGTAGCACGAACAGAGTTAGAATATTTTCCAACGACTTTTGAACCTTTTTCGCATAGTGGACAGATGTTTGCCATAGGGGTAGATTTTAGATTCTAGATTTTAGATGTTAGAAACATCAAAATCACAGTTACTAGATACTAACATTATTTTCGGACCGTTGCAACTTCTAAGGAAGTCATATTTGATTTAAAAGTATTATCTAAAATCTAAAATCTAATGTCTAAAATCTGTTCTGTGGTATGCTTGTTTCATATGACAGACGTAGCTTCCATTTCACAAACTGTTTTTACCTTTATAATCATTATATATTCTATTATTTTGCATGAAGTAGCCCATGGTTATGCAGCCTATGTACAGGGTGATGAAACAGCTAATAGAGCTGGCAGGCTTTCACTTAACCCAATTTCGCATATTGATATGATGGGATCTGTGATTATACCGTTGCTGGCGTTCCTCACCGCAGGAACATTTTTCGGTTGGGCGAAACCCGTTCCATATAACCCATATAATATACGCACAAGATTAGGGCAAGCTTTTGTCGCTTCCGCTGGAGTTTTAACTAATTTATTTATAGCGATTATTGCTGGAATTGCTTTTAAAGTTCTGTTAGTCCAAGGGGTTTTAAGTAATGGAATATCAGAAGCATTATTTATAATAATTGGGGTTAATTTGTCCCTTATGTTTTTCAACCTCATACCAATACCTCCATTTGATGGAATGTCAATAATACAAGCACTTTTCCCAAGATTACACATACGTTCTAATGTTATTTACAATCCAATTTATATGATTGGAGCAATAATTGTAGCCTCTGTCCTTTACAGAATGATTATGCCTTTTGTGGGAAATGTTGTCTCTGTTTTATTAAGTTAAGTTATCCACATAGCTGTCCTTTACTTTGTCTTTTAGAAAGATATAATTAAAGGACGATGAAAAACTCCGCACGCGTAAACCAGTCTTCTAAATCTAAAGTTACTAAAACAACAAAGTCTGTCGTTAAAAGAACTCGTGCATCTAGTGTTTCTAAATCTGTTAAAAATTATGGCAAGAAATCTTTAAGGGCAGTTCTTTTGTCCCATACTTTTCATACGGGATTTCGTGCGATTATTATCTCAATACTCGTACTGGCCCCATTTTATGGTGTATATGCGTATATAGGAAAAACAGTTGCCAATGAAATAGTTATTTCTAAATCGCAAATATTAGAAAGAGTCGCAACGCATACTATTCTTCCAGTTGGAAATCCAGAAGCAGTCGTTAGAGTACAAGATGCTGAGAGTTTAAAACGTCAGAATTCCTTTTATGATCAAGTAAAATCAGGGGATTATATTATAATGTATAAATCTTTAGCAATTATTTATGATTTACGAAGTGACCAAATATTGGCGATAAAAAATATAACTGAAAGAGTGCCGATAAGATAATAAAGGTTCCTCGCAGCAAGCAGGCGGGGTATTAGAGGAACTCGCTTCGCTTGTACTAACACGTAGCAAGCTATGCTGTATTTGAACCTTTTTATGTCGTCGCTCGGACTAAATATAAAAGATTACTTTTCTATTTAGCTCCTCGCTAGACAAAATAAATAGTTTGTGTTTGGTAGTTACTGGTTTGTGGTTAGATGCTGGATACTCGTGGTTAAATACAATTAAAACTTATAGCAAAAATGTTGCGTAAACCTTTTTAATATGATATATTTGGGCAACGTTGTTTTGTATATCTGGTATTTCCAGTAACTACAAACTAGTAACTACAAACTATTTTTATGCCAACAATCAGTCAACTCGTAAAGAAAGCCAGAAGTAAGACAGCTCGCAAGTCTCGTTCTATTGCTATGGGTAAAGGTTTTAATGCAATTATTAACAAGCCTAATTTTTATAATTCACCTTTCAAGCGTGGTGTTTGTACAAAGGTCACAACAACAACTCCAAAGAAGCCGAACTCAGCTTTAAGAAAAATTGCTCGTGTACGTCTTACTAATGGAATGGAAGTAACTGCTTATATTCCAGGCGAAGGACATAAATTACAGGAACACTCAGTGGTTATCTTGCGTGGTGGACGTGTAAAGGATTTGGCCGGTGTACGTTATCACATTGTACGTGGAAGACTAGATGCGACCCCAGTGGAAAAGCGAAGACAAGGACGTTCACTTTATGGAAATAAGAGACCGAAGGCAGGTGCGGTAGCAGCGAAAAAGAAATAAAAAATGACCCCGAAAGGGGTCATTTTTTATTTCTTTTTTGCTGCACTTATCCCCCATAACTATAATTATTAAACATTTACGGATGTTAAACTATATTACAGTACGCAAGCAGTGCTTTTTATCCATACCAACATTTAAAATTATTTCCATGCCTAAACTTATTAAAGTCCTGTTTGTATCTTTTATACTTCCAACTATTTTTCTTACTCAAACAGCTAGTGCTACTTTAGGTGATACTGGTAATTCTGGATCTTCTTCATGCGTTCGCTTACCGACCCCTTTGACTTACGGAAATAGAGATACAGTGGCAAATGGAAATGTTACGGCACTGCAAACTTTTCTTTATGATAATGGCTATCTCACCGTAAAGCCGACTGGATTTTTTGGTACCAATACACGAAAGGCCGTAAGAGATTTTCAAAGTGAAGTTTTATCAAATGTACAAGTAGATAATATAGATAGCTCTATAATAACTTCATCATCAGATAGAGATGAATTATCTAGTATTGGATTTCGTTTAAGTAATACTGGCTATGTTGGTATGTATACAAGAGCAAAAATTGCATATGTAACTTGTTTAGGCGGTGATAACTTGACTGACAACAATGGAAATAATAATGGAAATAATACAGGGGTAAATGTAACAAGCGGGGGAATTCTAGATGGTCCTTCTAGTTGTATTGTTCCAACATATGACAGTTCAAGTATTTCTAATTCGCAGTCAGCAGCAAATGGGACTTGTGAAATTATACTTACTTGGTCTGGAGTACAAGAGCCTTTGTCATCAAAAGTAATTAAGTGGCAATTAGCGGGAAGTGATTTTTGGTCAGGAAATATAACTTTAGCTGACGGCTCACTTGTTTCAAAGTCCAAAAAATTTATTCTTGGTCAAAATAATATGACAGTAGCTATTTCTTCAAATGATAAAGATGTAGCAACGAAAGTTATTGCTGGCATTTGTGCGTATGGCGCAGAAAGGGATACCTCAAATGGAAGATGTATTATTTCTAATCCTCAATTAGGATCTTCACTCGCAATTATTACGAACTCTCTTCCAAATGTAGCTGTTGGGGCAGGTTATACTTATCCAATAATTTCAACAGGTGGAACAGGCGTAAGAGATTGGAATATAACTTCTGGAATGTTACCAACAGGATTATATTTAAATAAAGTTATGTGTGCTATTTCTAGTTTTGGTGGTTGCTCTCAAGGTATGAGTATGGGTTTTGGTGGAACAGCAACTAATGCAGGGACATATACTTTTACAATAACAGCAACTGCAGGAACACAAAGTGTTTCAAAACAGCTTACGATAACAGTTGGTTCTGCTTCTCCAGTTAATCCAAATCCAGGAAATGTTGCTTCAACACATAAACTTCCACCAACAGGTATTACTTTTTATGGTGATGCAAATAATATAAATGCAAATGCTTCAGTATCTACTGATGCTGGAGAATATCCACGCCAAGACGCACGTTATGCAAAACCTTTTGACTATACAAAGATTGCAAATGATGGAAGTGTTTTGCCTGTCTCTGCAGTGCTCGGTACTGGAGCAAAAGACTGGGCTTGTACCAAAGATAATATTACAGGCATGATATGGGAAGTGAAGACAACCAGTGGTTTACGTAGTATGGATAATACGTATTTATGGCCGGCAAGTGATTTTCCTACCGCTGTTAATAATTCAAGATTATGTGGACTAAGTAATTGGCGCGTCCCAACGATTAAAGAATTGGAAGGCATAGTTGATTTTAGTAAAAGTGCTGTAGGTTCGGCCCCACCAAGAATTGATTCAACTTTTTTCCCGAATACATCAGCAAGTCAATATTGGGCAAGTACGAAACTAGCAGAAGTTACTGATCCTCAAGCTTGGTATGTTGATTTTGGTGTCGGCTATAGCCAAATATATTCTACTCTTACTGCAGATGGTCATAATAATTGGCGAGTTCGTCTTGTCTCTGGAACTACAGCGCCATCAAATCAGCTTGTTAATAATGGTAATGGTACTATAACCGATAATAATACTAGTTTAATGTGGAAGAGAGATTATGAAATGCTAATCCCAGGGTCTCCAGTTTCTTGGAATGACTGTATTTCTGCGGTAAAACCATGTGATAGATTTTTTTGGCAAGATGCACTTAAGCGAGCAGTGGATGATAGAACAGGCGGTTATTCAGATTGGCGAGTGCCTAACATAAAAGAGTTGAGAAGTCTGGTTGATGAATCTCGAATTTCGCCTGCCCTTAATTTAGGATTTTTCCCAGCAACAATATTCCAAGGATCTTATTGGTCAAGTTCACCAGCATCAGATACTTGGGGCAATATGAGCTTGGCATGGTCTTTATCTTCTGATTATGGACAAGTTGACCCAATGACAACACGTAGTAGTCGTCATTACGTTCGATTGGTGAGAGATACTACAAGTGGAAGCACAGGTAACACCGAAAGTAATACAGGAAGTAACACTGGAAATAATACTGGAAGTAATGGTGGGGTATTAGCAATAACAACGACATCACTTGTACATGTAAGAGCGGTCAATTCTTATAATTATGAGCAGGCTCTTACTTATTCTGGCGGGACTGGAAGTCCTACTTGGTCTTTAGTATCTGGTGCATTGCCAGGTGGCATGGTGTTAAATCCTACGACTGGTATTATTAAAACTAACACCTTTCCACAACCCAATGGACCGACAGTAGGATTATATAATTTTACCGTTGGATTAACTGTTGGTAGTCAGAATGTTACAAAACAATTAAGTATTGATATTATATCTTCTACAGACCCTAAACCAGTTCTTTCAGATTTGAAGTATTATGCTTATAAGGACGCGTATTTAAGTGTCGTAGGGGATCATTCAATAAATATAAAAGGAACGTTAGGATTTTCTGATAACGTAACATGTAGCATGGTAGATGGTCTATTACCAGACGGTGTGTCTTTTGATGCTACAAATTGTAAAATTATAGGCATCCCTAGAGCTACTGGTACTTTCACCATGACATTAAAAGTTCAAAATCAGTATGGTAGTGATACATCTAAGGTTATTTTAGAGATAACTAATCCAGCAAGAATCAGAATATTAACGGGTTCTCTCCCTGATGCAACAGTCGGACAACCATATAATACTGTAGTTAATTTCCAAGCAGATCCAGGTATTGTAGGTATGTATCAATCCGGGGATAGAATAATACTTCCTGACGGCTTGTCTTATGTGTATACCACTGGAGAACTTTCAGCAGTTATAAGGGGGACACCAATACAAGCAGGTACATATCAAGTTCCTATTAGTGTCTCGGCAGGTGGTAATACTAATATTGGAGAAACGAAAGTCTTTAATCTCTTAGTTAAACCGCGATAAAGAAAGTAAAATACAAATGAGTGCGGCCGAAGGCCGCACTCATTTTGTATTTGGTATAAGGTAGACCTTTTATGGGATATCTTTTGTCGTCCTTACTAAAATCGGTGATTCAGTATCATTTGGTTAATATTCATGATTTGGAAACAGGACCGCAAGGCCCCGTTTCTTTTTGCTATTTACTTGATTTTATTGTAGTATGTATAACACTCGTTTAGAGTATTCAAGTCATTACTGAAATAAACACGTTCTGGAGTACCGACGACTTGCGGGAAAGTCCAAACGTAATCATTAAAATCATGCGTCGTAAAGTTAAAAATCGAAATATAGTTGGCCCAGATGCCAAGTATAATTCTACAAAAGTTTCAAAGTTTATAAATTATGTTATGGAAGGTGGAAAGAAAAACACTGCCCGAGACATTGTTTATGATGCTTTCGATATTATTAAAGAAAAGTTAAAGGTGGAAAATCCGCTTGAGACTTTTAATGCAGCACTTCAAAATGCAGGTCCAGTAACCGAAGTTCGTTCACGTCGTATTGGTGGAGCAAACTATCAAGTTCCTCGTGAAGTGCGTGAAGAACGTCGCTTTATGCTTGCATTTCGTTGGATTCTAGAAGCAGCGAATAATAAAAAAGGAAAGGCAATGCGTTTTAAATTAGCTGATGAATTAATTGCAGCCGCAAATAATGAAGGAACAGCAGTGAAGAAGAAGGAAGATACACATAGAATGGCGGAGTCTAACAAAGCCTTTGCTCACTTCGCCTGGTAGTCTTTTCAAAAATTTTCGCGAACTATTTTGTCGCTACAAAATTTTTATCGGTCGAAGTACTAAAATGTACATCTTCCTCTAAAAATTTTTAGGCTCCTCATATTTCATCGAAAATTTTTGAAAATCCTTTTGCTAATTAAAATATGTCTTGAGAAAAAATACCCGAAAGGGTATTTTTTCTTGTGTAAATAGACATTTACTTATTGTATTTTTGTCAACTTTTTAATCCGCCCGCCGGCCGAGGTAGGCTTTATGCATTTTGGACTTTATAGACTTTTTATGGTAGCATGATAGCTACTGCAAAAGCGGTTTTTTATTTTCCATCTTATATAAAAGAATGGGATGAGAACGATTTTGCGAAGCAAAATCGTTCCAACTAATAACCAATTACTAATAACCAATTACTATTTATCATGGCTCGCGACTATCCACTCAACAAAACACGTAACTTTGGAGTTATTGCTCACATCGACGCTGGTAAAACTACGACAACAGAACGTATTCTTTTTTATACTGGAGTTTCTCACAAAATTGGTGAAGTGCATGATGGCGCAACAGTCATGGACTGGATGGAACAGGAGCGTGAGCGTGGTATTACAATTACCTCAGCTGCTACAACTGCTTTTTGGAGTCCAACTTATATGCCAAAGGAAGATGTTTCAAAGAAATGTCGTTTTAATATCATTGATACCCCAGGCCACATTGACTTTACTATTGAAGTAAAGCGTTCACTTCGCGTGCTTGACGGTGCTGTTGTAGTTTTCGATGGTGTTGCTGGAGTAGAGCCTCAATCAGAAACAAACTGGAGATATGCATCAGATGCTCTTGTTCCACGTATTTGTTTTATCAACAAATTGGACCGCATGGGCGCGAATTTTGACAAAGCTTTTGCTTCTATTCTAGATCGTCTTTCAAAGAAAGCTGTTCGTATGCAAATGCCAATAGGAGCAGAAGAAAATTTTAATGGAGTTATCGACCTTCTTACAATGAAGGAAGTTACTTTCACAGGAGACAAAGGAAAAGACATTGGCTCTGTAGAAATTCCTAGTGAATATCTTGAGGCTGCAAAGAAACTTCGTGCAGAAATGGTTGAAAGAATTGTCGAAACTGATGAAGTTTTGATGACAGAATATTTAGAAGGAAAAGAATTTTCTATTGAGGTTCTTAAAGATGCAGTTAGAAAAGCAACTATTGCAAATGAAATTTTCCCAGTATTCTGTGGGTCAGCTTTGAAGAATAAAGGAGTACAGCTTGTGCTAGACGCTGTTATTGATTATCTTCCATCACCACTTGATATTTCCGCACCAAAAGGACTAGATGGAAATACAGGAGAGCCTATAACTGTTGAAGTTTCTGATACTGCACCGTTCACTGCACTTGCTTTCAAATCTATGGCAGATCCATTCGTTGGACAGCTTACATTCTTCCGTGTTTATGCAGGAACTCTTGAAGCTGGGTCATATATTTATAACTCAACAAAAGAAAAGAAAGAACGTGTATCACGTATTCTCCGTATGCATGCCAATGAACGTGAAGAAGTGAAAATTGTTTACGCTGGAGAAATTGCCGCAGCTGTGGGATTAAAAGATACTGTAACATCAGACACAATGTGTACTGAAGAACATCCAATTATTCTTGAACGTATTGTTATTCCTGAATCAGTTATTTCTATGCGTGTTGAACCAAAGACAAAAGCCGATCAAGAGAAAATGGGTATCGCTCTTTCAAAGCTAGCAATCGAGGATCCAACATTCCGTGTTACGTCTGACCCAGAAACATTAGAAACAATTATTTCTGGAATGGGAGAACTTCACTTGGATATTATTGTTGACCGTATGAGACGTGAGTTTAATGTTGAAGCAAATACTGGTAAGCCACAAGTAGCATACAAGGAAACAATTCTTGGTTCTGCGTCAGGTGAGGGTAAGCATATTAAGCAATCCGGTGGTCGTGGACAATACGGTCATGTGAAAATTAATATCAAGCCTATTGATTACTCAATTCTAAAAGAAGATTTACCAAAGAATACAAAACGTTATGATGGTTTTGAATTCATTAACTCACTTAAGGGTGGAGCTATTCCACAAGAATTCGTTCCTGCTGTAGAAAAAGGACTTCGTGAATCAATGGATAGAGGAGCTGTTGCTGGATTTAAATTGGTAGATGTTTCTTGTGAAGTTTATGATGGTTCTTTCCACGAAGTGGACTCCTCAGAAATCGCGTTTAAGTTAGCAGCGGGTATGGCATTAACTGATGCACTCGCAAAAGCAAAGCCAGTTATTCTTGAGCCAATCATGAAAGTGGAAATTGTTACACCAGACAAGTTCTATGGAGATATTACTGGAAACCTTTCATCAAAGCGTGGACAAATTGAAGGAATGGATGAGCGAGGTCAGGATAAAGTTGTTAAGGCCATGGTTCCACTTGCAGAAATGTTCGGATATGTGAATTCACTCAGGTCAATGACAGAAGGACGCGCGACATTTACAATGGAATTCGGGAAGTATGATGTGGTGCCTACCAATATCGCAAAAGACATCGCCGAGAACAAGAAATAATTTACTTCATCTGCTTTGTCGTTACGGAATTTTTCTCTGTCAACGTACTATCTCGTACGTCTCCTTCGAAAAATTCCTAGACTCCTCGCATCTAAAGCAAATTCTTCCTTGTTCCATAGATTTTAGTGGTTAAATTAGAAATTCAAAAGTGGCCGCAAAGCGGCCACTTTTGAATTGTGTTGGTATTAACTAGTAACTACCAACGAGTAACCATTAACTATTTATGCTGTACAATGCTTGCACATTCCTCTGTGTGAGAAAAGCTCATACAAAGCAGCAAGTCCGATTAATATATATACAAGTCTCTCAACTACTGGCCATGAATTTAGAAGCATATCTACAACATTATAACCAAAAGCCGCGCTTACTCCCCAGTTTAGACCTCCTATTATTAATAGAACGAATGCAACCATATGTAATGATTTCATATTTTATTTTTAAATTATTTTTTAAGTCTGAAACAAAAAGCTCTCTAATATAAAGTATAACAAGGATAGCTGGTAGCCAACAGCTTACAGTCCACAGCTTGCGTATAATAGGAAATATAGGTGGCTACGCTTTACCACGACATAGTATAATCACGAGAGACGTTTAAATATTTATATTAGTATTATGGAATCATATTCCACAGTGAATCAAAAAAGGTTCTATAGTTATCTGCCATATCCTTACTTTTTATTTTAAAAACAAGAAGGGGATTACCATATATTTGAAATAAAATAGCATTGGTGTGTATAGAAGTGCTCACAGTACTCTCATTAAATCCAGGAAGAATTTTATAATCAAAGTATTCTCGTCTTGATTTTACACTTTTTAAATATTCTTCTTGGTCTTTTGTTCCAATAAATCTTACTCGTATTTTTTTATCAACGCTCATTTTATTATAGTTTCTTTTTTCGTCACCCAACAATGTCTGAAACTTATCACCTTTTCCACCAATGATATCTATGACTCCATTTTCCGGAGCCTCTTTTATCATAAAGAACTCATGAGTTACGAACTGGTCCTCTCCTTGAAAAACTTCAAATTCTTGTTCTGTATTTTTTTTAAACATTAATTCCAGCGAATCTTTTACTTGATTTGCTATGATTCTCTTTTCTTCAACAAGAGATTCTATGCGACTTGGTGGGGTACCGCTCCATTTTTTACGTCCATTTTTAACAACATGTTTAACAAGCCCCATTTTTTCTAGTGAATCGAGTGCCACATAAACATATTGTCCGTGTAATCCAGTGCTTTGTATTATTTTTGATGTGCCAACTTCGACATCTCTTGCCATTAAATATAAGTAAACAACAATTTCTTTTAAAGAAAGTCCAAGCTTCTCTAAATTATCAGATAATTTTTTATCAAGGTTTTTGTCCATATGTTTTAAAAAGTCTTTATTGTATATAGATATTATATCATAATATCATCATAATATAATGATTGACAAAAGTCAAGGATATGCTATAATTATGGGCATAGATAAGCAATTTCGCTTATTAAATGTTTTTTGTTAAATGGAGTTGAAAATGAAAAAATTAATGAACGCGTTTTCCTTAAACATGCTGGCGGATTTACCCGCCCAGCCTCTGTTTGAGGAAATCAAACTCGAAGGTGTGCGGATTGAACTGGCTGATGGATTCGAATCCACGGTCGGCCACCCTGACACAGCGGATGTGTACACCAACGTAATTGGGATGAAGGTCCCGTGCGTGAGGAGCACCGTTTCTCTGAAAAAGGGCGACGTGGCCATCATCGGCCAATATCGCGGACCACGCTTGCCGGAGGGAGCAAAACAGCTTCCCGAGGGTGCCACAATCCAGTGGCTCAGGATGACTGTCTAGTCCTGATGAGCTAAGCTGATATACCTTAAGGTTTGTATATCCCCATAGTCTTGAGATGTCTGTACAGGGTAAATGAGACACTAAGTCGTCGAGCGTTCGGGCCTTGAGTCTGGACATTCGGCGCGGGTTGAGGGTAAGTACCTATGTTTAAAATCTTACCCACTTTGTTCAGTCAGCCATAGCAATATGGTTGGTTGATAGAGATTCTCTCTAACCGTGCGCGGTGAATTGTTTCCGGATTATCACAATGGTGTGATCGGTCTGCTCTTTAATGTTTTAGTCGCACACGCGACGGAAAGGTTCACCATGAACTTCGTGGAAAATTTGGTGGTCACCCTCGGTACAAAAATAGCTTATCTGGGTCACCTCATGATGAGGTGGGCGATTGCTAGGAGCAACTGTCGCACCGAAAAGGAGGCGGTACGCCTGCGGGAAAAAAATGAAAAATGGCGGGAAGAGCCAGACCATAACAAGAAGCTTGGTGCCTTAGTTGGTGAGCTCGGACTGTTCACTGATGACGTGGTGCGTCTCGCTTCTCAAGGCGTTGTCCGTGTCCATGATCTTGCTCGTTTATCGGAAGAAGAGTTTTACAAACTCGATCTCGCCAACGGGCGACATCAGGATATCAAGTTCTTTATGGAGCAAGGAGGCACTCCATTGGGTCACTGTAAGTAAAAAGATGCAAGTTTTCCGCCACGTTGGTTTTGTAGAGGCGGCGTAAAGTCCTTACTTCGGGATAAGGCCGAGTTGGGGATCTCGCAAACTCCCTCTGTCTACGGATGTGTTTCCGTACTGATGAGCTCGAAAGAGCGAAACAGAAATGATCTTTGTAGTAAAACAACATTCGCAAGAAATTGATTCTTTATAAAAAGTATTAATTTCTTGCGAATGTTGGAGAGCATTCGTACGCAAGGAAGTACCACCCACACTCTGTGGGGCTGGGAAACCAAAGGTCTGAGACACAGCGTGCAAAGTACGTAGCTGTGGCCCTTCTCAAAAAGGGTGACCAAGGGAGATGTGGAACAACACCCACTTTCTCACGATTACGGAACCGGACCGTAGTCATCTCTGGGTGGAGCACGAGACTGATCATCTCTGGCTCCACTCTCTGTCCGAGGATGTGTTTCCTCGCTGATGAGTCGGAAACGACGAAACAGTAGAAGTTCTTTGAAAAACTTGGTTGATGGAATTAGTTTGTAATCATTTGCGAGTTAATTCCACCAACTAAGGGAAAAAATGTTTAAGAAAATGATTACAGTTATTAAAGGATTTGTGTTAGTGATAGTTATTGGAGTCTTTTTGCTTGTCGATTGGATTGTTATTTGTTTAGCATTCGTTGACAGCTAGTCATTTGTTTATATGGACTTCTTTGTTGTCGTAGCGTAAAGATTAATCTCCTTAAAAGACATTAGATATTTTTGAAGCAAAATATTTTTTTAAAGGGGGACTATCATGGTCTATTACGTCGACAAGTACGGCCTGGTTCATTTTTCGCGAGAAGAATGCCTTGCCGCCAATCACTCGTAAGGGTTGCATTGGTTATGGTGTGGATGACGCTCACCGGAGAATGGTTTTCTTGGCAACAGAAAAACTCGAGAAGCGTTCTGCGTTAGTGAACGATGATGGGTAACTTCGGTTGCCCTCCTTTCAGAGATTACGAATTCATTCGCGACTTCTGAAAGGAAACAATTGTGTTTCCGTGTTTTCAACCAAACCAAAGGGGATAATCATGCAAGTTCTTTTTATCGCGCTGACAGAAGTGGCGTTCCGTTTCGTCCCGGCTCCCGCAGAGCAGGACATCGAAGGGGTGGTACGCGAGTGGGTCAGACAACAACTCGCCAGTGATGACGAGGTCCGAGACTCTGCCAAGAACGTAGTGGATGACAATCGCATTGTCGACGCCATAATGGCCTACCAGGCGGATAAAACAATGTACATGGTAGAGGAGTCGTGCCTCGGCTCGGAGGACTTCACCACAAACTACTGCGACGCTCGCAACGCCGTTCTGCGTCAGAACGTGTGGACCATGGACTGACGCCCCGATGCTTCTGTGCTCATCGTAAAAATGCACAGACCTACAAAGGCTTCCAACGGAAGTCTTTTCTTTTTTATGTAAGAGGATAATTTTTTGTAGCTGGTATACTATTGTATATGGAATTAAATTCACAAGAACCTGAAAATACAATAGAGACCACATTAGAAAAACCAAAAGCCGTGTATAGCGCTTTATTTGTAAAAGATATACAAGGATTATTAGCATCTTTTCCACCAAAACATTCTAAAGTTTTCGCAAGTCATTCAACTATTGGGTTTCTACCAACATCTCTGGACAATATAGAAATAGGAAGGGTTGGTACTTTAAAAATTATCGGTAGAGCAACTGATGAAAAAGGAGATGCACTTTTTGTAGAAAATCCAAAATCAAAAAATAAATTTCCTCACATCACACTTTCTTGTGCTGATGGAGTACCTCCATTTTATTCTAATGAGCTTCTTGAAAAAGCCTCTGCTGATGGTACATTGGAATTATTTTCGGCCCCGATAGATATACAAATAGTTGAAGGATATTCAGATGGAAAGAATGATCATATTACTTCTTACACAGAATAAAAGACAATAGTGATATTTATTATTATTGTGTTGTGTGTTTGCTAAGCATGGCAATGGGCTAGTATTATCTACTATCTAATTCATCCCGCTAAGTGGTGATGTCCCAAGTTCTAACTCTAAGTGCAACACTTAACATTACAAAGTAGTATTAAGTGTATTATGGCAAACTACAAACATTTATCAGAAAAAGAAAGGTTTTTAATCTATAAGTATATTCAACACAATAAGTCTGTTACAGAAATAGCAAAGCTATTAGATAGAAACAAAGGAACAATAAGTAGAGAAATAGCTAAAAACAGTACAGAGATTCTGTATCTACCTGATACAGCAAATAGAATAGCTAAGACTAGAAGAAGACATTGTCATCCTAAATCAAGAATGAGTGATGAGTCACTTAGAAAGTATGTCTTACTTAAACTCGAGAAAGGTTGGTCACCAGAACTCATAGAAGGCAGGCTACGTGATAAGTTTGGTAAAACTGTAATTAATCACGAAACTATATACAAGTTCATCTATGACTCAGAATTAGGCAAACAGCACAAACTCTATGAATATCTAAGAAATGGAAAAAAGAGGAGAACTAAACAAAAAGGAAGACATACTAAGAAAAGTATAATTCCTAATAGAATATGGATAGATGAACGAAGTGATGAAGCTGATAATAGATCAGAGTTTGGACATTTAGAAACAGACTCTGTTCACTACCCAAACAAGAGTGCAGTTAATACTACTTCAGACAGAATGAGTAGGTTTGTAATCTTTACTAAGCTTACAGGTAGAGATGCTTTATCTACATCAATAGCTCTAATTACAAGATTACATGGTTTACCAATCAAAAGTATTACCACAGATAACGGTGTAGAAAACTCTAAGCATGAGTTTGTAACTAAGATACTCCATGTACCATTTTACTTCTGTCATCCATATCATTCTTGGGAAAAAGGTTCTGTTGAACAGATCAATGGATTACTAAGAAGATACTTACCAAGAAAAACTAATCTTAATAATGTTAGTCAGCAAGATTTAGATGATATAGCTTGGGAGTTAAACAACAGACCCAGAAAGTGTCTTGGCTACAAGACTCCTTGTGAGGTATTATTGGAGCAAGGTGTTGCACTTAGAAATTGAATGTGGCTGTCTGTTGTCTAATGTCTATCCCTGCTATACTTTTATTATGAAAAAAATACTTATCATCTCACTTACTATTTTGAGTTTGCAGTTTGCATATGCAAGAGGTTGTGTTGATCTTCCAAAAAATTTAAATAGATGGGAAGAATCTCCTTCCATACTTTCATTACAAAATTTCCTTGCAGAAAAAGGTTTATTAAAGGCAACACCAAATGGTTATTTTGGTAATGGAACTTTTTCAGCAGTAAAAGCTTATCAAAAAAGTAATAATATTTTCCAAACTGGTACCGTAGGAGTCTTAACAAGAGCCTCAATAAAAAAAGAAACATGTAATATAAAATATGCACCAATAGTAAATCAAGTCATCACTCCACCAGTTAGTCAATCAAGTGTCGTCACGACCACTTCTACGCCTACTCCTACCCCCACACCAATTTCTACAACTACAAATGTTATCACTAAAACAAATAGTGTTATTTACAAAACCCCAAGTCTTTCAAGATTAAGTAGTGTTACATTTTTTGCGGGAGGCAGTAGAGATTGGGACGCATATTTATACGGAACAGATTTTTCAACGACATCACCAAATAGTATTTACTTCAAATCAAAAAACAGTCCAAAGAAATATTTTATAGGAGATGTTAAATCTTTAAATGGCACTGATTTAATTCTCCCAAGAGATTTTACAGCAAAAACTCTTCCTTGCGGAGCAGATTGCAATGAAATGATTTCAATAGGCGCTTACGACGTATCTGTAGTAAGTAATTACTTAGAAAGCAATACTGTATATACAACAGTAAATGGATTTACTTCATCAGTTGTAACTGGAACTGCTAATCAGGCCATCGCATCGAAAATTACGGGGGCATTTTTTGGGAGACTTTCCTTTGCTGTAGGGTTACCAGTTCAATTAATTTCAATAACTCCAACAATGTTAACCGAAGGCTTTCCAGGAGGGGACATAAAAGCAACTAGAATTAAAGATGACGCGACAGGTCTAACTTTCATTTCTTCTTTAAATACAATACCAGAATTCCAATCTCAAGTAATGAGTTTATATGGCGATCTAAATGGATTTTCTTCAGGAAGAATAATTACATCTTTTAAGATTACAATTATGGATTATATAAGTCGTAAAAATACAACTTTTTCTTCACCCGCCATGCTTACAACAGTAACGGCATATTAGTTTTTATAAAAAATAGATGTACATTTTTATGTACATGTGATATATTATATATATGAATACTAAAACAACAATTTCTATATCAGAAGCACGAGTAAGGCTTTTTGAGATTGCAGAAGAAGTCCAATCCCCGCACACTGTTTTTTCCTTTACTGAAAAAGGAAAACCAAAAGTCGTGATGATGTCCGCAGAAAATTTTGAAAGTTGGGCAGAGACTCTTGAGGTCATGTCGGATTTTCCAAGTCTTAGAAAAGAATTAAAAGAAACACAAAAAGCCATTGCTAATAAAACCTATAAAAAGTGGGCAAAATTTGATGATGTTTTTCCAGGTTTAATAAAAACTAAGGCCGTTGTTAAAAAAGTGATAAAGAAAAAAGTTTCTCATAAAAAATAATATGGTTTATTCTTTATTTTTTAAAAATACTGCAGTAAAAAGTATTAGTAAGTTATCAAGTAAAGACAAGTATAAAGTGTCTATTATTTTAGAAACCATTAAAACAAAGCCATTTTCTGGTAAAAAGTTGGCAGGTGAATTTAAAGATTTATATTCTATTCGCGCTTGGCCGTATAGGATTATTTATACAGTAATCAAAAAAGAGCTAGTTGTGCTTGTGGTGGATGTGGCACATAGACAAGGGGTGTATAAATAGATATATTTTATTGTATGAAAAAATCCATAAAAACATTTAGTGATAGAGTGTTAGAAGCAGTTTTTGCAATCCCAAGTGGGCGGGTTACAACATATGGCAGAATTGCTCGAGCATGTGGCGCAGGGCCTATGGCATCGCAGTCAATTACAGCAATATTAGGTAAAGCATACGAAAAAGGGGATAAAAATATACCCTTTCATCGTATTGTGTATGCTGATGGAAAAATTTGGATAAGTGATGAGTATCGTGCCAAACGTTTAAAACTTTATAAACAAGAGGGGATAGAAATAGATAAAAATAATAAAATAAAGAATTTCGAGGAAGTATTGTTTGAATATTGATTATTTAGAAAATTGAATATTAGCTGTTGCGATTAGTTGTTGAACTCAACTACTTTCCCCTTGCATCCTTCCCCATTTCATGATAGTATTGCATGACTTACTTAGCATTTTCCTTAATTCTCTTAGCTAAGTGGTTGGCAGTGTACAATTATTATTAGTTTCTAGTTTTTTTATATAATCTAATAGTCCAATATCTCTCACTAATAGGTGGGGGACAAGACCCAACAAAAACATATGGCAGAAATTTTTGATCGCTCAAAACCACACGTAAACGTAGGAACAATTGGTCACGTTGACCACGGAAAGACTACTCTTACAGCAGGTATTTTAAATGTGCTTCACTTAATGGATAAAACTATTAAGATTAAAGGAGTTGATGAAATTGACAAGGCACCAGAGGAAAAAGCTCGTGGTATTACAATTTCTCTTTCTCACTCAGAGTACTGGACAGCCAATCGTCACTATGCTCACATCGACGCCCCAGGTCACGCTGACTATATTAAGAACATGATTACTGGTGCGGCTCAAATGGACGGCGCTATTCTTGTAGTTGCTGCAACTGATGGTCCTATGCCACAAACACGTGAACACATCCTTCTAGCTAAGCAAGTTGGTGTGCCAAAAATCGTTGTTTTCCTAAACAAATGTGATATGGTTGATGATCCAGAAATGATTGAACTTGTTGAAGAAGAAGTTCGTGAACTCCTTACAAAGCAAGGTTTTGATGGTGTAAATACACCTATTATTCGTGGTTCAGGTCTAAAGGCCGCAGAAGCAACAGACATCAATGATCCATGGGCACAGAAGATTGTTGAACTTATGACTGCACTTGATACTTGGATTCCAATTCCAGAACGTGATATTACAAAGCCATTCCTTATGCCAGTTGAAGACATCTTCACTATTGAAGGACGTGGAACTGTAGTAACAGGACGTATTGAACGTGGAGTTGTTAAGATTAACGAAGAAATTGAAATCGTTGGTCTAAAAGATACTGTTAAAACAACAGTAACTGGTATCGAAATGTTCAACAAATCACTTAATGAAGGAGTAGCTGGAGATAATGCAGGTATTCTTATTCGTGGTGTAAAGAAAGAAGATATTATGCGTGGACAAGTTCTAGCAAAGCCAGGCTCAGTACATCCACATACAGACTTCGAATGTGAAGTTTACATTCTAAAGAAAGAAGAAGGAGGAAGACATACTCCATTCTTAAATGGTTATAAGCCACAGTTCTACGTACGTACAACTGACGTTACAGGTGAAGTTACTCTTCCAGCAGGAACAGAAATGGTTATGCCAGGAGATACTATCAAGTTCACAGTTAAGCTTTTAGCTCCTATTGCTCTTGAGGAACAAGGACGTTTTGCTATCCGTGAAGGAGGTAAGACAGTTGGAGCTGGAGTCGTAACAAAAATCATCGCATAATTTTATCTCGAAAAAGATAGACCCTAAACCTTACAAGCATGACAGCAACAGCAACAACAACTAAAGCAGTAACTAAAAAAGTTACAAAAGCACCGAAAGCCGTAAAGCCAGCGAAAGCAGTAGAGATACAAAAGCTTCGTATTCGTGTGCGAGCATATGAAAGTAAAGTGCTTGATGCTTCAGTAAAACAAATCATCGATACGGCTCGCCGTTTTGAAGCTACAATTCTTGGACCAATTCCTCTTCCTACAGAAATCAAGAAATATACAGTTAACCGCTCAACATTCATTTATAAAAATGCACGTGAGCAGTTTGAAATGCGTGTTCATAAGCGTTTAATTGATATCGTTAACCCACAACCAAAGTTAATTGAAGCTTTAACTAACTTATCTCTTCCTTCAGGGGTTGATATAGATGTAAAGATGGCCTAAATAAGTTGAAAGTCTATAAAGTCCTTAAAGTAGAAAGTAAATACCGGATACAAGACATCAGAAAAACACCATGAAATTCACACTCGCAACAAAACAACATATGACACAGTTCTTCGGAGAAGACGGAAAGGTTCATCCAGCAACTGTTCTTACTGCTACTCCAATGACTGTTACTGCTATCAAGACAAAAGAATCTGATGGCTATGAAGCTATACAAATCGGTTCTGGCGTTCAAAAGAAAGAAAGAATTTCAAAAGCTTTATCAGGTCATTTGAAAGGTGAAACTTTTAGAAATCTTAAAGAATTCCGTACGCCTGGTGGAGATTTAGCAGTTGGAGCAACTATTGCTTGTGATATTTTCCAAAAAGGGGAAATCGTTTCAATTTCAGGAGTTTCAAAAGGAAAAGGTTTTCAAGGTGTTATGAAAAGACACGGTATGCATGGAGGTTGGCATCAACACGGTCAGAAGCACTCAATGCGCGAAATTGGTTCTATTGGTTCAACTGGTCAACAGCGTGTTAACAAAGGAAAGCGTATGCCAGGAAGAATGGGTAGTGATCGTGTTACTCAGAAAAGTGTAGTTATTCTAGACGTTGATGTAGAAAATGGTCTACTTCTTGTTAAGGGTGCTGTACCAGGAAGAAGAGGTACTTTAGTTGAGATAAAGCAAAATTAAGGAATGAAATGACTATAATTTTCTTTACCCAGCCACACAAAAATATGAAACTATATAAAAATAAAAATACAATAGCAGGAAATAATAACTATATAAGTATGGTGTGGCTGGGTGCTGATTTTTATAATCGCTCCACTCATTAAAAATCAAGCATATGAAAGCAAATATTTACACAACAGAAGGAAAGATAGCAAAAGAAATTACTCTACCAGAGAATATTTTTGGAGCAAAATGGAATGCCGATTTAGTATCACAAGTACTTTATTCTCAAGCATCCAACAGACGTGCTGGAACAGCTCACACAAAAAACCGAGCGGAAGTTCGTGGTTCTCACAAGAAGCCATGGGCTCAAAAAGGTTCAGGACGCGCTCGTGTTGGTTCTGCACAGTCTCCACTATGGAAGGGAGGAGGTGTTACTTTCGGTCCACGTAATGATAAGAATTACAAGAAAACTATTACTCGTAGCATGAAGCAAGGAGCATTATTTTCTCTACTTTCTGCAAAGTTGACCGCTGGTAAAATTCTTTTTGTTGATGCTTTTGCAATCAATGAAGGAAAAACTAAATCTGCTGAAACAGTTATGAAAAACTTAACAGTAGTTGAAGGATTCTCTACTTTGGATTACAAGAAAGTTGGAAATGTTTATATGACAACACAGAAAGGGGACTTGATGACAAAGCGCGCATTCAGAAATCTTCCTTACGTTGTTCTTCATAACATGGATGACCTTAACCCACTTGATATTGCGAACGCTCGTTATTTAGTTATCTCTAATCCAGAGGCAACTATAGAGTATTTGTCATCTAAGATTAAATAAAAGTATATGGCAACAAAGAAAACAACAACTAAAGAAGAAGTAATCAAGGCTGATAAGTTAATTCTTTCTCCTCGTATAACTGAAAAGGCATCAATGCAGTCAATGTCTAATGCTTATACTTTCGTAGTACATCCATCTGCAACAAAGCTTTCATTGCTCGCAGAAATTAAAGCAACTTACAAAGTTACTCCAATAAAAATAAATATTACAAAAATTGCTCGTCAATATACTTTTATCCGTGGAAAGATAGGAACTACAGCAGGAATTAAGAAAGCAGTTGTTTTCCTTAAAAAGGGAGACTCAATAACTTTGAGTTAGTCTACAGAAATACAAAAATATGAAAACCTATAAACCAACAACACCATCACAGCGTAAAATGACTACGGTTACTTACCGTGGAGTTATTACTACGAATGATCCATATAAGCCATTAACAAATGGATTTAAACGCGGTGTTGGACGCAACGCTTTCGGACGTATTACATCTCCGTATAAAGGAGGAGGACATAAGCGTTCATATCGAGATATAGATTTTAAATATGATATTTTAGATATTCCTGCAAAGATAGAAACTGTTGAATATGACCCAAATCGTTCAGGATTTATTTCTCTAGTTTCTTACAGAAATGGAGCAAAACGTTACGTTCTTGTTCCTAAAACTATGAAAGTAGGCGATACTTTTATTGTTTCTGAAACTGCAGACACTGAAGTTGGAAATCGTACATCATTAAAAAATATTCCAGTGGGAACTTTTGTTTATAATATTGAATTACAGCCTAAGGGCGGGTCAAAGCTAGTTCGTTCTGCTGGAGTTTATGCTCAAGTTGTTGCTCATGATAATGGTTTTACGTCAGTAAAACTTCCTTCAACAGAAATTCGTAAAGTGGTTGATACATGTTTTGCTTCTATTGGTGAAGTTTCAAATGAAGAATTCCGTCTTCGAAATGTAGGAAAAGCTGGTCGTTCAAGAAATTTAGGCCGTCGTCCAAAGACACGTGCTATGGCAAAGAACCCAGTGGATCACCCATACGGAGGAGGTGAAGGAGCACAACCACGAGGAACACGTCGTCCAAAGACAAAACAAGGTAAGACTACAGGTGGACACAAGACAAGAGCACCAAAGAAATATTCAAATGTTCATATAGTATCTCGTCGCGTTGTTCGCAAGAAGAAGTAGATAGAAAATAGAAGGTAGAGAGTAGAAGGTAGAAAAATACAAATACAAAATCCAGAAAACGCTTTACTTTCAACCAAAATCTGATATAATAAGCCAACTTAACCCACATGACAAGATCAATTCACAAAGGTCCATACGTAGACGAAAGAGTACTTAAAAAAGTTCTCGGCAAAAAACCTGAAACAACAGGTGTTATTAAGACATGGATTCGTCGCTGTGATATTGCACCAGAAATGGTTGGTTTCACTTTCGGAATTTACAATGGAAAGACTCATATCGAAGTTCTAATCAATGAAGATATGGTGGGTCATAAGCTTGGTGAATTTTCTCCAACACGTAAATTCGTAAGACATGGAGGAAAGATGCAAAAGGAAATTGACCAGAAGAAAAAAGAGACTGAAATAACTCAGGCCAAGACTGCGAAAGCAACTGTTGACACAAAGAAGAAATAAATAATTTATGAAAGCCCAACTTAACAATTACAGACAAGCACCTAGAAAAGTTCGTTTAATAACTGAACTTGTAAAAGGTAAGCCAGCTGATAAAGCACAAGCAATGCTAACTGCTTTAGTTAAGCGTGGAGCTCTTCCAATAAAAAAGTTACTTGATTCTGCAATTGCGAACTCAGGAGTAAAAGCTGGAGATTTAATTATAAAGAATGCAACAGTTGATAAGGGTGTAGTTATTAAGCGTTGGATGCCGAGAGCTATGGGACGCGCATTTCCAATTCACAAGCACACTTCAAAAGTTGTTATTGAACTTATTAAGAAAGAAGGTCTAAAATCTAATGTCTAAAATCTAACATCTACCCCTATGACACACGTAGTACACCCATATTCACATAGACTTGGAATCATTCGCGACTGGAAGTCACGCTGGTTCGGCAAGAATACAACTACTTATGTTGATTATCTTAGAGCTGATGTTTTAGTACGTGCTTGGCTTACAAAGAAACTTCGTGGTATGTATGTTTCATTTATTGAAATTGAAAGAAGTGAAAAGCAATACCGTATTGCAATACACACATCACGTCCAGGTATGATTATCGGTCGTGGTGGAGATGGAATTGAAAAGTTACGCGCATCTCTTAAAAAAGAAATGGCTCGTTTGAAAATAATTACTCCACAAGATGTTAAATTAGATATTGTTGAAGTTGCTAATCCAGAAGCAGACGCCGCAATTGTTGCAGCTATGGTTGCAGAGGGGATTGAAAAGCGTCTTCCTTTCCGTAGAGTTCTAAAAACTACGATTGAAAAGATTATGGCTAATCGTGATGTACAAGGAGCGCGTATTTCTGTAGCTGGTCGTTTAGGTGGAGCTGACATGGCTCGCCGTGAACAAATCAAGCGTGGAGGTATTCCACTTCAAACATTGAGAGCTGATATTGACTTTGCACGTGAAAGAGCAAACATGACTTATGGAGTTATTGGTATTAAAGTTTGGATATATCGTGGAATGAAGTTCGACCTGCCTACCGGCAAGGCAGGTACTACAGCAACTAAGGTAGTTAAGAAAGAAGCAAGTAAATAATAATTTAATAAAACGAGTATGTTATTCCCAAAGAAAGTAAAACACAGAAAATGGCAGACCGCGCGATTGAGCGAGGCTAAATTAGCACGCCCAGAAACTCGTGGTATCACAGTTGCTTTCGGAGCGTTTGGACTTAAAGCAGAAACTTCTTCACGCATTGCTGCAAATCAAATTGAAGCTGCTCGTCGTGCCGCACAACGTTCTGGTGGTAAAACTGCAAAGCTTTGGATTCGCATTTTCCCTGACCGCCCGGTAACACAAAAAGCCGCTGAAGTTCCTATGGGAAAAGGAAAGGGAGATCCAGATCGATATGTGTTTGAGGTTCGTCCAGGAAGAGTACTTTTCGAAATCGATGGTGTACCAGAGGCAATAGCGCGCGAGGCTCTTCGTAAAGCTGGGTGTAAACTATCTGTAAAGACTAGAATAGTTGCTCGCTAATTAAAATATATGACAAACAAAATTATTACAGTAAGAAAAAGATTAACAGGAAAAGTCGTCTCTGATAAGATGGACAAGACTGTTGTTGTGAATGTACAACGTTATGTTGCTCACAAAAAATACGGAAAGTATTACAAAATCGATAAGCATTACAAAGCTCACGATGAAGGAAATATTTATAATGTAGGGGACACAGTTATCATCGAAGAGTGTCGTCCACTTTCAAAGGATAAAAACTTCACTGTCGTCGAAAAGAAGAATTAGTATTTGAATTCACCAGTAACCAGTAACTATTAACTAATAACCACTACCATGATACAAGCAGGAACAAACGTAATCATCACAGACAACTCCGGAGGAAAGCGCGGACGTGTATTCAAAGTACTCGGTGGCAGTATGCGTCGCTATGCTTCTATTGGGGATATGGTAGTACTTTCAGTTAAAGTTGCAGAACCTCGTAAGCAAACAAAGAAGAAGGATATTGTTTATGGTGTTGTTGTTCGTACAACAAAGCAAATCAGACGTGATGATGGGTCATACATTTCTTTTGATGATAATGCTGTTGTTATTGTAGATAAAGTAAAGAAGGAACCTAAAGCTGGACGTGTATTCGGTCCAATTCCACGTGAGCTTTCACAAAAAGGCATTGAAGGATTTAGAAAGATTGCATCATTGGCACCAGAGATTATCTAGGATTACCTAGACTTTAAACATTTAAATATTTAAATATAAAAACCATGCACGTAAAAAAAGGAGACAAAGTAATAGTGATAGCAGGAAAGGAGAAGGGAAAGACTTCTACTGTTTCTCAAGTATTGCGCGAAGAAAATCGCGTAGTTTTGGAAGGTTTGAATAAAATGAAGAAACATATTAAGTCAAAGAAAGCAGGGGAAAAAGGTGGTATTGTTGAAATCTCAATGCCGATACATGCATCAAATGTGAAGCTTGTTGATAAGAAAGTTAAAACAGAAAAGAAACCAAAAACAAAGAAAGTAGCTAAAAATAGTTAGGAGTTTGCAGTTAGGGGTTAGGAGTTGAAATACAAAAGCGCGGTCTACCGACCGCGCTTTTAGTTTGCATCTAAAATTACTCATGATATAGTATGTTTATGATTAAGAGCAATAAAAAATCTTTTGGAACGAATATTCTTGTGGAAAGAGACATCTCTGGTGGTTTTATTGTTTCTATTCCAGGAATAAATGGTGCGCATGCAGATGGAATGACATTAGAGCGAGCTGTAAAAAATCTAAATGAAGTCATGTCTTTACTTAAAGAGCATTATGGAGAGAAAAAATTATTCAATATAGTAAAGAATGAAAATAGATTTTTTGGGGTTATTCCTTACAGCGTAGAGTATGTCTAGAGCTTTAAAGTATAAACAAGTAATTAAAGCTTTAGAGTATTTTGGTTATATAAAAACTAGACAAAGGGGTAGTCACATAATTTTTGTAAATAATGAGGGTAAAATTACTGTAGTACCAAAACATACAAATGGTGAAGTTATGGCAGGGACTGTTGGTAAAATATGTAGAGACATAGATATTTTATATGAAGAGTTTGAGAAGCATATAAGATAAAAAAGCGCGGTCTACCGACCACGCTTTTAGTTTGCAAAACATAATCAAAAAGAGTGGTGTTAATCTGTGTGAATTTGATCTTTGTGTTTTATTTTTTAGAGTTAATAAACATTTAGTGTTGGTACCACTTCCAAAAGAGCAAGGGAGATCCTTGCTCTTTTTCGTATTTAGCACACAATTATGGAATGACATTCCATAATCACACAAAAAAAGTACTGTTTGTTATGCAAGAAGCAGATGATTCGTTGGGGGTTAACAAGACAAAATAAGCAACGATTTCGTTGTAAATTTTGCGGAGTGAGTGGTATTAAAAAGAGACATGATATAGCTATTAAAAACATTGAAGTTTTGTTTGAACGTTGGCTTTTACAAACAGAAACATTAGAAAGATTGGCAAAGCATCGTCACACAAAACCACAGGCACTCATTCAACTCTTCAAACAATTCTGGAACGAAAAGATTGAACCTCTTCCATATTGTGGTAATGGGTATTGCATCATAGTTGATGGTCTCTTTGTAGGAAAATCTCGTTGTATTCTAATTGCTATCGATAGTGATGGAATACCAATCACATGGTATGGGTGTACAAAAGAGAATACAACAACGTGGGAGTTCCTCTTTCAGCAAGTAAAGGAACAAGGAGTAACTACACCATCCTTAATCGTCTCAGATGGTCAAAAAGGCTTACTGAAAGCCATAGACGGAGTGTTTCCTAATATTCCACAACAACGGTGTATGACTCACGTTGTACGCTTAGCACACGCATGGCTTACAAGATTTCCTCAAACAACTGCAGGTAGAGAATTAAGAACAATTGTTGGTGCTTTGTATTCTGTTACAACACAAGAAGGTGTGGAAAATTGGAACAAGATATTTAATCACTGGTGTACGATACATCATGATTTTTTAAAAGAGAAAAGTACTCCACTTGGACCTGGTAGACCTTGGTTTACACATCGTAAATTACGAGCAGTGAGATCGCTCGTACTACATGCTCAACCAGAATTATTTACTTTTCTTTCTACCCCAAATACTCCGAAGACAACGAATGATGTTGAAGGTGGTTTAAACAGTCCGATGAAAGCACTATTACGTCATCATAGAGGTATGCCACCACAGCACAGAGAAGTGCTTGTTTTTAGATTTTTGCGAAGAAGACAAATACAGAAATACCAACACTAAATGTTAATTAACCCGGAAATTATAATCAATTCACATAGGGGTACCCTCATAGGGTACCCCTATGTAGCACACTAATCAAAGTAATCTATGCTTTCCAAGTATAAGCCTTTTTCAAAACCTCCTCTTTTTTCTTTTTTAGCATCACGAATTTTTAAAACTTCTTCTAGAGAAATATTGTTATGGAAAAGTATTGCATCTACCACTTCTATCACATCAGCTATTTCTTCTTTTAAATGTGTTTTGTCTTCATCTCCATATGCGTCAAAAACTTCTTGGGCTTCTTCCAGTAATTTATCTTTCAATCTTTCCAATGTTTCCTCTCTTTCCATATAGCGTGCACTATAAGCGCTGGCACTGATTTTATTTTCTACATCGTGCTTATAAATATCAATCATCTTATCCCTAACCAATTTATTATAAATCTTTTTCATTTATGGAAGTCTATTGAAAAGTGGCTTTTCTGGCATTTTATTTTCCTTTACTAAACTTTTTATCATAGCTCCAGTTTTCGGCATGAAAGGATTAAGCATTCTTCCTATCCCATACAATCTAACCGCACACTCCCTAAGAATAACTTCAGCTTTTTCTTTATCTGTTTTAATAAGTTTAAAAGGTTCTGTAGACTGAATATATTCATCAAGAGACTTTACTTCATGCATTACATATTTAATCCCCTTGTTCGTGTCATAAGATTCTAATGTAGCTATAAATTCATTAGTCCAACTATTTGCTGGGATTTCTATATTATCAATATTATATGTATTTAACATTCTCATTATTCTACTCGTTAAATTCCCAATTCCATTTGCTAAATATGCTGTATAAGCAATTTTAATTGATTCAACAGTTAAATCTCCATCTTCAAAACTCGGCACTTCATGGAGCAAAATAAAACGAAGAACATCTTCCGGATAATCAGTTAACTCTTTAAACATTTCAAGAATATCAAATGGATTAATTACATTTCCAATGGACTTACTCATTTTTTGCCCGCCGGAAATTATAAATCCATCAATAATAATATTTGTAGTAGTTGGAAGTCCTGCAGCTAAAAGCATTCCCTGCCAAATTAGAGATTGCTGACGAAGATTATCCTTTCCACAATATTGAATTACCTCTCGTTTCTCGGCTCCAGATTGTTCCCAATATTTTTCAAAATCCCCCGCTTCAGGCCACTCAAGTGTAGAAATATAACTTGTTAAGGCATCAAACCAAACATACATTACATGCTCATCATCCCCTGGTACAGGCACTCCCCATGGCATCTTTGTTTTCAAACGTGAAATAGAAAAATCTTCCAATCCCCTATCTAAGAAAGCTTTAATTTCATTAAAACGAAAATCTGGAATAACTAAAGTTGGATTCTTTTCATAAAGTTCGCGCAATTTACTTTCAACTTTTGAAAAAGCAAAAAAATAATTTTCTTCTTTAATAATTTCTATTTCTCGATTCGGATGAATAGGACATTTATCGTCAACTAATTCACTATCTGTTTTATAAAGTTCGCAACCAACGCAATATTTCGCTTCATATTCTTTTTTATAAATGTAGCCGTTGTCATTACATCTCTTCCACATCTCTTCTGCTGCTTTTATATGGCGCTCTTCTGTTGTGCGAATAAAATTAATTTCGTTCGTAATACCGAGCTTGGGATATAACTCTTTAAATCGTGCTGAATTTCTATCAACATATTCTTGTACATCTATTCCCTCTTTTATTGCCCCTTCTAAAATCTTAGTGCCGTGTTCATCCATTCCTGTATTAAAAAATACATCATAGCCTTGTAACTTTTTATATCTTGTGATGACATCCGCCCGCACAAATTCCATCGCATGACCCAAATGTGGCTCTGCATTTACATATGGAAGTGTCGTTGTTATATAAAATGGTTTATTCATAATTTATTTTTCTTCTGGAAGATTCTTTCTTTTTTCTAAATCGCTAGCTAATTCCATTAAAATAGAAGCCAATGGAACTGAAAGTATAACTCCCCAAATACCTGCCAACTTTGCCCCAACAACAAGTGCGATAATAACTACAACAGATGGAACGCCAACTAATTTATTCATTACTCTCGGATAAAGAACATGACTTTCTAATTGTCCAATAATTAAATAAATTACAGAAACTGTAATTAGAAGCGATGTCCCGCCGTGAGTCCATGCAATAAATACCGCAGGAATTGCAGAGAAAGTAAGACCAATCATTGGAACTAATTCACCTGCAAAAGCAAGCACTGATAAAAGTGCGGCGTATGGCATATTGAGAATTAAGTTTGGAACATAAACCAAAAGTGCGACGAGTAGGGAAAGCAAAATCTGTCCTTGCATCCAAAGTCCAATTTTTTTCTGCGCACGTGTCCACAAATCTTCAATATAAGATTCGTAAATTTTTGGGCTAATTAAACGTAAAAATTTCTGCACGCCACGTTCCTCAAGAGCTAAATAAAAAGCCATAACAAAAGTAAGAACTGTGGTAACGGCTCCACGGAGAAATACGGAGGTCGTCGCAAAAAATCCAGTTGAACCAAAAATTGCATCTTTAATAATTGTTAGAATTTGACCCTTTGAAATACCTTTTGCTAATTCAGAAATATATAAAGACAAATCTTTAAATCCCATATCACTTCCAAAAATACGAACTGAGTCTAAAATCTGAGGTAGAACTTTAACAAAGCGCGCTATGTCATCAGCTAGTGGTGGTATAAAAATAAAAGCGATGGATGTAATTACGGCAATTAAAGTTAAAAATATTACAGTAACAGAAAGCCCTCGTGGTATTCCCCAACCCTTCATCATTTTAATTGGCATTTCTGCAGCTGAAGCAATTACCACAGCCACGAGTAGGGCGATGACTAAATCGCTAACGATAAACAACCCTGCAAAAATAGTAATCCAGGCTAAAATTTTTATAATTGTTGTTGACGGAATAACTACCCTGATTGTTTCTTTCATACAACTATCCTAACATAAAAATTAGGTTAGTTGAAAGTCCATAAAGTTAAAAGTTTACAAAGTTCAATTAAACCAACCAATGGAACCTGTGTCATTCCAAACTTGATTTGGAATCCAGGTTCTGGACACTGGATTCCCGCCTTCGCGGGAATGACACAATTGCGAATTTTGCTTTCAACTTTATGGACTTTACAGACTTATTTCTAATTCGCAACTACGTGAGAAATATCCACTGACCCCTGTTCTCTTAAAAGCTCTGTTGTAAGTGCATTAGATATATTTCTTATACGAGCTTTGCTGTCTGCTTCATCCGCTTCCAAAGTTACGCTAGAGGTTATAGGTGGAGTTTGCCCTACATGACTTTGAGAAGGTTTTACACTGATTTGAATATCGTTAGAAACTACACCCCCAGCTGAAATATTTCCTATATCCCAAACAACTGTTCTGGTTCTGTTATCATAAGTTACATTTGTTCCAGTTGCATAAACTCCGGTAAAAGTTACATAAGCTGGAAGTATAAATGATACTCGAGAATTAACTAAAGAATTTTGAGCAGATACAATTAAATGTGCACCATATGTTGTATTAACATTTGCTTTAGGAGGAATAGGTCCAGTATTTGTAAAAGTAGAATTTTTATAAGAAGTGAAAGCATTAAGGTTAGCGCTTCCCTCCACATTCCAAACTTTAGAAATTTGTGTAGCCGTGTCATCTTTTGAGACTGATGTTGCTGTTCCATTTATGACAAGAGTAAGTTTTGGTGAATTATTTCCCTTTGAAACAACTGGTATATAAATCTTAAATTCTCCTTTAGCCCCAGGGGCTACGGAACTTAATTCGCGGTTAGTAACAGGATTAAATGTTACAGTTTTATTAATTGAATCATAATACCCACCGTCGGAGGAAATCCCCGATATAATTGGGGCCGTGCCACCAATATTTGCAACCACTAAAACATCTCGTAGTGCTTTGTCATTTTTATTTTCATAAAAAATAGTAACAATGGCTTTATCACCATAACGTAAACTCTCGGCACCTCCTCTATCTGTTTCTAATCTAGACCCTAAAGATAAAAGTGGAGAGGTTATAGAAATACTGTGGGCTTCTTGCGAATAAACAACTCCCATTTGATTAACGGCCGTTGAGGCAGCCCCAACACTCGCTTTAATTGTATCTACTTCGCCTGGCATTCCAGCAAAAGACCCACTTATTGTTATGGTAGATGTGGCTCCAGGTAAAATAGAAGGAATACTCCACATCATTCCTTTTGTATTTGGTTTTGGTTCTGTTTTATTTAAAGTAAAAGTTGTAGGTATGGATAAAACAACTAAACTATCTTTAATTTCTATCGAAGTGTTATTAGAAACAAAAACATTAAAGGTACTATTCTGTCCTTGTACCAAGCTAGTTTGTCCATCTATGTGAACAGAGAGCGGTGGAGTCTTTAGAACCACTTGAGTCGTGGCAGGTTTATTAAAAACTGCATTAGCTCCAGCAACTTTATATTCTAACTTAACAGAAATAACTCTCACCTCATCTGCCGCACCATATAAAGTAATATTTAAATCTTCTTTCTTGAGAGAGTTTGGTAAAATTGTACCGAGTACTCTCTTTTCATAAACTTTTTGTTGTTCGTCTAAAACACCAATACCTTTTTCATAAGAAATAATAATCACAGCCTCTTGTAATGATGAAGTGTTTCTATTAAAAACAGAAACACTAAACGGGGTAGTCTCCCCTCCGTCTACATAGGGTTTACTATCTAATGTAATATCAATATTATCTAAAGAGACAACATTACGAGAAGATAAAACTCTCCATGCGGTAAACGAAAGTACGACAAATAAAAATATAAGTGCAGTGAAAAGCACTTTTGTACCAAAAGAAAAACTCGTTTCTTTTTCTTCTACTGGTGTAATTATTGGAGTATTTTCTCCCCAATCTGTTGGAAGGTCTACCTCTTTATGATTATGGACATGATGAAGACTATCTTCACCATTTACTTGTTTAGGGTCATATAATTTGTGCTCCAAATCATCAATCTGATGCATATCTTCATTTTCTTCTGGGTTCATGTAAGACAGTATAGCAAGTGGAGAGTAGAAAGTAGAGAGTGGAAAATGGTTAATAATATATGTGTATAGAAACTTCTGCCCTCCACCATCTACTTTCCACCTTCTACTTATAATTGTATATCCTTAACAACGTTTCTTATATGCTCCTTAATTTGTTTTTCAGATAAAAGAAAATGTGTGTATAAATCATCTATATTCCAATCTCTATATTCTTTTATACTTTTTGCACCAATAACTTTTGCATCTGCATAACCGAGCTCAACAAGCAAAATATAATAAAATAAAATTCTTGCTTTTTGTTTGTCATAAGCATCTGACTTTTCGAGAAATTCTTCGACTCTATCATAAAGAACTTTATGTGGTTCTTCACCGTGAATAAATCGAGAAATTAATTCTGTAACTTCATGAATAATTGTAGATGATGCTTTTTGTTCTTCAGCACCAACGAGGCGCCAAACTTCTTTTCCTTTTACCAAGGTAACAAAGCTAACTGTTCGTGGAAGAATATGCGCGCGTAATTTACTTTCTAATTTACGAATACTTTTAGCGTGAGCAATAATCAAACCAAATTCGCGTGTGAACATTTTATACACACGATCATTTTCGCTTTGGTCAAAAGAAGTTATTACTAAGGCTTTGGTTACGTATTTTTCGATAGACATGGGGATAGATAGTGGACGTTAGACATTAGATTTTAGATACCAGATAATACAGAATACAATTACATTCAATAGTTACTAGTTTATAGTTGTTAGTTAATAAACGCAAAACGGTATGTTTGTTATTTACCACCTCTCGCATTCTTTCTCCTCTCTGTACTCCTTCGCAATCTCTGATACTTTGCAAAGAAAACTAACCCGAGAATATCAATTCCTGAGTAGATACTACTAATTACTTTTTTATGTGTTGTCAGATGAAGTTCCTGTTTCAAGAAAATTTGTAATTGCTTGTAGAAATTTTCTAATTCTTTTTTATCATGAGAAATAACAACCATATCATCCGCATATCTAAAATAATGCGTGCAATGAAGTGTCTGCTTTACATACCAATCTAATTCATGAAGATAGATGTTAATGAATAACTGTGAAGTTAAATTTCCTAGTGGCAATCCTTTCGGAAAACTATCAATAATTTTAAAGACAAGACTTTTTAATCGCTCATCTTGTATATGTGTGAAAAGTATATTTTTAAGAATGTCAGCATCAATACTTTCAAAACATTTCTTAATATCAAACTTGAGAACATAACATGGTTTCGTATAATTTTTACTTACAGCATTTACAAAATATCTAAATCTAGCTTGTGCTTTATGTGTTCCTTTTCCAATTCGACAACTATATGAGTCATAGATGTATCGTCTATCGAAATAGCTATACAAAGCATTATAGAGTAGTCGATGCACTACTCTATCTCTCACACTTGCTTTATGAATGATACGCTTCTTCGGGTCGCAAATAACATACTCTTCGTAATTTCCATGAATGTACACATCGCTTTTTAGTTCATAAAAAAGGTCAATCAAATTATCAGACAGCCGTAATGCAAATGTATTCACATCTTCTCTCTTTCTTTTCCCACTCACAAAATCATTCCATGATTCCAATAGCTTTTCAAAAGTAACAATATCATCATACTGTGTGTTACACTTTTTGCTATGAATATCGCCCCCCCCCCCCA
>Ga0208375_1000807_pt1 | contig 39924 bp, 17 predicted proteins | sample RifOxyD1_FD_184038 | JGI IMG/M metagenome (GOLD analysis project Ga0208375, IMG submission 184038) | Soil microbial communities from Rifle, Colorado - Rifle Oxygen_injection D1 (SPAdes) | ecosystem: Environmental > Terrestrial > Deep subsurface > Rock core/Sediment | place: Rifle, Colorado... | reverse complement strand
AACAACATTTGAAAAGGTCAAAAAATGAGATCACGATCTGCCCAAAAAAATCGAACAAAAATTTCATCCAAAAAATATACAGCAAAAACTGAAGTTGCATCGAAAGAACTATTAAGCGTATCCGATGCGGCTAAACTACTCGGCGTATCCAACTCCACTCTTCGCAGACTCGAAGATGAATTGAAAATAGTTTCTATCAGACAACCAAACGGCTACAGATTATTTAAGAGATTCGATTTACTAACGCTTAAAAGCGAACTTGAAACTTCCAAATCCAAGCGTGCCGTTGTTCCCACAACTACAGAATCAAAAACACCGACTGCTTCTGATGCTTTAGGTTTAATCGGCATCACAAACTCCTTAAGCAACAATAAACATAAACAAGAAACTGCTAACGCAACTAATTCAACACGTTCAAACAATACGATCGAGTCACAAGAGAGTAAAATAACTGCACATATAGGTAACACTATGTCACAAGATGACTCTTCTATCTCAAGGCACGAGATCGAACTGCTAAACAAGTCGGTTAAGAAATCAGAAGTACTCAGTCATGTGCACTTCAATCCCAGATTTGTAAAAGTGGCCTCACTCATGTTCGTTGCTATCATCGCTTTACTAGGAGTGGGTTTGTTTTTCGATAACAATATTTCATCATTTGTCAGAAACTCTGCTGCAAGAATCATAGGCACACCACAACTCTCTTCGAGAAAAGATTCATCGTTTGACAATGTTCTAGCAGCCATAGATAGAAATGCAAATTTTGTTTTCAAACTAAATGTACCGGCAATATTCAGAGAATCAGTTACGGCCGAAAAAGATTTTACGGCAGACTCAATTACAGGAAATACACTGACAGTAAACCAACTGTCATCCCTACTAGGCGGAATTACGACAAACAATGCAGCCGCTAACTTTGGGACAGGTGCAGTAACCGCAGGCGAAGTAAATTTCTTGGGTACAGCAATAATCAATAACCTCGGAGCTATTGATGAAGTTACTGAAACCACACTAGAAGAAGCTTTGGATCTTAGCGGCGACATTGAGAGTGAAGGTCTAAGCGATGTCACAATTGTCAGCCTTAACGGAGCGGCGCTAGGTGACCTGACAACCGATGACGATAACATCATGATGGTAGTTAGTGGCGAGTGGACTAGCGTACTTCAGACTGAAATAACACAACTTGGCACAATAACAACAGGTACGTGGCAAGGAACAGCGGTTGGACCTACATTCGGTGGTACAGGACTAACTTCATACACAACCGGCGATCTTCTATATGCTTCCGCCGCTAACACATTGTCTACAATTGCTATCACCGGCACGAATGGGTATGTACTTACATCAAACGGCACAACACCCAGCTGGCAAACAGTCAGCGCAGTAATTGGTGATGCGTGGCTTACAACAGGTAATGCAGGCACAGACGCAGATGTAGACTTTATCGGAACTACTGACAACGTAGGACTTTCATTCCGAACAAATGACATTGAATACATAAGACTCACTCCTACCGGAAGGGTTGGTCTAGGAAATAACTCCCCACAAACTACACTGCATATCGGAAATGGGTCTACAGCCCCAGCTTATGTCGGCGGGATGGCGGAAAGCCAATTTATTGAAGGAAGTTTAGAAGTTGGGGGTACAATTTACGGCTCTGTTATAGGTCCAATAACTACAACGGGATTTGATGCTTACGGAATTTTCTTTGCAGATGCCGCAGGAACTCTTACAAACGACAACGCACAGATAACCTGGAATCCTACAACAACCGTTTTGACAGTAAATGGCACATCTCAATTTAACGGACTAGTAAACATAGGCGTAGGGGTGACTATTTCTTCCGGCGCACTTGTCGCAAACGGTCCGGTAATTTTGGGCGATTCCGGAGATTCAATAACTTTTGGCAGCACAACTATGTCATTTGATGACAGTAATTTATCTTCACCAATTACATTAACAAGCAGCGATAGTTCATTTGATAGCGGAGATACAGCAATAGTAGATGCAATTAATGCTGCATACAATGCAGCTACCGGCGGCGGAGATGGACTTTGGCGAGTAACTTCCGGTACATTACACCCCACTTCTACAACACAGAATCTTTCAGTTGGTGGCAGCGAACCGGGAGCTCCGTTCTTTTTTGATACAACTAACCAACTTTTAACTTTAACAAATACAACTTCCGGTAACTCGTTTGTAATAAACGACGTGGCCGGCGACACAACCCCGTTTGCCATAGACGCAAGCGGTAACGTTGGCATAGGTACTGCGCCAAGTTCAACTTATGCTTTAAATATAAATGGGCTGACAAATGCTGCAGGCGGTATAAGTGTGTTCACTCCAAACGGGGCCTCGTCAACTTCGATGATCTCCGGTGCACGAACTTTTACCGGCTCGGGTGACTTTTTAGGTACAAATCTTGATGCATATTACACAGGCAGCAGTAATGCCAATGTATATGGAGGTGCTTTCTTCGGCTACGCACAAGGCTCCGGTAGCGGAAATGCTTATGGAGTTGGAGCATTTTCATACCTGCAGTCAACAAGTGGATCCGGTAATGCAATAGCTTTAAACGCCTCGGCAACAGGATTGGCAAACTCCGGTGGAAAAGTACAAGGTGTTTACGGACGAGGTAGGATTGTTAATCCATACACGATCTACGAGGTTATTGGTACAGAAGGTAGAACTGAGATCATGCATGCTTCTGCCAGTACAACCAACGCAACGAACTTGCTTTCTAATCCACTCATCACGACCGGCACTATTACCAACCTATTCGGCCTGAAGGCGCAAACTGACCTATTTACAGGCGGAACAGTCACCAATTACTACGGTGGTTACTTTGCGACCCCAACCGCCGGAACTGTTACTAACGACTATGGCGTAGTTATTGCTGAACAAGCAAGAGGCACCAACAACACAAATCTACTCGTCGGCAGCACAAATCCGGTAACAGGTAATTTTGCTATTTATTCAGCAAGTGCGTATAACAGCTACTTTGCCAGTAATGTTGGAATTGGAACCACAAATCCTGCATATGACTTGGATGTTAACGGGGACATTAGAGTTGCCTCAGGATCTGATTATTATGTAGGTAGCATCGGATTAAATGATACCGACTCCCCCACTACATCCGGTGCATATTTGATTGGTACAAACGATGAATTCACAAACAGCGACTCTACAAATGTCCAAGATGTACTTGATGATCTAGACGCTTATATCGGTACAGCCGTTGGAAACACTCACCCGGCATTACAACTTGTAGGAACACCAAATTATCTTTCGTTAAACTCCGCCTCTCAAATACTTACTCAGTCGGCAATCGATATAGCTAGTACCTCTAATGTAACCGGATTGTTAGGTACTGCTAACGGAGGTACAGGACTTGATGCCTCTACTGCCCCATCAGGATCATTAGTTCTAGGTACAGGTTCAGGATTTAACATCAAAAGTATGGGCGGCGATGCGACAATAGACGTCACTGGTTCATTAACACTGGCAAATACCGGCGTCTCTTCAGGCACTTACGGATCCGCAACCGGAATCCCAATACTGACAGTAGATGCCAAAGGAAGAATAATCTCCGCATCAACTACTCCAGTCGCGGCTTCTATTGGCGGAACCGGATTATCAAACTATGTTGCGCGATGGACCGATCCTTCGACTCTTGGAACAGGAATACTTTACGACAACGGCACTTACGTTGGTGTTGGCACAACCAACCCACTTTACAAACTCGATATAGCCGGAACAACTAGATTCCAAAATAAAATCACAATTGGAACAGCAAACGGACAAGCTAATTCTTCGTTTATAAACGGCTCAGTTACGTATCCAGGGGTCAATGTAGGAACACAACATGGAATTAATTTAGACTTTATACTTGAAGGGTCGGGAAATAATTATTTGTTTGCCCAGTCAATATTTGCGTACGCCCGACAGAGCACAACGGGAGATGTTGTCAGCACTAGCGGTTACGCCTATCTTGACCGAGCTGTAACAATAGACGATTTGGTCAGCCTATACGGCGTAGCAAATGTAAGTAATGCAGGCGCAGTAGTAGATGACGTAGTAGGTACTCTGGCATACGATATTATTTCCGGTGGAACAGCCGCTGACGTGATGGGATTCTGGAATTACTCAGCAATTTCTGGAGGAGTAATTGGCGATTTAACAGGGTTAAAGGTTCAACCTTCACTTACAGGCGGAACAATTACTAACAAATACGGCGTAAGAATTTTTGACAACATAAGCAGCGGTGCCACGATTACAAACAACTACGGTGTCTACATTGAAGACATGGCCGTAGGCTCAAACAACAATTTCTCAATCTACTCAAACGGCGGTACATCATATTTTGCTGATAACGTAGGAATTGGAACTTCAGCTCCTGCTTACAAACTTGATGTAAACGGTGACATAAGAGCGGCATCCGGTTCAGATTTCTACGTAGGAACTATTGGGCTTAATGATACAGATTCTCCTACTACATCCGGTGCATATTTGATTGGCACAAACGATGAATTTGCAAACAGTGATTCAACAAATGTTCAAGACGTGCTTGATGATTTAGATGCATATGTAAGCAGCGCGGTTGGAAACACTCACCCTGCATTACAACTTGTAGGTACACCAAACTATCTTTCGTTAAATGCTGCTTCTCAAATACTTACACAAAGTGCAATTGATATAGCTAGTACTTCTAATGTAACCGGATTGTTAGGCACAGCCAACGGAGGTACAGGACTTGATGCCTCTACTGCCCCATCAGGTGCATTAGTTTTGGGGACAGGTTCAGGATTTAATATTAAAAATATGGGAGGCGACGCTGCCATAGATCAGACAGGAACACTAACATTAGCAAACACCGGAGTTGTTGCAGGCTCATATGGTACACCAACCGCCATTCCAGTTTTGACCATAGATTCAAAAGGCAGGATTCTTTCTGCTTCAACAGTACCAAATGGCCTTGAAAACGTACTAACATTTTCAAACGGTATAACTAGAAACGTAAATGACGTTCAATGGGGCGGTGAAATAACACAAAATACCCGACTCTATGATGCAACTCATGAGTTTATGTATCTGCAAAGTGCCACAGGATATATCGGCATAGGAACTACAGCACCAACAAATCTTTTACAAATTGCAGGATTACTGAATTTAGATGGCACAGATCTAAGTACATTTTTAGGTCAGTCTGCCGGCGAAGCAAACACAACGGGATTCGAAAATGTAGCCATTGGGTACAGGGCTTTTTACAATAACACAACGGGCAGCTGGAACACTGCAGTTGGTACCGGAGCAATGGAAAACATGCAAAGTGGTCAAAATAATACCGCATTAGGTATAACGGCACTCTATAAAAATACAGGTGGTGATAACAATACCGCTATAGGAGGATATGCCGGATATAATAACGTTTCAGGATCAGATAATATATTTATTGGATCAAACGCCGGTGCTGATGAATTGGGATCAAACAAACTCTACATTGAAAACACCTCTTGGGGGCCAAATGGCGCACTTATCTACGGTGATTTTACTTTAAACACGCTGACATTTAATGGCAATGTAGGAATAGGGATTACAAACCCAGCTTACGATTTGGATGTCAACGGTGACATAAGAATTGCATCAGGCTCTGATTTATACATCGGAACAACAGGTCTCAACGACACTGCATCTCCCACCACCTCAGGTGGATATTTGGTTGGAGTAAATGATGAGTTTACGAACAGCAGCTCCACAAATGTACAGGACGTTTTAGATGACCTTGATGCATATATGACAAGTGCAGTTGGAAATACTCATCCTGCACTGCAACTAACAGGTACCGCAAATTACCTGAGTCTAAATGCTGCATCTCAGATATTGACTCAATCTGCAATTGATATTGCCAGTACTTCTAACGTTACCGGTTTGTTGGGAGTTGCTAATGGTGGTCTTGGAATTTCAGGAGCCACTGCCCCATCAGGCTCATTAGTTCTTGGTACTGGCTCCGGATTTAATATAAAAGCTATGGGCGGCGATGCAACAATTGATGTTACCGGATCTCTTACCCTTGCAAACTCAGGTGTAACTGCAGCCACATATGGTTCTGCAACAGGAATCCCAATACTGACGGTGGACGCCAAAGGAAGAATAATCTCCGCATCAACAACCCCAGTTGCAGCTTCTATTGGCGGAACCGGACTTTCAAATTACGTTGCAAGATGGACAGATAACAGCACACTTTCTACAGGAAGAATAGTTGATAACGGAACATATGTCGGCATAGGTGTAACTAATCCACTCAACACACTCGAAGTTGCTGGTACCGGATATTTTACGTCTAACCTTACAACCGGCGGCGATTACCTGGGGGTACAAGGTAGTGGGGCTATATCATTTGGAAGCAGACTTTTAACTCAATCGATCTTTAACAATTCTGAAAGCTCGATAGGGACTAACTGGACTGCAACAAGTGCTGCCACACAAAACTACGCCAATGTTGCAATTTCGGCTGACGGAAGATACCAAACCGCTGTATCTGTAGACACAGGAATTCACGTATCAACCAACTATGGAGTAACTTGGGCTGTTGAAGATAGTACTGACAGAGATTATGTTGCTGTGGCAATGTCATCTGATGGAAAGTACCAAACTGCAGTAGTTCAACTCGGCGGCATTTATGTTTCCACTGATCACGGTGTAACTTGGAATGTGGAGGACAGTACATCTAGAATGTACAATTCTGTGGCAATGTCATCTGATGGTAAGTACCAAACCGCAGTTGTCTTCAATGGCGGTATTTATGTTTCCACTGACTACGGTGTAACTTGGGGTCTTGAAGATAGCACTAACAGAAATTATTATTCAGTTGCTATATCTTCAGATGGTAGGTATCAAACTGCCGTCGTAGCTACTGGAAGGATATATGTTTCCACTGACTACGGAGTAACTTGGGCAGAGGAGGACAGTAACAATAGAGACTACTACTCAGTTGCTATGTCGGCCAACGGAAAGTACCAAACCGCAGTTGTCTTTGGTGGCGGCATTTATGTTTCCACTGACTACGGTGTAACTTGGGCGGTGGAAGATAGTACTAACAGAAATTACTTCTCAGTTGACATGTCTGCTGACGGTAAATTCCAAACCGCAGTAGTCTACGGTGGCGGTATTTATGTTTCAACTGACTACGGAGTAACTTGGACAATCGCGGACAGCAATTCCAGAAATTATCGTTCAATTTCCATGTCAGCGGATGGAAAATATCAAACCGCGGCACTTTTTACCGCCATTTATAGCTCTGCAGCCTCTTCTTTCGTGTCAGGTGGAAATATTGGGATAGGCACAACAAATCCTGATTCAAGACTTCACATTGTTGGCGGAGACTTTTTTGCAGCTGCTGACAGCGGGTATTCGTTTGGCAATGCTTCGTCACTTTCCGATATATATGTACAAGGCAATCTAGAAGTAGACGGAACAATATATGGTTCAACCGCATCACTTGGTCAAATAAACTTGGCTGGAGACATCATTACCGATTTCACAGGCGACGGCTTAACACTCTCCTCTGGTGCACTAACAATTGACGCCACTACAACTTCAACAACATCAACAACCGCATCAAACAGCGGACTTGAAGTAACTGCTGATGGTTTAAGAATGCTTGGCGGATGTTCAAGCGGAGAACTCTTAACCTGGGATTCAGGTGCCGAAAGGTGGAGATGTAATTCTGTATCTGGCATAGGTGCGGTAAACGGATCGGGCGCTGTCGGTCAAGTTACATTCTGGGACGGTGCATCCTCACTTACAGGCTCTGATGATTTCTTCTGGAATAGCGCCACTTCAAAACTCGGTTTGGGTACAACAAACCCCTCTGCCCTATTAACATTAGAGCCGACCGATGCAAATGCATTACTGCTAAACCCATTTGGTGGCGGTGCAGGAAACACAAGTGAATTAAGATTTGCAGAACTTACAGGAAATGGCACTAACTACACAGGCTTCAAAGCTCCTGATTCATTGGCATATGACATTACTTACACATTGCCGTCATCAACTGCACCAGCTGATTACGTTTTAACATATCAAAATAACGGAACGCTCGAATGGAAAGATATAACCGGAGTGGGCGCTGCCGGCGACATAACTGCAGTCGGCTCAATGACCAGTGGCGCAGTTTTTGCAGATAGTACAGCGGATGAGGATTGGCTTGGACTCGGTGCTGCCGCCGGTAGGATTTTGTTTAGGAATCAAACGACAGATGTGATTGCACTGCTAAATGCTAACGTTGGAATTGGGACGACAGCCCCGGCGGAATCTTTACAAGTAGTAGGAAACGCCCAGATTGGAGGATCGTCAGTAACGGGATACATTAGCTTTACGAGCACACCTGCGAGCAAGTGGAAGTTCGGCGCAAATCCTTTTGCAGATACCGGAGGTATGTTAACTAGTCACGCTGTACAGTTAGGGGTATTTGGTGGAAGCACACAGGGTTTTCAAATTGTAGATTATGACTCCAGCATACCTGTGTTTGAAGTTTCCGGAACAGGTAATGTACATGTTGCTGGAAATGTCGGCATTGGTACAACAAACCCAGCATATACCTTAGATGTTAACGGTGACATCCGAATCGTTTCAGGCAGTGATTTATACATCGGTACAATCGGACTTAACGATACTGCTTCCCCCACTGCTTCCGGAGCATATTTAGTTGGAGTTAATGATGAGTTCGCATATTCAGCAGGTACTAACGTACAGGATGTACTTGATGATCTTGATGCTGCGATTGGCACTGCAGTTGGTGATACTCATCCAGCTCTACAATTATCTGGTACTGCTAACTACCTATCTCTAGACGGTACTAATCAAATATTAACTCAATCAGCAATTGATATTGCCAGTTCTTCTAATGTAACTGGACTTCTTGGAGTTGCTAACGGTGGTCTTGGAATTTCAGGCGCTACTGCCCCATCCGGCTCATTAGTTTTAGGTACTGGCAACGGATTTAATATCAAGAGCATGGGTGGAGATGCGACAATTGATGTCACAGGTTCGCTAACACTTGCAAACTCAGGAGTAACCGCTGCAACATACGGCTCATCTCTCGGCATACCAGTTCTAACCATAGACGCAAAGGGTCGAATCACTTCGGCCTCAACTGCCGCATTATCCAACATCACAGACGGTACCGGAGTTGCGAACTATGTTGCCAGATGGACAGATAACAACACACTATCTACCGGAGTCTTATCAGACACCGGAACCAATGTGGGTATCGGAATAACTAACCCTACTAAACTACTTATCGTTAGAGCGCCTTCTGGGTTTAATGACTATATCCAGCAATGGGAAAAAAACGACGGAACTGTAAAAGCGAAGTTGTATATGACAGATTCCGATAACACTTCTTTAACGTTAGGTGCGGTCAGCGCTGTTACCATCAGCGGTGACTCCTCGGGCGGGTCGCAGTCAACCATTAAGATGTTCAGCAATGCAAATGACTGGCAGTTTAGTTCCACGGTCTATGGATACTTCTCTCTGTCTGATATTACAAACTCACGCACTCTTTTTATGGCAACGTCCGGTAGTGATATTGGCCTGGGCGGAAACATTACGGATTATACGACATTAAGTGGGGCACACATGGTAATAGACTACTCATCCGGAAACGTAGGCATTGGTAACTCAAGTCCAACGTACAAACTAGATGTAAATGGCGATATTAGAATTGCTTCGGGATCTGATTTATACATTGGAACAATCGGATTAAACGACACAGATTCCCCCACTACTTCCGGTGCTTACCTTATCGGAACTAACGATGAATTTACAAATAGTGATTCTGCAAATGTACAAGATGTACTTGATGATCTTGATGCATACATGACAAGTGCCGTAGGAAATACACATCCCGCACTTCAACTTGTAGGTACATCTAACTACCTTTCACTCGATACCGCCTCTCAGATATTAACTCAATCAGCAATTGATATTGCCAGTTCTTCTAATGTAACTGGGTTGTTGGGAGTTGCTAACGGTGGCTTGGGAATTTCTGGTGCCACTGCCCCATCCGGATCATTAGTTCTTGGTACTGGATCTGGGTTTAACATAAAGAGCATGGGCGGAGATGCGACAATTGACGTTACGGGATCACTAACACTTGCAAACTCAGGAGTAACCGCTGCAACATATGGTTCTGCAACAGGAATCCCAGTCTTAACGGTGGACGCCAAAGGAAGAATAATTTCTGCGTCGACGTCGCCTGTTGCGGCTTCTATAGGCGGAACTGGTTTAGTAAATTACGTCGCTAGATGGACTGATACTTCTACTTTATCTACCGGCACACTTTATGACAACGGAACCGACGTAGGGATTGGAACGACAGCACCGTTAGCACGATTGATGGTTGATGTTGGAGGAAGTGCCTTACTTTTCTCACCAACTACCGACGGTATAATTATTAAAAATACAAACGGTGCCGGATCGTCTGCTTTAACACTGGTATCGGGAGCTACGGGCACAAGTTACATAAACTTCGCAAATAGCGCTGACGAGGATGCAAGCCAAATTTCAATTGATAGCGCGACAGACACTTTTAGGCTACGTCTAGGTACCAACAATAACAGGCTAGTTGTCGACAATCTTGGTAATCTGACTAATTCCGGCACTTTGACGGTATCCGGTGCAGGCGAGAGCTCGATAGCCGGAAATCTTGGAATCGGGACTACCGATCCTGCATACAAACTAGACGTAAACGGCGACATAAGAATAGCTTCAGGCTCTGATTTATATATTGGAACAATCGGATTAAACGACACAGATTCCCCCACTACTTCCGGTGCTTACCTTATCGGAACTAACGATGAATTTACAAATAGTGATTCTGCAAATGTCCAAGACGTACTTGATGATTTAGACGCATACATGACAAGTGCCGTAGGAAATACACATCCAGCACTTCAACTTGCCGGCACTGCCAACTACTTAAGCCTTGATGCCGCCTCTCAAATATTAACTCAAAGTGCAATTGATATAGCTAGTACTTCTAATGTAACTGGGTTGTTGGGAGTTGCTAATGGTGGTCTTGGAATTTCAGGAGCTACTGCCCCATCAGGCTCGTTAGTTTTAGGTACTGACAACGGATTTAATATCAAGAGCATGGGCGGTGACGCAACAATCGATGTCACTGGTTCATTAACACTTGCTAATACCGGAGTCTCAGCCGCAACATACGGCTCGTCACTCGGAATCCCAGTTCTAACAATTGATGCTAAAGGAAGAATCACATCTGCTTCAACTGCAGCATTATCCAACATCACAGATGGAACAGGAATAGCAAACTATGTTGCCAGATGGACTGATAACAACACGCTATCTACCGGTGTTCTAGTAGACACAGGAACGGAAGTTGGGATAGGTACAACAAATCCAAGTTCTTCAAAAGTAGAAATATTTGATAACACCGGCTCCTCAGATTACCAGTTACTTTTGACGAAACAGGATAATCAAAACAACCTTTATTTTGAAACCTCAAGTAATACCGATTGGCATACAAACACATTTACTGCGAAACGCTCTAGAGGTACATTAACTACCAAAACTGCAGTTCAGCCTGACGACTACCTTTTCAACATTGCGGCTCAAGGTTACGGCACAACTGCTTACTATACCGGTGTTTCGGCAGCAATCTACATGAGAGCAGAACAAGCATTTACCGACTCAAACGGTCCTGCATATATTCAATTCCTAACACGTGCGCCGGATACTGCCGGTACCCCTGAAGAGAGATTGAGAATCGAAGCCGGCGGAAATATTGGTGTCAATAACACAAATCCAGCGTACAGATTGGATGTTAACGGGGACATTAGAGTAGCTTCAGGCTCAGATTATTATGTAGGAACTATTGGACTTAACGATACTGCTACCCCCACTACCTCCGGTGCTTACCTTATCGGAACCAACGATGAATTTACAAATAGTGATTCTGCAAATGTCCAGGACGTTTTAGATGATTTAGACGCATATATGACAAGTGCAGTTGGAAATACTCACCCGGCACTTCAACTTACCGGTGCGGCCAACTATCTCTCACTTGACGGGACTAATCAAATACTTACTCAAAGTGCAATAGATATTGCCAGTTCTTCTAATGTTACTGGGTTGCTAGGAGTTGCTAACGGCGGTCTTGGAATCTCAGGTGCTACTGCCCCGTCCGGAGCATTAGTACTCGGAACAGGCTCAGGATTTAATATCAAGAGCATGGGTGGAGATGCGACAATTGATGTCACCGGTTCATTAACGTTAGCGGATACCGGAGTTTCAGCTGCTACATACGGCTCTACTACAGGTATACCAATACTGACAATCGATGCCAAAGGAAGAATAACATCCGCCTCGACAGCACCACTTGCAAACATGGCTGATGGCACTGGAATTGCAAATTATGTTGCTAGATGGACTGATAACAACACACTTTCTACAGGTTTACTTTATGACACTGGCACATATGTTGGAATTGGGAACACAGTCCCCGCAGCCAACCTAGATATAAAATCAGCAAACCTTGGAGATGCGACTCTCAGAGTTACAGATGGAGCTGGATATGTATTTAATTTTGGTTACGGGGCCAGTCAAACCAGCGGATTATATTTCAATATGTACCGCAATGTCAGTAATATGTACTTTGAACAAAACACCGGTGGATATTACTTTAAATCTGGAGGAAACACACTTATGTCAATAACAACTGGCGGTAATGTTGGAATTGGAACAACTAATCCGGACAGCAAACTTCATCTGGTTGCAGGAGACATACATGCAGCACCAAACAGTGGGTACACGTTCGATAACGCCTCGGCAAACGAAGACCTCTACATCTTTGGCAACCTTGAAGTTGACTCAACATCGTACCTGTCATCAACAACAATTGGCGGGACATTCACAATAAATAGTGAGAATTTCACAGATCTATCCGGAGATGGTCTAACTGTATCAAGCAATGCGTTAACCATAGACGCAACCACAACATCCACTACATCTGTAACTGCGTCAAATAGCGGACTAGAAGTAACCGCAGGTGGACTAAGAATGCTTGGCGGATGTTCAGATAATCAAACACTTTCTTGGGATTCCAGCAGACAGGTTTGGGAATGTACGACAGGCGGTGGCGGAAGCCTTTCAGGTACAGGATCAGCCGGCCAAGTAACTTTCTGGGATGGCGCGGAATCAGTAACAGGTTCAGACGAATTCTTCTGGGATACCGGCGATTCACAACTTGGAATTGGTACAACAAACCCATCATACAAACTTGACGTTGTGAGCACTACAACAACTGGCGCATTAAATGTAACAGCTGACTCCGTAACAACCGGAACAGGTTCATTATTCTCATTTGATGGTTTAACCTCAGGAACCGGCCTTTCAATAACATCAACTGCTACAGCCTTAACCGGTGCTTTGACAAGTATCGATTGGTCTCCGGTGTCTTCATCTACCGCAACCGGTGACTTATTTAAGATTAATGTAGGTGCAAACGGAGTTCTTGATGGTGGAAATATTTTGGCAATTTATGACGACAGCTCTGCACTCTTTACCATAGATCAATCGTTGATCACTTCTTATCTGCCTCATACATTTGCTGCATCAGGAGATGTTTCTGTAGCTCACGACATACAATTTACAAATCAGACATCTAGCTACATCGAATCGTATGCTTCGCTTTATCTTGTTGCCGGCGAAAGCTTTGAAAGCAACAACTTAACATTGAGAACCTACAACAACGGCGATGTGGTGCTGGATGCCGCCGGAGGAGTAACCCTAAGCCAAGCTCAAACTTGGGACTTAGCAACATCTACTTCAGCGCTCAACTTTAGTTCTTACTTGCTAAATCTTGACACAACAAATAGCAGAATCGGTATCGGGGTGTCTAACCCACAAAACAAACTTGATGTGTCTGGAAATATGGTGATCGGTTCATACGCAGGCGCGAGCACAGCCCCAACCAACGGTCTATTAGTAAGTGGTTCAGTAGGAATCGGAACAACCGCCCCTGGTGACTATTCATTAAACGTAAACGGCAACGCAAGAGTAGCGACAATTCCGGTTGGAACTGGAACAGCTATGTACTTTGACTCAAACAACCAACTAATTCAAATAGCGTCCAGCGAGATATTTAAGGACGACATTCAGGATCTTAATGTAAGTCTTGCGGATGTAATGAAACTAAATCCTGTTACCTTCGAATGGAACGAGAAGACTGTAACCCCAGGTGTCGATGACTTTGGTTTGATTGCTGAAGAAGTTAATGAAGTACTGCCCTACTTAGTACACTATGCCGCAGACGGTGTAACTCCAAGAGGGATTAAATACGACAGATTAGGTGTGGTACTTTTGGGTGCTTTACAGGAACAACAATTAGAACTTGATAGTTTTGGACAGGTTGCGGTTCAAACAGCACAACTACAAACCGATGTTCAAACAACCGCGGATCAACTTACCAACACATCTACCGGATTTGATGCAAGAATAACCAATCTGGAAACAGATCTTGCTCAATTATCACAAAACTATGACAATCTAGGAATCACACTTGGCACTCTCGATACTGAGGTTGATACAGTAACCACTGACGTAGCATTAATCAAGGAGCTACTGGGACTTTCATCTGGCACTCAGTCAACCGAATCGACAGAATCATCCCAGTCGACATCTTCGTTCAATCTAATTAGTCTACTTACAGATCCAACCGGAGTACTAAATCAAATCGAAGCTTTATACACTGAATTTAAGGATATGGTAGCTGCACTTGGACTACAAAATAACAATGGTGAGCTGGCAGTAACTACGGATCTTAACGTAACCGGAAGCACTACCCTATCCGACTTAGTTGTAACAGGAGATTTAATGGCGGGTTTGATCGAAATAGATTCACTAAATAATTCTATAGGGATAGTGGGGCCGACTTGCTACAACGAAACACTTGGAACTACCAACACAGCCTTATGCGACGCTCAATCACTATACTTGCAAAAAGAATTAGCCGGAAATGTAAATCTGTTTAACGGAAAAGTTGTAATTGAACCTAACGGAAATATGACCGTAAACGGAACTATAAGTGCCGAAAAAGTTGTTGCCGACGAATTCTCAGTCAAGGGCAGTTCAACCTTAGTTGGAAGTGCCGTAATAACTGCAGGTCAAACCGAAATAATAATTAACAACACCGACGTCAAAGCAAACTCCAAGATATTTGTAACTGCCACTTCCAGCACAAATGGCCAGTCATTAATCGTGTTAGAAAAAACTGCCGGAACCTCATTTAAAGTGGGAATTGATCTGCCCTACTACACAGATATAAGTTTTGATTGGTGGATACTAAATGTTGAATAAATTACTAAAAAGTCAAGAATTGAAATTGAATTTTTTGGTTGTTAGGATTAAGAATATGGCAAGGAGACTGAGGGTAGATGTACTCGTGAAATTTGTAAATAAAATTGTAAAACGAGTAGAACCAAACATTAAAAGAACATTAAATGGAAAATATGGCAAGCCGATTATTCTTATTACCACAACCTTATTATTTGTCTCTATCACTTTTGGTATTGTTTCGCTAATCAATAACGACAAAGCTCGAGTACGACCTGATTGGTGGGATGAGACATATGTATACAGAACTCCTATAACTTTTGGCAATACAGGCTCTGCAGAAACATATCAAAAAATAAAAGTGGACATTGATACTGCTACATTGATTGCCGCAGGTCAGATGCAAGATGATTGTGGAAACTCAAGATTTACAGACGCAAACGGCATCGAACTTAAATACTATATAGATACAGCAACTGAGGGCTGCAACGGCTCGTCAACTGACTATTACATCCTGGTTCCATCAATTGTTTCCGGAGAAAATTTAATTTATCACTATTATGGAAACATCTCCGCTACTAACGGAACAACAAATTCAAACTTTTCTGAAACAACATTTACTCCAACATCCGGACCGACTCAGGGCACAGAAGCCGTTGGACCCGGACCTGTAGCGCTACTTCTGTTTGATGAAGCGTCTGGCACGACTGTATTTGATACTACTCCTCAAAATAATGACGGTGTACTCAGCCCAACTGCCGATTTACAAGAACAAATAAACATTATTGATCAAACTTACACTACCACCACAACATCTTCCACTGCCCCATCAGACAATTCCCTCGGGATTGTCAACTTCGACGGTACAAAATATACCGGCGATACCGCCTACTTTGAAGCGGTTATCGCCAATCTGGATGCCGATAAACAAGCCGGAAGAGTGGGTATTCAAGCTGAAGTTGACTGTCCTACAGCCGACAATTGCAAGATTGCTTATTACGACTACGGCAATTCCGCCATCATGTTTATGGACTGTGACAATGCGGCGTGCGATGTGGGCACAATTACGATCTTAGATGGTCATACGGGTTGCGAAATTACCGGGTGCGAGACAGACAGCAGCCCTGTCGATAGCGCCATCGGCTTTGACTGTGTGGGCGGCAGTGATAATTGCAAAATTTCCTATGCGGGCGGTGATGATCTGTATTTTATCGATTGTGATAACGAAACCTGCTCTGAAGGTACGCGTAACCTAGTAGACGGCGCCGTGGGCTGTCCATTAACCGGCTGTTTAACAACCACAGGTCACAGCTCGGATGTGTCCATGGATTGCCATACAGACGCCACAGATTGCAAAATAAGTTATTACAACGGTTTGGATCTTAGATTTGCAGATTGTGATAACGGAACTTGCACAGCAGGAACAGCAAGGACTTTAGATGGGGCGGCATCCGGCAATACTCTTACGGGTGCGGCCAATAAAGTCACGGGATTGTATTCGTCCATCGACTGCTCGGCAGGTGCTGACGACTGTAAAATCACTTATTTTGACGATACCAATAACGATATTAGTTTTGCCGATTGCGGGGATGAAACCTGCAGTACCGGTATCACCCGAATTCTAGATGGAACTGCCGGTTGTGTTCTGACTGGCTGTGATACCGGGGTTTATATGCGAAGCAGTCTGGACTGTAAATCGGACACAGTAAACGGAGCCGATTGTAAAGTTATCTATCAGGGCTTTGATAATAATGATTTATTCCTAGGGGATTGTGGAGATGAAACTTGCAGTATCGGCACCAGAACACTCTTAGATGGTAATACCGGCTGTGCGTTATCAAATTGCGATGCAACCGGTAACGTTGGTTACAGACCTGACATTGATTGCACAGGCGGAGGTTCGGACTGCAAAATTAGCTATGCTGCCTTCACTAATTCAGTTGCCTATATGGTGGATTGTGATGCTGCTAACTGTGATGGTGAAGCCAGCACACGCTATGAAGTAGACGGGTACACCAGTTGTGGATTAACAGGATGTATTACCGGCTCGGCCGTAAACACTTCTGATACCTCGATAAATTGCTCCTTGGGTGCTACCGACTGTAAAGTGCTTTACAACATTACGGCAATAAACGAAGACCTCAGGTTTGCAGACTGCGGCGACGCCACCTGCAGTACCGGTACGGCAAGTTACATTGATGGCGAACTTACGGATAAAGATCTCGGCGATTACCTAGATATTTACTGCGATAACGCCGGAACAAATTGCAAAATGGTCTATTACGACACCACTTCATCAGCTCTTAGGTTTAGAGATTGCGACGACGCCGACTGTACAACCGGCCGGACTGTCGTTCTGGACGGCGATACCGGTTGTACAGCCACCGGATGTGAAGAAGCTGCAACCACAGGGGTAATGCCTGTTATCGACTGCTCCCAAGGCTCAGACAACTGTAAGGTTCTATATTACGAGAACTCCGGTAGTGGTTACGACCTTATGTTTATCGATTGCGATTCCGAAACTTGCAACGTTGCCACTCGAACAATACTAGACGGTTCTGCAGGATGTACCTTAACGGGCTGTAGTACTAATACTTCATACACAGGTGAGAATTCGCTGGACTGTTCCAATGGCGGCGCTGATTGTAAATTCTCTGTGTATCGGGGTGGGTCTGACCTGTACATGGGAGATTGCAACACCGAAACCTGCTCCACAGGCACAATTAGTTTAATCGACGGTGCAGCCAGCTGCACTTTTGCTACCGGATGCAACAATACCGATAATGTTGGCGATGTCTCTGATATAGATTGTTCCAATGGCACAGACGATTGCAAAATTGCGTACCGAAATGTTACGGATACCGATTTGTATTTAGCCGACTGCGCAAATGCAGCATGTACCGCTGGGACCATAACATTTTTGGACGGTAATACCGGTTGCACACTTTCGGGTTGTGGTGCCAACATTAGCGCCGGAACTACTATTGCACTAGACTGCTCGGCAGGTACCGACGATTGTAAATTAACTTATCAGGATGCAACTAATGTAGATCTTTATTTCGCCGATTGCGGCGATGCTACTTGCACCACTAATAGCACTCGAACTCTTATAGACGGTAATACCGGATGCGCCCTTACAGGCTGCACTACATCCGGCAATTTCGGAAGTTATCTTGATTTAGATTGCAATAACGGATCGGCCGATTGTAAGATTGCCTATGTGGGTGGCAGCAGCGACACTAAATTAGCTGACTGCAACAATGCCTTGTGTACCGAAGGTTACGTTACTTTGCTGGACGGTGCAGCTAGCTGTACCCTTACTGATTGTGACACCGGGCTTCAAACAGCAAGAATAAAGCTTTCCTGTCTAGCAGGGTCTTCCAACTGTAAGGTGGCCTACAGCAGCACACTTAATTACTACGTTGCGGATTGTAACAATTCCGTATGCAGTACCGGCAACGTCGCCAACCCTGAACCTACTGGAGACAATGAGTACGTTTGGGCTCAGCTATATACCGATGCTGGAACTGCTGTTGCAGATGGCATACTTATGTCAAACAGCTCAACATACGAAAGAGTAAGAAGCGGACCAATCACCCTAACCGATGGTGAGGATTATTCAGTTAGGATACGCTCTTCGGTAGAAACTCTTATGACAGTAGGTGTTCAATCTGCAAAGATAATTGTGGACCAATCTTCAGGCACCTTCATAGATGACTCGCAACACCAAATAGAAGTCGGAACAGCTCAAAACAATTTTGCTAACACCACCTATGCAACCTTAACAGACTCCCCTATTTATTTATACGATGCTGATCAATTCTCAGGCACTAAAACAGCTTACTTTGAAGCTACAATTCATGCGGATAGCTCATCAGATACAGTCTCTGCTCAATTGTTAGCCTGCACTTCATCAACAGATTGTTCGGGCGGTTCTGCTGTTGGTAGCTCCGAAGTAACACATACGGGTGATACCTTGTGGACTAGAGTTAGAAGCAACGAAATTACTTTAGTCGATGGTACAAACTACGCTGTTCAAATCAAAACATCTGCCGGCACCGCGGACATTGCAAACGCCAAAATTATAATTGACCAAGATGGTTCGGGGGCAGGATTAAGTCTCACTGAGGTCGTCCACCCATTCTTTACTTCAGTTAAAACAGATGCAGACGCTACCTATTCCGCGCTTAACTACAACAATTATTACGATGCAGAGCTTTTTGCCCGCGTGTCCCCTACGCAATATTTTGAATCTACAATTAAAACATCCGCCGGAACTGGGTACGCTCAGTTATATTTATCAAGCACTACAACGCCCGTCGGCAGTTCTGAAGTTTCAACAACAGGTACCGCCTATTCAAGGCAACGAAGCAGTGCAATTACCGCCAGCTTGCCATCAACAGGCGCAGATCTAGATGTTTTTGCCAAAAATTCAGCTACAAACACTACCAGCTTAGCTAGTGCGAGTTTAATAAATCAAATTACACTTGGCGAGGACCCGACTGCTAACTGGAAGGGTTCTGGTTCTTGTTACGATAACGGCTGCTTCTACCTAAATGGTACTAGTCAATTTGTATCACTTACAAACGACTCCAGTATTGATTTTGATGCCTTTTTAGCGGACGGTTTTACAGTTGGGATATGGGTAAAGGCACTTTCCGATGGTGAAAATAATGTAGGTGAAATATTTCAAAAAGGTACTAATACATATATACGAACAACAAATGAGGGCTCTGACGGATATGTTGATTTGGAAGCTAAATTTGATCTGGGAACTACTGACGCAACCGTCACAGTTACTAACGGGTTGAAACTAAATACATGGCAATATGTGTCGTTGGCATACACAAACGATGCGGATGACGAAATATCACTGTACGTGGACGGCAGGCGCAGAGGCAGTTCTATAAACGGTGACGGTTCCCCTGCTACAGATGACAATTACTTATTGCTCGGGGGCTCGGCTGCAGCCAACTTTCATGGGTACTTAGATAACTTTGTCTTGTATCCATACGAAAGAACCGCTGCTGAAATGAAGGTTGATTTTAATAACAGGGCGTCCGTAAATATTGCTCAGAAGGATCATAGTCTATCAGAAGGTTTGGTTGCCTACTGGAATATGGATGAGACAAGTTGGACAAATGATTGCTCGACTGAAGCAATATTTGACTCTTCGGGTTACTCAAATCACGGAAGCGCGTGCCCAAACACCACCGGACCCACAAATTCAGGCGGTAAATTTGGCGGCGGAGCTACTTTTGACGGCGTAACAGATTATGAACGCTTTGATGTAGCAAACAACAGTGTCTTAAATATTAGTAACGAGGTATCAATATCTGCATGGGTAAATATTGATGCTACTACCATAGGGTGGAACCATACCATAGTGGCAAAAGGTGATGGAACGAATCTAAACTACGAACTATATGCTAGAGAAGATGCAAGCGCGCTTTATCCAAGGTTTATATTTTCTGATGCCGGTGTAAATTATCATGAATGGCAAGGCAGTACCTCCTTTGCACAGGATACGTGGCATCACGTTGTTGTTACCTTCAAATTTCAGGATCCGAACAGCATAAAAATGTATGTTGACGGCTCAGAGGTATCCGGCTCGTGGACTTCCGGAACTGGAGCGGCTGCACCTTACACAGGTTCGGATAATCTTGTAATAGGCACCTTCACAGGAAATCCCGGTTTTAATGGTGTCATGGACGAGGTAAAAGTTTTTAATAAGGTACTAACTAGTGGAGAGGTAGTTAATTTATATGAGTACATACCGGGACCTATCGCCTACTGGACTTTTGACGAAGGATCAGGAAACGCCTCCGACAAAAGCGGTAACGGATTAACCCTTACAAATAACAACAACACCGGTTATGTTGTAGGAAAGTTCGGAAATGCGGCAAATATTTCCAACTCTAGCACCAACTACTTTTCCACCAGCGACAATGCTACGTTATCGCAAACAGGCAGTATGACTGTGGAATCGTGGATTAAACCAACATCCGTTGACGCGTCCAATGTTTACTCTATTGTAGGTAAATGGAGCGGCACAAACGAAAGCTATCTTTTAGCGCAAGCAGGAGATGAAATAAGATTTTATGTGGATTCCGAAAGCAATTACGAAACTACCGACGCTGCAAACCTTGCGGTTGGTACTTGGTACCATGTCACCGCTGTGTACACAGCCTCGGCACAGACAGTGGACATTTACATAAACGGTCTTCTGCAGGCATCAACTACTACGGGTACTATTCCCACCTCTATCGGCGACGATGCTTCAACTTTTTACATTGGGTCAAATGTGCAAACAACAAATAGCAGTTTCACATCCAGTGTGGCAGCAGCTACCGAAGATGCTGAAATGACAAACACATCCTTCTCTAATACCAGCGTAGCGCCGGCACTTGGTAAGTCCTCAGGTGCGGTTCGAGACGCAAGTTACCTGTTTAAGAATATTAGCGGTTTGGGCGGAGCTACTATCGACACTTCGTATCTAAGGGTCTACACAAATGCCGTTCTTGCCGCTCCCGGCGGAAATATGCGTGTTGCAGCAGTAGATGAAGAATCCCCGGCAATGCCAGCTAGTGCAGCTGATTGGACAGCTGATTTGGCAGTGCGGACTACAGCGTATTCAGCAGATTGGCTTATACCTGATGCAGATGGCTTCACAAACTCACCTACAATCGTACCTGTAATTCAGGAACTGGCAGACAGTCATGATCCTACAAATATCTTAATATACTTAACATCAGAACCCAGCTCAGGTACTCAAGCCACTAGAAGTTTAACTTATGACAATAACACAGCCTATGCCGCACAACTTTACGTTGCATATCATGTTGTAGGAACATATGACGGAGCTATAGACGAAGTTAAAATTTACAACTACCCTAGAACAACTGCCCAAATTGTACAAGATATGAACGGCGGACACCCCGCACCAGGCTCCCCTGTTGGTTCACCTATTGTTAATTACCGTCTGGATGAAACCGGCGATCTGGCAGGCAACTCAGGATCGGGCGGTTCAACATACAACGGCAATTTGGCGGGTTCTGGAACTTCCTGCCCGTCAACTGCAGACAATGCATGCCCAACCCGAACCCAAAGCGGAAAATTTGGCAATGCGTTGACCTTTAGCACAGGTGGCGTGGATGATTACGTAGATTTAGGCGATATGACATTTACCGAAGGTGCTGATCAAGTTACTTGGTCGTTCTGGGCAAAACCTACAACAATCGAAGTATCTAAGTCAATTTTTGCTAAAGGAAACGGATCTGCAGTTACTGAAGAGTCTTGGTCCTTTGCTACATCGTCTGTAACGGGCATCAGATTAGTCATACTGGTACCGACAACCACCACTGACCCAAATACCTATGGATATGTAGATGACGTGTTTACTGCAGATGAATGGACACATATTGTAGGGGTATTTGACGGCACACAAGCAGATAATGCAGGCAGGCTAAAAGTCTATATAAACGGGTTGCTTGCTAATACACAATTTGTTGGAACTTTGCCTGCTTCCTTACAAGCCACAACTAGTAATGCCCGCATTGGTACAGCTTCGGACGGCGCCGCAGGATACAACGGAAGTGTAGACGAGGTGCAAATATTTGATACTGTTCTAACCATTGAACAAGTAAAGCAACTTTACAATCAGAGCAAAGCAGTTGTTTGGGGCAGTACGGGCACAACAGCTACAGGCACTCCTTCTTTTGATTCAAGCAGGTCGTATTGTCCTCCGGGTGATACCTCGGCCTCTTGTGCACCGGATTTACACTACACATTCGATGAAAAATCAGGAACTTCTGCCTACGACTCGACCGGCAATAACTACACCTGCGCATTTCAAAGCGCAGTGACCCAAAGCGACTGGGTTGTCGGTAAAGTTGGCGGAGCATTTAGATTTGACGCGCAGGGAGCAGATAATCAGGATGTGTGTATATTTAACTGGGACCAAGCAGCAGATGTTACCGGCTCAATCGAACACTGGATTTATCTTCCGTCCGGCTTTAGCACCTCTAGTAGTGTAGATATAACCTATATTGTTAATAACGCGACCGGAACCGTTGAAGGTGAATGGACAAATAAGTTCCAGAATTCAAACGGAAGTCTGCAAAGCCAGATAGTTGATGGTGCGTTGGCTACACAAACGTACAATTCCAATAAGACATCTTGGGCAGCAGGCTGGTATCATATTGCGTACACTTGGGGCGGGAGCAGTCTTTACTTGTATATTAACGGTATACTGGACTCTGTGTTCGCTGCGGATTATAAAATATTGGCCTTGGATTCATCTATTGTTTTAGGCGAACCGACTGTGGACAACGCTACCTCATACCTGGACGAATTTAAGATTTATGACTACACACGCACTCCTGCACAAGTTGCATGGAGCTACTCAGAAGGCGCTCCAACAGTAGAATATAGATTTGATGAGTGCTCCGGTACAACACTAAACAATGCAAGCCCCTATGGCGGCAATAACGCCACAATAACTCCGGCCACCAATGTTAACACTGCAGCCGGAACATGCTCATCTGGCACAAGCACTGAAATGTGGAACAACGGAACTACCGGCAAATACAGTGCGAGCTTAGATTTTGACGGTGACGATGATTACGCTTCAACCGCAAACGGAGTAATTTTATCCAGAGCCACTACCACTTATACAGATGCTTCATGGGGAGGCTGGTTCAAACCGGCAACCACCCCCGCGTCGGACACACTGATACATAAAAATAACGAGTTTAGATTAACCACGGATGCATCAGGTAATCCTCAGTGCGAGATCTATTCAACGACATGGCAAACTGCCTTAGTTGCAACCAAATCCCTACCTACTGGCACTTGGTCTCATGTAATATGCACCTACGACGGAACTGACTTAAAAATGTACATAAACGGAGTTTCGGCCGCTACCCCATTGGCAGAATCAGACGCCATTATATCCAGCTCGGCTTCGGGGTTAAATATAGCGCGCGATTCAGCAGGAAGTGGTTATTTTGACGGTCAGATTGATAATGTCAAAATTTGGTCTTACCCACTTACCGAAGCTCAGATCAAGTTAGACTACGGCAGAGGTGCAGTTTACTTTGGCCAATAAGGTACTCCGAGTTGTCCTCACAACGAGGTACTCCGCGTTGTCCTCACAACGAGTTTATCTCGTTGACAAATCCCACCAAACCCGTAAACTAGCAAATGTACCAAAGACAGCAAGCGCGCTGACTTAGGCCAAAAGCCTGTATCCCCGCTTAATCACTTGCCGAGGTAAAACAAAAATCATTCAATGAGTCTAATGTTTCAGTATATTGACACTCACTCTGAATGAAAAAACTTTGTTTAACTCACCGTCTTTGGTGGGTATTTTTTATTTAAAAGGCAAAAAATGTCTAAAAAAGATATAAATATAGAAACAGTACAGAGTATAAAAGAAAAGTTGGAAAAGGCTAAGGCGGTTACTTTTACCGACTACGTAGGCCTTACCGCGTCAGATCTAACTGAGCTAAGACAGACTCTCAAAGACAATGATGCGGAACTAGCAGTAATCAAAAATACGCTGGTAAAAGTGGCTTTAGAGGATAAGAAAATGAGCAGCGATGAGCTCAAGAAGGATCTTGAAGGCCCTACCGCAGTTGTATTTGCATACGATGATCCTGTTAAACCAATTAAGGTCTTATTCGACTTTATAGGTAAATTGGAGTTGCCCAGAATCAAATCAGCAATCTTTGACGGCAAGTACAGCACAGCGGAAGATGTTGAAACAATCAGCAAACTTCCTGGTAGAGAGCAACTTATTGCTCAAGTAGTAGGTGGACTAAAATCCCCTCTTAATGGCATTGTTAGCACATTTTCAGGCGTACAGCGCAAGTTTGTATATGCTGTAGCAGCCGTTGCTAAACAAAAAGAAAGTCAATAATATTAAATTTTCGGGTTTAACCCGCGGTCCCGCACAGAAAGTGTACAAGGAAATGAAGACGTTGTCTTCTTTCCTAAGGGAAAAAAGGAGGTGTCAGTTATGGCAGAAGAAGTAAAGTTAACAAAGAATGCAGAAAAAGTAATGGAACTTGTTGAACAAATGACAGTTCTAGAACTTAATGATTTAGTTAAGGCTCTCGAAGAAAAATTCGGTGTTACAGCAGCCGCTCCTATGATGATGGGTGCAATGCCCGCAGCAGGTAACGGAGGCGAAGCAGCCGAAGCAGTAGAAGAAAAGACAGAGTTTGACGTAGTTTTGGCAGCTGTTGGAGATAACAAAATCGGTGTTATTAAAGCAGTAAGAGAAATCAACCCTACATTAGGATTGGTAGAAGCTAAAAATCTTGTAGAATCAGCTCCTAAAGCTGTTCTAGAAGCCGCCAAAAAAGAAGCAGCAGACGAAGCCAAGAAAAAACTGGAAGCAGCTGGTGCTAAAGTAGAACTCAAGTAATATACTTAGTACTAAATCGAACGCACAAAACCCCCGAACAGGGGGTTTTCGTTTTCCCTAACACTTATCTAACACTTATAAAATTTGGCGATCTTGCTGGAAAATTCGGGTATTTAATTAAACTAGGCTATAGATTTAACACCGTCCCCATCTTCGTACATGATTTTGACCTTCTCGCCTAACTGTTTAGAAGCGTCTTCAGGCGAGGCTTTATCACTTACCCAAATACCCGCGCCCAACTCAAGACCTCCGACAACTTTGATGTGCGGAATAAACCCGACATGCCAATGATATGGATCATATCTTTGAGTGTGTATCCAAAAGTTACGATCCGGTCTATTAAACAGTTCGTCATAAGCGTATAACGACGCCTTTAAGATTCTTGCGAAGTCGTTAATCTCCATTTCATCTACAAACTCAAAATTAGGTTTGTGGGATTTTGGAACAAGTATCATTTCGTAGCTCCATCTAGATGCTTTTGGAACTACACACAAAAAATGCTTGGATTCGTATACTACTCTCTCGCCTATCACTGACTCGGCTTTGATCATGTCGCACCAATAACAAGAATGATGCTCATTGTAGTAACGCAATGCTTCGTGTTTCTCTAGCTCTATAATTCCCGGGAAACCCGACAAGGCGATTATTTGTGAATGAGGATGCAGAATCGAAGCACCGGCCTTGCCTCCTCTATTATTAAAAACCATTACCTCGTATCCTCTTGAGGTGTAGTCATGCACTCGGTTTAGGATTGCTCGCACATATCGCACGTTTTGTTCCTGTGGAAGTTCTGTTAAATCTTTGTCATGCTCCGGTGAGTGCACAATTATTTCGTGGTCATCCACAATCGGGAATTTATTTTTAAAAACTCGTACATTCCAGTCGTCTGCATCCTGGTAAGTTGCCTGAGGCGTCATCCCCTCGTTTCCTTTACAGAAATAGCAGACATTTTTTATCTCTGGTTTCTTTGCAGCACCGGACACCGCGCCGGTCTGATCTGCCCTTTTTGCCCTCTGTGTAGCTAAAATTGTTGGTGTTCCTGTTAGTTCATCAAATATAAATTGGCTCATGTTAATCTCCTTTATTTAAGCGCTTCTTGGCGCAATTGAACAACTTTTTTATACAGGTCATTATATGACGCTGCACTTTTCTCCCATCCAAAATTTTCTCGAATCGCATTGTCGATCATTTTTTTCATCTCCGGTCCATTAAACACATCTTTGGCTTTACTTACGGCTTCGAACAGGCTTTTTGACTTATAGTCAGTGAACTTTATCCCAGTTATTCCTTCTTTGACACTGTCTTTCAGCCCTCCGGTATCCCTAACTACTGGCACTGTTCCATACCACATTGATATCATCTGAATAAGACCGCAGGGTTCATACCTCGAAGGAACAACAAGAAAATCGCTGCCTGCATACATTAATTTGGCTAACTCAAGATCAAAAGCGAGTTTAATTCCAAACTTACCTTTATATTTTGGTTTATTCGATATCTCAATAAGTCTGTCGCGCCAGATAGGATCTCCATCACCTAACATTACAAAATTTACATCTAAATCAAGGATATCTGGCATAGATTCACATAATATGTCTAAACCTTTTTGATTAGGATCCAGCCTCCCCACAAAAGCAAAAATTGGCTTGTCCCCTGCGTTATCTAATTCAAACTGTTTTATTAAGTCTTTTTTGAAATTTGGTTTATAAGTTTCCCAGTTGGTTTCGTTGTAACTTCTAGGGAACGCTGAATAATCTATTCCGTTTAGAATACCGGTCAGTCTCCCCTCCCTGGCTTGCAGTATGTCCGTAAAATTTGCACCATATTCGTCAGTTAAAATTTCTTTTGCATATGAGGGTGAAACTGTGTTTACAAAATCACTGGAAGTTATTCCCTGCTGCATAAAATTAATATCACCATCGGCAATGTCCCAGTCCAAAAGCGGATGAATTCCCGGTATCAACCCCACATCGTTTACCAAATCGGCAGAACTAATCCCCTGATACAACAAATTATGCACTGTAAATAAGGTTGCAGGACGTTCTGCTTCGAGCTCATCGCTTAATAGATGCGTAATCAGACCGGTATGCCAGTCATTGCAGTGAATCAGATCGTAGGTATTAAAACCGGATTTAATGAATTCCACTACAGCTCGGTCAAAAAAAGAAAAAGTTTCAACCTCGGATACAGGACTCGGCTTGTCTTTTTTACCATATTCCAAAAAATATTCACTGTTCTTTAGCAAAAATACATCCACATTAGAAGCAGGTAGCTTTGTTTTAAATACCTCAACCATGTGGTTGTCGCCCTCATAAGGAACGTACAACTCCATGCTTTTATATAAATTTAGATTTTCAGTTTTTGCAAATGGGAAAAACGGAACAATAACATCAACGTTTACGCCAATCTTTTCAAGTGCTTTCGGAAGGGCGCCAACGACATCACCTAAACCTCCAAGTTTTATAATAGGAGCAACTTCGGATGCGGGCAGTAATACTTTCATACAATCAGGTTACCATTGGAGCATATAAATGTCCAAGCTCCTTTTTCCATTTTTCAAATGTTTCCCTATCCAGTTTTTTGCCGTCAGGACCGATTAAAAAGTCTTTTGAAAATTCAGTTAATTCACCCCAATCGTGCTGTAAAAATGCTTTTAATGTAGGTAAATGCTTGGCTGTCCAAAGTTCATCTACGACATGCAGGACATCATAAATATCACTACCATTTTCTATTTTTAATAGAGCATCCCTCCACTTAATCGCCTTTTCATATTCACGTCTGCCTGCCGCTATATTCATCTCTGATTCAAATTCTAAAATCATTAAATTGTACCAATCGGCCGGTGTTCTATTTTTGAACGGCTCTTTCAGGTATGTTCCCGAGTTGGACAAATGCTTTTTTCTAATTACACCGGTTCTCTGCCATTCAAAAGCTTTATCAAGAATCCCTCTGTATAGATTGTCAGCTTTTATCATTGTTTCTTCATCGGCCCCGAGAGTTTCTAAAACAAGTTTCATCTCGTATGCGCCCATCTCGATCATCTCTAAACTCCACCATGGTTTTGCAGACGCCCACCAATATTGATCTGATGCCAGAGCCATATCTAACATATGTCTTGCTTTGGCGTATTGTTCTGAGTCTTTATTTGGAAAGTTATGTACGTAATCCATGACATGATTTGTCAGGTCCCATTGCATTGTATGTATGGGGTTTTCGGGGTCTTTCCACAAAATGAAAGAGCGCGCTTCCGTAGGTTGATTCTTTTCCCTATCCAACCAGAAATCCTGCTCTTCATTGCTCCAAGTGCTGGGTCTAATATCAACAGAAACTTCAGGCAATTCTTGTGACACTAACTCACTTGCAGTAACCGGTTCAAAGTGAGGGCTGTCTAATATTTCAAATAGAAATTTTTCGTGTCTAATTCTGTGATGACCGAACGTCTCTGCATCCATTACACAAAACCAATAATTCTCTTTGTCATAGATGTCCTGAGTTTCCTTGAGCAGGTCATCAACATCACGACACACTGAAGAAAGAATTAATGAGCTGACCCGTTTATTTCTAAAAAGCAATTTTAACCCGGTTTTCGAATCTTTGTAGGATTTAAAAGTGTCGAAATGTTGTTCTTTATATGACAACTCAGGACATGCAGCCCATTTGTAGCCGCTCTCATTTATAGCAGTCATGACTTTATCCGAAACAGCAAGTTCCGGTGAAAAAAATCCATTAGGTTTGTAGCCTTCTCCAAACGCTGTAAAATTGGATGCGGTATTTATGTCAATCTGCTGTTTTATTTCTTCCAACGGAATCAACGGTAAAAATGGATGGTATTTTGCACTACCTGTTAATTCAACTTTTCCCTGTTCTTGTAATTTCTTAATATTTTCTAGAACTTCTTTGTACACAGCTGTGTCGATACCGGCGTTATCGTGATTATCGAAGATTGTTCCGTTTAATAAATCTATCAACGAACCATTAAAATTAATCGTTACTTTACCTTTTTTTGACTTTAATAATCCCCTAGTTAAGGGCAAATAAGACTCATGAACAACTCTGTTTAAAATGTCCAGTTGCTGATTAATGGGCTGGTAAAAATGTAGTAATAATGCAATCTTCATATTTTGAATGTTGAATTATCTGACAATATTCCCCAGAATCTTTGAACAAATGTCCTTAATTTCTGTAGAGATTTTTTCATCATTTATCATATCTGCAATGTTTTGATAGATGACAACGGCATTTTCAATCATAATTGGACTGTACAGTAGTTTGTCGTAAACAGTCATATTACTGGCCCACCAAAATTTATCGCTCTGCATAGATTTTAGAATTTCAAGTTGCAAGGTAATAATTTCAGCATATTTCGCATTATTTATTGCTTTTAATTCGGCGGGAATCCAAATAGGTACGGTCTCGTTGCCCTCCTCAAAAATATTTATAACAGGTAAAACTGCCGGATCGGTAACAATTTTATGCAATTTCCAAAATAAACTATGAATTTCGTTGCCATTTATATTCCAAAAACGGTAAATGTCTTTCGGTTTATCGGGTGTAAATGCCCAAGTTGTTTCATTAATGTCATCTATCGTCTCTGATTCTGTGCCCGCTATCATGGTACTGACAGTAACTATATCTACATTTATCTGATGAAGCTTTTCGATTAGGAGCTCTAAAAGCAAAATACCCTCCTTATTGTGATGCCCAAACGTTTCACCATCGAGTACAACTACTACAGATTCCTGATCTGCAACATCATTCATAATATAGTGCACGACATCGTCTACATTGGAATCACGCTTAAAAGCAAGCATGTTACTCAAAGCAGTATCTCTGGCAACAATTGACGTATGCAAATCACCTAATTTGTATAAACATGTGTTTTTCTTTTCGACTATCGCTGAACTATCAGCAAGAACCCACTCATATTTCAAATCATCCAAAACTTTTATCAGGTCTTTGTTAATTGCCATTTCCGGTGAAAAGAAACCTTTGATATTCTTAATTAAAATTGAGTTCTCCCCCTCAAACCCCTGATGTGAACCAAAATAGTACCCAAGAGCATATTCGTCTAAAATAATTTGCTGATACACATAATCTTCAGATAATTTAGTTAATAAAGGGTGATATGCTGCGGAACCGGTTAATTCTACCTTCTCGGATTCAACAAGATCCTTCAGTAAATGTAATAGTTCGTCGTAACCGTATTTTTCAAACTGTTCCAAAATACCTAACGATACATTAAGCGTAAAAGCGCAATTATTTTTGTTTTTTAGAAGTTTAAGTAGAGGTAAGTAACACTCAGCAACTACAGCCCTAAAAGCACTCTCGCTTTGGGTGGTCGGTTGATATAAATGCAAAACAAAAGCTAAGTTCATAGGTTCATCGTAAATTATTCCCTAAATGCTTTTTGATGTCAAAGCATTTCTTTGTCTAAAACATTTCAGACAAAAAAATTAGGAGGTCTACCCTGAAAGAGACGGTTTCTTAAACCCCTGCCCACGGTTTAAGAAACTTTAATGTCCCTTCCAGGGTGGGCCCCCCAAGAAGTACACAGGTATAATAGCAAAAATATATAGGGCTGTCAATCTTACATCTACTGGAAACCTGCACCAATAAGCTCTAAAACCCTCACGCCTGATCCGCTTTATTCTTAAAGAAAACAGCCTTTCCGTAAAGCTTAACGTATTCTGCCGCGCTGTACTCCCAGCTAAAGTCGGCCTTCATTCCATTTGTCTGGAGCTTCTTCCATAGAGGTTTATTTCTGAATATTTCAATTGCACGCACGATCTGACCGTATAAAGCAAATTCGTCGAATTTGTTAAATACAAAACCTGTACCTTTGCCAGTACCTGAATCGAAATCGGTTACAGTATCTGCCAAACCACCGACTCTTCTTACAATAGGCACTGCGCCAAATCTCATAGCCTCTATTTGGACTATGCCGCAGGGCTCAAATCTGGATGGATATAGTATACAATCGCATCCTGCAAATAACAGTCTGGGAAGTGTGAAGTTTGAAAATGGATGAATCCCTACATTGTAGGGAAACTCGTCTCTTAGTTGATGTAACATTTCAGCAAGACCGCCGTCTCCCCCACCAACCTGAACAAATTGAATTTCGTAATCACCGAAAACATGTTTTAGAGTCTTAACCATCAGGTCGACGCCCTTCATATTGTCCAGTCTTCCTACAAAGCCAAATACAGGCACTTCCGGCTTTATCGGTAAACCAAATTCCCTCTGCAGTACAGCTTTATTTAAATGTCTTTTTTCAATGGTATCTATCGAGTAATGATGTTCTACAAGTGAATCGGTGGCCGGATTAAATTCCTTGTAATCAAGACCGTTTACTATTCCAAAAATCTTGCCTTTTAACTCCTGTAAAAGTTTGTCCAAACCCTCACCAAATTCCGGAGTCAGTATCTCTCTGGAGTATGTCTGGGACACGGTATTAACAACGTCGGAGTAAAGAATTCCGCGTTTCATAAAGTTCTGCTTGTTTAATCTGGGATCAAAAAACGAAGCTATCGGTGACTTTCCGTCGTCGTAATCGAGCTCTGCCACATGTCTATGATCGAACATACCTTGAAATGCCAAATTATGAATGGTGTATACCGCAGCTACATTAGAAAGTATAGGATCTTTTGCATAAGCAGTTTTTAAATAATTTGGAACGATTCCTGTATGCCAATCGTTACAGTGAATAATATCCGGTACAAATATACCTTTTGATAAAAATTCCAAAACTCCCCTTGATAACAATGCCCATCTAGTCGGATCGTCGCTGTAGCTATAAACATTGGCCCTTTTTTCGTAATATTCCTGATTTTCTAAAAAGTAATATGTAACACCTGTCTCAGCTTTTGTCTTTTTTACGTTACAAACTAAGTATGGCAAAGACTCGTCATCTGTAGGAACATGCAATCCCTCATAAACCATCTCGAGACCGGCTTTTTCTTCGTCAATAAAACCAAACTTTGGAATAAAAATTGAAACTTCGTGTCCTAAAGTCGTAAGTGCCCTGGAAAGGTTTGCGACAACAGCAGAAGCTCCCCCAACGGTTACGTAAGGAGCGGCTTCGGTACCAACCAGCAATATCTTCAAATGCTTTGAATTGCTTAGTTCCCCGTTATGAGCCTTAGTTCGTGCGTTTTTAATGGCCATAAGTGTGTCTATTCTATCAAATTATTCAAGATCGATATATGTTTTCCTGGGAAATATATTAATCTATCTCATCTATATGTGTCTAGAGGCGCTTAGCTTAAAACTGATTGAGCCTCGGCAGACAAGCCGCTATCCCCTAAGTTTTTGACATCCTTAGCTAATCTCTCTTTTGAGACAACAAATAAACCATGAAGTTCTTCCCTGCCTGTATAGATACCGTTGTCATCAGATACTAAGAGGCACAGCTGGGCATTACCCTCTTCTGTTGGGGTAAGCATCAAGGTTTTCTCAAAGTAAGACACGTCTGAAGGTCTGACATATGCGTGAAGCATTGAAAATGGCTTGATAGGCTTGAATAAAGACAAACCCGCATTAAGTGTAAATGCATAGTCTAGGAATGAATTTCTGGAATTTTTGTCTATATTCTGTGCAATGTCTTTGAGTCCACCCAAACCGCTTCTATAGTAGTGTTTTAGGGTATCGGCCGGTGCAGGCTCTTCGGTTTCTGCAAAACCCGACACTGTCTCAGCTTCAAAAACAGGTTCTGGGATAACTTCAGTTTCTACCGGTCGAGCCGGTGCAGCAGGTGCTTCTTCTGCAGGAGCTGCAGCTTGTGCTGTTTCGGATTCTTCTTTGAACTTTTTGGCAGCATCTCTAAATTTAGCTAACCAATCAATAGGTTCTTCTTCAACAACTTCCTCCTGTTTCTTAGTTTGTACTGGTTCTTCAGCAACTGGCTCAGTTTGTACTCTAGTTGATTTAGTTGAAACAGGTTTCACCGGTAAAGCCGCATCCTGCTCCAGAGCCTTTAGAGCATCGGCTCCGTTTGGATATAGAAAATCTAATATGTTCTGTTTTGAAAATCTATGTCTGCCTGTAGCAGTCTTTACTTCTGCATTGAGTTTATTTTCTTCTAAATATCTGTAAACAGATCTCAAACTTACCCCTAATACTTCTGCGACTTCGGTTGACGTATAAAGTTTATCTTCAAGTTGTATCATGAATTAATACAAACACATGTAATTTCATATGTCAATAGATGTTATCGTATACTATTACATTTATACGGGATTAGATGACACTTAATACATTATTGATGAGGATTATTTTAAGGAGTCAAAAAAAACTTTTATAGGAAATACTGGAAAAGCTCTAACAATTCGCTTGAAACGCCAAGGTTGAATAATTAATTTATACAACCACTCTAAATTCATTCTATCAAACATCTTGGGACTGTATTTCATACTTTCAGATATATAATCTAAGGTACTTCCTATGCCTACAGATACTTTTACATTAATTTTATCTCTATTTCTTACAATCCATTTTTCTTGATATGCCTGCTCGTACGCAACAAACATGAAGTCAATATGTTCAACTCCATGTTGTTTCATGCAACTGTTTATATAGTCTGCTGTAATTGCGTCATCAGCGGCACTCCTGTTAAATCTAGATGTTGCGCCAATTATTTGTAGCTTAGGATATTTATTTTTCAGCTTTTGAGCAGCAATTTCAGCCATATCCATATCTTGAATAATATGCTTACCCGTTTTATCCCTAAGTCTCCCTCCCAACAAAAAAACTGTGTAACCTTTTTGCTCGGCCAATGCACACATTTTTTCTGTAAGTTCAACTCCCTTTATCTTCTTTTTCAACAGTTTGTCGCTATATATCGCAGTAATGCCTATTGATAAACCCTTAACTAAAGCGTGGGCTATGAAACTTATATCTTTTTTGTAATTTTGAACTGCCTGCTGATATTCTAAAGCCTGCACTACTCCCACTCCGTCTGGAATAGACAGGTCCGACTCATTTATTATTTTTTTAAATCCCGGATCGGTTTGAGCAAGCATTATAAACTCAGGATTAGTTGTACAAACATAATGCTTATTCCCATCGGTTAAAAACTGGTTTTCAATAATGGACAAAACCCCCTTCATTGTTAAAGCGTAATTTACTTTTATACCTAGAATGTACTGTGTAGGAGAATATTCCATCTTTTTATCTTTTTATCATACTTTTACTAAAAGTATCTAAATTATCCAATGCCTTGCTAAGTCCCCTCACAACACACAACAAAGGATCATCGGCAATATGCACCGGCACTCCGGTAAACTCCGAAATATGTTTATCCAAATTTCCTAACAAAGCTGTGCCGCCGCTTAGGACTATACCTTTATCGATAATATCTGAAGAAAGTTCTGGGGGTGTTTTTTCCAAAACACCTTTTATAGTCTGAGCGATCTGATTCAACGACTGGGCCATGCACGTAGAAATTTCAGAAGAACTGACAGTTATTGTCTTGGGAAAACCTGTAACCGAGTCCCTACCCTTCACTTCCATAAATCTGTCTTTAATAGGCATGACAGCTTCCCCGATCTCCATTTTCACCATTTCAGCAGTATTGTCACCGATAACCAGTCCATATTTACGTCTGATGTGAGTTGCAATATTGTCGTCAAGAACATTGCCGCCAACACGCACACTTCCGTGCACCACCATGCCGTACAGTGAAACTATAGCAATTTCGGTTGTTCCGCCGCCAATATTGACCACCATATTTCCGGAAGGTTCTGAGATCGGCAAACCGGACCCGATAGCAGCGGCCAGAGGTTCAGGGATCAAAAACGCCCTTTTGGCGCCTGCGGAGTAAGCTGCCTCCAAAACTGCTCGAGCTTCTACAGACGTAGCACCGGCCGGTATCGAAATCATGACATCGGGACGTACAAATCTGTATCTGCCCATTACTTTATTGATAAAATATCTTAGTAAAGCCTCTGTAACAACGTAATCAGCTATAACACCGTCTCTTAATGGTTTTGTGGCCACTATATTTTCAGGTGTTTTACCAATCATTTCACGGGCTTCGTTCCCTACTGCGACAACCCTATCGTCATCGATGGAGACTGCTACAACAGTCGGCTCACGCAGAAGTATTCCTTTACCTGAAACGTAAACTAGTGAATTAGCAGTTCCTAAATCTATCGCAATTTTTTTTCCAAACATAAACTCTCGTAATTTGATAAAATGCTATTGTGAACAAAGTCAAAGATCTTCTTCAAACCATTTTAACATTAGCAATAATTTTAGGAATTTCAACTGTTCTGTACCTTTATACATCGGGCTACAGACTTCAGAAAAACATAGAAAACACCATCGACCTTACCAAAACAGGCATGATTAATGCCAAATCTATGCCGGAAGCTGCAACAGTTTACCTAGATGGAAAACTTGTTTCAGCAACAAATGACACTATCGCCGGCATTGACCCCGGCAAACATGCCCTCAAAATCTCAAAAAAAGGCTTTGTCGACTGGGAAAAAGAAATCGAAGTATTCCCAGAACTTGTTACAGATATAACTGCTATTTTAGTTTCACAGAGTCCTAGAATCGAACCTCTTACTAATACCGGCGCCAATATACCTACTATTTCCCCTACCATGAACAAATTGGCATATTTTTCTCAGGAAGAAGCAGAACCGGGAATTTACGTAGTACCACTCGGTGGTTTTGGAGGAATCAGTCTTTTTAGATCAAACCCAAATATTGCCATTAACGACACTCGCGTAAATAAATTCTCACAGGGTAAGTCAATTGAATGGTCGCCGGATGAAACCGACCTGTTAATTGAAGGGCCTAATGGAGTTTTTTATTTAGTAGACCTAGAAAGAAACACAGCTGAAACAACCGCGTCGCCTAAACTTGTTAGAGATACATGGAAAAAGGAAATTTCTACTAAAAGAACCGAGTCTATTGAAAAACTCGATATCGAGGAAAGCCTCAAAGTGCTAGCTCTAAGTGAAAATGCCTTCTGGTCACCCGACGAAAAGAAATTTTTGTACATCCAAAAAGTCGGTGAGAAACTTTTATACAAAGTCTATAATCTTGAAATCCCTATTCCAATCGGTGAAAAAGTGGAAAATTTAGTATTTGAAACTAATGCTGCTGATCCTCAACCTAAAATAAACTGGTATGCCGACAGCTTCCATTTGATTCTTGTTGAAGGCAGTCCGTTAACAGATAAAAGAGGTGTAATAAGCTTAATAAGAATTGACGGTACTAACAAAACCGAAATCTACAGCAACACGCTTTTCTCTGATAATGTCTTTAGTGCCCCCGGCGGAGACAAAGTTATAATCTCAACTTCATTTAAGTCGAATAATCAGGTCGACTTGTATACAGTCAGCATAAGATAAAATCCATCTGGATTGCACAACCGTCATCTATTGTCATCCTTATCTAGTGTCTTGAATATCAATTAGCTTAGCGGTGACGACCAATCTGTTCAAAGTAGTTCCCGGAGGGTCGCATGTTTGTAAAGTTAATAATGGTTCTATTACCGGGCGAGTAATAGGATAGGTGTTCCAGCCCTGCATAACCTCTTTGTTTACAACTGAGTAAATAAACACCCTACCCTTGTAAAAAACATACGCTCGATCATTAATCTCAAGCTTTCTAAGTAAGTTAAAGGTAGTTGCATATTTACCCAATCCCCAAAAATTAAGTGACGCATGGGCGAAAAGATAAACATTTCCGGGTGCTTCGTTTGGTGTATCTGAAACTAGCGCGTGCGCAATCCCCTGTTTCAACGCATCGTTGTATGCTTTTTTGTCTGTAACAGAAACATTGGCAACGATTGGCGCGTTCAGTCCGATTTTTTCTATCACTAATGAAAAATCTTGATTAACAGGTGTTAACAAAACTGGCCTAGTTGATAAAAATCTAGAGAAGACACTATCGCCAATTGCGCTGTCACTGGAAGAACTTTGCGAGCTTTGAGGTGAATCTAATAAATCCGGGTTTAACACATACTCTTGTGATTTAGACTCTTTAAGTCTGTACCAGATCTCGTCAACAACTAAAGGTCCGAAACTGACAGCCAGAACACCTATTCCAATAACTATTAAAAGGTTTGGCAAAATTCCAAAGTAAAGAAATTTAAGATTTTTGAGGCGTAAAAGTCTCACATATAAATTATACCCTCTTGTCGTACTCAAATACTACCAAAATATGACTTTTAATACAGCTGTCATGAGCTTGATTTGATTGCCAACACAGTAAAAAGTCCTAGTTACAAGCTTAGTAAATTTAGTCATATTTAGGCAATTGATGGCGGGTCTATCGACAACATTTATTGGAATATACAAATAGATGTTGTATAGATTTCAGTTGTTACAGCAACCTCAGATTTCTATTGTTGTCGGAACAACAGGAAATTAAATGGTTTTTGGACACTGTGTGAAAATGGATTAATTTAGGTAAGCGTGTGAAGATCTTACAGAAAGAATGAGGCCCCACTTCCTTCAAAGTATTACACTTGAATGAATATGGGACCTCGAATGTTTCGCGGTAGTTAGCTTGTTACTCGCGAATTAATTTGACTTACTGCAAGCCGTTCCAGATCTGCTCGGCGTTCGCAGTCTTAGGTGTAGTGGCTTCGGGCTGGCGAAAAGACACAATAATCGTGCCGCCGTTCGTACGATCCCACTTAGCTTCCAAAACTTCCGGGGACTGCCCAGTGATCTCTGCAATAAGATTCACTGCGTGGCGCGAAGCCTCCTCAATCAAGTGGCCCCTGGGTACACCGGATGTTAATGCCAGTGCGTCGAACCACGGCCAATACTGCACCGTTGCAAAGTCAGCATCCTCACTTATAGTTATTGAGTATGTCAGGCTCGCTGATCTTTGATACTCTACCTCTAACTCACCTTGTACTTGCGTCATCTTTTGTCTCCTTTCTTATTTTTCTATTTTGGCTTGTGACAAACTATAGCAGAATATGTTCAAAAGTTGAATACTATCCTATAGTGTGATATGCTACCTGCATCAACAACTCGTTCAAAACGAGAATTACTAATAGATGAGGTGAAAAAAATGCAAACTTGGGTAATCTCTTTTTTGCTTGGGATCGTTGCCATTTACGTAGGCTTGCTTATGAGTAAAGCCTTTCTAGGCAGCTTGGCAGGACAAAACAGCAGTTTAAACTACTTAAGTGCTGCACACGATCCGATCAGGCGTGCAGGCAACTGCCTGGCGCTGGTTTTCATGTTTGGCGGAACAATCGTTAGTGCATTTTCTTTGTTCATGGTAATTGCCGGATTGACTGCCTAACAACCAAGAAGCTCTCTTCCCTACTTTACAGTATGCAAACTTTGCATTTGTTAAGTTAGGTAGGAGAGCTTCGTTCGTTTCTGCTGCGTCACGCAGACTGGGATTCAGATTCAGGTTCAGGCTCGTCTCCATGCTGCAACTGTAAATCCAAATCAAGGACTACCTCTGAAGTTTCTGGCTCATCTGCTATGTCCGGTATTATCCGAAACTTTTCAAGACCAAAGTAACGGCGTTCCACCGATGATATAGTTTGGGTACCGTCTGCATTCCTAACATGCTGTACATGATCTTCTAACCCGACCGATTCGGACGCGGGCCAAAATTCGATGCGCAGATCGGTTAAAAATAGATCAGACGAGTCCCCGTCAACACCTGCATAGAAAATTTCCCCATCATCCATATGGATTTCAAACACCGTAACTGGATGCTCGCCTAACACCTTCAGCATGCGTCGAACGTTTTTAATTACACCTTCTTTAGGTGCCTGCGCCGTACCTTCGATTGACCTTTCTGCGGCATTAATTTTCCTTCTTGTAGCCAAAACTGCCGCTAAAGTCATCAGGATCAGAGCCAAAAACTCAAGTAAAGCAACAATGAACCATCCGTCTGTAATTTCCATTTTTTTCTCCTTCTTTTTTTGTTTTAATGGTTAAAGTTAAAAGAATTATATATCTAAAAGGTGAGGTGTCAAACTATAGGGCTATTGAAAACTAATATAAAATGGTCGGGGTGGCCGGACTCGAAGACGCGCGTCATACGCGCTTGGTTCTCGTCTGTTTATATATAAAATGGTCGGGGTGGCCGGACTCGAACCGGCGACCTCACGGTCCCGAACCGTGCACTCTACCAACTGAGCTACACCC
>Ga0208375_1000806_pt1 | contig 39948 bp, 43 predicted proteins | sample RifOxyD1_FD_184038 | JGI IMG/M metagenome (GOLD analysis project Ga0208375, IMG submission 184038) | Soil microbial communities from Rifle, Colorado - Rifle Oxygen_injection D1 (SPAdes) | ecosystem: Environmental > Terrestrial > Deep subsurface > Rock core/Sediment | place: Rifle, Colorado... | reverse complement strand
GCGGCTAGGATTTTGGACTTAAGTCTTTGCTCAGCCAGAAACATTGCCAACGAAATCATAATCGTAGACAACAATTCTACAGACGAAACCTTATCGATCGCCAAAAAATATGAAGCCAGAATTTACCCTCTCAGCACTGACAATCTCGGGCAACAAAAAGAATATGGCGTAAAACAAGCAAAATATGAATGGGTCCTTATTCTCGACAGCGACGAGGTAATCTTACCCAAGCTCCAGCAGGAAATAAAAAAAGCGATTTCCAAACCAACTAAATATTATGGCTTTGAAATCCCTTATCAAAACCATTTGTTTGGTAAACCGCTTTATTACGGCGGCGAAAATTATCACAAAATGGTTTTGTTTAAGAAAAAGTATGCATCCATCAGGCATTTATTAGTCCACGAACATTTTCGAGTTAAAAACCTAAATCACGGTCGGCTAAAAAATAAGATGCAGCATTTCTCTTATCTTAATTTGCTGCAAATGTATGCCAAATTCACCGACTATGCCATCCGGGATGCGAGGCAAAAAAAATTGGACTTTGAGAAATCAAGTCTGGCCAAAATATTCAAATACCCTGCTCATATGTTCTGGGCCAGGTACATTAAAGACAAAGGTTACAAAGATTATTGGCCAAGAATTTTTCTCGACTTGGGTTTTGCTTATATGGAATTTCTCACTTATTCATATTTGGCCTTATTGAATCTAAAGCAATGAAACTCTGGGTAATTATTGTCACCTACCACACGCCAGCTGAACAATTAAAGCAGTTAATTAAACAGTTGGTCAAAACCGGTATCAAAAGAAAACAGATTTTTATTAAAGATAATACAAAAAAGAACATCGGCTATGCGGCGGCTGTGAATCTTGGACTTAGAGCGGGAATTAAAAATAAATTTGAATATTTTTTGGTTCTTAATCCAGACATTTATCTAAATAAATTCTTGACCACTGATATTGAACAAGGCTTTGCCAGGTTTAATATCTTTGGCGGCGTATTCAAACAAGGCAAAAAAACATATTACCAAGGACTGATTGACCCGGTTTATCTCAGCGGCGGGCTAAGCACAGTCCGAAAAAAAGAACAATACTACCCGGCTGATTTTGTTTCGGGTTCGCTCATGTTTGTTGATCTCAAAATAATTAAAACAATTGGCTATCTGAACAAACAATATTTTATGTACTACGAAGATGTTGATTACTGCTATCGCGCCCAAAAGAACGGTTTAAAAGTGGGAATTAATAGTAGAATACGATATACACATTTTGAGAGCTTGAAAAATAGCTTGGACAAAGAACGATATTTGAAAAAAAATCATCGGCTTTTTTTAGATAAATATGGAGCCTGGTGGCAGAAAATTACTTACCGATATAAACAATGGCAAAACCGAGATGACCGACAAAAAATTCCTGATTAATTTTGGCTGGCTTAATATATCTTCGTTGATCAATAAATTCATCAGTTTTTTTTATGTTGTCGCTCTGATCAGATTGCTACCACAAAGTTCTTTTGGAATCTATAATCTGGTGTGGGCCCATCTGGGCATTCTGGGTGGTTGGCAGGATCTGGGTACCACTCCCTATGGATTACTGCAAAACGAAAAATCAGATAAGCGAATATTGAATAATATCTTGTCGCTCCGAATAGTTTTGGCATTGGTGATTTCTGTTTTAACCATTTTGCTAACTATGGCTTTTGACTACAGTGCTGAAATTGTACGCACCGTGATCTTGTTTTCCGGCTTGTATCTTTATACAGCTTCAACTGGCTTTTTTTTAATCATCTGTTCAATTAAAAAAAAACTCCGCTATCCCTCAATTCTGTCAATTGGTTTTAATACTATTTTGGTTATCAGCAACTTGATCGTCCTTTTTAAAACCCGTAATGTCTTCACGGTCTTTGGAGTGACTGCTCTTTACTATTTGCTCTATGGTGTCTTGATTTTTTGGGTAATTAAGAAATATTTCTTTGATTTTCAGTTTCGGTTGGAAAAATCGCAGATCAAATTGATCTTCAAAAACTCGTTTGTTTTCTCCCTAATTTCGTTTTTTGCCAGCGTCCAAACTCGAGCCGACTACTTGATCATCAATAAACTTCTTGGTCCCACTCAACTGGCTCTTTATTCGGCGGCTCACAAATTTTACGACGTCCCCTTGTTAATGGTGGCCAATTACAATTTCAGCTCCATTCCTGTTTTTAGAAGCCTTTATCAAAAAAGCCGATTTGACTACCGCAAGAAAATCAGTTCAGACAGCCGGTTTTTATTCCTATTGTCTTTAATCATTCTTTTGGCAACCTGGCTAATTGGCGGCCCAGTGATTAAAATCTTTTTTTCCGATAAGTATTTGCTCTCTATCCCGATTCTCAATATCATTATCGTCAACTTGCCGCTGGTTTTGTTAAGTTCGGTTTTCTTAAACGCTCTTTACGCCCAAAATAAGCAGTCCAAAATCGTTTATTTTTTTGCTGTGGTCGCGGTTTTAAATGTCATTCTTAATCTGATTCTAATCCCTTGGCTTGGCATAATTGGCGCGGCGATTAGCACTGTAACAAGTTACTTGACCTTGGCTCTCAGTTTTGGCTGGTATTTATTTAGTCTGCTTAAAAATGAAAAAGATCAGCGTTGACGGCGGCGCCCTGGTAAATAATCAAAGTCAACGATTTGGTAACTATGTTTTCACTCAAGAATTAGTCAAGGCACTGAAGCATTTTGATAACAAAAACCAATACATCTTGTATTTGCAGGAACGGCAGAACATCAAAAGTCCTCTGACACCTCGAATCATTAGACCAAATTTGGGCTGGTTAAAACTCCGGATAAGCATTGAGGAGCTGTTTAGACCAAATCAAATATTTCTAGCAATTAATCAGGCCTTGCCCTGGTACTTGCCTGGCAAAAAGATCGTTTTCTGCCATGGGCTCGCACCTTTAATTCATCCCAAATTATATCCGGACAGCAATGAAAGAATGAAACAACAGATCAGGCAGATGCTTAAACTTGCCAATTATATTGTGGTGGGATCTGAAAAACTCAAAAATAGCTTAAACGACATTAATGGGGAAGAAAGGGGGAGCGGCAAAATTCAAGTGTTGAATTATGGTATTCCGGCAAGTTTTTTGAAACCCTTTGCCAAGATTAATAAACAACCATATCTGCTTTACGTAGGCAGCAATCACCCGATTAAAAATTTGGATTTTCTGATCACGGCTTTTAAACAATTTATCAAAAAGCCAAAATATCGCGGTTTTAAGCTGAAACTGATTGGCGTGGGGACTAATTTTTTGGTGCCAAAGGAATTATCTAATCAAGTTGCGGTAATTGATCATGTTCCCCATCATAAACTTGGCAAAATATATCGGGCAGCAAGCTGTCTGATCACGACATCACTGTATGAAAGCTTTAATCTGCCGGCCCTGGAGGCTTTGTCACAACAAACCCAAGTTGTGGGCCTTAAAGAAGCTTTGATTCCGGAATTAAAGCCATACTGTTTTATCTCACCCAACAATCCAGAAAAATTTGCACAGAAAATTGTGCAGGCAATTGAAAAACCAAAGCAAATCAATCTAATAAAACTGAAAAAGCAGTTTAACTGGCAGCTCTACGTAAATAAATTACTTCGGCTTTATGAATAAAAACACCGTTGCTCTAATCAGGGGCGCTTTTTTAAATCCCAATGAATTGGCAAACTACGAAAAACTGGTGCCCAAAACCAAACTGATCAGTTTTTCTTCAAAAAAACCACTGGGAACAAGCAGGCTGATCAAAAACCAAGCCTTTTCTTGCCCATATGATTATTCATTTGGAGGTCTAACCAAATATGTTTTTAACCGGACGCTAGGCGACAGTCATTGGCTGATTGGGATGGAAAAGTATCTTAATCAATTTGCGATTCTGGATACTGCCGATCCATATTACTTTTACAGCTATCAGGCTGCTAAATTTAAACAGCGCTTTCCCCAAACCAAACTAGTCTGTACTTATTGTGACACTCTGCCACATAATAATGAGACCACTTTGGCAAAAAAAAGATTAAAACAATTGGTCAGCAGCGTCGCCGATCTTTTTGTAGTTCACACCAAACGATCTAGAGAATGTCTGCTGACCGAGGGCGCAGACGCCAAAAAAATTAAGTTGATCAGGCTCGGAGTTGATTTAAAACGATTTAAGGTATTGCCCAAAACCAACGGCCGAATCTTGTCTGTTGGCCGGCTGGTACCGGAAAAAGGCACTTGGCCACTTTATCAGGTATTTAAGGAACTGCTGAAAAAGTATCCCCAACTTAGTTTGACCCTGGTGGGCAGCGGGCCCTTGGAAAAAACAATCAGACAGGATTGTCAGAAAAACAATCTCCAAAGCAAAGTTCATATTTATACTCAGAGCTTTGCCAAAATTCATCTTGAATACCAGCAAGCCCAGATTTTTGTTTTAAATTCTAAAAGCTGCGAAACCTGGGAAGAGCAATATGGCATGGCTTTGATTGAAGCAATGGCCAGCGGCCTGCCAATTGTGACCACAGACAGCGGTGCCATTCCCGAAGTGGTCAATAAGGCCGGCATTATTTGTCCACAGAATAAGACAGACCGCTTGTATCAAGCACTGGACGATTTATTAGCTCATGCTCAAAAACAGCGATGGCTCGGCCACGTTGCCCGCACGCGAGCGGAAAAGTATTTTGATAGTTTCAAGTTTGCTGCTACAATAAGAGATAATTATGACCAACTTCTCAATCGCGATTCTGGCTAAAAACGAAGCGCCAAATTTAAAGGAACTTTTGCCAAAACTGGCCTTTGCTAATGAAGTACTAGTAATTAATGATCAGTCCACCGATGAAACGGTGAAAATTGCCACAAAAGCCCACAGCAAAGTATTGACTCAGCCTTTGAACTCTGACTTTGCCTTTTTACGACAATATGCTCTCCAGCATGCCAAAAGCCCTTGGGTATTGTTTATTGACAGTGATGAACGACCCAGCTCACAACTACTTGATTGGTTAGAAAAATTTAACCCTCAACCAAAAACTGGCAGTTATAGCTTTAAGAGAGTCGACTGGCTCTATAATAGGCCACTCAAGCACGGTGAAGCCGGCAACACCACAATCGTCAGACTAGTACATAAGGATGCCGGACATTTTGAACGGCCGGTTCACGAAGTCTGGCAAACCGCTAAACCAATCATTCATACCAATTTGGTCATTAACCATTATCCGCACCAATCCATCAAGGCTTTTTTGGAGCATGTCAATTTTTATTCTGATCTAAACGCCCATTATTGGCAAAAAATTAACCGGCCGATAACAGTCGTGGAATTAATTTTTGTTCCCGCTCTCAAGTTTATTTATACTTATTTTTTTAAGCTGGGTTTTTTGGACGGCCAGAGAGGCTTTATCTACAGTTTTATGATGAGCTTTCATTCTTTTTTGAGTCGAGCCAAATTATTGGTGGCCAAAAATAAATGATCAGCCTCACTTTGAGTTTAATTATTTTAGTGCTTCCGTTTAGCGAACTATTGCGCTTTCAAATTTTACCCGGTATTTATTTAAGAGTAATGGATATTTTGGCAGGAGCGCTTTTAGTGAGTTTGCTGATTAAGAATTATCGTCCGTTGTTTAGCAGCGTTATCTGCCTGATTTTGGCTTTCATACTGTTACTTAGTAACCTGGCTAATCCCTTAAATCCAACCTCTGTCGCGTATCTGGGCCGGACTTTGATCTATCTGCTACTTATCCCATTTTTTATTAACAAAAGTCTAATTGTTTCTAAAAAGAATGAGAGGCTTTTTGATTTTGGATTGATTATTTTTGTTTTGGCCGGCCTGCTGCAATATTTTTGGTACCCGCAACTTCGTAATCTCTATTATCTGGGTTATGATCCACACGCCTATCGCCTATTTGGCCTGTTTTTGGATCCCAATATCAGTGGCTTAATTTTGGTTTGGGCTTTTTGGCATTTCTTCAATCGGCCAAGCCGATTTCAAAAACCAGCGATTGTGCTAATACTCATTGCCTTGCTGATTACTTATTCCCGTATCAGCTGGCTCTGTTTCTTAATCGCATTAATTTATAAAATTATTATTTATAAACAAAAATCAGCGGGACTTTGGTTTGGCAGTTTTTTGATAATCGGAGTCTTTTTTTTACCCAGACATTTTGGCGAAGGTACCAATCTCTGGCGCACTAACAGCATCAAGGCCAAACTGAATAGTACTCAGCTGGTAATTAAACAAATAAAAGCGAAGCCAATTTTGGGAATTGGTTTTAATAATGTTCACCTTTTTAAGTCACAACAAGATAAACCCATTGCCAACAACAGTCTTTATGGAGTCGATAATTCGCTTTTGACAGTTTTTCTAACGAGCGGCATGGCAGGATTGATCGCCTATCTTGGATTATTTAAAAAACTGTGGCAAAAAAGCTCTCGTCAAAACAGAATCTTGACTTTGATATTTTTTGTGCACGCGCTGTCAGTCAATAGTTTTTTTACTCCCTCTGTGCTGATTTATTATTTGCTGTTTAGAATTACTCAACGTAAGTGACGGTAAGCTCTTGCTCAGTGACATTACCAGCTAGATCAGTTGCCACAATTTTAATTTTATTTTCTCCCTTACTTAATGTGAGAGAATAAGAAAAAGAACCATCGGCTTTGATCACGACCGGAATATTATTGATTTTTACAAAAACCTCTTTGTCGGTTATGCCCTCGACAGTAAGACCGGTTTCGTAATATTTCTTGCCATCTTGAGGATTGCTGATTTGCAGGCTTGGCGGTTCATCAATAAAAGTGACGCTATAATATTTGGATTGGCTGGTTTTTTTGCTGTAAGGATCAATGCTTTTTACGTAAAACTGATTATTGCGCTCTTCTAACACCTGTTCAAATTCAAAATTGCCTTCAAAATCAGTGGTAAGAGTCGCCACCCGTAATTTGTTATGGAATAATTGAATCTGAGTATCAGGACTAGCCTGACCCTTAAGATAAAGAATGGCCGTATTAGTCGCGTCCGGCATCTCCTCTAAAATGGGTTCGCTAATTAGGCTGATTTTGGAATTGTTGACTGTGGCTTTTTGACTGGCAGGATTCTTTTTTTGAGTGATTAAAAAGGCCCAATCAACAAACAATTGCAATCCAAACTGGAAGAATAAATATACCGACAGTAAAAGGAGAAGAATATAAAAACCGAGATAATTACCATTTCTGTGTCTGGCCATATATTGATTATATCACTTAGGCGTTTTTTGGAGCCCTTTGTCAGAATCGAACTGACATCGACGGTTTACGATACCGCTGCTCTACCATTGAGCTAAAAGGGCAATAGTGATATTTTAACACTCCCGGGGTGTAGTTACATCTGTCTGAGTTTGGCAACCCGCTCGGTTAACGGCGGATGAGTACTGAACAGATTAACCAGCCAGTTGGGCTTGCTCTGACTGTCGGCCTTGAGCGGGCTGGCAATAAACAGATGCGCCGAAGCATTGGAGGCGGTTCGTAATTGAACCGGTGTATCTCTGAGTTTTTCCAAGGCTCTGGCCAATCCTTCGGGATAACGGGTCAGGTAAGCGGCTGAGGCGTCGGCCAAAAACTCCCGCTTGCGGGAAATGGCCAGTTGCAACAAAGTGGCAACCAGTGGCGACAACAAGGATAAAATAATTGAGATCAACAAAAATATTCCGGATCCCTGGCGATTATTTCGATTGCTGCCCCGATGCCACAAACTCCGCATAAAAAAATCAGTCAGATAAACCACCAAACCCACCATTACCGAAACAATAGTCATTAACAACATATCGTAGTTTTTAATATGAGAAAGTTCGTGAGCAATCACTCCCTCCAACTCTCGCCGATCCATAATCTGCAACAATCCAGTCGTAGCCACCACCACCGCATGCTTATAATCACGGCCGGTGGCAAAGGCATTGGGTGACAGATCATTGATCACGTAAACCCTGGGTTTAGCAATACCAGAAGCCAAGCTCAAATTCTCCACGACCGTATACAAATCAAAGTGCAGTTTTCGGTCGGCCGGAACAGCTTTGTGCATTGCCAAGACGATTTTGTCTGAGTAAAAATAACTGAAGAAGCTGGAGGCAAAACTCAACAAAAACGCAAAAACAAATAATGATGTCCCGCTGTAACCCATGCCCCGGCCAATCACATAAACCAAAAAACTGACAAAAATGAAAAACAACAGCACAATAATATTGGTCTTGCGCTTATTCTGGCTGATTTGTGAATAGACTGTCATTATTTTTCAAAATCCACCTTGACCGGCTGAGTCTCTTTCTCGTCGACATCAAAAAATTCCTGCTCTTTGAATCCAAACAAAGAAGCAAAAAGATTATTGGGAAATATTTTGGTCGAGTTATTGTAAGAAAGGACATTGCTGTTGTAGAACTGACGGGCGTAGGCGATTTTGTCCTCAGTGTCCGATAATTCTTTTTGCAAGTCCTGAAAATTAGTATTAGCTTTCAGTTCCGGATAGGCCTCAGCCACGGCAAACAAGCTTTTGAGAGCCCCGCTCAGCATATTCTCAGCCGCTTGAGTATCTTTTACTCCCTGAGCTCCCATTAAAGCCGAGCGAGCTTTGGTCACATTTTCAAACACGCTTTTTTCGTGCTTAGCATAACCCTTAACAGTGCTGACCAAGTTAGGAATAAGATCTGTCCGGCGCTTGAGCTGTACCTCAATACCACTCCAAGCTTCTTTAATTCTGTTCAGGAGAACAACCAAGCGGTTGTACATTCCCAAAAGATATAATCCGACAAGAACGGCGAGCAAAATAATGATGTATGACGACTGCATCTAAGTTTGTAGTAAACTAATAATAGTTTAATAATTATACATAATCTTGAAAAAATTAGTCAATTGCCTCTATCTTAGTTTTGCCGTCGCTGTCTTTGGGATTTCGGCGCTTAAGCCGGCCCTAGCACAAGACTTGATAACCAATAACTACAATAACAATATACTGATCAAAAAAGTCGCTATTTATCGTACGTTAGCCAAGTATAATTCACCACTGGTAAATGAAGTCGACGCTTTTTTAAACGCCTGCATGAGCTATGGGATTAATTGTTATCTGTTACCCTCAATTTCCGGGGTGGAATCAACTTTTGGCCGGTTTTTGATGCCAGACAGCCACAATCCCTTTGGCTGGGGCGGTGGCTATCTTTATTTTCCCTCCTGGCAAGTGAGTTTTCTGACTGTTGCCAAAGGACTACGGGAAAATTATATCGATAATGGCTTGACCTCGGTAGAAATGATTGGGCCGGTGTATGCCCCACCTTCCAGCACCTGGTCTGGCAAAGTACTCATGTTTATGCGGGTATTTGCCCAGGAGGAAGCCAAAATCCCCACCACTCTTTTTGAAATCTAGCCGGCGATATAAAGATCGTAGGCGTTTTTAAACAAAATATTGTTTTTAATATCATCAGAGCAATTAAGTTTTTGAATTTTTATTAGCTCACTGTCAAGGTCTCCCCAAGGGTTATCGGACGCAAACAGGATTCTTTTTAGTAACTTTGGGCTATTCTTAGATAATTCTAAAATCCACTTTATAGCAAAACCCCTGCTATTAGAAATATCGGTGTAAAAATTATAACCTGTATTAATCCATTTAATAAATCTAGGAATAAAGCTAAGGTGACCACTCATTGATCCGCCCATATGAACAAATTGTATTTTTAAATTTTGACCGTATTGCTTAACAAAATTGTCTAAATGAAAAGCGTCGGCTTTACCACTGCCAGTGTGAACATGTAGTACTAAACCGTTAATAATAAGAGCATTGATAATTTTCTCCATATTGTGCTTAAAAGATTTATCCCAAGATTGAGGATTGAGGGTAAGTTTGTCAGGCCAAGAGGATGGGCTTATTTTTAAGGCCACAATATTATTTTTAGGAAGACTATTTAGAACGTTATCATTCAACTTTGTTAAAGCCGGCAGTGGAGATACCCAAAGCCCACCAAGTATGTTTTCTGTTTTTTCTACTAACTCCTCAACTAACCTGTTGAATTCATTAAAAGGTTTTTTTTGATCTTGAGTGTAATGAGGAACAACAACGCTATATTTAATGTTGTTATGCTTCATAAATTGCGACTGGTCTTCTAGGTCAGCAATCTCAAAGGTTTTGAAAGGAATCGAAAAATTACCTTTATAATTAATGGTTCCAAACTTGCCAATATGTGAGTGGCTATCAAAAATATCCATTACGATATATTATAGTAAAAAAGATGGAATCCTCATTTGGTTTGACAAATATTTGTTTGGGCTTGTATAATACTTCTATCAACGCCTCGTCCAAGCCTTTGGCCCGACGAGGTTTTTTTTGTTAAAATTACCTTTGATGCAAAAGACAATTCTGTTTATTGATGGTGAGAATCTCAGACATTATATAGAAGATGTTCTTGAAAAAACATATGATAGAGAAAAAGCTTTAATTTTAAATGTAAATTTAAAGCAATTATTCAAAACAACATTATCTAAAATAAAGATCGATAAAATAATTTACTATTCTGCAAAACTAAAAGAACACAAAGAAACTCTTAAAAGATCAAAAGATCTAATTCAAAAACAACGAGCTTTAAAGGCAAAACTTCAAAATCAAGAATTTACTTTTGTTATGAGTGGATATGTTAGACCACAAAAAGTTGTCATTGATAAAAAAGAGAAAATAATTTTCAAAGAAAAAGGAGTCGATGTAAAAATGGCCGTAGATTTAGTTAGTATGGCTTGTGACAAAATTATTGATACGGCAATTATCTGCAGTTCTGATTCTGATTTACAACCAGCAATAAAAGAAATTAAACATAGGGGAGTTAAGGTTATCTATCTTGGATTTGAATTCAAACCTAATAAGGGTTTAATATACACTGCCAGCCGGGCAATACTGATTAGAAATTCTGAAGTGATAGATTGTTATATCAATCCAAGTGCTACAAAGTTAGTTTCCCTATAGTAAAAAGGGTGGAACCCTTTTCTAGGCTGTTATGAAAGTGTAAAGTCGTGGCGGGGCTGACGGGACTTGGCCCCTCGTTTGAGTTCGAGAGTTAATTCGAATTTCTCCAAATTACTTGTTAATAGTTCCATTATAAACAGACAAAAAATATTTGTCAAGAGGGATTTGCGGGGGTATAATATGCTACGAATGCATAGCGGGGGGGAGACAATATTTCCATCGCTTGAAAATTTCGCTGTTTATCTTTCGGATCAGCGAGGGATTGTTTTTGATTCTGGGTTACGATCCAGATTTAAATTTATCAAAAACTACTTTCAAGATATGGAATTTAATGAAGAGAACTTCCGCCTAATGTTGAACAAATTAAGAACAACAACAGAACTTAAGGGTCAGGTTCTAAAACCAGCCTACTTAAACAAGTTCATTCGTGTTGCAAGGCTCCTGGCTTTATACATGAAGCTTCCTCTCTTTACTAAGGATGCGTTTCCTGGGTACAAATATGGAGAAACTAAGCCCTTGGGTGATTTGATAAGCGATCAGGAAATGCGCAGAATCGCCGAGTGCGATCTATGCCGACCACACCAGGGACAGGCCTGGACGGACGAAGCTAACTTGCGCTTTCGGGCCGCTTTCACGCTAATGCGATTTAGCGGTATTCCACCAAAAGACTTGTGCGAGTTGACTTGGGATAAAGACAAGCTCACTCACTTTGGATTTAACCGACACAAAACTAATAAACTGATGAGAATCCCGATTGTTACTCAAGTAAGACGGCTTCTCAAGAAACTTCCCCACTACTCCCATAATTACGTCTTTGGTTCTTCCCGGGGAAAAATGAAAGTGCAGACACTCGAAAAAGAAACAAGGAAGCGAGCAGAGGCGCTTGAACTTAAGGGACACATTACGCCCTACTCCTTCAGGTATTCATGGGTTACTTTATGCTATGCCAATGCAGAGGGTAAAACACTTTACGAGCTCTCAAAAATATCCGGGCATACCATTGAAACCGCCAAGAAACACTATGATCGACAAGGAGTTCAACCGCTTATTGATGCTCTTTATGCTTCCCATCCGGGCCTAGTCAAAAGAACCTCAATCGACACTATCAAACGAGTGGTTATGAGTATGCTTTGCAAACTGATAGACGTTAGCAAGTTCGAAGTTAGGCTTATTATTACACCCAAGCGCCGAGATGTAAGAGTAGTACATTTAAGTTGATTGGTGCAAAAAGTGATATTATTATCTTGTGGCAACATTCGAGGTTTTTATAACCAACCTGATTTCTTTCTTGGTAGGAGTCTTTGTTGGCGCATATTTCACCACCAAGAAGTACCTGAAGAAGTTCACCGACTTCTTTAAAAGTACAGATTAAGGCAGGAATTTGTTGAAGAGCACTTCTTGCCAATTACTAGATTCGGTCGTTTGTTGAGTAATCCTTTATCTATGCCCTATTTTGGTTTTAAAGCCTTATTCTGCTCCATGTTGTAATTTTAAACTTGACAATATTTTATCATGATTATATAATGACCTCGTGCTTGTAAGGATAACTTCCGTAACAGGCTAAGGTACCTACGCCTGAAAAGCAAGCACATCAAATGAGCCCTATTACTAGGGCTTTTTTGATTTTATTCCTGGTTCGTCTCACGCTGTAATAGTGCAATTTTCCTTCCTCGATTCTACGAAGTATTACTGTAACGTGCTCTTTTTGAGATTGTACGTAATGAGCAATTTCATAGTAAACAACAGGTCTTTGTTTTCCTTTGATAATTATAGTTGACGGATATTTCCCATCTGGAAATTGAATAATAGATTTTGCTTTTTTTATTACTTCAGAAGCAAGTAGCACAAGGTGGAGCCTCAATTCAATCTCTTTATGAGGTCTTCTATGTCCAGTACTGTCATGTGTTAGATGACTGAAGCCATAATGATTAAATAAAACATTATCCTTAACGGCCGGACACCATATTGAGCCAGTTGCTTTATATTGAACTCGGATCTTTTCTTTAAGCTCATTAATTTTTCCCATTCAACCAAAATAATTTATAATAAAAACCCGCCTCTAGCTTGGCGGGTTGCTACAAAATTTTCCCGCCGTATTCTCATTCCGTGTCACTTTTAATAATGGCACGACGGAAGCTTTAACTTGTACTAACAAAAAAGCCCACTTACCAGGCCCCTGTACGTGAATACAAGAGCTTGGCAAATAGGCTTTAAATTACTCTGCGTTCACGGAAGCCTGGGAGCCTTGTGAGGCTCAAGCGCTATCACTAGCGTACTTACTATACATTATACACTATTTAGCCTATTAGTCAAGCACTCTTTGGCATAGTTTGCTAAAAATTTACTAGCCTTCACGGTATGTGTGCCCATCTTTTCTGTTGACAAACTCCTAGCTTTTTACTATATTGATAGTACCCAAATACTCACACGCTAATACTTAGCAGTGGATTTTTTATTTGCCCAAAAGCAACAAAGTACCAGAGAAGAACAGCACCATAGATCGTACAATTCCGTTATTGGTAAACAAAGTCATGTAGCTCCAAAGTTCAATAAAGAGACGCTAATAGGAGATTGCTTAATCCATAATTGTTACCGATTGAAATTTTACCGCGAAAATAATCAGAACGGCGGCTGGATAAGACTGTCTGGAATTTTTGAGATTTGCCCTAAGTGTATCGACATTAAAAAGTTTCAGGGAGTACACAAAGACTGTGAAGACAACCTACACCGTTTTATGCTGGCATGATAGTAATTGATCGATTTCAGCATTTTAGACAAAAATTGTTTTTAAGGTACAACATTGAAATTAGCAGAAACGACTATCAGGAACTAATAAAAAAAATTAGAGCAAAACCGGAAAAATACTACACAAGGACACGACTCGTCAGACAAACATTAAAACGAAAAGCAGTTAAGATAGGATACAAAAATCGGGACATTTTGGCAATTTACGATAAGGGTACAAGGCAACTAATTACTGTCTTGTTTAATAGAGGATTAAAACATTATCAGTTAAAAAAGCACAGATGGAACAAAAGCGGATGACCAGGGAAGAATTCGAAAAGCTTCCTTTGAAAGAACGCATAATCTTGACCGCTAGCTCTAAACTTATCAAAAAGTTAAGGGCTTTCGAAATCGCCGGTTTAATAAATCGAGACGATAACAAGGGTCTGATTGGATGCGTAAAAAAGCTGGTTTCCTTAGCTAACGGCGAAGAACCAAAGGAAGAAAAAAAGAAAGCAAATTAACGACAAAATCCGCACCATTAACCGCACTAAACATGAACACCAAAAGACAGAATTCCAAGCAGGTATCTTTACAAATATCTGTGGTTGTTCTATTACCAGCTGAACCGAAAAACGTAATTATCAATTATTAATAATCATGCTCAAAACCAGAAAAGAAATACTTGAAGACATGCTCAATGACGTAATGATGAAAATCGTGCAACTCGAACTAGAGATTGAATTAAGGCAATCAAGAGTAATTGCCCTGATAAAACCCGAAGAAGAAAAAGTACGCACGGATCACGAACGTAAAATAGCGGCGGCAAAATACGCATTAACCCAAGTAGTTAAAACCCTTGATATGGTTAAACAAAAAATCAAGGCAGAAACGAAAAATGATAGCACTGTTTCTAAGGGCAACAAATAAGCTGTATGACGTTGACGAATTAAGGAGCCGGGAAGCATTGAAGTATGATCTAATGAAACTCGGCTTCTTCGATCAACAGGACTGTGGTAAATATTTAATTTGGTTTAATAGAAGGCTCAAAATGAAAGAGATGAAAGAAATATTAACGGCTATTAAATTTTATGACTTAATATTAGTTCCGATTCCAAACCAAACAAGAAACTAAATGAAGCAACACAAGAAATCCCGGCATGAACAAAAACGAGCCAAAGAACGAAAGCTTATGCATAAACTAGGAATTAATCACTCAGATTGGATAGCTCATAAAAATGCCAAAAGTAAAAAAAGATAACAAAGTAATCGTAAAAAAACCCGTAAAACCGAATAAAAAAGTAACTCTCAAAAAACTAGAGAAACTACTTGGTGATGACAAGGAATTGGTATTGTTCTTTCTCACCTGGCTTAAGCATAATCGCAATGCAACAAAAGCATACCTTGAATTACACCCGAACGTCACGTACCAATCAGCTACAGTGCTTGGATCAAAGCTCTTAGGAAATATTAGCATTGAAGCCATAACAACGGCCTATGGGTTGACTTATGACGTTTACTTTAAACAACTTGAAGAAGGGATACATGCCAACAGAAAACGTGCCGAGGTTGTTGACAGGGATAAGAAAGGGGCTCCTATTTACGCCTATGTTGATGAACCGGATCATCAGACAAGAAAAGGATATCATGACAAACTTGGCAAATTATTAGGAATTGAAAGAGATGCGCCACAACCATTACAACAATTTAATTTTAATTTCGGCGACGAAATCGCCAAAGCAAGGAAAAGAAGGGGTTTAAAAGAATGATCGAATTAATGTTTCGTGTTCGTGAACCAAAAACAAATATAAACGCTGGCTATGAATATTTAGAAGATGGATTTTGGTTTAGGAAGCCATTAGATAGGAGTGGTCAAGACCAAGGGGATTACAAGGGTGTATTTCAGTTTTTTAAGGGGAAAAGAGAGAAATGGACTGGCGAATACGACATAAACAATAAACCAATATTTGAAAATGATATTGTGAAAAGAAACAGAAGGCTTCTCAAGGTCGTTTGGATTGAAACGCCGGAATATATAGGCTGGAAACTAAAGCTACTACGAAATACAGGTATTTGGCTCGAGAGCGATAGTATATGGGTAGATTTAGAGGTTGTTGGAGATATCTTTGAGTTCAAAAGAAAAAATGCAAAGCATTAAACCAATTCAAGATTATTTATTAGTGCAGATTGCCAGAAAAGAAGAGCAAACCACTAGTGGGATTGTTATTCCTGGCAAGAAAGCTGACGAACTTCGTGGTGATGTTTTAGAAGTTGGGGGGAAAGTAAAGCATGTTAAAAAAGGCGACAAAATTATCTACAGGAGATATTGCGGCGATAAGGTAAAACTGGGAAGTAAAACAATATTACTAATTCAGGAAAAAGACATCCTGGCAATTGAATAATATGGCAGTCTTAAAGATTTTAACCAAAAAGGGCGAAATTATTGAAATACCCGTAATGGAAACAGTTGTTCAAGTATTTGAGTGGTCAAAAAGCCAATCACACTTCTTGCTTTTGACTAACACCAACAATAAGCGAATATCAGTTCAAAAACGATTTGTTTATGTTATCGAACCAGATAAATCGGAACCACAAGCGAGGCGACCTAGTAGCGTCGATTATTGTTCCAATCTACAATAACGCAGAATACACCGCACGAGCGCTGGCCAGCATGTTCAAACATACTAAGCTAAACTTTGAAGTTATTCTTATTGATAACAATTCCTCAGATATTAACACAGAGATTTTTAGTAGGGTTCAAGGAGTTCAATATTTTCGGATGGACGAGAACCTAGGTTTTGTTAAAGCAGTTAACTTTGGTATCAAGCAAGCTACGGGCAAGTATATTGTAATCGCGAATAATGATATTAGAGTAACCAACAGATGGCTTGAAAAACTTGTTGAAGCAGCAAAAGCAAAGAAGGTAGGTATAGTTAGTATGCTAACAACAGACGGTGGGCCAACTCAGAATATTGGCGCCCAATTCAATTACCCATTAAGCAAAATCGGACAGGAAGATAGCGATGAGATGAACGAAATCCTTGAAGAGAATAATCTAAATCCAATCGAAGAAAAGAATTCAATCATATTTTGTCTAGCTTTAATCAAACGCGAAGTCATTAAAAAGATAGGTCTGCTCTCTGTAGACTTTGGTGTTGGTTTAGGAGACGATGGTGATTACTGTATTCGGGCCAGGAAAGCCGGATTTAAGTTGATAATTGTCAGAAACGGGTTTTTTTATCATCATGCGAAGACAACTTTTCATAATTTGTACACAGATGAGCAGATTAGAACAATGCAAGACAAAAATATTGCCAAACTGAAAGAAAAACACCCTATCTATTACCGGCAGGTTGAAGAAAGACTGAATGCTCCCAAACCCAAAACTGTCCTTATTACCAACAATCATTTAAAAGTCCCTGGCGGATCTGAAACCTATACCTATACTTTAGCCAAGGAGCTTGCAGAGCGTGGTTATAAAGTTGATGTTTTTACTTTTGTAGAGGGCCAAGTAACAGATAATATAAAGAAATTTGCGAATGTTACACAAGAACTGAAAAAAGAATACGACCTAATGTTCATTAACCACAACTCTTGTTTAAGAGTAGTTAAAGGTATCAAAGGCTTCAAGTTCTACACTTCACATGGAGTTTACCCGGCACTTGAACAGCCAAGAGTAGGTGCAGACTACTATGTTGCTGTTTCGGAAGAGGTTCAGCAACACCTAAAAAACCTTAACTTTGACTCTCAAGTCATCAGGAATGGCATAGACACGAAGCGATTTAGCCCGAAGAGGCCAATCAGCAAACAACTCAAGAATGTTTTGTGTTTGTGCCAGGGAGAGGTTGCCAGAAACAACGTATTAGCTGCTTGTAATGCTTTGGGAATTAACTGTATTGTTCATCTCTATATCCGTCGAGAATGGGATATCGTCAAATACATGGATGAGGCCGATCTCGTTGTAAGCCTAGGGCGAGGTGCTTATGAGGCCATGAGTATGGGCCGCGAGGTTCTTGTGTATGATAGCCGGGGGTATACTCCACTTAAAACTGGCGATGGATTGGTAAGACCGGAAATGATACTTGAAGCGCAGAAATGTAATTTGTCAGGCAGGAGTTTTCGTAGGATTATGGACGTACAGACAATCATTGCTGAATTAAAACGTTACGATCACACTCAAGGTCAATGGAACCGCCAGTATGCGACCGAAAACTTCAATATTGAAAAACAGGTTAATAAATATTTGAAAATCTATGAGGATCGCAGGCATAACTAGAGTTAGGAACGAAGAGAAAATAATCCGAGAGACATTAGACCATTTTTCGAGGTGGGTTGACGCTATTTATGTGTTCGATGATGCCTCAACTGATCACACAGCAGATATTTGTAAAAACCACTCGTTTGTTAGGTCAATGATCAAAAACAAAAAATGGGCCAAGGATAGACTAAGGGCTGAATTTGAAACCAGGCAAGCCGTTTTAAAATTGGCAAGGAATGATAATCCAGATTATATCCTCTATTTCGATGCAGACGAACGCATTGATTGGAATTTTCTAGGTTATGAAGATTACGAAGGTGTGAAAATGAGGTTGTTTGACTTTTATATTACCGAAGAGGATGAACATAAGCCTTATTACAAACGGCAATGGCTTGGCCCGGAGTTTAGAGAGATTACGATTTTATTCAAAAACCGACCAGAGTACAACTACACAAATCCAGATCAGAGAGAGATATTGGTGAAAAAACCAATTTTGCGTGCCGGTTATGTCAAGCACTACGGCAAGGCTATCTCGGTTGAAGAATGGGAAAGAACATGTGTCTACTATACTAAATATTTCCCCGAACCATACAAAAGTAAATGGGAGAAGCGGAAAGGTAAAGCAATTCACTCTCTTTCTGATTTCAACAGGCCCTTAATTAAGTGGGCAGACAAGGACAAGTTTGGCATACCGATATGATCGAGTATTGTATTGCTTGTGAAAAAAGACATGAACACAGCTTCTGGAAAGCACGGTTTGACCACAGACTTAATAGGATTGTTTACATCTGTGGTGACCACTACCGAAATAGGTTAACCCCAGAACAGAAGATGAAGAACCTAAGTCCGGAAGAAGTGATGAGCGGGGTACACCAAGGCAATAAACTTGATAAAAACGTGTTCAAAAAGGAGAGCCGCGAAGATTGGGGAACTGAGTACCGGCGAGGAGTTGGCGAGTTATCACAAGATTTGAATCACTAAGATGATTAAAAACCAAGAGGACTTATTTAAAACAGCTTTAGAAGATCCTCGATATATTATTGAGTCTGGTTTTTGGGTTGTGAATAAAGATAAAGACGTTGTTCCCTTTGTCTTTAACAACTTACAGAACGAGTTCTATGACCAAAGGAGCGAATATGACGATATCCTCAAAGCTTCGCAGCTTGGATTTTCTACAATGATTTTAGCTATTCTAACCGTAAAATTCTTATTAGTGCCTAACTCTTGGTCTGTTTGTATAAGTCACGAAGCAGAAGCTACTAAGCGCTTGTTTGAGAAGGTTAATTTTTTCCTTACTCACCTACCTTCTTGGTTACAGCGCTACTACACACCGGACGAAGAGAGTAGTCGTGAATTAGGAAATAAGTCAATGCGTTCTAAGTTTTATATTGGTACTGCTGGAGCCAGGGCTTTTGGCCGAGGCGATACTATCCATTATGCCCATCTTTCTGAAATCAGTCGTTGGACTGATAGCGGAAGGATCGCGACTGGCATTTTAAGGGCAGTTCCGCAGAGCAAAAAGCAAGGCGATATCTGGATTGTCAAGGAAACAACTGCTAACGGACAAGGGAATTATCATCACACCGAATGGCAGCGAGAAAAAGATGGCGCCTCTAAGTTTATGCCCTTTTTTGCTCTTTGGTTGAAGCACGAAGAATACAGAGTTAAAAACGCTAAAATTGACGAGTGGACGGATGAAGAAGTTTATTATCAGAAACTCTACCCTAACCTGTTTACTTCAGAAACGGCTGCTTTTAGACGAAATCAAATATCAATATTAAGCTCGGAAGAAGGTTATACCCCAGAAGAAATGTTCAAGCAAGAGTTTCCGTTGACCGAAGAAGAGGCTTTTTTATTCTCCGGCAACCCATATTTCCCAGTAGAGCAGTTGAAAGAATATGACACAGAAGCTGAAGATCCAATTCTGATAGGTAACCTTAACGGCGTACCGCCAAACCAAGTAATTGACGAGACTAATCGGGGGTGGCTAAAAATCTATGAGATGCCGGAAGAGGATGGGCAGTACATAATTAGTGCCGACACAGGTCAATTCTCGGATAGGTGTGTGGCAACCGTAATCAATAAAAAGGACTGGGCAGTTGTTGCTAAATTCCGGGCCAGAATACGTTCTAACCAGTTTGGAACTGAACTTAATAAACTCGGCTACTTCTACAATAAAGCTCTCATTGTTATTGAGGCAAACAACATGGGACAGTCTACAGTAGATCGTCTCATTGAGCTGAACTATCCACAACTATACATGCGCCAGCGGGTTAATAAGAAAGACAAGAGGATTACCAATGAGTATGGGTGGTGGACAGATGGAAAAACAAAACCACTTGTGTTAGGATATTTACATGACCTAGTGAGAACTAGGCAAGCAATCATCCCCGACAAAGATATTATCGGGGAAATGAAAACTTTTGTGAGAACCGAAGAGGGCAAACTAGAAGCCTCTGAAGGGAACTTTGACGATTGTGTAATCGCTACTGCAATTGGTTATTTCGTACTCAAGCAACATCCGTACACTAAAACGAAAACCACAGAACTCAAACAGATTGTCAACAAAGTTCGTAAATTCAAAAAACTAAGAACAGTAAGCAAACGCATAAACCTCAGATGGCGCAGATGAGTTAATACTCCGCAAGTAACGACACTAATATAAGTTATTTGCTTTTATGGCCAAACAATCAGTCTTCAATGACGACACCGCACGCCTTGTCAAAAAACGAATGCAGTTGTCGCGAGAATACACCCAGCCTTACTTTGATAGATTTTTAGATAATTACAAGCACTATTTTCTGCGTATAATCGACGAGGCAGTTGAAGCAGATCCTGAGGCTTATCCTTTTTATTCTCAAATGACTATTCCTATTAGCTATCAGGTAGTTGAAACAAATTTGCCTAAGATGTTCATTCGCTTACCAACTTTTCAGATTGAAACAGACTTTCCTAACGATGAAGAGGACGAACAAGGTTTAGCAAGCTTAATTCGTTATCAAATGAACCACCCGTACCTTATTGATGATCCAATTTTCTTGAGACTAGCAACAGCAGCCAAAGAAATGTTTATTACTGGGAACGCCTGGGGTATGACGCCTTGGTATACCAAAGAGGCAGAAGTTGAGGAATGGCAACCGACTATTCCACTCATGGGTATTAATGAACCTTCCTGGGAAAACCTGGCAATCGCTAAACAGTGGGGTGTCAAAGTGCAGTGGCAGCTAGTTAAAGTGAAGAAAAAACTCATTGATGCGCCAGTTTTTACGCACAAGTCTATGTTCCACGTCTTTCCAGACCCCAAGAAAAAGCGTGTCTCTGACTTAAAATATGCCACCATTGAAGAAATGATGACGATGAATGAGATTTTAGATATGGTGAATGTGAGTCCGGGCGAATATAAGAACATTGACGAGCTAAAACGAATGAAGGCCATGAAGCAGTACAACACCGACGATAATCAAATGAATTACGACCAGGAAATGGCTGAAATTTTTGGCAGCTCAGATTTCTCTACCAAAGACGACAGCAAAGACCAAGGTCAATTTAAGGTGCACATGATGCTTGAGCCAGACAAACTCTCCATTGTTGTCAACGAACGACTTACCATTAGAAAAAGCGGCAATCCAAATGGCGACGGCAAGCTAGGATTATTTCTTATGAAAGACATTCCTATTCCCCATGAACTGTATGCTTGGGGAGAACCAGATCCGATTAAGAAGATTGAGGATGGCATGACTGACCAAGCCAATATGCGTAACGACAACGTGTTTTACGATCTTCTTAGAATGTGGAAACTTGATCCAAACGCATTGGTTGAAGGTGAAAACTTTGTACCCGAGCCTGGAACAGTAGTTCAGTTGAAGGATATGAACGGTTTACAACCTTTAGAAACCGGTACAACCAAGGCTAGCCCCTACAGAGAGTATCAGGAATGGGATAAAATTATTCAGAATACAACGGCTGCCTCTGATTATGCAACAGGAGCAGTTGACCCTGGAATGAATAAGACACTTGGCGGAGTTGAAAAGCTTCAACAGGCAGCAAACTCTCGTTTTATGATGAAATTGCAGCTTTTTGAACAATTGGGCTTAAAAGCGATGGGCACAATGTATGTGCAGCGTAATATGCGCTTTTATGATGAACCGCAGTTTGTGAAGTCTGAAGAAAATAACGAAAAAATGGTTATTACTCCTGACCAAGTAAGACGTATCCGAGGAGCAGTCCACTTTGTGGTCGAAACCGGCTCTACTGAGTCGATGAACAGGGATAAAGAGCTTGAAAAATGGAAGTTTGTTAATGATCAGATTGCAGGTAATAAGGCTCCATTCGACAACCTAACTCAAGCGGCTAAAGACCGAGTAGCTAAAAAAACGCTCATTGCACTTGGTGAAACTCACCCGAATGACATTATCCAAAGAGAGCAAATCCCGAAAACTCCACCGCAGCCGCAAGGAGTTAATGGAGCAGTAAATATATTATCAAGTTTGGGAGCGGGACAACAACCTAATGTGCCAATCCTAGCGGGAGAGCAAATAATAAATGCAGCTAATCAACCGAACCCGGGAACTGTACCGCCGGGTATTACAGGGTAACAAACCCACACCACAAAGGATTGATGATTCTATCCAGGCAGCGATGGATTTTAAGAACCTCCAAAAAGCTGCCGGTTGGAAACGATTAATAAAGTGGTTAGAAATTAATCGTACTGGTATTTTAGAAATTATGGAGATGGGGATAAAACCCGATCCTCTGTTTGGTAAAACCCGGCTTCAAAAATATGATGACTATCAAGTCGAGCTTAAAGTTTATAAAAAAATATTCAAATACCTAGAAGTTTCTATAGCGAAAGGTGAACAATATGCCCGTGAACGGCAAAAACAGCAAGAGCGAGCAAAGTCTGAAACCGATACTAAGTGATGAGGTTTTAGACGATGTAGTAGAACAAGTCAAGGAAAAGCACTTACCCAACATTTGGGACATTTTAGCAGAGAGAAAAAAGAGAGGGCTTTTCAAAGGCGAAATTGAGGTCATTAAAACTAAGGAGTTCAACCTAAGCGCTGGTGAACATTATTTTGTTATTGAAGATGTCGCCAAAGCCAGCATTAAGTGTGTAAGTTGCCCTGTAAGCCACGGGGGGATACTAGAACCATTCATGTTAACAAGATACGAAGTTAAAGACGGCGTGTTGTACTTAGATGGAAAATCAAAAAACAAAACGCCTAAAGGCTTTATATTTGACAAAGCAGACGGAAACAGTTAGACTTTAACATAGGGATTAGTAAATCCCGTACTCGCGCACTCTCCACGAACACCCAAAGCAACTCAATATCTCACCGTATTTTATCCCTGTAATTATTAGTTTAGCCCCATAAGGGACACCTAAACATGACAGAGCACACCGACGCAGCCCCAGAAACCTTTGATCCAGTATCCGGGAAAGCTAACGCTGACCCGAACGACTTCCTAGCCGAAGGCGAGGGAGAGGGTGAAGGACAAGCTGCCACAACCGAAGGTGAAGAAACTTCACCTGTTCAGGACGGAAAACCTGACGAACCTTTAAAAGTTAAGAAGGAGGAAGGGCAAGACACAAACCCGCAAGGGGAAACGACAACCACACCTTCAACGCCTCAGCAACCACAGCAGGATACACTCCTTGCTGGCAAATTTAAGACAGAGGACGATCTAAAAAAGGCGTACCAAGAGCTCGGCGGCGACCCTAGTCGCTATTCCGACCAAAAGATGTTGGAAGAAGCATATCTCGTAAGGCAGCGGGAATTTACCCAAAGCCGACAGTTTCTAGCATCTCAAGGACAAAGAAAAGCCGAACAACCTAGAGGTACACAACCTGTGTTAGATGAACAAAGGGTCGAGGACGCCATTGGCAAAATCGATTGGTCTAAGGTCAACAATGCGCAAGACGCCGTAAGAGAGGCAGTAAGAGTAATTGCACAAACGCTCCCTAGACAAGAGCAACCTAGTCCAGAACAAATTGCCGAACAGATCGCCCCGATCATCGAAGATCGGGAAAAAAAGCTGACTGAACTGTCATCTTTGGAGAACAACGTTCCAAGGCTAAAAAGCGATTCAAAGTTCAGAACCGCTTTCGCCGGACACGTGAACATGCAGAAAATGCAGGGCCACTTCATCAACTTACAAGAGTCGATGAAAGACTTTTTAGACGTCGCCCAAGGCGCAGTTGAAGAATTAAACAGATCTAATCAGCAGAATAAAACGGCTAAAGCGAACGCACAGCAACCAACCGAAACAGACCAAACGAATAATACCGAACAACCAAAGGACGAGGTTGACGAAATTTTAGGAGCATACGGTAAAAGCAAAGAACGATACTCAATTTAATAATTAATAGTTAATCTAGCGACAGAATGATAACAGGAGTTAGAAGTACAGGGAATATTGTCCAAGTAAAACGAGTAATTGACATCGCACGCAAAATTTCTGTCCTTGAGCCGGATTCAGCACCATTAACGCAATTGACGAAGAAACTCGAAAAACGAGTTGCAATTAATCCCGAATACAAGTGGCTTGAGGAAGAGGCATTATCAAAAGTAGACCAGGTAAATTATTCAACTGGCTACACCTCTGGAGCAACTTCAGTCGTAGTCGACAACGGCGCTTATTTTAGAGCCGGGGATGTTGTCAAACACATTGACAGCGGCGAGCAGGCATTGGTGACCGACGTGTCAACCAATACCCTTACCGTGAGAAGGGGTTGGGGTTCAACCTCCGCAGCTACGTGGGACAACAACGACTACTTATTGATTGTTGGTAATGCAAACACAGAGCACGCAACGAAACGTACCTTTAAAACCGGTACGGAAACCACACGCACTAACTACACGCAAATTTTCCGCACTCCATTTGGTGCATCCCGCACAAATTTGAAATCCGAAATGTATGGAGGCAAGGATCTTGCCCACGTTCGTATGATGCAGTTAATCGAGCATCAAAAAGAAATTGAGAGAGGCTTCTGGTTTGGTGAACCTAAAGAAGACACTGTAAATGACACCTATCCACGCCGAGCAACTGGTGGTGTTGACTACTGGCTCTCAACTAACGCAACAGACGCAGGTGGAACTTTAACCGAAACTGAATTCGAGGCTTGGCTTCGAACCGGCTTCCGGTATGGAAGCAATACTAAGTATTTATTCGCAGCTCCGATTTTAGTCAGCGCAATTTCCACTTGGGCGAGAGGCAAGTTGCAGATGTTACCAAAGGATAAAACCTACGGTATCGCTGTAACCCAGTTCTTGTCACCACACGGCACCGTAAACATTGTAAACATGAAGCTCTTTTCCGAAGTTACCACGTATGCCGGGTACGGCTATCTGCTTGACCTGGACGGTTTGGCCTATCGTTATCTAACTGATAGCGACACTAAACTGAAAACGAATATCCAAGCGAATGATGCAGATGGCGAGGAAGACGAGTACATCTCTGAAATTGGCTTCCAGCTTGAACATGAAAAGAAGGGCTCTTGGTTATACAACATGACCAGCTTTTCGTAAAACGGACAATGGGAGTCTGATATAGCTCTCACACTCAGTATATCTAAGGGGGCAGAGGGAGACCTCTGTCCCACCAAAGAATAAACATTAATAGTTGAACTTATAAACATGGAGTTCATATCAAAAAAGTACAAGCAATTGCGTCTTGTTTTAGACCCGGCAATTGCGCGACGCGAAATGGGTGCCGTTACAGTGCAGGGCATCAGGGGGTCTTTGTCAGGAATAACAGTTGAGTTTCAGAATGGTTTCTACGAAACCGAAGATGAGAAGATCATCGAAATGCTGAAAAATCACCCTCAATATGGGGTGAAATTCTACAGTAAGATTGGTGTAGACGTGCCAAACAAAATTGGTTTGAGGCAGGAAAATGAACTAAAAGTACTAGCTGAGGAAATTCGTTCGACTTGTCCTAAATGCGGAAAGAAATTTAAAAACGAATTTGGTCTGCTGGCCCACATGCGAAAGCATAAAAACGAATAACAAGGGAGTCTGATATAGCTCTTTTATAAGGGAACGCAATCAATCCTGTATTCTCTTTGAAGTTTTTCTATAAACCCAGAGAATTATTTGTATCAAAATAAGAGGGATTAAAGAATTCATCAGGGTGGTAAGAATAAGCGTAAAAACAAAACCAATCAATAATGCGAGTAGTTCATACTTTCTTATATATTTAGGCATTTTGGATTAACAAACTAATAACAAGTAATTTACTCATTATTTTTTAATTTGGATTATTAAGAATTTTCTGCAACAGTTTATATAGGACATATAATGAGAAATAGATCACTATAAGCACAATCATAATTATCAATGGAGCCATTACAATACATAAAGGAAGATAGGCGATATGCCATTTATCACCAATAAAAACAGTGACAACAATCAGATAAATAGTAAGTGGTAGCCAAAGCTTCTCGGTTATAAGAATGGAAATATGGCTTAAATCACCTAAGAAGTCAAAGAGTTTTCTCATTTTCAAGTTGGCCGAAAATTTGTACACAGGTTGTTTCATAACAACGGATACAAGAATGAGTATAGGGTTTTTTAAGAGTTGCTCGATGAGGTGGAGAATTTAACCAACCATTTAATGAGCTTTCTTCATCAAGATAATTGAAAACAACATTCTCCTGCATTATAAAGGGATAGTTGATTAAAGGGTTTACACTTTTAGATCCATACTTTTCTTCAAATCCCTTGTGATAGTCAATAGGATCATCAGATCGATCTTCAGCAATTCTGCACAGTCTTTGATCTCGCACGTATTCGGCAAGGCCTTGAGACTTACGCCACTTCTGCACTAAATTCCAGAGTTTTTTGTCATCTAAAAATACTTCAATCGTTGAGGTTGGGGTACTTTCAGAGAACGAAAGACGAGGTTGAACAATAAACGTAAGCAAAAGATAAACAGTAACGAGAAAGAGTAGTAATACGAAGTAAGTTCGTCCGTTCATCGCTGTAATAGAACTATAGGCTCTATTATAGCAATTAAAAGTTAAATTTACATATCACATGACAGAAGTAAACTTAGCGCCAGCTCCTACACCGTATCAACCACCCAATAAGGGCGGAAATATTTGGTTGAAGCCAGGAACAACCGGGCCATCAATTCCAAAAAGTTCTGTTCCCATTGCTGGGCCAACTCCTAGTGGAGGAGTAATGTTCTCTAATGGTGCAGTGGTGCCACGAGAGTCTGTTAAAACTCCTGCAGGACAAACAAGTTCCCAACCACAACAGCAACCCAAACCTGATGTTAGTGGTAATGTCCCAGACCGTGATTGGAGCAACCCGGCCAACTGGGGTTTTGATGTTGATGGTATGCACTTTCAGACTCCGCAAGACTATCAAAACTGGTTAATAAGTAACGCCCAAGGGTCTCAAGAAGACGCAGCTAAAAAAGCCGCTGAAGCTAGGCGTCAGGCGGCACTAGGCAAATATCAAGCCCAACAGAAGATCGGTGAGCAGGCCAAAGGACAAGCAAAAGGTAATTACGACTGGATTATTGACACCTTAGGAAGCAATAAGGCCGATGTTTTGGCTGAGATTGCCCTAAACGAAAAACAGGGGCTTGAAGACTATGCCCTACAGCAAGAAAAAACCAAAACTAACTACGATAAATCCCGCCAGGAGATTTTATCGACCTATCGAGACTTAAACACAGAGCAGGAAAAGTTGATGAGAGGAATGGGTATGTCTACATCCTCACGCTCACTAGAGGCTCAAATGAAGCTTAATAACCTTCTTGGTAAAGATTTAAGCCAACTATCAACCAACGAGGCAGACTCTTTGGCTCTTATTGGGAACGCAATCGTAAACATGAAAGAACGTACTACGCTCAGTAAAAACTCTGTTGAGACCGAAACCAAGAGTAAACTGGACAAAGCCGCACTTGATTATAAAGCCAACATTGACAATATTGACGCCAATCTCTACCTCTCTGAGATGGAAAGGGAAGAGTCTTATGCTAATGCCGAGGCACAGCTGGCGACAGACATCGCGAATGTCAATACATGGGCTACACAAGCAAAGCTACAGGTTCAACAACAGATGTTGGCCAATAGTGAAACACTTAACGGCTACATCTCAAGTATGCTTGACGACAAAGGATTACTGGGTCAAGGACTAGACGCAAAAACATCTGCAACTAATGCGATTCTTGAAAAAATGGGCTATACCCCCATGGATACCGAAACTAACCTGACTAATCCATCACAAGGGCAGTACCAGAAAGCAAAAATGAGCTACAGCAGCAAAGAAGCTTTAGACAATGCACTGGCCAATGGGCAGATCTCAACGCTCGAGTACCAAAATCAGTTATCGCAGATGATGAGAGTAAATCCGAACACAGCACAAACAACACAGTCTACAAACAGGGGCTTGCCGTCTTATGCGCTCCCAACTAATCAGGCGGGCCAGAATGTTCAGCAAGACCCGATGTTAGCCGCAATCTTTGGTAATAAGCTTTTAAACGGGATTTAAGTTGATTTAACAAACACTAATGGCGGATTTACTACGTGATATTTTAGGAATTGGCTCAAACGCTGTTAGTTTTGTTAAAAGTAGCATCAAGAAGACAAAGAAAAAGTTCTATGACGACGAAGGCATATTCCAACAAGGTAAATTTCAACCACTTCAAGCTGCAAAAGAAACAGCTAGATTAGCTATTAAAACTACACCGCTTGCTCCATTCTCAAACGATTTAACAAGTCCAAGTTTTTATGAGCGGACGGCCATAAAAGCTAAGAATGTTGCCCAAGCATTCAAAACCCAAACCAAACAGGAAAGGACAGAAAACCTAGAACGCTTTCTTGATAAAGTGCCTGGGGCAAGATTTGCCTACACAACCGCTATGTACAATCCTGCCACGAGAGTAGGGGCTGCTGCTATCAGTAAATTGACTCCTCAGAATGTGCAACAAAACGTTAGACAAGGATACAAAAATGTAGAACAAATGCGCAGTAAACAAAAACTATTACCCACGGTTGCTGCAGACATTGTTACTGGTGCACCGTTTTACGGAGCCTTTGCTAAAGGTCTTGAGGTGCCGGTAGAAAGTGTTATTAGTAAGTTACTACCAAAAGTACCAGCTCTTATAAAAGCAGGAATAGTAACGGTTGCAGGTGAGGCGGCCTCCTCTGCCGCTGTGTACGGGCCGACGAGAGCTGTGTTGAATAAAGAAAAGCTCTTACCCTCGATTGCCAAGGAAACCGTTTCTGGAGTCACTGGGAGGGCAACGATGGGGACGTTTGGAAAAGCATTTGGCAAGGTTTTTGGGAAAGCTGCCAGTGAGTATATTCCTAACATTATGCATCCAGATGACATTGAGTTTGTCAAAAACTTTAAACGCTCGAGTGATTTAGGAGACATTAAGACAAATTTCAAAGCTTTTCAAGAGGGATCTGGCGTGATTGAAGGACTTTACAAACAGTATGTCCAACCAGATGCTAAGTTAGCTAAGCAGGTTCCTTTTAACAAAAAACTTGATGAATTATGGGACTTGGCAGCGGCTGAATTCAGGGGCCGGGCAAGGCCGAATATTCAAATGGGTATTACTGGCGAAGGGCAAACTGGAAAATCTGCTTCCCAAGGCCAACCATATAACCCCAAACCCAAAACTACCCTACTTGAAAAGGCACAAATCTTGGAGAATTCACCAAAAACACAACAAGCACTTCAGGAAAATCAAGCAAGTGCAGAGATAGCGCAAACTGAACTTTCTAAATATTCGCCAGAAGAAATCAATCTATTTAACCGAATAAAGAAAATGGCAAGCTCTAGGGCTTTTCAAGAAGGCGATATTGAAACACTTCGGAAGAGGGATAAATATGGAATAGTAGAAAAAGCAATACAGGCTGTAAAAAATCAAGAGAGTGATTATCAGGCAAAGTACGGTAGTGAAATATCAGACGAAGACGCACTAAACAAAATATTATCAATGCCAACAAAGGCAGAAACAAAGGTACAAACACCGGAGCAAATCCAAGAAGCAAAGAAATTAAGACAAGAAGCTAACAAACTTAGGGATTTTGTTTATTCAGGAGAAGCCAGTCCAGAGACCAAAGCTAAACTCATCCAAAAAAACCAGAAGACACTTGAAGCTAATGCGAAGGCTGAATTTGACGAGTGGATGGGTGAGTTCAGGAACAAAACTCTTCCTAGAACTCCTAAAGTCCAGGCAGAAGGTGTTGCTCGTGGAATTCAAAAGAGCACCCGATCTGCTTTATCAAATAACGCCGAAAACCTAAGCGATATTAGCCCAATTAGCACTGGCATGAGAGATTTATATAGAAACTTCAAGAAAGTTTACGGTAAAACCTTTGAAACAGCAAAGAAAGTCATCCTTGACCCGTTTGACAACTCTAAAAAACAACTCTTTGAGGAAACAGACAAGCTCCTTAATGAGTTAGATAATAATGTAGTCAAGAAATTTAATATTGATAAAGGAAGTAAGGAAAGCGCCGCAATACAAGAGCTTGGCGAAGGCAAGCGGGATGGCGCCTCACTTGTCAAGGAATTTGGCCGAACAAAGGCAAGGCAGATTGTTCAGGCAGATAGATGGTTCAGGGAGACTTACGACAAACTACTTGAAGAGGTTAATGTAATTAGAGCAAAAATCTATCCTAATAATCCTAAAAAGATTATTCCCAAACGCCAAGACTACTACCGACACTTTAGAGAAATGGCAGAGGGTTTTGCCGGACTTAAAAATATCTTTGAAACTTCTGCCGACATATCTTCTAAACTGGCAGGTGTTTCTTATCAAACGCAACCCAAGTCAAAATGGGCTTCTTTTATGCAGCAAAGATTAGGTGATAAATCAGAAATTGATGCCGTAGGTGGTTTTCTTGATTATATCAAGGCGGCAACCTATGCAAAACACATAGACCAACATATTCCAAGATTTAGAGCAGTAGCTCAAGAGCTATCCGATTCTACTCAAAACTCAAATAACTTAAATAATTTTATTCTGTTTTTAAATCGCTTTGCAGATGACTTATCAGGAAAGACTAACCCTATGGATAGGTGGATTCAAGAGAGTGTTGGCCGCAAGCCTATAGCTGCTCTTAACTGGGTAAACTCAAGAGTCAAGGCTAATGTTATTTTGGGTAACCTTTTTTCTTCTCTAGCTCAATTCTTTAATGTTCCGCAAGGAATGGCCCAAGCCGGACATAAGTATTGGGCAAAAGGAGCTTCGGATACGCTCCAACAATTATTTGCTAAAGGCGAAACGCCAATGAACCAATCAGGGTTCTTAAAGGAGCGCTACTTCAACTCTTATGATCGATTTGATAAAGGGCTAATAAACGACGCCAAAAAATTCGCAGTTTGGATAACTCAATCGCCTGACGAGCTTGGAACTAAGTATATTTGGAACATGAACTACCAGAAAGCACTCGACGAGGGAATACCAAACGCCATAAAATATGCAGATGATATTACCCGAAATATGGTTGCAGGCCGTGGTATCGGTGAAGTTCCCTTAAATCAAAAAAGTAAGGTATTTCAGCTCCTTGCTCCCTTCCAACTTGAAGTGGCTAACCTTTGGTGGGTGATGAAGGATTTTGTTGATGAAAAGAAATTTGGCAAACTGGTATCGTTCTTAACCTTGAGTTATGTGTTTAACCGAGCTGCAAAACAAATCAGGGGTTCAGATGTAAGCTTCGATCCAATCAATGCAATTATCGAGGGTTCACAAGCTTATTCAGAGGAAGAAAACAAAAAGATAGGCGCTATGAGGTTTGGAGGGAGAGTTGCCGGTGAAGTATTATCAAACTTACCTGGGGGCCAAACTGTAGCAACTCTATACCCAGAATATGGGGTAAGAATAGGTGGAGAGAATGTTACGAGAAAAGAATTATTTGGTGAAGGTGACCCGACACGATTTGGCAGTGGGTTACTCGCCACACAAGCAGTAACCGATCCATTATTTAAACTATTCCCTCCTTTTGGTGGACAACAGATAAAACGCACAATCCAAGGTGTAAGCGATGTTAATAAGGGTTATTCAGAAAGTCGTAGCGGTCTAGTTCAATACCCCATAGAGAAGAAGCCCTTGTCTTATATCAAGGCAGCTACTATTGGTAAGCAATCACTCTCTGAGGCACAAGCATATTTTGGTGAAGATCGCCGGCCACTTGGAAAAAATCAGTCTGCTTATTTCAAACAAGCAGACGCAGGCGAGCAAAAGGCATACTACAACGAACTAATTTCTGAAAGACAAACCAACAAGACAAAAAACGCAATCAAAGAAGAGCTCAAAGCCTCAGATAAAGATTTTACTCAGCAAGGCGAAAAATATTATTTTCGTGATGGTACAAAAATAAAGACTATAGACCTATCAGAATTAATCCAAAAGCCAGAAAAAGGCATTAAGAGTTACGAACAGCAAGATAAACAATTTGCTCTTGCAAGAAAAGTTTATGAAGGTGAAGGGGTCTATGGCAAATTTCCAAAAGAACTCAAGGAAAAGATATACAAACGGCTAGGGCTGAAAAAAGAAGAAATTGCTTATGATTATCTAGCCAATAAGGAGACAGACATTAAGGTGCGCTATATTCTGGATCAGATCGACGGCTTTAGTCACGAACAAGTAATTGAAGGATTACTAAAAGGCAGAGTCGAAAGTATTTCCGGCAAGGTTTTCATTACCGATACTGTTCTTGGCGATCTTAAAGACGAAGGAATAATTACCAATGACGAATACAAGTACTTAAAAACAATTGAACTCGACAAAGAGGGTAAATTCAAAAAAGGCACAACTCCAGGCGGGAGTAAAAAAGCCAAAAAGCCTAAAGAGTTGCCAACTATCCCGAAGTTAGGAGACTTAGTAGTGAAAAGCAGAGAAGCTCAGTCGTTACAAAGCGCCAAACCTATCAAGGTTGACCAACCCAGCGAAGCTGATGTACAATTAAGCAAACCAAGCATACCCAAAGCGCAACCAATATCGGTTGAACAACTCATCGCAAACACTAAAGCACCCTACGCAGCCAAAGCCCGGGCTCAAGTTGAAAAACTAAGAGGCAGTAGCGGTGGAGGCGGAAAAACACTGAAATTATCACGCAGTCGCTATAGACCAAGCTAATTACAAATTATTAAAAACAATGGAAGAAATAAATCAGGAACACATCAATCAAATGCATGACATGGGCGAGGAAATGAACATGATTGAAGCCAAGCCGATGCGAACTAAGAAGAAAAAAGGCGAAAAGGAAGTCTATTATCGGAGGGAGTATATCAGCGCAAAGAAAATGCCAGAACTTAAGGGTAAGGATATTGGCGACAAAGTGGTGCTAATGCAATACGGTGAGGTTGTCGGAGTAGAAATCCGCAAGAATAATGACGGAAAGGAATCCGAGGAGTACATAATCGAAATTCAAAAAGGCATGGTTCATGATGTCGCGAAGGAAGAAAAAGGCGACAAAATGAGCAAACAAGAGAAGATTGCCGAGACCTTTAAGGGTGGTAAAAAAATGGAAGAGGAAGACGAAGATTATTAATTTTTACTAAAAATGGAAAACAAAGTACTTATGATAGCCGTTCCTAACATGGGAACGATTAAAACCGAAACCTTTATTTCTCTATTCTCTGCTGCTTACACCTTAAACATCCCGGCAAAGCTTCATGTGCAGACCGGCTGTTATATTCACGAAGCCAGGAACAAGGCCGTAAATTCTGCTTTAAAATCAGGTGTTTCTCATCTACTTTTTGTTGACGCCGATGTACAGTTTGATATGCATGGAATCAATCAGCTTTTTGAAGACGACAAAGATATTGTTGGCGGGCTGTACTATCGTCGCCAACCACCACACCACCCGACCATTAACTTTCGCGAAGGTGACAAACTGGTGATCCCAGACAAATTTCCAAGAGATAGTGTGTTTGAAGTTTTTGCTATTGCAACAGGCTTTATGCTCATCAATATGAAGGTTTTTAAGAAAATTGAGCCCCCATGGTTCTATTTTGGTAATTTCCACGGCAAACCAATGGGTGAAGATGTTTATTTCTGTTGGAAAGCGCAGAAGGCAGGATTTAAGGTCTATTGCGATCCTAGGATTAAAATCGGGCATGTAGGCGATTACGTATACGACGAAAAAGACTATGACGCCTACATCCCTAAGAACGAGAAGAAAAAGATTGAAAGTCAGTTTGATGGACAATTGTGAGTCAAGATGTTACGATTATTATAGGCACGCATAGAAACTTTGCACTTCTTCGCAATTGCCTACGTACTCTTTACGCATATACACTCGCAGGTTACGAATTGATTATCGTAGACAATGCAACCGACATACCCAGTAAAAAATTGATTGCTCTTTATCAGCGGTTACTTGAGAAAGACCTTAAAGTAATAATCAATCCTGATAACAATAAGGGTTTTGCCGAGTGGAATAACCAAGCTGTTAATCAGGCCAACCGAAAATACGTACTATTCCTGAATGACGACACGGTTTTAGTCCCGGAATGGCTCACTTCAATGCTTGAGCTAACAAAAGTCGAAAATTGGGGTGCTATCTCGAAGAAACTACTTGACCGGAACGGAAAAGAAACTTGGCACAAAGGCAAAAAAAGCGGAGAGGTAGACGAAGCTCCGGCGACTTGCCTTTTAGTTAAGAGAGAGGACGCCTATTTTGACGAAGAATTTAGGGGTTATTACTTTGAAGACCTAGACTTGATTTTAAGATTGAAACGCAGAGGATTAAAAATAATCGCTGAAAGAACAAGACCAATTTACCATATCGGCGCTGCGTCAACGCAAAAAATAGACCCAGTACAATTCAGCAAAATGGTTAGCAGAAACCAAGGACTATACGAACTAAGACGCCGAGAATAAAAGTTTATAAAAACCATGGCTATTAGTTTAACCAACGGCCTGTCTGATACAAGCAGAGAGCTTGGCGAGACAGTTACCAAACAAACAACTAGACGAATTGAGAGCTATAACGACGCTATTCAAGACTTTGCCAACGATAGTAAGTGGCCATTCTTGGTGAAGAAAGACGAGTCTTTAACGACCATAAGCGGTCAAAACAACTATTCGTTAGCTGGTATTACCGATATTCGTAAACCCGGTGGTATCAAACTAATTACTATTGGAACAACCGATTATAGTCCGATTGACTACACAGACCGCAACGATGACAGGTACGACGGTGGAAAGTATTTTTATCTCGACCCGGACGATGGTCAATTCACCTTTATGACCGATATAACCACAACAGGTACGACAATCACTATTTGGTACTACTACATACCAGCTAGGATTACGAGCGTAACTGCTGTAGAAACTTTTCCAATCCCTGACCGTTATCGCAAGGTTATTGCTGTCTTGGCCGGCGCTTACGTGCAGTGGTCGAGATACTTGGAAGCTCAAGGAAATCGACTTTATAATTTATATACCAAGCTGGTTAGGAATGTGGGCCTGCAACAATCAGAGCGCAACTCGAACCATCCACGCAAACTACAGCACTTCTTGCAACACAAAGGCTTTCAGCGTACCTATCCGCACTAACTTACGATGTTAGGTAAAAACGAAGCTTTACTTTCTGGTGGTGGTAGTTTGCCCAATAAACCGTGGGCTTTTGATGGCTTTAATTTGGGAGATAACACTTACGCACTGGCAACGGAGTTAAGAGGGAATGAATTAGCAGTGATGCTTAATGCTGAACTTTATGGTAAGCGATCAATTAGGCCCCGTAGGGGCGGTGAGAAGCTTGGTGGAACACTTGGAGGTGATAGAGTAGATGGACTATTTCAATTCAAAGAAGACGCCACAAATGAAATATTGGCTATCTCCGGCGGCGATCTCAAAAAATACAATTCAAGCACGGAAGCCTGGGATAACGTTTCTGCGTCAGCCTTTACTTCTGGTTTGAGAACTCGCGCAGTCAAGATGAAGAGTGCACTTTACTTTGGAAATGGTACTGACGACTTCACAAAGTATGATGGCGCCACGGTTGCGACTTTTACAGCTGTAGCCGCTCCCGCTGGCTTAGCCGTTGCCCCACAAGGTACCCCTGGTACGTCGTCTTATGAGTATACAGTTACTACTGTAACGGCTAAGGGACAATCACTTGCAGCGACCAATGTCGCAATTACAAATGGTGCTGAAACTCTAGATACTACAGACTTTAATAGAATAACTTTCACCCGCCGAACTGAAGCTCAGGTTATTGGGTACAACCTTTTCGGCCGATCCACACTAGGTAATGGGGTAACACTGATGAAGTTTATCCCTCAACCAACCTCTGGTGCTACCGTGACGTTTGATGATGACGGTTCGATTACTCCGACAATTTGGTTGCCCCCAGATGGTGACTCAACTGACGGTATTAAGGCAGCAATTTGGGAACAGTTAAGAGGTTCTTTAATTGGTGGAAAAGACCCGGCGAGCCGTGACCGGATGTATTATTCAGGAACAGGCGACAAGTATGAGTCATTCAGCCCGGCACACAATGGTGGCTGGGTTGATGTTAGACCTGGTGATAATGACAACGGTATTAATGCCTTTGCCCCTTTTGAAAGCAAGATTATTATTGGTAAAGAAAAATCCATCCATCAGTTTTATTTTTCTACAACTACTGGTGACGCTATTATTCAAGAACTTATTACTTACGTTGGTTGTGGTGCTCCCGGATCAATGGTGGTCATGGAGAACGACATCGCTTTTCTGGACGCTGAACGGAAACTAAGAATTTTAGGTTATGAACCGAACTATACCTCTGCCATTCGTACAACTACCCTATCAGAGGGCCGTGTACAGAGTCTGTTTGATGAAATTAACAATTCCTATATGGAGAATGTTGAGGCTGTTTATCATCAGGGGCGCTATATTCTATCGGCTACTTCCGCAAGCGCCACACAAAACGATTTCATCTTGGCTTATGATCGACGCTACTTAGCTTTCTTAGGCAAATGGACTGGTGAAGACTGTCATGTACGTAGTTGGTTGGTTTGGGACGGTTTGGACAAGCGCCAGAAGCTATACGCCGCCGGCAGTGACAGTCCTTATGTCTTTGAGTTTAGTGTTGAAGGTAAGCTGACAAATCATGATGGCAGCGCTATTGTAACAGTAATTAGAACCAGAAACGAAGATCAAGGGAATTCCGGACAGGAAAAGATATTTAAGTGGGCTGACTTTCGGCTCTACCGGATTGTTGGAACTCTTAAAATTAAGACAATTATCGACGGCGACACGACTATTGATGAGCGCTCTTTTTCCTCCACGAGCTCTACTGGTTGGGGCCGTGTTCCTTGGGGTACGACCATGTGGGGAGTCTCTACTGGAGAAGCGGCCGATGCCTCAAATCTTGACCGAACCTACCGTAAGGAAATATACGAAACCGGTAATAGCTTGCAGTTTGAGATTACCAAAGAGGGTGCCCAGGACGATTTTATCTTGGTTTCTATCAGAGGCGAATCATTATTACTACCAACAGAGGTTTTTGACACAGCCAATATTATTTAGAAGTTATAAACACAAATGACAGATACAAAACTAATTAAAGGCAAAAATAACGAGTCAGGGACGATAACCCAGCAGATTCTAGCCGCAGAGGAAAGTACGCTTTATTTAACCCCAGTCCCAGAGAATGCGCCAGGACTGATTACCTTAGAAATAGGCCAGGCAAAGGAGGAGCTTATTTACTACGGCTCAAGAGACGCTGGTGCTGGAACGGTAAGTAATCTTATCCGCGATGTGAGTAACTTAAATGGTGGAGTTGGTCAACAACATGAGCAGCTTGCTGCTTGGGAAACGTCACAATCAGTGGAGTTTGTCAACAATATAGTTGATGCCGTTACCGATGGTTTCTATCAAGAACAAAAAACAGTAGCTCGAACAGGAGACACAACCTTCACAGTTACTACCGATAGAACGGCATATTTCACGGCTGGGAGGTTGGTTAGATTCAATCAAAGCTCTTCATATATTGGAGAAGTTAGTACTGCCACTTATGACGGTGGTACTGGCTTAACCACAGTCACGGTTACTGGTGTAACGATTCCCAACCCCATGAATTATGTTGAACTTGGAATTCAACCGAAAGGAGCAACAAGTACCTGGCTAACAAGCGCTTTCTATTCTGCAACCGTTACTTTAACTAACAAACGAAACACTGATAGAGTAACCACAATAGTTTCAAACGCCAATCCAACTATAAACACAGATAACTGCGATGCTGTAGATATTACCGCTCAAGCAGCTGATATAGCCTCAATGACGACAAATCTATCGGGCACGCCAACCAATTTTCAGCATCTCATTATTCGCTTCAAAGACGACGGTACGGCACGAGGGATCACTTGGGGGGCATCTTTTGAGGCTCGTGGAGTAGCGCTTCCAACAACTACAGTCATCAGTAAAGTATTAACAGTTGGGTTCATATACGACACCACAAGCTCTAAATGGGGCTGTGTCGCAAAGGCCCAAGAAGCCTAATATGGTATTTGATAATTTATGGTTTAGAAAATATCAAAAAGCATTATTGTGGTTGGCTAACACCGGATATGGTCGGGATGTGTTAGCGATTAATGGTAGTAAATCTGAGGTTAGGAATAATAAAATCTTAGCAATTCTGCCAAACGCAATTGCTTGGAAAGAGGACGGAATTTATCGGGCAGAGTTCAGAACGCATAATAAGTATAGTAAAAGACTGTTCTATGAATACAATTTGATTTGGAGGATAATCCACGCTTGGGACACTAAAATTGCCAATCTTTACTTACCAAGACTTAATTTAGGTTTTGATACTTTAACTGTATATCCAGATCCTCACACAGAAACAACTACGGTTGACGGACGTGTGTATCGAAGTGGAGTTAATGAGGCTTTTGCGACTATTATTGCTGGAGCAGGGACTGGTGTTGGAGACGCCGCTGCCGATAATATTGTTTGTAACTTAGCTGCTTCAGCTACCAGCAATCAATTTGCACAGCTTATTAGAGGAGTATTTCTTTTTGATACCTCCGCTCTTGGAGCCAGCGATATTAGCGCTGCTACTCTTTCTCTAAACGGTGGGGCAACTGAGTTGGGTGGGGTTAAAACCAACGGCTTAGGCAGTCCCGACCTACATATAGCCGGGGCAACAACAGCGTCAAATACAGCGCTTTCTAACTCTGACTACGCGAATGTAGGTGGAACGAGCTTTGGAAGCGTTACCTACGCCAATATTCAGGCAGTAGATAGTTACACTGATTGGTCACTTAATGCAAGCGGGATTGCCAACATCTCTAAAAGTGGGGTAAGTAAATTCTCACTTCGCCACAGTTGGGACATTAATGGAAGCTTTACTGGGACGTGGGCTTCTGGAGCGGCCTCTCATTTTGGCTTTAGATTAGCCGAAACTGCAGGAACAACAAAAGATCCAAAATTAGTAGTTACTTACACTCCCCTTGAGGGACAGTTTTTACAACTATTATGAAAATACTTTTACAGCTCGGGCACTACAACACACAGAATAATTGCGATCCCCGCCTTAGGGGAATGACTGGAGCCCCTGATGAGGTGGCCCACAACTATGCAATCGGGATAAAGTTAGCTGAGCTTCTAAATAAGAACGGTTATGAAGCCCACGTAACGGACGCCAACATCAACTGTCCTTCAAATGCTATTAATACCAACAAGGATTGGGACTTATTCTTAGCTCTCCATTGTGACGCAAATTATGTAGGAGATGAGGGGGGTGGATTTGTTGACTTTCCCGATCCATTTATTGATGGGGCAACTGCCGAGAGCAAGCGTATTAAAGAGGCAATAGAAAGCGAATATTTCAAATACACTGGAATAAGAAATGTTCCCTCAAGAAGTAATCCTAATACTAAGTTTTATTATGCTTGGCAATATTTAACAGCTAAAACTCCTTGCGTTATTCTTGAAATGGGTGAGTCGATAGATCCGCACGACTCTGTAATTCTTAATGATGTAACCAGAGTGGCAATAGGTATTCTAAAGGGAATTCAAAAAGCGTTTCCAGTTGCTATCCAACCTCAA
>Ga0208375_1000803_pt1 | contig 40018 bp, 34 predicted proteins | sample RifOxyD1_FD_184038 | JGI IMG/M metagenome (GOLD analysis project Ga0208375, IMG submission 184038) | Soil microbial communities from Rifle, Colorado - Rifle Oxygen_injection D1 (SPAdes) | ecosystem: Environmental > Terrestrial > Deep subsurface > Rock core/Sediment | place: Rifle, Colorado... | reverse complement strand
ATGTCTGGGGCGCCTGTTACTAAGTAGTAGCCTTGGTCATTAAGAGGTTCGCCGTTGTGGACTATGTTTGAGGGGTCTGTTTTTATTATGTATTGTTCGTCTGGTTGATATTGGTAATTTGCGTCTATTTTTATTAGTTCATAGATCTCAATATAGTCATAAAGATTTGTTGTAGTCTCTTTTCCATTTGAGTCTGCATAAAAATATATTGATGCTTCTTTTGATTGGTTCGTGAAAGTTAAAATTTTATTATATCTTTTCCAAGTTTTAGCTTCTTCAATTGATTGAACTGGCATGCATTTGTTGTCTTTAGTAACCCAAATACAAAATCTAGGGCTATCTCCTTTATAATAAAATGAGAATAAATAATTTTGATTATTATAAATCTGCGTTATTGGTTTGCTTGTACATGCACAATGATTCTTAGAAGTAAGATTAATAGAATATTTGCCATCAAATGCGTCAGTTGATCTATTTAAGAATACATTTGCATCTCCACTGGCACTATTACAACAATCCCCCACTATTTGATTAAAAGATTCAAAAGAATTATCTTCTACAAGATTTTCTTTATCTACATAAGATACTTCATTAGGTTTGATATGATACCTTAAAACAAGACTCCCGATTATGCCCAGCATAATTAGAATTAGGATTATTGCTAAAACATATCTTGTTGATTTTTTTATTTTCATTTTTTGTATTGTTTCTTTAAGTTATCACAGAACTCTTTCCCTAGTTTTTACTCGCTTAGAGTAATAAAAATTGATTATTTAAAGTTTGCTTTTTAGTAAACTTCTATGTTTTTCTTTCTCCTTTGTTTTCTCCAGTCATATAATAAGTAAACTATGCATAAAAATAATGTTGTTCCTGAAATAATTATGCCCCCTATAAAGATTATATCAGGCATATAAAAAAGATAATAGTTTCCTAATTCCTTGACTTCCCAAGAATTAAAACCCTCTTGATTTTGATAATTTGATTGAATATTCAACGAGTTCTCCTTCAATAGTATCCAATTAGAATCAAATGTGAAGAAGTAATCTAAAGTACAATTAGTTCTATCCTTTTTAGTATTAAGATTAATTTTATATATATTTATAAAAACTTTTTCTTTTTCTATATTTTCTCCGCAAAATTGTAAAAATGATTCTTCGGAATCATAGATTTGCACTAGCGTTAAATTTCCATAATTATATTCTTTAAAGTGATAATCCTTAATCACATTGTATAGCTTTTTTATATCAGGAGGTTCTTGATTAATCAGTAGAGGATGTTTATCCATTAAATTATAGTCAAACAAAATAAATTTTATTCTGTTCTTTTTTAGATAGTCTATTAATTCTTGTTTGCTTAAATTATTTTCAAAAATATTTATAAATAATTTATCTGTCTTTTCTTTCATGGGTAAATTTGCAAAACTAAAGAAATAAGAAATTACTGGTACATCAAAAAGACTATTAGAGATATCTACTGTTTCTGCAGGGGTCCATGTATATTTCACAGATGTTTTTAATGTTCCGGGAAATAAAATTCTTCCCCCCTTTGTTAATTCATTGATAGAAAAATATTCTGAAGGTACATCTGTACTTTTAAGTGCTCCGAGTAGGTTTCCAGAAAAAATGGGGTAAACACTTAAAAGTAGTAATATTACTATTAGGAATGGGATAATTCTTTGAATCATTTTATTTTTACAATTTAGATAATAATTGATTGAAAAAGCTAATGAAATTATAAAGAAAATTAAACTAATCTCTAAAAAATGTCCCGAGTCTCTAAATATTGAAAAGTAAGGTATATTTTTAAAAAGAAATATATAAATAAATCCGAAAAATGAGCCTGCTCCCTTAGCTAAAAATGAAAATATTAAATATATTAAAAAAGATATTTTAAAAAAATATTCTTTAGATAAGATGAATGAAAGTATTATTAATCCTAACACCGGTAAAAAAGTAAATCTTGTAAAAAAATTATAGTACCTATCTTTTTCTAATATGGTATTTTTTGATTCCCACACTAGAAAAAATAGTTGAGTATCTATCTTCTTTGATAGACTATTTTCTGAAGTTACTCTGTCTAAGTCATAAGTATAACTTGTTCCTTGTTTACTTAATATACTTACTGCTTGAGGAAGAATTATCCATGTGTTTATAAATATAAATAATAATAATATCAAAATGAATAATTTATTAATATCTAAAAAGGAGAGTCTTTTTTCCATTTTATATTTTGTTAAAAATAAATAGATTGTAATAAATCCTAATATTACTATGATGTAATTATTGAGTATTATTAAGAATAAAAAGAAAGATAAAGGTATTAAAAATAATTTTTTCTTTTCTTTTATTAATTTATCTAAATAAAATAGAATAAAAAAGATTGACGAATATGTTAAAAGATAAGCCCAATTTGCTGCAAGAAGTAGTGTTGATATTATAAATGGATTATAAACCGATATTATTGCTCCGGTAATACTGATAAATCGATTAAAATTAAAACATTGTCTTAGCATTAGATAAGATCCTGAAATTAAGGAAAAAAATGCTATAAAATATAATAGTCTATTTACTATCATTGTTGATAATCCTAGTTTTATTAATAAATAAAAAGGATAGAATAATATTTTATATTTAATAAAATAAATCAAATGAATAACATTTGAACCAAAGTTAAGGTTCTCTGACCATGTAGAAATTCCATTAGAATAATATTTTCCTATATCTATTGGAAAACCTGCATCAGTTTTTAATATTATTCCAGATAAACCAGTATTCCAAATAGGTACAATTGAAAATATTATTATTATTATTATTATTATTATTATTGGTATTGGCATTAATTTTTTTATCATTTTATTTCATCGCTCTTACAGTTATAAAGTGGCAATGAATTGGATCTATTTTATCGAAAAATAAGGGTAATGGGAAATGTCCCGCCCCTTTAATAATAATTGATTTAAATTGGTATTTTTGAATGAGTTGTTGAATCCCAAAATAAGAGAATATAATCTTGTGAGTCCAAGAACCTAATCCCATTTTATTTCCATAATGTGGGCTTAATTTATTTCCAATGTGCCATTTAGAAGATATATGTTGAGAAAATGCTTGTTGACCCAAAAACATACTTACTAAATTATCTAATGCAGAAATATTTTCTGTAGAGATTATTACATAACCTTTTGGTTTTAAAACCCGAAAAATTTCTTCTAAAAAAATATCTGGATTATCTAAATGTTCTATCACTTGATTAGAATGAACAACATCGAAGAAATTACTTGGAAATGGAAATTTCTTGTTTAAATTTCCTTTTTTTACATTAATTCCTTTATTTCTTGCAATTTCAACTGCAATGTTATTTATTTCTATGCCAAATAAGTTTTTGGTATTTACTTTTTCTCCTAGCTTTAATGTCCAAGTTCCATCATCACATCCAAGATCTAATATTTTTGCATTATGATCTTTATTACAGAGATTTAATATATTATTATCATTTTTTTGCTTTGCTTTTTTCCACTGATTTAAAAAAATCTTTTTCATCATTTTAACACCTCATTAAATGTATTTATTTCCATTTTAGCCATTTTTTTAATATCATAATCGGACCCTTCTTTTATACAAAGATGTTTAAGCTTTTCATAACTTTTATTGCCCATATCTACTATTTTCTTTGTTGTTTCTAAAAGATTGTTTATATCTCCTGTTTTTACAAAGAAAACGGATTTTAGTTTTCCAAAAACATTTTTTGTTATTTCATTGTCATAGGATATTAGGGGAGTTCCACAACATAGTGTTTCCGGAACTATTAATCCCCAACCTTCCCTAGCATATGTTGGATAAAGGACTACTTTTGATTTTTTTATAAGATCAAATTTTTTATCCCCTATAATAAATCCTGGTAAAAAAATATTTTTTTCAAGTTTTTCTTTTTTTATGTATTCTTCAACATCTTTACTTCTAGATCCATTGCCAATTATTATTGCTTTAAATTTAGGATTTTTTTCCGATAGTGTTTTACATATTCTTAAAAAATCATCTATTCCCTTATTTGTTTCAACTCTTGAAAAATAGCAAATATGAAATTCTTTTTTAAAGTCTTTTCCATTCATTATTTTTTCAGTTTCTATGCCATGATCCAAAACAGTTATTTTTTCTTTTTTAACTCCTAAGATTGATAAGGTATCTTTAATTAAACTGCACGGAGTTAATACTAAGTCTGATCTTTTTAATATCCAAATTGCCATTCTAGCCCCAACTGCTCTTGCAAATGAACTAAAAAAAGAACTTCCCTCTTCTCTTAATTTTTTAAAAATCTTTTTTGTATCTTTATCGTAGATTGAAACTCTTACTGAAGAAACTAATGGTTTTCTCTTTAACTTTGATATAATATATCCTGGCAAAATATCACTTATGTTACTTGTTGATGCATAAATAATATCACAATCTATATTTTTACTAGCTAAAACTGTTTTAAATGTCCATATAAAAGTTGTTAAAACGCTTGTAAATGAATTATTTTTTTCAAATGGCAATTTAATCAGTTTTATTTCATATTTTTTATTTAATTTTATTGATGGGCTACATGATAATGGTTCTATGGTTGTTATTTCGTTACCTTGATTTTTCCATTCATTTATAGAAGTTACTGTATTTATTTCTCCTCCCCCATAGTTATTAGGATTTAACCATCCTAATGGGTTTGCGATTATTGTTAGTATTTTCATTTTATTGCCCCTAAAAGTATTTTATTGTGATTTTTCCAAGAGTTTTTTTCTGCAACTTTATATGCTTCATTTCCTAATTTAATTGTTTTATTTGAATTTTTTATTAAGTAATTAATAGCTTCAAGATATTCTTTTAATGAATTTTCTTTAACTCTTACTGAATTGGATTTATTAAAAAATCTTGCAACTCCTGAGTTATCAGTCATTATACATGGAGTTCCTTCTGCTGCTGCTTCAAAGATAGTCATTCCGAAAGGTTCCCTACATGGATGTACCAAAAATCTAGCATTCCTTAGATACTTTCTAGTCTTATCTGTTGTCATTTGTCCTTCTACAGATATATACTCTTTTAGATCATTCGAACTTATTTTTTTAATAAACTCGTTCATTTCTGATTCTTTAGCCCACTTTCCAATTATTTTTAATTGGATCTTTTTGGCTAAATTTTTCCAAATCTCTATTAAGAATTCCACATTTTTTCCTTGATCCCATTTAGTAAATGCAATTACATAATTCTGTTTTTTGTTACATTTCTTACCTAATTCTACACCATTACTAATTATATGATAATTGACATATATATTATGTTTTTCTTTTAAAAATTCTATCATCTCTGGGAATGCAACTATTGAATCTGAATTCTTTAGTATGTATCTATCCGCGATCCATCCAAATTTTGATAAAATTTTGAATATTGTTCTTTTAATGAAATTCTTATTGTATTTTTGCTCTAATATAAATTGTACTGGATCATGAACGAAATTTATTATTTTGATATTTTTCTTTTTTGCTATTCTTATTGCTGAAAAGCAAGTATAAGTTCCATGGGAGATTATTAGGTTTAAATCTTCTTTAAAGTAATTTGGTAATATGAATGGATATGTTACATGAAACAAAGAGAAAAATGCAAATAATGGGAATTTAAAATTTATGTTTAAGTAATTTGGTACTCTATCTGATAAATAAATTATTTTTATGTTGTTTTTATTTAATATTTTTTCATATTCTGATTCTTTAGATCTTTTTAATATATAAAAATAAACATCTTTTCCTTCTTTTTTTAATTCTATTGCCTCTTCTAAAGCTACTTTTTGAAATCCTCCTGTAAAGAGTTCATCTACAAATATTCCTATTTTCATTTAATTGTCCCTCACTTGATTAAACAACCATAATTTAAATTTAGATGGGATAAGATATAGACTTATTTCATGAAATAGGTTGAATATTCTTGCCTTGATTGTAAATCTGTAGGATTGATTGTTGTAGTTCTTTTTTCTTATTGTTAGGGTTAATTTTTCCATTAATCGTGTTTTGCTTCCTGTTGCAGAACTTTTGCTATCCCTGTATTTTAAAAGTATTTTTTGTATGTTTGCTAGTTTGTATTTTGAACCTATTCTGAACCAAAGGTCTAAATCCTCTGCAGGAGGATATTCTGGATTGTATTTGCCAACTTGATTTATTGCTTCTTTTCTAATCATTGAAACTGGTTGAGCTATTGGGGAACAATAGAATACCATTTTTCTTAATTCATTGTCTGATTCTGGATATTTTCTTACTCTTATTGTTTTTCCTGTTACATCATCAAATATTTCTATGAATGCTCCAACAACTCCTACTTCTTTGTTATTTTCTAAATAGTTTACTTGTTCGCTTAATCTAGTGGATATAGAAATATCATCTGCATCTTGTGTTGCTATGTATTTTCCTTTTACAAGATTCAAATAAACATTTCTTGAATTTGCTATGCCTAGATTTTGTTCATTTTCAATCACTTTTATTCTCTTATCTTTTTTAGCATATTCTTTTATTATTTGCAAGGTATTATCTGTGCTACCATCATTGACAATGATGAACTCGAATTTCTTGTAGGTTTGATTAAGGATTGATTCTATTGCTTCTGCTATGTAATTCTCTGCATTATATGCAGGCATTACAACTGAGACCAATGGTGTTTTTGATTGTAATTTTGATTTTTGGTTTGAATTTGATTTATTTTTCATCTTATTCCTCCACTCTTGCGTAAGCAGGCTGAAGTCTGTAGCTTTTTATGAGATCATTTAATTTATCATAAGCTCTGCTTAAGATGTTTTTTTTGGGAGGAAGAGAATCTGCTGATGTTATTAATAGACTTGCAGCAATCAGACCATCTCCTATTGATTTTAATAGTGATGATTGAGAGGTGTCGGGATTTGAATCTTGGGTTGATAGAAATAGAATTGATGCTGCGATATATCCTACTGCATAGCCACATATTTTTTGCCCTATTTTGTAAGATTCTACATTGAAGTCTTTCATTTGTCTATCTGCTGCAGCTACTTCCTGTTTTTCTATTCTTGGATCTAAAATTGCTTTACCAGCTGTCCAGGCAGAATACACTGGAATTACAAGTTCTGGCAGATTATTTGGGTAGGCCATAGAATTTGCAATAAGTACTGAAGAACCTACTGCCATTAGTAATGTTGAAAGATCAGAACGAGTTCTTCCTGTTGTAAAGTTCCATGTATGAACAGCTGCATTTGCTTCTGATGTTAATGCATCATCTATTGATCTTATGGGATTTTTCATTTTTATTGTTAGCTAATGTAAAACAATTGAGTTATGCAGGCAGCTTGATTAGATTTGCTGTTGCTTGTTACTTTGTTTTTGAACATTACTGATATTTCCTCCATTTGAATTTATAATTGATTTTTTAGAGAAAAAAGATGCAGAGCCGCCCTGGCTGGGGCTCGAACCCAGATGTCTTGGAAGACCTTGTTTTTCAGACAAGTGCTCTGACCTTTGAGCGACCAGGGCACTCTCTGCACCAAGACTATGGAGAACAGAAAGATTTATATAATTGCCTATATTATACTTATTAACTTGGAAGACACGTTCTGACCTTTGAGGGATCATACCCTCTTTCTTTTTTTTATTTATTTTATATATATTAAAAAGATTTAAATATTTCGGTTTGTTATGATTATCATAATTGATTGACAGTTGATTGGGTTCCGCTCTGTTTGAACCCTTATTTTTTTTGTTAAACTTTATATACTTAATCTTATTATGATAATTATAGTTTGTGGAGACTTTATGCATTATTATTGAGGCTACATTTTTTGTGGCATTCTTATTTTTTTTATTAATATTATTTTTCATTTTTTATTATTAGCTAATGTAAAACAAGTGAGTTATGCAGGCAAGTTGGGTTAATCGGGTTAATTTGGATGTTTGCTGTGTATTACTTTTTTTTGTTTTGTACATTAATGATATTTACTCCTTGGATATTTAATTTAGTTTTATTCGCAACATTTAAATAATTTAGATTACTATCAAAATTATGAGAACTGAAATTGATAATTATATTGTTATTGACAGTGAAATTTGTCATGGAAAGCCAACTTTTAATGGTACAAGGGTAATGGTTCATACTATCCTTGAGATGCTTGGGGCAGGGGCTAGTATTAAAGATGTAATCGAAGCTTATCCTTCTATTAGCTCTGAGCATATTTTGGCTGCACTTAGATATGCTTCTAAAATTATTCCTGCTTAAAATGAAATTTTTAATTGATGAAAATGTACATAAAGGCTTATTTTTCTTTCTAAAGGATAAAGGATATGATGTGAAGCTTTGTCCAAAAGGTATTATGAATGGGGAGGTTTTTAGGCTTTCATTAAATGAAGAAAGAGCATTAATAACAAGAGATTCTGATTTTGTAAAAAATAAGTTATTTTCTGATAAACATTCTGGAATCATTGTTATAAGAATTTCTGCTGAGGATTTAGAATCACAGAAGTCATCTATTTTAAAATTATTAGAATCTTCGAATGACATTAAAGGTAAGGTAATATTATTATCTCCAGACCAATTTAGTATTAGAGGTTGATTGTTTTTGTTTTTCATTTTTATTGTTAGCTAATGTAAAACGAATGGGTTATGCAGGCAAGTTGGGTTAATTGGGATGTTTGCTGTGCATTGCTTTTTTGTTTGTACATTAATGATATTTTGATTTACTCCTTGATTTAATTTTTAGTGTGATAATTTTTCTTCCCATTCGGTTACAGATATTATATGCTTATTTTATATAATTATCTTATTGTATTTTGTTATAATATGTTTTTAAACCTTATGGTTTTGTTGTTACTTTCAAATGGTTAAATATCATATAAGTTGTGTATTAATGTTCATTTGGTTTCAATTGAAACCAAATAATAGTTACATTTGAAACTATACTTTTTATGATTTTTATAGCTACAACTGAAACTATTAAATAGCTACACTTGAAACTAAGATTTAAATAGTCTTTTTCCATTTTTTATATATGAAATATGGAAGTGAATATGATAAGTTATTCTATGGACTTTACATCTTTTTTGATTCAAAATTTAAATCAAAAGAACATTGAAAAGATAAAGTCAATAATTCTATTTGGGAGTGTTGCTAGGGGGGAAAGTGGAAGAGAAAGTGATGTTGATATCTTTGTGGATTTAATTTCAGATAATAAACCTTTTGAAGAACAGATTAACAAAATTTCTGAAAAGTTTTTTGATTCTATAAAATTCACTAAATATTGGTCCTTGATGGGAATTAAAAACGAGTTTCAGGTTATTAGTGGAAAACTTAATGACTGGAAACTTAAAAATTCAATGCCGGGAAATTCTATTATTTTATATCAAAAATATTCACCAAAACTTGAAAAAGGAAGTAATCGTGTTGTTTTAAGTTGGGATTCTAATAAAAATAATTCTTTAAGAGTAATGCTTAATAAAACTATTTTTGGATATAATTATTATGGGAAGAGATATAAGGGATTATTGGAAGTTTATAATGGGAAAAAACTTGGTGCAAATGTTATTATAATTCCCTCTGAACATTTAAATTTGTTTATTAAAGAGTTTCATAGATTTAAAATTTCTGTTAAGATTAATATTATTTTTGAGTATGAAAAATAGTAGTTAAATCTTATGATCTTTGGTCTGATAGCAAGATAGAGAATTAAACAATTCTTTTTTTATTAAGTCATGTGTCTTAAGAACATTAAGACATAAGTCTTAATAGTAATAATGTTTATAAAGTCATATGTCTTAAAAACTATTAAGATAAATGACTTAAATTATTAATTGGTAAAGATGAAGGCTGAAAAACATGAAGAAAGTTTAAAGGAAGTTGAAGAAGAGATGGAATCCTCATTAAAAGATTCTCGGGGACTTGTTCCTCATCAAAGAAGACTTGCTTTTATAATTTCACTTGGAATGACTAATGTTATAGAATTATACTTACATAGACTTGATGTTATTAAAGAAGGATCAAAAATAAATCACTTGTGGTTTAAAAAAAGAAAAGAAAATGTTCTAGAGATGATACAAAACCAGATAATTCCCCCCATCAAATCTATAAATGATATAGACAAAATTGTTGAGATTGCAATAAAAATAGAGGAAAAAAGAGATGATTTAGTCTATGGGGTTCAGGTTAGTGAAAATATTTTACAGGAAAAAATAAATCTATTTTTAGATTTAAGGAGGATTTGCAAATGTTAGACAGTTATCCAATGTATTTTGTTTCTTATTTATTTGATAATCTTAAAGATGAAAATGAAAATATAGAAAAAATAATCTTATTTGGAAGTTTTGCAAAACAGGAAGCTACGAAAGAAAGCGATGTTGATTTATTCATTGATACTAGGAAAAAATCAGATAAGTTTTCAGATAAAATAAGAAAAATTGAAGCAAATTTTTATTTGAGCCGAGAAGCCTCGCTCTTTAAGATAAAAGGGATAACTAATAAATTTAGCATAAAAATAGGAAAATTAAATGATTGGAAAGATCTGGAACGGAGTATCATGTCTACAGGAATTATACTTTATTCCAGATATGAAACAAAAGAACTTCCTTTTCAAACAAAACATCATATTATATTTTTTTGGGATAAAATCGGAAAAAATAGGGGTGCTTTTTTGAATAGGATGTATGGGTTTAAGGTGAAAGAAAAGTCTTATCTTGGCCTAATCCAAAAATATTCTGGAAAAAAATTGGGAAAGAGTTGTGTTATGATACCTATACAGTATAAGGATGATGTTTTAAAATTAATAAAAGAGTATGAGGTTGAATCAAAAGCTATTGAAGTTTTTGTATAGTCTGAAAAATTTATGGCTTATTTCTTTTCATTAGGTTTAATTTCTGGGATTATGATGTCGCTGTAATTATCTCCATTTATCCAGCCCATGTTTTTATGGAAGGCTCTTTGATAGTATCTGAGAAAAGAGTATCTATATCTGATTGCAAGAACATCCATGAACATTCCTTTAATTGTTGAAAGACTGCCTGCACTTGTTTTTCCATTGAAATGTTGGAAATCAATATGTAATGGAGCTTCTACTGTTCTGAAGCCATGTTTTTGTGCAAGAAAGCAAAGCTCAATATCCATGGCATATCTTTTAACTAGCATTAATGGCATTATTACTTCAAGAACTTCTCTTTTGATTAGTTTAAGACCTGATTGAGTATCTCTTAACTTAACACCGAGGATTGTCCAGGAGTATAATCTAAAACCTATGCTTAGGATTCTTCTTAACATAGGGTAATGAAGTTTTGAAAAAGGATGACGCTTAGATCCTATTACTAAATCTGCTGTTGTCATGTATGGAAGGAAATTTCTTAATTGATCGGGATGAATATCCATGTCACAATCAATAAAAGTTATGTAGTCTCCTGTTGAATGATTAAATCCATGGGTTAATGCATAACCTTTTCCCATATTTTCTTTATAGGAAAGAACTGTTATTCCCTCTACTTTTTCTGCTTCTTTTTTACTGTTGTCAAGTTCTCCGTCTATAACAGCTATTATTTCATAGTTTGGAAATATTTTAGAAACTGATTTTTTTATTTCTTCAAGATTTTTTCTGATAAAAGATTCTGCTTTGTATATTGGGACGATTAGTGATATTTTTTTTGTTTTCATTCTTTCTTGAGTTATTTTGTTTATCATTTATCATCCTCTTGTTTTTTATTGCTCCCTCTTGTTTTATTATTGTATTAGTAGTGTTTGTAGGATTGGTTAGTTATGCATAGAGTATTGTTATGCCCATATGCTACTTCGCCTTGTTATGTACATTACTGATTTTATTATTAATGTAAAATTGGTTTTCACTTGTTATTTGTACATTAATGATATGTTTCCATTATATTGATTATATAAGGGTATGCTATTATTTGTAAGTTACTATTGGTATACTGATTCCTATCTGCTAGCATATCCTATGGCATATATCATCTAAAATGTGTTTTTAAACTTTATGGTTTTGTTGTTACTTTCAAATGGTTAATAAGTGAGGAATATGAGGTTATATGGGAAAATTGAGATGATATTTTATAGAAAATATTAAATAGAATAAAGCTTTTTATGCCTTATGAACAAAGATACAGGTCAAAAATCTAATCCATTTCAGAAGAAGATAAACTCTAACTTAGATTTTAGCCCTGTATCACCAAGTCCTCAATCACAAGGACTTGGCGACAAAAGAGTTATTGATGACAAAACAATTTTAGATAAATTTGTTGAAGATTTTTGCAATATTATTAATAATCATGTAAAATATATTGTATGCTCAGGATTTGTTGCTATTAGTCATGGTAGAAGTAGGGGAACTGAAGATATAGATATGATTATTGAAGTAATTTCTAAGGAGAAATTTATAAAATTACATGAAGATTTAATAAAAAATGGATTTATTTGCATACAATCGGATAATCCCGAAGATATTTATTCTAGATATTTAGATAAAGGGGATAGTATTAGGTATGTTTGGGATAAGGAAGGATATTTTCCTCCTGAAATGGAAATTAAATTTGCAAAAGATGAACTTGATTTAGAACAATTAAGAACAAGAACTAAACTTCCTTTAACTGGATTAGATATTTATTTTTCTTCAATTGAAGATAATATTGCATTTAAAGAAGAATGGCTTAAATCTGATAAAGATATGGAAGATGCAAAACATCTGAGAATAATCTATGAAGATAGCATAGACGAGAATAAGATAAAAAATATAAAGGAAAAAATTAGAAGATTTAGAATGGGAAATTAAATTTATGAAATTTAACATGAGAGATAAAACACATGATGAGCAGGTTGAAAGATGGGCAAGATATGTTAAAGATAATCCGGATAAATGGAAATCTCAATTAAAGCCTTTTATTGATGGGCAGATACTAATGGCTTGGAGATTTTATTTAAAACTCTCTCAAACTCCTGAAGGTTTAGAGAAGATTAAAAGATTAAGGAATCTAAATTAATTTGAATTTATTTTGAAAAAAGATAAATTTATATAGTAATATCAATTGATATTATCATGGAATCTAATAATATGAACTATGGTGAGAAAAATGACATAGCTAGAAGTCCAACACTTCAGACTGTTTTAATGGTTGAGAAGTTTATTGATGAAAATAGTGGAGAATTTACAAAAACACAGGTATTTAATAATCTTCCAAAGAAAGTAATGTGGCAAACATTCCAAGTTATAATGGAGTATCTTGAGGGAATCAATAAAATTGCCTATGATAAAGAAGGTTATGTTGTTTATGTTTGAAACCCAAAATTAGCTGAAAAATTTAAAAAAACTTGAATAGAAATCTTTATAAATAATAAGTGATTATATTTAATACATCAAACGCCAGGAAATTCGTCCAATGCTGATTGGGGGGATTGAATGGGTATTTGCGGTCTAACGACCCCTTGGTGTACATTATTTTCTTTTTTTAAGAAATTTTTCTATATCTTCTAAAGTAATCGATACATAAGTTTTAAGTTGATTCTTAGTATCTCTCCTCATCATATTAGCATAAATATGGGCATGAGATGAATTTGATAATCTTTGGAAGAGTGGTTTCCCAATTTTTATTTCTAGATTTATTTCTAAAAAATGTTTAAGGTTTTGAGATATTTCATTTGTTCTTCCCTTGAAATCTCTACAGATTGTTAAAGAGAGAAAATCTGGTTTTTCTATTGATTTAAATAGATAATATAATATTATTGAGTAAATTCTAACTTTGAATATTCCTTTTTTTGTTTCAAATTGATTATATTCATAGCGATACTTATTATTTTTCCAATTAGAAATTAATGAATCAACTAAATCCTTATTAAACTTAAAACCTTTTATAACTTCTCCATCTTCTCGGGCTATACAAATAACATATGTATCATTAAATAAATCATACCCACTCACATCTATTTCAAATTTCATTATATAGTAATGTTATAAGTTTATTTAAATTATTCTCTTAGAAACTAAAAAAGCTGTTTTTTCCGAGAATTTCTTTTTTATTAAAAAGAATTAATGCTATTATGAGGAAGATGTTTGTGATTAGAACTATTTTTACTACATCCATTAGACTTGAATGGAACAGGTAAATTCCAACTACTTCGATTAATATTCCTAGGGCAAATATGTAGATGAATTTAAATTTCTCAACTGCAAGGTTATAGGTCATGAATATTTGGAGAATAGAGAATATTCCCAATGATACTCCAAATAATCCTAATAATGGAATTGCACTATCATACAGATGGCCTGATAATACTCTTACTAAAAAACTCGGTGCTATGAACAGAATTATGCAACCAAGAGTAACTAGTACTGAAACATAGACAAGGGATTTTGTTAATAATTTTGATGTATCTTTGTTCTTAGATTTTAATGCAACAACTTTTGGAAACAAAGGGCCTATTAAAAATGAGGAGCCAAACCAGACTATTTTTGCTATCATTCCTGCTGCTGCATATATTCCAGCATCAGCAGATGAAAAGAAATGTTTTACTAATATTTGATCTATTGTTATAATTAATATGAATAGTATTGAGGAAATAAAAACCGGTATTCCATAGGCATATATTGGTTTTAGATCAATTACTTTTTTCCTTATTTTTTTTAGTTCTTTTTTTATTGGAATATAGGATACATACATGCTAATAAGAATTCCTATTATTATTGCTGTCAATGCTCCATTTACTTTAAATCCAAGCCAGACAAAGAATACTGCTAAACTGAATTTTAGGAATGTTGATATAAATCCTGCTGAATTTTGCCATAGGAATTTTTGCATTCCATTTAATGTTCCTGTCAATAATACTGCAAGAAGTGAGAAATAGGCAATAACTCCTACTAATATTACTCCTGAAATATCTTCTATGTTCATATAGGATGCTATTAATGGACTAAGAAGAATGTAGATTAATAGGGCTATTAATCCAATGAAAATCAATTTTTTAAGAGTATTGTAATAAATATATTTTATTTTTTCCTTGTCTTTTAAATGAAATTGGGCTATTGTTTTTGAGATGACTAGATTTATTGGATTTGATGAAAATGTAACAAGATAGATTATGGCAAAAAGACTTCCTAGAACCCCATAGTCTTCTGGTCCAAGCATTCTTATCATTGAAACATGATAGAGATAATTAAAAATTGAAGTTATTGCAGCGAATATAAAGAATATTAATCCTGCTTTTATTAGGCTTGAATGCTCGTTTGTTTGTTTTTCTTGTGTTTTCATTTTGTTATTTGTTTTTGTATATTGATAATGTATCTAGGTGATAGATTGTTAGCCTATTTGCTTACTTTCTTTATTATTGTACATTGTTGATATCTTATTATTGGTTTTTGTTACTAGCTTAAGTTTGTATGCTTTTAATTTATGCTTGTGATATTGATAACATTTATAAGATGTTTATCTTATTGATGCATTAATTAATATGCTTGTGTTAATTAAGCATTTGATTATATACTTATAAAGGTTATGTTTTAGGTGTAATTTAATAGTGGTAATAATATAGAAATATTTAAAAAGGGTTTATTTTTGTATATGGCATGAGTTCATTTAAAAAGTATGGAAAAGTATTAGCAATTGCAATGTCTGCATTGGTATTGTTTTTATTAATAGCTTCTGTTCCTGCTAAGGCTTTTGTATTAAATTTTGATGTTAAAAACAATAATGTTGAAAAAGGACAAAAGGTTATTTTTGATGTTTCAATTGATATAAATGCAAATGAAAACCTTCCAATTACTAAGTTAGTTCTTCAATTAACAGGTAAATCAAATAAAACCTGTGAGTTTAGTGTTGATGGAATTATATTAAGTGGATGCAATGGTATGACAATAAGTCCTTTTATTAATTCTTCACAATCTAGTGGTTATGGATATGGCTATGGGTATGGAACTGGAACAGGATATACTGTTGGAACATTAAGCTATAGAATAACTCTTGATACCATGAATTATGAAACAGGAGATTATCAAACAAAAATAACAGCTTATATTGGAAACACTACTTATTCTCAAACAGGGGAAACAGTTACAATCAATGCAGGTTCAAGTGATGGCTATGAACCAGATGGAGTTCAAACACTTGGAAAAGTTTGCTTGAATGGTTGGACATGCAGTGCATGGAGTGATTGTATTGATGGAAAACAAACAAGAATCTGTGAATTGCTTCCAAATTGTTATTTTGAATCAAGACCTGCTGAAGAAAGAATATGCATTGAATCTAACAAAACAAATGGATTAAGACTTGTTTCATCCTATGAAACATTGAAACTTGGAAGAAATACTGCTGGAGAAGAAAGTTCTGAAGTTTCAGGTAGAATTTTGATGGGTAATCTTAATAATCTTAGCAACAAAGAACTTGTTATAATTGCTTTTATATTAATGGTATTAATAATTGTTCTTTTGATACTTATATTATTGGCTATTCTTATAAAAAGAATTGGTAGAAGAAGAAGGATTATTGGAAGAAGAAGACAGTTGAATAATATAAGATATAATCCTGTTAGATAAATATTTATAAGTGTTCTTTTATAATTTATTATTAATAATTTGCTAAGGGGATAGTGTTTAGAGGTTAGTGATACAATGGCAACAAAGACTGCGTATACATTTGAGAAAATTCCAATAGAGTTGGCAGGACAGAATTCTAGATTTGTTGGTGGAATATACATGGATTCTTATCTCTATAGATTAAATCAAGTTTATCCTTTTGATACTGTTGTTAATGGAAGAAAAGAACACATATTGGATGGACATTTGGATGATTTGATGGGGTTTTATCAAGGAAGTATTGGAGATGATGTTGCTGAACAGGTTTTAAGAGATATATTGATTAAAAGTGTGGAAAGTTCACTTATTATTCCAGGGGGCATATGGCAGCCTGAAATAGATTCTAGAAGTTTATTTAGATTTTTTGGATTAAGAAGGCTTAGTAGATTTTTAGGAAAAATTAAAAATAGCTCTGGAAAAGGAGAGGGCTATGTTTATGGAGTTCATACTGCTGAAAGAGAAGGCTTTGTAATTCCAATTACATATAGGGGCAATCTGATTGTTTTGCCAAGCCAAAAATTTGCAGAACATTGCTATGAACTTGGAAATCCTTTTTTTCTTGATGGTGCTGGGATTTAATTGATTCAGCTGTAAAATTGGTATCTGTAAAAGTATTTTAAATCTCATTTATGAGATTTCTAAGAGTTTGTTTAGTTTTTAGTGTAAGGCAAGATTAAAATATATTACTTTAGTTGGATAGGTTAATAGATAATGTATCGATACACTAATTATTTAAATGAATTTCTCTAAGAATTTTAATGGCAAAACAAGATGCTGTAATTCCTAATGCAACTCTCTGCTCTATTGTAAGAGATGAGGAGCATAATTCTGCAGGTGGGATTGAGAAATGGTTAAGAGCTACATTACCTCATGTTCTTGGGGCTGTTGTTGTTGATACTGGAAGTATTGATAGAACTTTGAAGATTCTTAAAAGACTTCAAAGAGAATATGCACATTTGAGGATTTATGATTATAAATTCAATGGATTTTCTCAAACTAGAAATTTTGCACTTTCACAGGTTAGGACTAGAAGAGCACTTGTACTTGATGCAGATGAGTTAATTGAACATGAAAGTTTTGATGTATTAAGAAGATTTGTTAGAGCAAATCCTGTTAATGGATTTAATTTTGAGTTCAAGACTTTTTATGCAGATGGTAGTTGCTATAATGATGAGTGTGGTTTAAATCCGAGGCTTTTTGATGTTGATGGTGCAGAATATGTTAAAGATGAGGAGTTTGGACTTGATTGCTATGAGGGAATGAAATTTCCAGAGAGTTATGTTTCTACTGCAGCTCCTGTGAGAATACTTCATTTTAAGCCTGCTGCTGATGTTGTTTCTAGAAGAAGGAAAGAATGGTATTATTCTGGAAATTTTTTAACTCAACAGCCATTGGAATCTGCAAGAATGCTTGGTTGGAAAGAAAATAATCCTGTTAGGGCAAGATTTGGGTGATTTGATTTTATAAAATTTTTTTTAGATTTTGTGAAAAAATTTCAGAGGTGAGTTTATAATACTTGTGTTAATATTTAATAGTGATAGTTATTAAAAATTATTTTTTTCTTATTTTTTCTTTTACTACTATTGATTAATAAATCGAATTTATATAGAAGTCATGTTTCTATTAATTAAAAAAGAATAAAAGTGTATAAAAAATAGGTACAAAAAATGATCCAAAAGAGGAACGTTACAAAGATTTTCGCATTGATTATCACCCTCGGTGTTCTAATTGCATTACTAATTTCTGCTCCTGCTCAAGCATATATTTTGAGCTTTAATATTTCAGATGAAAATGTTAATAAAGGAGAAATAGTAAATTTTACTGCTTCAATCCAAATTGAACCGCAGGACAGAGCAAATATTACATCAATTCAATTAAAACTAATGGGTCCTTTGGATATAATCTGTAAATTCAAACCAAACGGTGAAATAATTGAAGGTTGCAATGGAATTATCATACAAAAGATTTCTAATTGTTTGTTATATAGTGGTTATGAAAATGATTGTTTGTCTGGTTATTATGGAAATAATAGTGATTTAAAATATAATATAACCTATAACACTAGTGTTAATTTTGCGGGTTTATACAAAACTTCTTTGGTTGTAATGTCTGGAAACAGTGCATTGAATTCTATTGCTGGCAAAACATTGAATGTTTTGTTTCCTGGATATGATAATCAAACAAAATATTGTTCAATAAGGGCAAAGAATGGCGATGCAGAGGTTGGTGGAACTAATTTTGGTGAAATTAATAAGATAAATTTTTATATACCTCAAAAAGGAGCAAGACCTGGTACAGGTTATATTACTGGGCAAAAAGGAAGAACAACTTTCAGCTATAAGTTCACTGTTATAGACCGACCTATAGAAAGAGATGTTAATCATACTGCTGTTTCTGTTTCTGGAAAATATAAAATTGGACTTGGGTCTGAAATAGAAGAAAAATCAGTGCTTCTTCTTGATAAAAGAACCGGAAGTTTGGATGTTATTGGTAAGAATGTTCAGATTGAATATATGGATGTTAATTTTAATCAGGGTGCTTGCTAGTTTTTGTTATTATTAATTTTATAGGGAATAGGTACATTATTTTTTTTTGAATTGCCTATAATAAATTACTTTATTAATACACATAAAAAATCCACTACATTTATGTAGTGGTCTTAAGTTACTTGGATTTTTTCTGGTTCTCCCCAAATCACTTACAAACCCACATGTCAGAAATCTTTTATGGATTTCTGAGCACTATCAGGAATTAAAAATTCCTGAAGCATTATGTGTGGGTACAAATCCGAAGGATTTGGTGATTAATAGTTTTTTCTTATTTTTCATTTGACTTGAGTGGTAAACAATGTTTATATAGGAAAAGCTGTTTTTTGATATAGTATATTGGGATATACTTGATATAAAAGCTGAAAGGGGGTAATATAATGAAAAAGATATTTTTTATGTTGTTTGTTTTAGTATTACTAAATCTGACCTTTATTTTTTCATTAGATATAAAGATTAATAGTCCAAATACATCAAAAGTTTTTAACTCAACTAGATTGATGTTTAATATTACTACTGATAATTCTAGTCTTAAGGGAGATTTTTCTTATAGTTATGATGAAAATCCTTTTGCTAGTATTAAAATGTGCAATAAAGCAAAAGAATGTGTTAATAATATAAGATTTAATGATGGGCCTAATGTTCTAGTCTTTAGGTTTTCTGATGTTTATGGTAATAGTGCTAAAAAAGAGGTTAATATTTCAATTGATAGTGCAAAACCAAAAATCAATAGTTTTTACAAATTGGATAAAATTATTTCTAATAATTCTAAATTTTTGATAAACTATAGTGAGAGTGATTTAGAAAACATAATTCTTTATTATGGAAGATTAAAGAATATTAAAAATATTTCTAAAAGCAAGACTGAATGTTTTAATGGAACTGGGGTAGTTTGTGATTTTACTAACAGTCTTAATCTGTCAGGATTTGATGGTTATCCTATTAGTTTCTGGTATGATATTTCAGATAAGGCAAATACAATTTCTTCAAGCAAGAAAATTGTAGAAGTTGATCTAACTCATCCGAAAATAATCAGTTCTTCTGCAAATCCACAGGGATTAAGCAGAGTTAGATTTGTTTTTGAAATTCAGGAAAGGAATTTTGATGAGATATCTTATTTAGATGAAAGTACTTGTGAAGTTAATGTAACTTCTGGTATTTTATGCAGTGAGATTCGGCAAGGAATTTGCGTTAATGTAAAAAAGTTTTGTAATGGAGACCATAAACTTAACATTACAGTAAGTGACAAAGCTGGAAATATAAATAAGACTATGCTAAACTTTACTGTTTTTTAATTTTTTTCTTTTAATTTATTTTTATTTTTTTATCTGATTTAAGTGGTAAATTAGATTTATATAGAAAAATATGTTATTCTTGTTATTACATGTTGCAATTACATTAATGTTTATTACATAAATGTAAATTACATGATTGTAAGGGGGTGATAAAAAAGTGGTGATAAAAAAAATATTGTTGGTAGCTGTTGTTTTATACGCATTGGTCTTAGTGATAATTCCTTTGACATATGCTGACATTAGCATAGCAAGTCCATTGGATGATATGTATAATTCCAGACTTGTTCCATTATATGTTAATTCAGATGATTTGGGAAGTTTTTATTTAACTAGAACTTCTAATTCTCAGGAAGGTGGAACTGTGTTGTGCAAAGATACAACTGAATGCAGAAGTTTAATAAAAGCCAAGGAAGGTGAGAATGTTTTTTGGGTGAAATTTGTTGAAGATGGAGATATTACTTTTTCTGATGAGGTAAGATTTTTTGTTGATACAACTCTTCCAAAAGTTTTAAAGACAAATATGTCTGCATTAAAAACAAAATATACTAATGGGAAGGATATTAGTGTTACATATGCTGAAACTGATTTAAAGAGTGTAGAACTGCTTTATGAATTCGGATGTGAAATCCATGGAATATTGAGGGAAGATTGTGATTCTGGTAAAAAAGAAACCTGTGTTTTTTCAGATATTGATTTAGAGCAATGTCAAAACCAACCAATTGAAATGTGGTTTAAATTAACTGACAATGCTGGAAATTCAGTTGATTCTAAAAAAGAAAGATTGATTGTTGATACTATTAAACCAGTAATAGAAAATATTGATCATTCTGTTCGTGGATCAAAAGTCAGTTTTTCAATTGATATTGATGAAAAAAACATAAAGGAAGTAATATACAAAGATTATAGTTCATGTAATTCAAATGGAGTTAAAGAAGGAGTATTATGCACTAAGCTTAATGTTAATTCAAGATGCAATGCATATAGAAATTTCTGTCCTGGATTCCATGATATAGAAATAATAGCAAAAGATCTTGCTGGAAATGAAGATTATGGAATGATAAAAAATATCAGAGTTGACCCTTAATTTTTTCTTATTTTTTTCTTATTTTTTATAATGTATTGTTAATGTTTGTAAAATTAGTTTGTTATGTAGACAATATTGTTAATGTTTGCTAGATTGGACACTTATTTTATTCTTAGGATTTATTATCATTGTTATTAGATATTACTGATTAAATAAATAATGTTATTAATATTTGCAAGAGGAGTTAGTCATGCAGATTAGATTAGTAATACATTATTAATATTTGTAAAATTAGTTTGTTATGCATGTTAAGTTATTAATCTATAATGATTTGCATTTATTGTCATTAGACATTACTGATTAGTTATATTTTTTATTTTCTCGTCGTGAAAAGATGGATATATACTTTTCTTATATATTTTTCAATTACATATTTGAGAAACAGTTCTATTTTATAGCTATTAATTTGTTTTATATAAAACAAAAATCTATTTTGTTAGGTAAATATTTTTTTGCGTTGTTGAGTAGTAAGATACTTTTATATAAGATTTGTAAATAAGATTTTCTTATGAGAAAAAAGGTTGTTGCTCTGAATAAGCTTATTTTAGCTTGGGTATTCTTAAGTATTTTTCTTATACCCATGATTTCTGCAGCAGATGTTGCTTATATTTACAATAAGAATTTTAAGATTGACAATAATGTAAAAGTTTTATTGAACCAGCTTAATCTAAGTATTGACCTGATACAGGAATCCAAGGTTGCAAGCACTAATCTTTCAAAATACAAATTTATTTTTGTTGGTGATGAAAGATTTACAAATCCTTCTATGATTCCAATTGGAAAATATCCAACTGTGATAACTAATTATTACCATGGTTATGTTTGGGGCCTGACAGATAATGAGGGAATTTCAAATCTTGCAAGATCAGAACCAATGAGTGTTAAACAAAATGGTTCTATTATACAAGTTTATACTCAAGGTGTTTATGATTATAATAGTGTTGGAATACCTTATTATTATCTTGGAAAGAATGATAAATCTTCTGAAATGACTCAAATTGCAGGAACCTACAGTGGAAATAGCTATGATCTTGGTGATGTTATTAGTTATTCTAAAAAAGGAACCCATCTTGTGAATGGTAAATTAACTAATGGAAATATTTGTTTTTTTGGAATTGTTGAAAGTGATTATTGGACTGAAGATGCAAAAAAAATGTTCTTGAACTGCTTGAATTTTGTTGGAAGTGTATGTTCTAATAATTCTGATTGTCCAGCTACTACTAATTCAAGTAAATATTGTATTGGAAAAGGTGTTTATCAAAATACAACTGACTATAGTTGTTTAAACAATTGCACTATTCAATCTAAATGCTTAGCAAATGTTGTTGCAAATAAAATAACTGAATGTGATGTTGGATGTTCTAATGGAGCATGTGTTAAATGCTATAATAATTCTGATTGTGGTGTAGATGGCTGGGTTGATGGATTATTCTGTCAAAACAATAATGTTTTCCAAAAGTATTTAACTTTTACATGCAATAATCCTGGAACTTCTTTAAGTTCTTGTTCAAATACAACTTCTAATTTAGTAAAAACAAATTGTAGTTCAAATCAATTGTGTAGTGGTGGACAATGCTTTAATATAATCTGTAGCAATGATTCTCAATGTGATGATAGCAATAATAATACAGAAGATAAATGCTTGTTGCCTGGAACAATAAATAGTTCCTGCGAACATAAAGTAATATTATGTAAAAAAAATCTTGATTGTGGAATAGATGGGATAAATGATAAATATTGTATTGGTAACAGTGTTTATCAAAATTCAAGTGTTTTCACATGTAATAATCCTGGAACTTCTAATTCAACCTGTACAAGTGTTAATTCTCCTCAATTAATACAGCAATGCGCTGGCAGTCAGGTTTGCACAAATGGCCAATGTCTTAATGTAAATTGTAATTCTGATGGTGAATGTGGTCAAAATGGTTTCTTAAATCAATTATTCTGTCAAAGTGATAATTTGTTTGATAAATATATAACATTCAAATGTAATAATCCTGGAACTGGAATAAGCAGTTGTTCTAATTCTACTGAAAATAAAATGATAGAGGATTGCGCTGATAAATGTTTTAATAATGAATGTGTTAATATAACTTGCTATAATGATGCTCAATGCAATGATAATAATTCAAATACAGAGGATAAATGTTTGAATCCTGGAACACCTCAAAGTTCTTGTGAACATAAAGTGATACATTGTTCTAAAAATCTTGATTGCGGAATAAATGGGTTTAATGGAAATAAATATTGTATGAATCAAAATTCTTTTGAAGATTTTGTTACATACACTTGTAATAATCCTGGAACAAGCCAGAGTACTTGTACAAACACTAAAATGCCAATATTATCAGAATATTGTGAATTCCAATGCGTTGGTGGTGAATGTTTATCTTGCTTTAATAATTTAAGTTGTGGTATTGACAAATTTATTGGAAATAAATATTGTACTGGTAATGATGTTTATCAAGATTACCAGCAATTCTCTTGTGCTAATCCTGGAACTGCATTAAGCAATTGTATGTCGTCTATTAGTTCAAAATTCATTCAAAAATGTGCTGGTGTTTGTTTCAAAGGACAATGCAAAGAAGTTTCATGCAATAATGATATTGATTGTGATGATGGAAATACATTAACAAAAGATCAATGTAATAATCAGGGAACACAATCTGCTTATTGCAGTCATACTGCTATAAATTGCAATGCAAATGCTGATTGTGGAATAACTGGATATTTTGGAAGTGAATTCTGTGTAGGAAGCAGTGTTTTCAAGAATTTCCAAAAATCTCAATGTATTAATCCTGGAACAAGCAATAGTTATTGTTCTGTGTTTGTAAATTCAAATCTATTAAATGGTTGTGGAGATAGTTATTGTGATAAATGGCAAGGAAATTATTGCAAGAATGGAAATATTTATCATTTAAGAACTTGCAAGAATAATGGATGTGCAAATGGCCAGTGTGTGGAAACTAATTCACTTGAAGAAGAAATTGTTGAAGTATGCAATTATGGATGTTCAAATGGGCAATGTGTTAATGTAAAATGCAAATCAAATTCAGACTGCAATGACAATAATGCAAATACCCAAGATGTTTGCCTAAATCCTGGAACTCCTTCAAGTTCTTGTCAATATAATTTTATAACTTGCAGTTCAAATTCACAATGTGGAACAAATGGATTTGTTGGAGATTTATTCTGCAGTAATAATGGACTTTTCCAAAATTACAGAACTTATACATGTAATAGCCCTGGAACAACTAATAGCTATTGTTCAAGCTCAACAGATCCTCAATTAAAACAGAATTGCGGACAGGGCCAATCATGCAATAATGGGCAATGTGTAAATATTGTTTGTAATAATGATTTTGATTGCAATGATAATAATCCAATGACTTTTGATCAATGTTTGAATCCTGGAACAACTTCTAGTTATTGTGGGCATACTGCTATAAATTGCAATACAAATTCACAATGTGGAACAAATGGATTTGTTGGAGATTTATTCTGCCAATATGGAAATGCTTATCAAAATTTCATAACTTATACATGCAATAGTCCTGGAACAACTAGTAGTTCTTGTTCAAGTTCATTAAATCCTCAATTAAAACAAACATGTGGATCAGGGCAAATATGTTCAAGTGGAGTTTGCATAAATATTGCTTGTAGTAGTAATAGTGATTGTAATGACAATAATGCAAATACTCAGGATGTTTGCTTAAATCCTGGAACACAACAAAGTGCTTGCCAGCATAATCCAATAGCATGCAGTTCAAATTCACAATGTGGTGTAGATGGTTGGATTGACGGATTATTCTGTCAGAATAATAATGTTTTCCAAAATTATAAAACTTATACTTGCAATAATCCTGGCACTTCTCAGTCAAGTTGTACTAACAATATTGTTGCTCAATTAAAACAAACTTGTAGCTATGGATGTAGTAATGGTGTATGTAATCAAAATAATTGTGTTGATAATGATCAAGATACTTATGACACTTGCAATCCTGGAACTCCTGGTGATGATGGAAAACCTTTTGATTGCAATGATAATAATCCAAATGTACATCCTAATGCAGTTGAAATATGCAATGGTATTGATGATGATTGTGATGGCTTGATTGATGAGAATAATGGAAATTGTGCTGCAGGACAAGTATGCACAAATGGACAATGTCTTGATGTTATATGCAATTTAGATAGTCAATGTGGAACAAATGGTTTCTTGAATCAATTATTTTGTAAAGATAATGATGTTTATGATAAATACAGAACTTATACTTGCAATAATCCTGGCACTGTATTAAGTTCATGTTCAAATGGTTTAAGTGATGTATTAAAACAAGAATGTGCTAATGGACAAGTATGTGAAAATGGTCAATGTAATAATATTGTATGTTGGAGTAATGATAATTGTGGAACAAATGGTTGGATTGGTAATCTTGTTTGCCAAAATAATGATGTTTTCCAAAATTATATAACTTTTGCTTGTAATAATCCTGGCACTGCATTAAGTTCTTGCAGTAATTCAACTCAATTACAATTAAAACAAGATTGTTTGGCTAATCAACAATGCAGCAATGGTCAATGTATTAATGTTAATATAAATTGTTCAACAAATGCAGATTGTAATGATAATAATGTTTATACTATTGATACATGTAATAATCCTGCAACACCTCAAAGCTATTGTTCTAATGTTCTTGTAAATTGTGTCAATGACAATGATTGTGGATTTACTGGATTTTTTGGAAGCGAATATTGCATGCTTAATGATGTTTTCAAGAATTATCAGATTGCTAAATGTTTGAATCCCGGAACAACAAATAGTTATTGTGTTGTAAATGCAACTCAGCAAATGATTAATAATTGTGGTGAAAATTATTGTGATAATTATGGTGAAAATTATTGCAAGGGAAGTGATGTTTACAAATCAAAAATTTGCTATGACAAAGGATGTTCAAATAATGCTTGTGTAAGCAGCAGTCATGTTGAAGAAACACTTGTTCAAACTTGTGCTTATGGATGTACAAATGGACAATGCATTACAAATATAACATGTACTATTAATTCAGATTGTGGAACAAATAGCTGGATTAATGGATTATTCTGTCAAAATAATAATGTTTTCCAAAAATATTTAACTTTCACATGCAATAATCCTGGAACAGCAAGTAGTTATTGTTCAAATTCAACTACAGACATGTTAAATCAGACATGTACACAAAATCAAGTTTGTACTAATGGACAATGCATTGATAGTTGTGTTCCAAAAACATGTTCTCAATTAGAAAAACAATGCGGTAGTTGGAGTGATGGATGTGGTGGAACAGTAAGTTGTGGTGGATGTCAAAATGGATATGGATGTAATTTAAATGGAAAATGTATTAATCTTCATATATGTGCTCAAGCACTTGTGCAGGATAATGAACAATGTGATATTGAAGCACATTCTATTGGTACGACAATTGATGCTAATGCGACTTATGTTTACAAAGTTATGCTTACTAATGATGATCATGATGATTTTAATACAATAACCTATGAAGCCTATGCTTGCAGATGTCCTAGTCATGCTGGAACTCCTTCTGGAGTTTGTTTAGAATATTATCCTGATAAACAATTTAATGGAGAAAGAGATGATCCTGAAACACTTCAACAAAACTGTAAAAGACTTGGCATGGTAACTACCATACTTGCACCTAAACAATCAAAGATTATTGAAATACCTGTAACACAATATAATAATGAATTTTGTGGAAGATTGCAGGCTGATTTATTCTTATATAATGCAGATGGAAGATCTTGTAATCATCTTGTAGGTTGGGCTGTTGCTGATTTGTGCAAAGATTGTTCGTTTAATTGGTAGATTTACTCCTTACATGTACTAATTTTTAATATTCTTAGTGATATCTATAATACTTTCTTTATTATTGAAAAGTCATGTTTCAAAATTAATAATGTTTAAAAAAGGTATTACTTTCGAGTAATACATGAAAACTGGTCTAAAACCATCTACAAAATCATGTATGATTGGAATTTTTGTAATAATTGTAGTAGTATTAATGGGAAATGTTCTCGCTGTCACTGCAAGCATTGGAAATGCAAGAATGATTTTAAGAGCGCAGGTTGGAGATACTATTGAAAAATCAATTCTTGTAAAAAATGTAAATAATGAATCAGTTAAAATAGAAATTTTTGCATCAGGAGATCTTGTAAAAGATATAAAAATTTTAGATAGTAATTTTACATTAGAACCTGGAGAAGAAAAAGATGCTAGGTTTACAATTAAAATAACTAAAGAAGGTGCTTTTGAAAATAAGATTAATGTTAAATTCACTTCTTTTACAGAAGGAAAAGGAGTTGCATTAAGTTCTAATGTTGTTGTGATGGTTTTAAAGGATAATGAGTCAATTAGTCCTGATACCAATGATAGTTTAGATAATACTGATAATACAGATAATACTGGAGAAAATACTATAAAACCAATAGGTCCTTTGGTTTTATTATTGTCAATAACAGGAATAATATTATTAATATTTTTTGTTGTTTTGATTGTATATTATTCAAAAGCAGGAAAAAAAGAAAAAGAAGAAAATAATAGTGATGTAAAAGAAGAAAATAAAAAAGAAAGTGATAAAGGGAGGAAGGGAAATATAATTAAATCAAAAAAGAGGGCTAAGAAATGAATAAATTCATATTAGCTTTTTCAGTAATTATATTAATGATTTTTTTAGTAAACAATGTTTTAGCTAAGGATGTTGCCTATGTTGTAAAAACAGCTCAAAATCCTCAGATTATAAGTATTTTAAATGAAATGAATTATAGTTATGATGTAATTCTTGATGCTAATATTCATGGTGCAAATTTTTCAAATTATGCTATTCTTTTAATTCAGGATAGTATAACTAATAAGAATTATTTGCCATTGAATTCTAAAAATTTAATTTTTATACATAGGGATTATGCTCCTTTGGTTTGGACAAGTGGAACTGTTATTGCTGGAAGCAGCCAAATATTTTCTGCTAAATTAGATCAAATAGGAACTCCATTTACACAGGGATTCACTACTATTAATTTTGATGCTTATACAACTGCTAAACCAGAATATTATCTACATGTTTATCCTGCTGGGATAACAAGTGTTGCAAGAACAACAGGTGCAACAGGAACTTATCCTATTATTGCATATTCAAATTCAAATAATATAAGAAAAGTCTTTTTTGGATTTTACTCAATTGATTATTGGAGTGGAGATACAAAAAAATTATTTAAAAATTCTTTGAACTGGACAAGACTTGGAGTTGACAATGATAATGATGGATATTATTCTGACAATGACTGCAATGATAATGATGCTTTGAAATTTAGAAATTTGCCTGGTTATGTTGATAATGATAGGGATGGAAAGGGTGGAGGCTCATTATTGCAAGTTTGTTCTGGAACTTCATTGCCTGCAGGATATTCTACAATTGGTGGAGATTGCAATGATAATGATGCTTTGAAATATCAGAATTTTTCAGGTTATGTTGATAATGATAGGGATGGAAAGGGTACTGGTTCATTGCTACAGGTTTGTTCAGGAGACAATCTAACAAATGGTTATTCTACAATTAGTGGAGATTGCAATGATAGTGATGCTAATCTATATAGAAATCTTCCTGGTTATTTAGACAGTGACAGGGATGGAATTGGAACTGGAAATCTTTCGCAGGTTTGTTCTGGTAGTAATTTACCTGCTGGATATTCAATGTCTGGTGGAGATTGCAATGATACAAATACAAATGTTTGGAGTTATTTGAATGGATATGCTGATAATGATAAAGATGGAAGAGGTTCTGGAAATATAACTCAGGTTTGTTCTGGAAATTCTTTGCCTGCAGGTTATTCTAATTCTGGAACTGATTGCAATGATTCTGATGCAAATATTTGGAGGTTAGTTCTTGGTTATTTAGACAGTGATAAAGATGGATTTGGAATTGGAAATCAACTTGAGGTTTGCTCTGGATTTAACTTGCATTTGGGATATTCTGTTAATAATAATGATTGCAATGATAATAATACTAATGTAAATCCAAATGGAATTGAAATACCTTATGATGGAATAGATCAAACATGTAGGGGTTATGATATTGGAGATTCTGATGAAGATGGTTATTGCAAGATAGGATATGTAATACAAAATTATTCTTTACAATGTGCAAAGGAAACTGAATTGACTGGAACTGATTGTGATGATAATGATACTAGTTTTAATGCTGGTTCAAGTAATCTGTTTAAAAATTGTAGAAATGATGCACCTATATTAGAAAAAATAAATGATATAAAAGCCATGGAAACTAATAAAATTATTTTAAATATAAGTGCTAGTGATTCTGAAAATGATAATATTACTTATTTTGTTGACTATGGAAATTTTGAACAGGATTTGGTTAATAGGAATATTTTTTCATGGCAAACAGAATACTCTGATATGGGCAATTATTCATTTAATGTTATTGTTAGTGATGGATTATTGAATGTTTCTCAATTGGTTAATATAGAAATTGTAAAAACAAACAGAAAACCAATATGCAGTAATGTTCCATTGATTGAAACAAATGAGGATGAAGCTGTTCAATTTGATTTAAATGATTATTGTTATGATGAAGATGGAGATAATATTACATTTAGATTAGCAAATCTAAGTTCAAATTTAAAATTAGATTCAATTCAAAACGGGGTTGTTGTTGTTTCAAGTGCTGATGATTATTTTGGTGAAGAATGGATTGTTTTCAATGCAAGTGATGGAATTGGAGTTACTGAAATGAATAAAACTTTTGTGAAAATTAATCCTATCAATGATGCTCCTGTATTTAATGGAGATATAAATACTGTTTCATTTGATGAAGGAAGTAATCTTACAAATTTCATTGATTTAAGAGATTATTTTTTAGACATTGATAGTAATTTATCTTTTGAAGTTACTGGAAATTATTTTATTGATATTGGAATAAATAATGGAAAAGTTAGTTTTTATCCTGAAGATGGTTTTTTTGGAACAGAAACTGTTGTTTTTTCAGCTAGTGATGATGAGTTTACAATTTATTCTAATCCACTAAGAATAAATGTTAATGACATCAATGAGGCTCCTGTATTTGCTCCGATAAACTGTATTTTAAATATCAAGGAAGATACTGCCTATGAATGTGAATTAAATGCTACAGATGTTGAGAATGATAGTTTTTCATTTTTAGTTGTAAGTAATTCAAGAATCAATTGCACAATTCAAGGAAATATTTTAAAATATATTTCTGAAAAAGACCAGGTTGGAAAGGGATTATGCACAATAAATGTTGTGGATATTAGAGGTTCTCATAGAGAAGCTGTACTTGAATTTAATATGGAAAATGTAAATGATGCACCTGTTATAAAAGATTATTATCCTAAGGAAAATTCAGTAAAATTATTGTCTGGAATTGAAAATCGGTTTATGGTATTGAACTATGATCCTGACAGCCAGGTTAATGTAACTTGGAAAATTGGCAATGAAATTGTTGGAACTAATGCAAGTTATTATTTTAATAAAACAAAAGGAAATTATATTCTTTCAGTTAGTGTTAGTGATGGAGAATATGAAGTTAATCGTAGTTGGAATATTAATGTTGGAAATATTAATGAATTTAGTTGCAGTGAGATAAAGGGATATATATGCAATGAAAATCAAACATGCAAAGGCCAAATATTAGGGGTTTATGATTCTGCTAGTTGCTGTTCTGTAGCATGTACTGCAAAACCTCCTCAATTCAATAATGTGAAAAATATTACTACTGAAAATTCTACAGATAAAATAAAAATAACAATTGAAAGTCCAACCAATGATGATAAACTTTATTTTGGAGATAATGTAACTTCTGTATTGAAAATTGCAAATTCAAAAGGAGATGATATGAGCTTTGATATACAATTTTATGTATATGATTTAACAAAACAAAAAGTAATCTGGAAAACAAGTGAAGATGCTGATATAAATGATGGCTCTAATAAAAAATTGAATATAACTTTTAATCTTGAAGAGAATCTTAGGGATAGTGATGAATATTACTTATTTGTAAGAGCTATTGGAAAGGATGACAATCATAGCAAGTTCTATAATGACACTTATCAAAAATTAAATGTAGAAAGAAAAGATTCTAATTTAGTGATACAAAGTGTTGAAATAGAACCAATTGAGGGTGTTATTTGTGGTGATTCTGTTGATATTAAGGCAACATTGGAAAACTTTGGAAAATATGCTCAGTATGTTAAAGTAAGAGTTGAAAATGCTGAATTTGCATGGAGTCAATTAAGTGATTCTTTCAGAGTTGGGGAATATAATGAAGATCCATCTGAAAAAACAATTACCTTAACTGTTCCTGAAGATGCAAAGGAAGGCAATTATACAATAAAAGTTGGTATTGATGGTTACAATGTTTTATTTGAAAAAGAATTAACATTAGGGGCTTGTAAAAATCAGATTAATGCTCAGAAAAGTCTTGAGACAATAAAAATAAATCCTGGAAATCAAGAAGTTGTACTTTCTCCAGATGAAGGAAATAATCATTTATTATTTGTTGTAGTTGGAATAATGTCTGTTATAATGATGACTGTTTTGTTGTTACTTTTAACTTATTTTAAGAACATGGATATGGGTGTTGTTAGTGATAATAAACAATCTTCTAAATCTGTTATTGAATCTAAGGTAAAAAAGAAAAATATAATTGATAGATTATCTGAAGCAACTGATTATTATGAAGAACAGGATTTTATAATTGTTTCTCCAGAATCTCAAAAGATAACTGTTGAAAAAAGAAAAGTTAAGAAGGCTAGGAAGAAATAGATTCATTCCCTTATTAATAATGTTACATGACGATTTAGAAGAGATACAAGGCAATACTATGGAGATTAAATATCTTTAAGTTATCCATTCATGAGAATATTTTTCAAATAAATTTTTGCTAATACTAATTTAAGTTTTTTATAAATTGTGTTATAAGTTTTGCATAACTAATTGATCTATGTGCTACCTATAAATGATATTAACTATTCTTCTTCTATTGCACTAATTCAATATTCATACTTATTAGAATTGCCTTTATTTTGTCTATTGTTGATTTTTTTAATTCATTGAAGCGTATTTTCTTTTTTTCTTCTTTTTCAATATCTTGATTTAAGTAGGATATTTCGTTTTTATTTCTATGCATTTTATTCTCTAAATCTTTTATTTCATCTGATGATTTTGTTATTAATGATTCTTCTTTCTTTTTTATTGTTAATATGTTTGATTCTATCTTTTTAATTGAAGATTCATAGTCTTGAACCTTTGTGTCTGATTCTCTAAGCAACGATTCTATTTTTTCTTTATTTTGAAGTATATTTTCTTTAAAATGCTCTCTTAGTTCATTGATTGTATTCATTTTTTTATTATCTGAATGAAATAGTTGTGATAATTTTTTAAAATCAATCTTTGATTTTAATTCATTTATATCATTATCATTCTCTATTTTTAATTGATAAATATTTCCTTTTTCTTTTAATTCTTCATTGAATACTTTTGATTTTTTTATTTTTGAGATTGTATTTTCATATTCATTTATTTCCTTTTCTTTTGAGGATATTCTATTTTTTATTTCAGATATTTGATTCTCACTATCTTTTATCAATAAATCTGTGGATTTAAATGAATTATATTCTTTCTCAATTTCATTTATGTTTTTATGGTATTTTATTTTTTCTTGGTTTTCCTTGATTATATTATTCACATCTTTTGAAAAATCAGATATGGAATCATTAACTTTTCCTAGCTCATCTCCAATGAGAATTGTTGCTTTTTCATAGTGCATCATGGATCTTTTTTTAAAATCATTCAATGTAAAATTGATATGTTCTGTTGTTTTTGTATATTCTGAATAATCAATAGTTTTTAATTTTTCAGTTAGATTATTAAGATTTATAATATATTTCTTAAGATTGTCTATGACTATTTGCTTTAGTTTATCTTCTGCTTTTTTATGTTCTATGCTTATGTTTTCTAATGTTATTTTATCTTGATTTAGATTAGATATTAAGGAATATGTTCTTTGTTTTATTTGCTCTAGTATAAGTTCTGAATTTTTTGAAAATTCCTTATTTTTTCCTGATATAAATGATTCTAGGTTTGCAAATTCAATTTTTGATTGTTCCTGTGGTTTTTTTCTAAAAAAATCAAATATTCCCATTAAAAAACAATAGATTGGGGATTAATAAAACTTGGGAATGTTGAATTATACAGGGTGGAGCAAGATTTATATCATCCATATTATTAATATGTTAAGAAGGTTTATATATTTATTTGGAATATTAATATTATGAAAAAAAGAGGGCAGATTACCATTTTTATAATAATTGCAGTTGTAGTAATTGTCGCAATTGTTTTTTTAGTAATAACTGGACTAGGAGTTAAAAAATATTCAAGTTATAAAGATGTTAAAGATTATATTTACTCATGTATGGAGAATTCTTTGAACAGTGGGTTAAGGTTTGTTTGTTTTCAAGGGGGATATTATCAAGTTCCTGAAAAATCTATGGATTTTTATTTTACTAAAGTTCCATATTATTTTTATTTAGGAAGTGAAAATATACCGGATAAATTAGTTATTGAAAGAGAAATATCCAAATATATGCAAGATAATGTTAAAGAATGTGTTAAAAATATTTCTGATTTTGAAAAAGACTATAAATTTCAGTTTGGAGAGCCAAAAATTGAAGTATCTCTTGGAAGTGAAATAAGTATGAGAATGGATTATCCAATAACTATTACAAAGGGTGAATATTCTGAAATATTGAAAAAATTCAATTATAATCAAAAAGTTGATTTTAATACTGTTTATTTTATAATAAGTGCCTTTTCTGCTGAACAGAAAAAGGATCCTAATTTTGTTCCTATAGGATATCTTTCATTACTTGCAAAAGAGAATAATTTCAAATTTGACTTGACTTATAAGAATCAAAGTGAAGTAGTCTACTCTTTTATTTTTAATGATTTTTTTGATTTAAATGCTAGCCTTGTATATAATTTTGCTGGAAAATATAAATGGGAAGAAAGACATAGTGAAAACATAATGACTATTGAACCTATTCCTTATCAAAGAATATATGCAGGAAAAGAATTTTATTATAAAGTAAAGACAAACAATGCTGGTGTATTATTTGACGATTATACAGAACTTTTCAATATAAATAGAGATACTGGTGAAATAAAGTTTACTCCTAGCAATAATCAGAGTGGAATGTACGAAATAATGATTAAAGCTTATGATAACTTGGGAAATAGTGATTTTACTACTATGGAAATTGAGATTGAAGAAGTCATTCAAGGAGTATTGCAATGAAAAAGAGTATTATGATTGTATTTATTGCTACATTTCTACTTTTAATTTTAGGAAGTGTATTTGTAATTGGTTTAACAGAAGAAGAGAAGAAAAAGATGGATGAAGAACTGAATAAGAAGCTTAAAGAATTAGGAATTGAATCTTATTCTTCAGAAATAGGAATAGAAGATGTTAGCCTTTCAAATGACCTGAAGACATTAACTATTTCAAAAAATGGAAAGAATAAATTTTTGGATGTTTCAAAAGTAAAAGAAATAACAATTAACATGAATGATGGAGGAATGATACGAGACATTAATGGAAATGAATATCATACAGTAAAAGCAAAGATTAAGGTTGTTGATGGAAAGATAATAATAAATGAAAAAATAGAACTTCTTGAAGGGACTAAAATAAATTGGGTTAAAGTAAATACAGAAAATAAAGCAACTTTTTCTATTGATAAAAATGGGATTATTGATTCAAATGGAAAAGATATAGTCTTAAGCGATACTGATGGAAAATTAATCGGAAGATTAAATGGAAAGGCTGCAATACTTAATGAAAATAGAATAGATATAAAGACCAATGGAGAAGTAGCAGAATTTGTCAATTATAAGGGAACAAAAATGAGTGTGACACAAGATACTTCAATATGCCATGGAAAATGTGATACTTTAGAGAATAAGTTAGATATAGATAAGATTGAATATAATGGAAATCTCATTGTAATCCCTAGAAATAAACCCGAAGAGAATTCTGGGATTAAAGGGTCACAAGATGGGACAATGGTACAAAGTTCCAAAGATGATAATTTAGAGCACACCGCCCCTATGGTGGAAGATGATAGATTAATTATTAAAAAGGGAGAGGTAAAGCCTCTTTTACCAAATAAAATAAGTATTGAGACATCAGACACTGATTATGAAAATGTGATTGTAAAAAGAGTTGATGGTGATTCTAAAGTTGATGTTAAAATTAATGGAGAGGATTCAGATGTGGTTTTTAAATTTTCTAAAGGATATCCTATTGTTGAAGGAGATATTTTTGGTTTAAAGACAAGTATAGGTCACATGATTAGTAAAGGAGATATTAATATTAATTTTAAAGGGAGAATTGAAAAAGTTGCAAATTATGTTCCCTGGATATTATTAAATGGAAAAGAACTAACTGAAAAAGATATTGGAAAGATAAATCCAGAAGATGGTTTTGAAATACTTAATGGAATTGCAGATATTGATGTAAAAAAACTTTTGACATTAACATTAGAGGGTTCAGGCATACGGGGCACTGATTTTCTTCATTGGGCATTAAAAACTGTAAAGGGAGACAAAGAACTACAAAGTTTTATAATTGATAATCTTGACTCAAATGATAAATTATTATCTATTTCAGGAATGCTTAATGATATAAAAGGCTCTCCGGACTTACAGATTAAATTAATTGAAAAATTGAAAGATAATTCTATTTCTTTTTTAGATCATCCTAGCCCTCTTGATACAACAAAAGATAATCCAATTGCACAGCAAATGTTAATTGAAAATTTTATAAGAAATCGCGGACTTTTGCAACCTTTAGAGTTAATAAATATTGATAGGAGTATAAAATCAAATCCTAATTATGAAATGCTAAGAGAAATGCTGTTAACAAGAACAGATGGTATTATATATTCTCCTGAGGAATTCATGAATCTTCCTGAAGAAGAAAGATTTTCAGTTTTACAAAAAACAACATATTTCACTACTGATTCGCTTTCATTAGCATTGAAATCTTATTCCAATGGAGATCCTGCACTAGAAAGTCTAATAATTGATAATTTTAATTTCAAAGAAATAAATCGTTTATTTTCTTTATTAGACGCACTTTCTTCAACTGATAATAGAGAAATACAGGAAAGAATATTAAAGATGTATTCTCCTAGTCAAAAAGATATTGATTACTATACTAAAACTCTTAACTATCTAAATAAAAATCAAAAAATGGATATATTTCAGGGAGAGGCACAGCGGGTAAGAGAAATTATTCCTGAAATCAATCCACAGATACTTGGGCAGGTTATGGTATATGTAAGTGATTATTTTGACAAACTTAAATTTAATCCTGGTTGGGAAAAAGAAATAGGTGATGTTTTTTCAAATAGAGATTTTCTTAGAATGACAGAAGGGAAGGATATTATGGAAATTTGGGATATTGGTCTTAGTGCAGAAAGAAGACTTAAACAAAAAGAATTAAGTCTTAGTAATGAAAACATTAAGAATGCTGTTGAGGAAATAATCTCTTATAGGAATTCTGCAAAACCTACAGAAATATTAAGTCCTGATACAAGTGTTTTTTTAGCAATAACCAATAGTGAAAAAACTAAAGAAGGTAAATATGCTTTTCAAGAAGATGTTATGTTTGATTTTGCAAGAGACTCTGGTGTTGGAGAAGAAGCATTAAGAGGGTTTAAAGGTCCTGAAACCAAGGGATTAGTATTAGATGCACTTGCATATAGTAAAGGAGACACAACAGTATGGTTTAATGGACATGGTGGAAATAATCATATATGGCTTGGTGAGGGGCAAGTGGGTAAGGATTATTCTTCAGATATGCATGTACCTCAAGCAATAAGTTATGTTGAACTTGGAGATAGTTTGATTGCCAGAGCCAGAGCTGGTGAGTCTTTAGCTAGTGTAAATATTGTTATTGATGCTTGCTATTCATATGATTTTACAACAAGACTTTATAATTATCTTTACTCTAAAGGCTTTGATGGAAGCAATCTTCCAACTATACTTACTGAGACAAACAGAGGAAGCCTAGGAATAAGTATTTATGGGGGGCAAGATATATCGGTAAATGGAAAAGATATCTATAGTCCATATCAAAGAGCTATGTATTTAGTAAAAAAACCTGGAGAACCATTTACAATAGGAGATGTATACAAAGCTCAAAAATATTATTTCAAATATGAAGATGGAGCAATCTTTATACCAACTGAAAATGGAATAGTTCCGATTGGCTCCCCTAATGATCAAGAAGAAATGATATATCTTGGTGAGCCAATTGAATTAAAAGATCAAACAATTCCCTCTGTTATTGAAATTGGAGAAATTGATTCTGAAATGGAGTATCTATTTGCTTAGCAAGTCCAGATAATAATAAAATACAGTCACTTCAAGAATAACTATACCATAATATTCTGTTCTTTCAAGTCATCTAAAGTTGCATTGCATACTTCACAGTAGCCTAGGTCCTTTAAATCTTTTAAATTAGATTTGGATTCTATTTTTTGCCTGTAACTCATTACTACTAAGATTTCATTTGTCAATCTATTTGAAAATGGTTTTTCTTTTAGTTTTATTTTACAGTGTGGACATATTCCTATCATATTGTTATTTTTTGATTTATATTAATTCAATTTTTAATATATTAGCCCATGATGTGTTGTTCATAATGTTTTAACATATCTCTAAAGGTGGCTGCTTCTTCATATCCTTCTCTTCGTACTGCTTCTTCTAATCTTTGCTTGATTTGGCATTTAATAATTAACTTTTCTCTTAATTCATTTCTTCCAAATAATATTCCAGTTATCATTTTTAATCTTGAGTCATTTTCAATCATTCCAGAACTATGGGCTATTTTATAGGCATCCATGTAATGCCACTCTAATTCACTTGTGGATTTTGATTCTAATTGTTTTTTGCTATACTGTCTTAAATGTTCCATTACCATTACTTGTTTTCTCCGAGATTTATTATTAGTAATGTGTGTAAGATAAGTTAGATATACATCTTAGTTTGTTAGATTTCATAATACCCATTTTCTTTATTATTTATTACTGATTGTTTATTGTTTTTCTCCTTATATTTTATGTTTATATTATGAAGGGGGCTCTTCAACGCCTTGGTGTGGGTTAGTTGCATTGAGCCTTTCCCTCCTATTTCTTTTAGAAAACCCCTAAGTTTTCTTTCTTCTTATTTCAAATAACTCCTAATTTTTCTTCATTTGAATATCCATTATGATCAAAATCAAAATTGAAAAATTCAAGGAATTCTTTGAGTATTATTTTATTTACTTTCATTCTTTTAAGTTCATTGAATACAAATTCTGTGAAGCAATAAGGACAAACAATTCCTCTTGTTTCATTGCATTTTAAACAAAGAGTTGCTTCAAAGACTATTCTATCATCTGCTTGATTAAGATATTGACGTAATCTTGGAATTAGATTTTTTATTAAGTCAGGGTATAGTGTTGCCCAGGCTTCTATTTCATTTGTAAGGCAGGATGGGCAGATTGGATTAGAAACTGCTTCGCTGCAAACATCGCATAAAATTTGCGGTTCAGGTTGGGTGTTGAAGTGTTTTAACATTATAAAAAATTCGGATTCAAGCGCAATAAAAAATTAATCGCACTTAATCCAGAAAAATATTAGATTTAAAAAAACAAACTGGTTTATAGTTCCATTTAGTCGAATGCGTTCTCGCTGCAACACTATTCCTGTTTATTTTCATAATTATTCTATGTGTTTGAAGTTTAAATACATTGCGGTTGTCGAGAGTATAATCTATTTTTTAAAATATTTTTTCATTTATGATATTTGTCATTTGTTAGTAGTGTGACATTACTATGGTTTGGAGATTGATAAATCTTAAAAAGCAAAAATCAATTGAAATATTAAGATAAAATGAGTACTAATAAAAAAGAATTAACAATTGAAGAATGTAGAGAAGCTGCTTTAAAATATTTTGAAACATTAAAAAGTTATGCTAAACAAAGGGTTGAAATGAATCCTCAAGAAATTATTTCAGATCTAAGAGATTTTACTTTGCATTACCTAGATATTAATCAAATTGCTTCACTTGAATCTGTTTTACAAAATGCTGTTCGTGATCTTAGATTTGGTGCAAGGAAAAGAAGTGCTGTAAATCATTATCATGAAAGTGCTCAGGTTATTTTAGTTCCTGGAAATCCTGAATTAGCTGATAAATATGATAAGGTTGCAAGCTATGTTTCACATGCAATGTTTCAGAGGAAACATCCTTTTTAAAATTACATTCTTTCAAGAATTTCTATTCTCTTACTTAAAGGTGGATGGGTTGACATTAAACTATCCATATTTTTCTTAAAAGGGTCTCCAAAGAATAAAGGGGCAACTGCTTTGTTAACTTTTGATGG
>Ga0208375_1000802_pt1 | contig 40018 bp, 42 predicted proteins | sample RifOxyD1_FD_184038 | JGI IMG/M metagenome (GOLD analysis project Ga0208375, IMG submission 184038) | Soil microbial communities from Rifle, Colorado - Rifle Oxygen_injection D1 (SPAdes) | ecosystem: Environmental > Terrestrial > Deep subsurface > Rock core/Sediment | place: Rifle, Colorado... | reverse complement strand
GTTTTTTTACCATTTCCTTGCTCCTTTTTTATGCGCTTTCGCGCGTTTCGATTGATTTATTGACGATTTCAAACACCTATTTATCTAGTGCCTATAATGCACGAAACGATAATAAAGTCAAGATGTGCTGGGAAGAGGACTCGAACCTCCATGGGTTGCCCCGCGAGCTCCTAGGGCTCGTGCGTCTACCAATTTCGCCATCCCAGCCGTGCCCTTCGAAGCTTTACGCGCAGAAGGGCGACTTTCAAATCATACTATGTTCTGCTATATTTTTCTTTAGGCGCCCATATCTTCGATGACTCGATATGAGCGCTTCACTCGGAGTAAACAAATGTAATAGGACTCACATTTGTTTATCCTCGCTTCAGCGCCCATAGCTCAGTTGGTAGAGCAGATCCCTCTTAAGGATAAGGTCGCAGGTCCGAGCCCTGCTGGGCGCACATGAAAGAAACAGAGTATGCTGTTTCTTTACTTGTGCGAGGCGCAGCGATGTTTTGCCAGCAGGCAAAACCGCGAGCCGGGGTCGCGAAAATTCACTTGCGACGGCAAGTGAATTATTTGTGACCACAAATTTTTCTAGTACCGAGGGTGGGAATCGAACCCACATGAAGGTTTTTAGGCCCTCTCAGGATTTTAAGTCCTGTGCGTCTACCTATTCCGCCACCTCGGCATCTTTTGATGATAGTAACATTTCTGTTATTCTCTAACTATGGGCCAGGTGGTGAAGTGGTAACACGGCGCTCTGCAAAAGCGCTATGCGCGGGTTCAATTCCCGCCCTGGCCTCTCGATAGTTCGTTTACTAATTGGCCGCTCTCTTCGCCGTTGTCAGGAAGGAAGTCGATGCGCGGAAGGCGAAGGCGCGCATGCACTTTTAAATAATCCGAGAATGCTTCGCGCTGGTGCTCGAGGAAGGCGAGCGCGGCGCGCGTTTTCTCGACCGGGAAGACGCTGACGAAAACCATCATACGATCTCCGTGGGCGACGCTTTGTGCGCGGATGACGGTGATAAGTGATTCGTTGCTTGCTTCGCGTGCGATGAATTGCGCCGCTTCATGCGCGACAATCTCGGCGGCACGATTGCTTTGTTTGCGCAGTTCCGGCTTTCGAGTAGGAGGTATCATACTTCGGTCACGATGAATGCGACGAGCTCATCGCCATAGGTTGCGTTTTCTTTTGCTTCAACTTCAGCGCCGAAATCGCCTTCAACTTTTATTTCTTTTACATCGGCGCGCGCCTGCTGAAGATTAGTTATAGAACCGCACGCTATCTGGGTGTCGTGTCGAAGTATCTTTATTTGATTTCCGACAGTGAGAATTCCCGACATATAGCGCAAACCGAGAACCTGTTTCTTCGCGTCTGAAGAAAAGGTTTTCAATACCTTCGCACGGCCAAGTTCTTTTTCGATTGCGAGAGCAGGCACACATTTTTCGAGGAGTTCTTTTACTTTCGCCGATAGTTCGTAGATAATCGAGAAAGATAGAATGCTGACTGCATCGCGGTCGGCAAGTTCGCGAGCGATAGCATCAGTCCCGACATTAAACGAGATGATAGTGCCGTGCGATGCGTGGGCGGTTTTAATATCGCTTTCTGATACGCTACCAACGCCCGAAGAAACGATACGCACCGCAGCGCGTTCGTGGGTAATCTTAGCGAGTTCATGAATGACGGCGTCAACCGAGCCGGCGACATCCGCCTTCACGACGAGCGGAAGTTCGGTAATGCCTTCAGCTGTCGCGATAGTTTCTGACGCACAAGAGAATGCTTTATGTTCTATAGCGAGCACCTCTGCTTCTTTTTTATTTTTTACAATACTGAAAAGCGCCCCAGAAGGCGGGAGGGAAGAGAATCCCGAGATGCGCGCCGGCTCTGATGGCAGTGCGCGCTCGACTCTCTTCCCGCGGAAATCCTCGATGAATCGTATAGGAGCATACGCGTCGCCTGCGACGACGAATCCATCGAGCGTGAGCGTGCCGTCCTTCACGATAAGGGTGGCAGAAGAACCACGCTTTGGATCTTGTGTTGATTCGAGGACGAAGCCGGTCGCACTCGCCGAATGGTCGGCAGTAATCTCAGCGAGATCTGCGGTGAGTAATACTAGATCAAGAAGTTCGGACACTCCCTCGCCGGTCTTCGACGACACGGGCATATAGGAAATGTCGCCGCCCATATCTTCGAGGAAGATTTCATGTTCGAGGAGCGAGGTCTTCGTTCTTTCGATGTTTGCGTTATTTTTGTCTATCTTTGTAATCGCAATAACAAATGGGATGCCAGCATCTTTAATCGCTGTGAGCGCCTCGGTGGTCTGCGGCATCACACCTTCATCTGCCGCAACAACGAGAATGGCGATATCCGCGGCGGCTGCGCCGCGCGCGCGGATCGCCTCGAAGGCCTCGTGGCCGGGCGTATCAAGAAAGGTGACTGGGCGGTCATTATGCAACGCGATATACGCAGAAACATGCTGTGTAATTCCGCCTGCCTCGCCCGCGACAACATTCGATTTCCGAATGTAGTCCAAGAGCGACGACTTGCCGTGATCTATATGGCCCATCACCGCGATGATGGGCGGTCGTGATTCCCGCGCCATAGTATCTCTATTTCATCACAAGATTACATTAATTGCAATTTTTCAGAAAATATAAATTTGCGATATTTATGATGTTATGTTATTCTATTTTTTAGACTTTTGAACCTTGAAAATGACCCAATGAAAGGAGAATCAAACAAATGCCAACGAAATACCTCATTAACGGAGGAAGACCTCTGTCAGGAGTAGTGAGACTTGATGGTGCAAAAAACGCAGTTACTAAACAATTGGTAGCATCTCTCCTCACTGACGAACCGTGTACTCTGCATAATGTTCCTAAAAATCAAGAAGTATTTTCTGTGCTGGAAATGCTATCAGAATTAGGGATGGAATCTACATGGTTAGGAGAGGATTCACTTCTGGTCCAAACCAAGGAGATAAAAAACATCGCAATTAAGAGCGAGTATTCTGGAACAAACAGAATTCCTATTCTAGTCATCGGCCCACTTCTCTACAGAGCACAGGAAGCATTCGTTCCCATGGCCGGCGGGTGTAACATAGGTTCACGCCCAGTTGATTTTCATGTAAATGCCTTGAGAGCATTCGGTGCCGAGATAACAGAAAATGAGGATGGTTATCATGCAAAGTCTTCAAGAATTCAGGGATGTGTAATAGAGTTACCTTATCCTAGTGTCGGTGCAACAGAGAATATACTGCTAACTGCAGTTCTCGCAACGGGAACTACTGTGATCAAAAACGCTGCTGTTGAGCCGGAAATCATCGACACGATCCTTCTTCTTCAAAAAATGGGAGCATTGGTTCACATTGATACCGACAGAAAGATTATTATTGAAGGTGTTGAAAAGCTCGCCGGGGCAAACCATAACATTATCCCTGACAGGATAGAAGCAGCGTCCTTCGCCATTGCTGCCATCGTTACAAATGGACATCTGGAAATACAGAACGCGAGACAGAGCGACATGATTTCCCTGCTCAATGTAGTGAGAAAGGTGGGTGGAGGATTCGATGTCGGAGAACAGGGAATTACATTTTTCAGATCTAAATCCCACCTATCTTGCGTCCATGTAGAAACGGATGTCTTCCCTGGGTTTTCTACCGACTGGCAGCCAATGTTGGTAAGTCTGTTAACTCAATCCGAAGGGGTGTCTGTAATCCACGAAACGGTATACGAGAATAGGTTTGGGTATACACAGATGCTAAGAGATATGGGAGCAAACATATCTCTATCAAAAGACTGTCTCGGCAGTAAGTCGTGTCGCTTTCTTGGTAGAGGTTATCAACACAGTTGTATAGTACATGGACTGACAATTCTTTCCGGTAGGAAGATGCAAATACCTGATTTGCGAGCAGGATTTGCTTATGTAGTAGCCGCACTTATCGCGAACGGCGAGAGTGAGATCAGTGGCATCAAATATCTTGAAAGAGGGTATGCCAAGGTTGTAGAGAAACTCAAATTGTTGGGGGCAAAAATCGAGGAACAATGAAAATACTATGACCGCTAACTAAGCAATTAGGTTAGCGGTTATTTTTTTGTACAAAAGTATCTATTATCGTTATTAATTCTCGTTTAGGGCACCTTAATCCTGGCATTTTACAGTATGAGCGATTTTGACCATGCCAATCACTACCGGCGGTTACTAATAATTTAAACTCGCGGCTCAAATTCAGAAGACCTGACATCTCTTCTTTTGAATGTTTAGGACAGCGTACTTCAATTCCTCGTAAACCATACTCTTTAAATTTTCTTAGAATAGACGCGAATTTTTTTTTATCTTTTGAAAAAAGTCTACCAGAATGTGCTAACACAGGGGTACCTCCCAAACGAACGATTAAATGAATCGCTTCTTCTGGAGAAAGCATCCAGCCCGATTTTTCCTCGACGAATACTTCTTTTGATAGTTCCTTGATTGTAGCATCTGATTTAAGAAATCTTTTTAATTCAATTGCTATAGTATTTCGACTAACATAAATTTCTGGATTTTTCTTTTTTAGATCGTAAAAATTAAGATTCAGACCTGGATATTTTTTATTCAACTTTTGAATAATCTTTTTAGCCCGATCATTATAACCTGCAACTGTTTTTTTAAGTTCGGCATTCATTTTATAAGTATCAAAATTTTTAGAATATCCTAAAATATGAAAAGACGATTTTGTTTTATCATCAAAAGATGATATTTCGATCCCTTGTACAAATTTTATTCCATTCAGTTCGGCCTCTTTGAAAAACTTTTCATCTTTTGGTACTATAAAGTTATGATCCGTTATAGAAAAAATGGATATTTTTTTTTCGATAGCTAAGCGTAACAACTTATTTGGTCCATCTTCTCCATCGGAATAATATGAATGTAAATGCAGATCAATTAAAGGCATAATTTAATTTAATAAATTCTCAAAAAATGTCCCCGCTATTAAAATAACAGCGGGGACAAGAAATATCAAGAAAGTTGCAATCTGCGACAAGTCATCTGGTATAAGTGAGTATTCGCCTTGTCAAAGACCATCGCAACAAGACTTTCGTACCAAGACATCAAAAGAAGACCCTTTTCAAAGTCGAATGAGTATTTACAGCTTTGAAGAAAGGCGCGAGCAGGATTGGAATCAACACCATACACACTGTCCAATATTTCGAAGCTCTGATTGATGTCAGAAGGCGAGCATAAATATTCTGTCTTTTTTTGACAGGCATGGAATGTCAAAGCATTCCCCGCGCCATGCAATGACTTGCTGACAAAAATTCTTCCGCTTTCCCCCTGCAAGGAGCGAACTAATTGTCGTCTGCAAATTGTTCTATTGTCGTGAATAACATAGGCCGTCAGATCAGCAAACGAAAATTTCTGCTCACTCTTTGTTATAGGAGATATTGCAAATTCTCCCTTGACCACTTTCCCCGAAACTAAGGAAGGGTTATAACGCGGATACCACAAAGGAGAACGCACATCGTCCAGTTCATCCGTGGTGTGAGGAACAAGATCAATGTCATTACCAGTTTCCGCGACCAGATAATCTCGCAAAATCAACAAAAGCCTATAGGTATTGCTGTCTACCAACCCTGAAACACTGGGAATCAAGACAGCGATATCACAGTCTACCGACATTTCATCATAGAGCCACGAACCATACATTCTGGCGGCTATGACAAAATCAGAAGTCAGCAATGCTTTTCTAATCACAGAAAAAGAAAATTCCTTGTTCATAACCGTCTCCTTTCCGACCTTAGATTATCCACTACTGCCAAGGATCTATTATCTGTCGCTAGTATACATGGCTCTGTTTTGTTGTCAAATATTTAGGAGACGAGGTTGGTGGGCGAGCCGGCAGAGAAGGCGCGGATGTTTTCGATGGTGGTGTCGAGGATGCGTTCGACGGCTTCTGTTGTGTTGAATGCGAGATGTGGCGTGACGATGACGCGCGGATGATCGATAAGATAATGATTCTCGAGCGCGATTTTTAATTCTGCTTCCTTCGGATGCGGATTAGTGAGAAGTGCGATTTCATCCGCCATATCTCCTTCTTCTTCGAGTACATCGAGTCCTGCGCCGGCGAGAATGCCGCTTTTCAGCGCTTCAATAAGCGCTTCGGTCTCGACGATCGCGCCGCGCGCGGTGTTAATAAGATACGCACCTTTTTTCAAATTTCCGATATTTTCTTTATTGATGAGGTGGTGGGTGTCTTTGTTGTACGGGACATGAATGGTGACGATGTCAGACGAAGCGAGCAATTCTTCGAGAGAGACATACGAGAATCCAAGTTTCTGAGCGAGTTCGGTGTTCGGATACGCGTCGAATCCGATGACTTTCATACCAAAACCATTTGCCATACGGATAATGTGTGCGCCGATGTGTCCGGTGCCGACAACGCCGATGGTCTTGTCGGCGAGATCGAATCCACGAAACCCTACGGGTGAAAAGAGACCTTGGCGGACACTTTCATCAGCTTCGATAATGCGGCGCGAGAGCGCGAGAAGCAGTCCGAAAGCAAACTCGGCGACGGTGTTCTCTCCATAAAAAGGAACATTCGAAACAATGATGTTGTGCGCTTTTGTCGCTGCGAGATCGATGTGATCGAATCCAGTCGAACGAGTCGCGATGAATTTCAGTGCAGGGAATCGCGCGAGCTCGGCTTCGCCGATGTGCGATTCTATAAATGGGCAAAGAACAGTCGCATCGGGGTCAGTAAAATCGGGAGACGCAGCAATAGAACCCTCGTGGAAAATAATTTCTTCATTTGGAAGTTTTGTGCGCACGAATTCCTCTTCCCACGCCTCGCCCGAAAAATAATGTATTTTCATATCTCTATATTATCTTGTTTCTGCTTCGTGTTCTATGGCGAGTAATCGCTCGTATTTCACAAGACGCTCGGGCTGAGCGAAGCCACCAGCTTTCAAACCATGTGCGCCGATACCGTACGCGAAGTCCGCGATGAAGGTATCGCTCGTCTCTCCCGAACGATGCGAGGCGACAACCTCCCATCCGGCGTTATAGGTTTCTCTCACTGCTTCGAGCGCTTCTTTGACCGTGCCGATTTGATTCGGTTTAATTAGCACTGCATTTATTTCTTTATTTTTTGCTGCTTCAATAATGCGTGCGGGATTGGTGACAGTTAAATCGTCGCCAACGACTAGTGTCGTTGCCCCGAGCGGAGTCGAGGGGCTGTTCAATGTGGCCGTAAGCTTTGCAAAATCAGTTCCTGCATTCTCGGCAAACGGGTCTTCAATGCTATGAAGAGAAAATCGTTCGACAAGCTCACGATAAATTGCCGCGAGCTCGTCGGGAGAATACGATTTCCCGAGGAGCTGGTACACGCCGTCATGGAATAGCTCACTCGCTGCCGCATCAATCGCGATTGAAGTATTCGGGAATTCTTTAACGAGTTCGGCGAGAAGCTCGAATGGTTTTTCGAGCGTGTCGAAGGTCGGCGCATAACCGCCTTCATCGCCCATCGATGTTGTGGAAGCCAGGCGTCCACAATTGTTGTGGACGCCTGGCTTCCACAGAAGTTCGCCGAGTTTCGCGAATAGTTCTTGTGCGATAGGGAATGTCTCACTCGTTTTTCCTTCAACAACCAAGAGATATTCTTGGAAGGGAAGTTTACCTGTTCCGAACTTGTTTGAGGGAAAGCCAGCGTGCGCGCCGCCGTTCATGACATTAACAAAAAGCCGAGGAGTCGAAGGAGTAGTTCCTGCACGCTTCGCGATTGCTTGCCAGAGTGGCATATTTTCTTGCAGTGCAGAAAGCCGCATCGCGGCAATCGAGACCGAGAGAATCGCGTTCGCACCGAGTCGTGATTTATTCGGCGTGCCGTCGAGCGAGATCAAGAAATTATCAAGCTCATCGAGCGAATTGAAATCACGCTCGGTAATCGCCGTCGCAATTTCTCCATTTACATTCTTTATGGCTTGCGCGACGCTGTCATCAGCGTCGCGCAGCTCGAGTGCTTCGTGTTTCCCGGTGCTTTTCCCCGAAGGTACCGACGCTGTTGCTTCAAGCGTTCCAGAAAAGAGTGTCGTCTCTATCGTCGGCCGCCCGCGCGTGTCGAGAATCGATTTGGCTTCAATGCGGTCAATGTGCATATTTATTGTGCGAGTTTTTCTTCAATCTCTGCGACTTGTTCCAGTGTCTTCACTACCGAGTCAGGATTGAGCGACATACTTGGAATGCCTTCTTTCACCAAGAACTCAGCGAAGTCAGGGAGGTCGGATGGTCCTTGTCCGCATATGCCGAGATACTTTCCGCGTGCCGCGCATTTACGAATAATCATACTAATCAGCGCGCGTACCGATTCATCATTCTCATTCCCTATATGCGTCACGATGCCAGAATCGCGGTCGAGTCCGAGTGTGAGCTGAGTGAGATCATTGCTGCCGATGGACATGCCGTCAAAGAGATCAAGAAATTCTTCGGCGAGAATAATGTTTGAAGGAATCTCGCACATCATATAGATCGGCTTCTTGATACCGTTCTTCTTCATAATACCGAGTACCTGCTCCGCTTCTACAGTTGTGCGACAGAAGGGAATCATAGGAATCACATTGGAAAGACCCATTTCCTCGCGCACTTTCACAAGTGCGCGACATTCCAGTACGAACGCATCTTTGAATTTCGGATCATAATAACGAGAGGCGCCGCGCCAGCCGAGCATCGGATTCTCTTCTTTCGGTTCGTACGCTTCGCCGCCGAGCAGTGTAGAGTATTCATTGGTCTTAAAATCAGAGAACCGAACGATGACAGGTCGCGGGCTAAATGCCGCGCCGATTTTTGCGATGCCGTACGCGAGATTGTCGACATAGAAGTCAATCGGATTTTTCCATCCGGTGATTTTCTTTGAAATAGCGGTGCGCAACTTCGGGGAGAGCTTTTTGAAATTAAGAATGGCGAGCGGATGAATGCCAATATTGGAAGCGATGATAAATTCTTCTCGCGCGAGCCCGACGCCCTGCACGGGCAAGAATGAGTCCTCGAAAGCGATATCCGGCGACGCGATATTCACCATAATTTTCGTCTTCGTATCCGGCAGAGTGCCGATATCATGTTCGCGCGTCGTTACTTTCGCTTTTCCAGCAGTAATCATACCTACACTGCCGGTCGTGTCGACTGTGACGATAATTCCCGTCTTCAATACGCGCGTCGCGTTGCCTGCGCCCACGATTGCCGGAAGGCCGAGCTCTCGCGAGACGATGGCGGCATGGCTCGTGCGCCCGCCGCGGTCGGTAACGATAGCCGACGCCATCTTCATAATCGGTTCCCAATCAGGGTCGGTCATCGTCGTGACGAGTATCTCTCCCTTTTTAAATTGTTTTATTTGTTTTGGATCTAGAATAACGCGTGTCGTGCCGACGGCGACCTTCGAACCGACCGAAATGCCTTGCGCCAGTGCCTTTCCTTGACCGCTCACTGTATATTCAATGAGTTTCGAGAAATCCCGTTCGGCCTGTACTGTCTCGGGCCGCGCCTGCACGATGTAGAGTTCGTTCGTTTTTCCATCGCGCGCCCATTCCATATCCATCGGCGTCCATTTCCCGGCGCGTTTGCTGTAATGTTCTTCTATAAGCGTTCCCCAGCGGGCGAGCTCATCGATTTCTGATTCAGAAAGGACGAAGGTATTCTGTTCTGCCGTGCTTGTGTCCACAATCTTCGTTTGTATGACGCCGGTTTTTCTTTGTGCGTAGAGCATCTTTTTATTTTTCACACCCAGCGTTTTGCCGATAATCGGATTCTTCGCTTTACCGAGTTTTGATTTCATCACTAGATATTCGTCAGGCGTCACATGACCCTGCACAATAAGTTCGCCGAGGCCCCACACCGCGTTGATAAGCACAAGGTCGCGGAAGCCGCTTTCAGTATCCACCGTAAACATAACGCCAGAAGCGCCGAGGTCAGAGCGAACCATTTTCTGTACGCCAACCGAGAGCGCTACTTTTGTGTTCGCGAAGCCCTTGTCAGTACGATAGGAAATAGCTCGGTCGGTAAAGAGTGAAGACATTGCCCAGACAGTGGCTCGCACCACATCCTCCGCTCCGCGAATATTCAGATAGGTCTCATGCTCGCCGGCGAATGACGCGCCCGGCAAATCCTCGGCGGTCGCGCTCGAACGCACAGCCACATCGACATTCTTCCCATATTCTTTTTCCATCTGCGCGTATGATATGGCAATTTCTTTTTCAAGATCTGCAGGAAGTGGCGTTGAGCGTATGGCGTCGCGCACCAGCTTCCCGCACCGCGATAGTTCTTTGAAATTTTTAGTGTTGAGACCAGCAAGCGTTTTTGCAATGAAATTATCGAGACCGGTCTGTTTGAGAAAATAATAATACGCGTCAGCAGTAACGCAGAAACCCTTCGGAACGCGCACGCCCTTCGGCACCACCGAACGGATGAGTTCTCCAAGTGCGGCATTTTTTCCGCCGACTTGAGGGACATCTTCCATACCGATTTTATTCATCCAAAGTATGTGCGTGTTTTTCATAAAATAAATTATTTTTTAAGCGCGATGATAAGGTCAGATATGTTTGATCCAGTATAGCCAGTGCTGAGTGCGTCGCCGGTTATGGAAAAGAATTCATACGAACGATGCGCAACAATATATTCGGCGATTGAAAGATTGTGCTCGCTCGCGTGCGCTCGCGAGATACTGTCGCCAATTGCTCCGGCATAATCAGTATTATCGTGGCCATCAGAAGCGAAGGGCAGAATAATTTCGTCGTCAAGAATGGTTTCGAGCGAGGCAAGCGCTATTTCTTGATTGCGTCCGCCTGCCTGTGAGGGAGGTCTGACCTCCCTCAAGGTTACCGTGCTTTCGCCGGCGTAAAGCAATGCGGTTTTTTGTGATGCATCATGCAATTTTTCTACAACGGCGCGGCCAACTTCTCTGGCTTCGCCAGAAAAATGATCGTCCACTATTTCGGTTTCATATCCGCGTTTCGCCGCCTCATCTTTCATTGCATCGAGCGCATCTTTACTCGTAAGAAAGAGCAGGTTGGTTACTCGTTCAAAATACTTTTCTTCTTTCGGCGTTTCTATGAATGTGATGTTTGAGATAGTGATGTTATAGCGTGCGAGAACTTCTTTTGCATCAGTAATCGTTGACGAATCCTGCACGGTTGGGCCGGAAGAAATGAAAGCGATATCGTTTCCGGGTACATCAGACACAATGAGTGAGAGAATTTCAGCGGGATAGGCCGCGCGCGCAAGGCCGCCGCCGCGCGCGCTGGAGATATGCTTTCGCACCGTATTAATGTCTTGTATCGTCGCTCCGTGCGCGGTGAGTTCTTTAAAAAGTGCACTCTCGTCGGCAGGGGTCATCGGCGCTTCGGGCGAGCAGAGTAGGGTAGAACCGCCGCCCGAAATAAGAAAGATGACTAAATCATCTTCGCGACAATCAGAAAGAAATTCGATAATGCGCTTCGTTGCCTGTTCGTTTACTTCGCTCGGCAGAGGATGGGTGCCGATGAAGACCTCGATTTTTGAAGAGGAAGTCAGACATCCACCGTTGCGGTGGATGTCTGACTTTCTCAAAAATTCGGCAGAGACATCGAAGGCAATTCCGCCGGTGAGCGTATCGCCGAAGAGTTTTTCTATCGCGCTTGCCGCCGTCAGAGCGCACTTGCCGATGCCGACAAAAAATACACGCCGCCCCGCAAGGTGGTAGGTTTTCGTCTGAGGCGTCGCCTTAGAAGTTCCGTCCATAATCTGCAAGACATCATTTTTAATACTCATTTTTCTTTCGATAGCAGAGCCGACATTTATTGCTGCATATCCTGCCTCGGCTATCTCGAGCGCATCCCGCCGCAAGTCATTCTCCGCCCCATCGACTGGCTCGGGGCAAGCAAGCGCCTCAAAATTCTGTATGCTATGTACCATAGATTCAGTATATCAAAGAAATTTCAGCGGTTGACAGGACAGTATCATTTGGTATATTAGAAAAAGAAAACTGTCTAACATGATCTTTAATTTGAAGGAAGTCAGTCATGAACAAAGAACAAGAGAAAAAGTTCTTGCTGTTCCTTAAGGAAAAGTTCGATGTACCCATCGAGTATCTGGGTGACTTTTTCAAAAAGAACTTTTTCGATGAAATCGGAGAAGGTGAACCAAGAGTTGAACTCGAACTCGGTAACTTTTTTCAATTGCTTGCCCGCACATGGCGAACAGAAGCTTTCAGAATGCGAGTTTCCCAGGTTATTCCCGACAAAGAGGGTTTCCGCTGGATCGTGCAGGCGACCCGGTACGCTGATTGCGACGGCTGGCACATTGAAGCTTATCCCGCGCATGGCGGGAAGGTCGGTACTCTGGGTGCTGTTTATTGCAGCTAATTATTTTCCGTAAGATGTCATCTTACGGAACGCCCCGCACTTCAGTGTGCGGGGTTGTTTTGTATACTAGCTAAAGAGATGGCCTCAACAAAAAATTCAATGAAGATTTTAAGGTAGAATAGACATCGAAGAAAGTATGAAAAAGTATGAAAAAGAAAGAAAATAATTACGCGTTTATAGACAGTCAAAACCTAAATCTCGGCATCCAGAAGCTGGGTTGGAAGTTGGACTACAGGAAATTCCGCGTCTATCTCGCGGAGAAGTATGGCGTTCAAAAGGCATATATGTTTATCGGCTTCTCGCCGTTGAACCAGAAATTATACGACAACCTGCAAGAAGCAGGATTTGTTCTCGTCTTCAAGTCAGTGATTCCTGATGGTGATGGCAAGATAAAAGGGAATGTTGATGCCGATCTCGTTCTACGCGCCGTTCTTGAAATAAGTGAATACGACCGCGCAATTATCGTTTCAAGCGATGGGGATTTCTATTCCCTGGCACAGCATCTCTATAACAGTGGAAAACTAGAAACAGTGTTGAGTCCAGATTACGAAAATTGCTCGTTCCTTTTGCGACAAACATCACGGGAGAAGATCCGTTTTATGGACAATTTGCGAACAAAGCTTGAGTATAAAAGAAAAGCACCGCCGAGGGACGGAACCCACGGAGGTACTCTTCGATAGAAATACAGATGAATCTTATACCCCCATGACTAGAAAGTCAACATAATGAGACACTGTGGATATGGCCCCGACAAAGAAATTCCAAAGAACGAGCGAGGACTTTACCTGCGAGCGGTGCGGGTTCTTCGTGCTGGGGAATGGCTACACTAACCATTGCCCGAAATGCCTCTGGAGCAAGCATGTTGATGTGAATCCGGGCGATCGCGCCGCCGTCTGCGGCGGCGCGATGGAACCAGTCGGCGTTGAATTCGACGGCGGGGAATATACCATCCTCCATCGCTGTGTCGCGTGCGGTTTTGAGAGGAAAAACAAAACCTCGAAAGATGACGATTTTAATAGTATTCTCCAATTGTCGCAGACAGCATAAAGTGGTATAATAATTCGCATGCCTCCGATTCAGAAGAAACCAACGCGGGTGTTACCGGTGCTCCGTGCGTATGGCACGGCGGCTTTCGCGTATCCATGGCTCTTGGGCAGTTCAATTGCCGCAGGAATACTTATTGAAGTGGCGGGAGTTATTTCGCCGCTCTACTTGCGTCAGTTCATCAATATTCTTTCGGGAGGCACGCCAACTTCTGTTGTCGTGCAGGCGCTCTTTTTTGTTCTCGCGATGTATGCGGTGATACATTTCGTGGCTTGGATTGGCCGTCGAGTCATGATGTTCGGCGTGCTTCGGCTTGAATCAAGAGTGATGACTGATCTGTATCAGAATGCTTTTACCTATCTGCTCGGCCACGCACACGAATTTTTCATTTCCAATTTTACCGGCACGCTCACGCGCCGTGTGACGCGCTACGCGCGCTCCTTTGAACAGGTGTTTGATAACATTCTTTTCAATTTCTTTTCAGCATTCCTCTTCGCCATCGGTATTATCGGCGTTTTGTCGACGCGCAGCATACTGCTCGGTGCAGGACTTCTCGTATGGACGGTGGCGTTTGTCTATCTGCAATTCAGGATGATGCATGCGCTTCAGCCATTGCGCGCAACGCGTACCGAAGAAGACAGCAATGTAACCGGATATCTTTCTGATACCGTGCTGAATCATTCAGCGATAACCACCTTCGCTGCCGTTCAATATGAGAATTCTCGATTTAAAGAAACAATCACTCGTTGGTACGATGCAACGCGGCGCGTATGGGATGTTGAAATATGGATCTATGGCGTACAAGGGCTTTTTGCTCTTGGTATAGAACTGGCGCTTCTCGCTGGCGCGGTACTGCTCTGGCAACGCGGTCTCGTGACGGTTGGTGATTTCGTGCTTATTCAGGTCTATATTCTCGGCCTTATGGACCGCATTTGGGGCATCGGCCGTAATATGCGCCAGCTCTATGACGCCTTTGCCGATGCGACCGAGATGCTCGATATTCTCGAATTACCGCAGGCGATTCAAGACGCGCCAGATGCAAAAAAACTTCGCGTAACCGAAGGCGCGATTATTTTCGAGAATGTACGATTCGAATATCACGACAGCCAAGCAGTTCTCAATAACTTCACGCTCGCGGTCGCACCGCACGAGAAAGTGGCGCTCATCGGCTCTTCAGGAGCAGGAAAGACGACCATAGCGAAGCTCTTGCTCCGTCTTTATGATGTTACTGGAGGCGCCATTACGATTGACGGTCAGAATATCGCTCAAGTAACCCAGGAGAGCTTGCGTGCTTCGATTGCATTCGTCTCGCAAGAGCCGATGCTCTTCCATCGTTCGCTCCTCGATAATATCCGTTACGGCAAGAACGATGCGACTGATGAAGAAGTTATCGAAGCGGCGAAACAGGCGCACTGCTATGAATTCATCAGTAAGTATCCAGAGGGATTCTCTACAATGGTCGGCGAACGCGGAGTGAAGCTCTCGGGTGGCGAACGCCAGAGGGTGGCGATTGCGCGCGCCATTCTAAAAGATGCACCGATACTCGTCTTGGACGAAGCGACCTCCTCGCTTGATTCTGAATCTGAACAATTCATCCAGGAATCGCTCGCGCGACTTATGGAAGGGAAGACGGTCATCGCTATTGCACACCGTCTCTCGACGGTGATGCATATGGACCGACTCATTGTGATGGAGAAGGGTTCGGTCGTTCTCTCGGGTACGCACGAGGAACTGCTCGCGCACGAGAGCAATCTCTATAAGAAACTCTGGGAGATTCAGGCAGGCGGATTTATTCGCACGAATTAGCGCGTTTGTGGTAGTGTTTTTGTATTGCCCTACTTCGCGTAAAGCTTCGAAGGGCACTGCTGGCGTAGCTCAGGTAGTTAGAGCATGGGACTCATAAACCCAAGGTCGAAGGTGCAAGTCCTTCCGCCAGCACAACTCACTTTCTTCCAACTTTTTTCTGTGTATAAGTTGGTTAATATAATGCACTGTCACGAGGTATACTATTAGTATGCCGATGTATCGCGCGATAAATAAAGATTTCTTCAAGAAATGGACTTCTGAAATGGCCTATATTCTTGGATTTTTTGCAGCAGATGGGTATATGACTCTCAATAAAAGAGGCGCCCATTTTTGGAACATTCAAATAACGGATAAAAATATTCTTGAAGGAATCAAAAAAGCTATCCAGTCCGAGCACAAAATAAGTGTGAGGAGCAGAAGAAAAATAAATGAACAAACAATGTATCGTTTGCAAATAGGAAGCAAAGAAATGTGCAATGATCTTCTCCACTTAGGATTTACGCCCAATAAAACGAAGAGTCTTGTAATTCCTCATGTTCCAAAAAAGTATTTTTCGCATTTTGTAAGGGGTTATTTTGATGGAGATGGGAATGTTTGGCTCGGGTATGTGCACAAAGATAGAAAATCAAGATTGTTCACCATTCGAACGGTATTCACCTCATGTTCTTATGAATTTTTAAGTGCGATACGAGAACAATTGGAGATGTTTAATATACACAAAGGAGTTCTCTCAAAAGGAAAAGGGAACTATTATCGTCTCACCTACAGCGTCAATAATTCTTTGAAACTTGGTGATTTTATGTATAATCATAAGGTTCCTGTTCCCGAAGGTCTTTTTCTTGAAAAGAAGAGGAAGAGATTTAGAGAATTTGCGAAAATGCGGTCGTAGCTTAGCTGGTCAAAAGCGTCGCCCTGTCACGGCGAAGAACGTGGGTTCAAATCCCATCGACCGCGCATTTGACAAATAAAGTGTGTCGTGTATGATAGAAATCAGAAAATTTGTACCCCGCGCATAAAAGTTATGTGCGGTTATTGAAAAAACAAAAGAAGAGAGGTCTCGGATGAGAGAGACAACGGAAATGCCGCAGGTCAGGAAAGTTGCTGCTCCCGAAATTTTCCATTTCTCGGTCGACTACAGTAAGTCGTTCGAGATGATGAAATCCTCCAGTCAGTATGTTCTGTTTCAGAACGAGCGTATTACGGAGGAACATTTCCCGATCAACAGAAAGGGAAGGAACGGGATCATTTGTTTCGAGGGTAGGTATTTTAAATGGCGTTTCCCAATGTCGTCAACCATAGCGCTCAAAGGAATTGAGCGTGTGAATGGGGGAGTGCCGTGGCGACCTGCCGAGGTCGAGCATATGTTCGCTCTCGGAACTTTCAAACCGGAAGGATGCCACAGCAAACGCTGTGTGGTCAGCCTCGGGTCGATCGCCGTTATCGGATGGGAACGCTTTGTTCCCTGTATGGGCGAATGCGTTTCCTTCTGGAATCTCGGCATCTCATCATGGGAACGCGAATGGGCTGTTTTCACAGATTTTCTCGCCGTTCGCGAGGTCTGAATTTTCTGTCCTCTTTTCGATGATCCCGCGCTTTCATAAGCGCGGGGTTTTTTTATTTCCTATTTATTTCTTACACGCGCTCGTACTTATCCTCGAGACGCGTTATGTCATTTTCGTCAAAGTCGCCGAATGCTATTTCGAGATAGACGAGCCCTGCGGAATCAGCGATCGCGCGATGCGCAGTATTCCGTGGAATGAAAAACGCGTCGCCATCGCGCACTTCAGTTTCCTTATCTCCGATGCTGACTGTGCCGAAACCCTTAAGAACGCGCCCGAATTCGTCGCGATGCTCGTGGGTCTGCAAACTTAATTCTTCGCCGGCAGTAAGCGTCATTATTTTTACCGTCGTCTGTTCATTCAGCGTAAAGCGTTCGAATTTTCCCCACGGACGCTCCTCATTTTCATAATTAGTGAGACCTTCCATGCTATAACTATAGCATGCTTGGTTTTCATCATCTGCGCAAGCGTGCGCGTATTATGAAAGGTCTCGAGCCCTTTCCTGCTGTTGGCATCTGGAAGCGCTATTTTGATTATCTTATGTATGGCGTCGGCATCTTCGCTCCGATCGTACTCCTGCCGCAGATTCTGGAAATCTATACAACAAAAAATAGCGCAGGCCTCTCGCTGCTTACTTGGTCTCTCTTTATTCTGCTCAACATACTGTGGACGATATATGGCTTACTCCATAAAGACATCCATATATTATTCGCAAATGCGTTTATGATTCTCTTTAACAGTGTCGTTGTCGTCGGTATTTTGTTGTATTCGTAAATTGAAAGAAAGGAGAAAGTTCGCTAGTATGCAGAAGTGCGATAAGAAATTGCCGTTGTAGCTCAGTTGGTAGAGCACGTGCATGGTAAGCACGAGGTCGACAGTTCAATCCTGTCCGACGGCTCCAGAATCAAACCCAAAGGCATTTCGCGTAGGGCTTGCAATTTTTGGAGAGGTGTGCTATAGTAGATACAGGTGGTATGAAGGGTCGAATACAGGATCAAAACTTAGTTTAAGTTAGTGTCTTCACAAATAGGTTATAATATGCATATGGACAAGAAATCTAAATATCTTATTTTTGGTTTTATAGGTATCTTTGCTGTTGCGGCATATTGGGACTATCAGGTCTTTTTTATAGAGCGTGATTTTATCGTAAATAGCACTACTGAATGCGACCCTCAGACGGAAAGTTGTTTTGTATCCTGCGATGCGGGGGAATGCGGAACAGATTATTATGCAAAAATAATAAAAAAGGCCTCTAACATCTCAGTTTGTAACGGAGCTCTAGAAGAATGCAAACCGCTCATTTGCAACTCTGATGAAAAAGGATGCAAAATTATATTTTGTTCAGAAGATACGATACAAGATAATGAGTCCTGTACAAATCCTAAAGATTTTCAAGTAGAAGTAATAAAACCAATAGCTACCAGCACCAAGCCCATTTTATGAGTCATTTAAGAAAGACAAAAGGATTGCATATTTTAATTGATTTGTCAGGTTGCGATCCTCATCAGATAAACTCAAAAAAGTTTTGGAATGATACTTTAATCGGAGCGGCTCAAGCCGCCAGTATGGAGATACTCCACACTCATTTCCATGAATTTAAACCGCAGGGCATAACAGGATTTTTACTTCTTTCAACTTCTCACATATCAATTCATAGTTGGCCTGAATATAATTATGTCGCTTGCGATGTTTTCAGTTGTTCAGATGATGAGAATACACTTAAAGCTGCTGACTTTCTGGTGAAAGCGGTTGAGTCCACAAAAAAGCAAATTCAGAAAATTAAACGCGGATATAATATTCTAGAGTATCTAGAATCCCCTATATATAGAACAGGGGAGACGAGTCGAACTAGAGTCATAAAAAAATTGGCAGAGATACATTCTGCTTTTCAAGATATTGTTGTCGCAGACCTAAAGAAGTTCGGGAAAAGCTTGGTTATAGACGGATTAGTACAAACTTCCGAATTTGATCATGAACGATATGACAAAGCAATTCTAGCTCCGCTCAAACCAACAGACAGAAATATCATCATACTCGGCGGGGGAGATGGATATGTGGCAGAAATGGCGCTGAAAATAAATCCAGATTTGAAAATCACCATAATTGATCTCGATGCCGAGGTAGTATTTTTCGCAAAAAAATATCTAAATCAAAAAGTATTCTCTCATCCAAATGTAACTCTCAATATAGGAGATGCTATGAATTATCTAAAGATGTATGCAAATAAAAATGGAGAAAAGGTGGATGGGATTATTTCCGATTTGACCGATAATCCGATGGGTAGTCGAGGAGCTAAAAACAAGATGGGCGAGTTTTATGAAGAGATTTTCAGATTGTCAAAGGAGATATTAAAACCGAATGGGTGGATAAGTGCGCAGGCAGGAGCTGCTGCCGTAATCCCGAAATATATAGACGCCGCGAAAATAATCGAGAATAAGTTCAAAAAAATATTCGGGAACTTCAACAGAAACGATGTACTCGTACCGAGCTTCGGAGAGAAAAATTCCTTCATTTGGGCCAGTAATTAGACCTTGTACTGGAGTATTGACATACTGTCATCAATATGCTAGCATAGTAAACGGGTTAAAAGTTCTTTCAACTCCTAGTTAATTCTAGGTTTAGAAGTGTCCTTGTAAACACAGTTTATAGGAGGGTTTCCTCGTGGAAAAGCGTGCGCCGAGCACCTCTCTCCTACACGCCATTCTTTCGGAGAGAGTTATTACTATTTTGACTCGTTTTGTCGATGCTCTCATTATCTGGTTCTTGACAATGGACCCAGAACATGGAATCAATGGCATTACAAAAGCGTTTGTCATTGTTACACCAATCTATCTGGCCGCTTGTATCCTCGTCGTTCTTGGTAATGATATAGCTATCAAGAAAGGGTGGGATCCAATTGGAATAGAAGGATTCCGCCAACTTGAACATGCAGTGCTTCTGAAAAATCAGTGGTTCAAGCGGTTGGTACGGCGAATTCTTATGAGCAAGCGACTCATCTTCTGGATTGGTAGCTGGTTCTACATCGATCCGGATTATGTAACACTGCTCATTCGTAAGAAAGAAGAAGGATACCTGGTAACATTCCTCCGGATTACCTTGCCGTCAGTCCTGATAAGCATGGTAGTTTGGCTCGGGATTTACTGGGCTGGGTTCCAGGGATATAAATGGGCGGTTTGGATGATGAAATAAAGCGCTACTCGAAAGGGTGGCGCTTTTTATAATTTCTATTTTTTGGGATTCCTATCCGCGCAAAACGAAGAAATATATTTCGATATAAACAAGTTGGGCGTACTGCGCTAGAACTTGTATTCTTTGTATTGATGTGCCATAATCCCACTTGGAGGTATTCAAAGTCGAATATCTTGATCTTTTAATGTCAAATAGGAAAGGAGGTGTATCATGTATCAAACGCTTTCGGCGCCAATAAACTATCAAGTAGAACTCACGACTTCCTGTAACCATAATTGTTCTCACTGTTACAATTTTTGGCGAAAGGATCTCAAGCGAGTCAACACTTCCCTCAATAAATCCACTGTTAGCGAAATTGTAGAGAAGATGGCTGATGCAAAGGTGTTCGACATCATAATCACTGGTGGCGAACCATTGATAAAGTACGATGCTCTACTCCATTGCCTCAAGGAGGCACAAAATGCGAATTTGGGTGTCTCCCTGAACTCAAATCTGGTTCTATTAACCAGAACTCGTGCTCGTGAACTGCGTTCCCTAGGGGTAAAACAAATCCTGACTTCATTAATGGGTTCCTTGCCGGAGATACACGACAAGATTGCTCAATCAAAAGGATCATTCAAGAAAGTCGTGGAAAACAGTCAGATAGCTCAGGAGGAAGGAATTCGCGTCGCAGTTAATATGGTGGTTTCGAAAATGAATCTTTCCAATATCAAGGAAACAGCAAGAATTGTATCCTCTATTGGCGTAAAGATGTTTTCAGCCACTAAGGCTGGATGTCCAGGAAATTGCTCCGATTTTTCACAATTTTCTCTGTCCAAAAGTGAATTCCGGCAATATCTACGAGATTTACGAGAAAGCGGTGAAGAATTCGATCTTGCAATTGATGCCCTTGAGGGATATCCGCTGTGTGGAATTGGTGATCTGGATTATCACTATTCGTTTATTGGCAGGAGATGCTATGCCGGTGTGACCACGATGACTATCGCCAGTGACGGTGAAGTCAGACCCTGTTCTCATCTCGATGAGTCATACGGGAACTTGTTCATGGAAGACCTGAAAAAGATCTGGGTTCGCATGGAAACTTGGAGAAATGGAGCTTTTCTACCAGTAATCTGTAAGAGTTGTACACTTTCACAAGTGTGTGGCGGTGGTTGTCGTATGGAAGCGAAAATGCGCAATGGAGATCTTTCCAGTGCGGATCCTTACAGCTCGCCCGAAGATGCTGAAAGAAGTTTCTCTTCGCTTCAAAAGCACCGCGAAAAAATGCCTAGCAAAAAGCCGATAAAAGATTTTGAAATAAAATCTTATCGCTACCGGCGTGAACCTTTCGGGATTACAGTCCTCGCAGGGAAATCTCGGGCATTCTTGAACGATGCTGGTTTCGAACTCTTAAAGCAACTCGAAGTAGGAATTCGATATTCACCAGGAGACAAACGGATTCAATGGGGCACCATTGACTCAGACAGTTTTGTCGATGGTATTGTTCGACGAGGAATCGCTATTGAGAAATAGCGAACTGCATGCGAAACTTCTTCTCTAGAAAGGGGGTGATATTATGCAAAAATCGAATGATGGTTTTGTTTCCTTCGTACAGGCGGAAGCGAGTCAGACAGGGACTTTTGTCGCTGCATCAGAATGCGATAACAGTTGTCATGACTGCAATGTCAATTGCGAAGAATGCGATAACAATTGACTACCATATCCGTCGCCGAGCGCCACAATTCATCGTGGCGCTTTTACTTTATGGGAATAGGAGTTTTGTATTTTTGAAGAAGAAGGTCATTTGAGGAAATATTGTGCCCATAGGTATTCCACATCTTAAATTTCTCATCTAGCGTGGTGCTGACACTCTCTAATTCACCTGCTATTATTTTTATGATTTCTGCAAACGATCTTTTGCCGTCATACTTCATGGATGCATACATCCTATTATAATGATTGACGATATTTTCTGAAACAGAATCCTTTTCAACATTCAAGTGTTTTAGATATGGATTCCCTAGATAATCTTCAATGTCAAGAATCTTCTTGAGTGGCTTTTGGTTCATCAGAATAGGGGCTAGGATTTCCTGTAAAAAATGTTTAGTAGTCCACCCATAATCACTGTATTTTATTTTTCCGTCCTGCTCCAAAATATCCCTTAACATAAAATGGGAAATTTCGTGAGCAAGAACAGGCAAGAATCCATGATTCAAATCTTCTTTTTTGTCGCTCATTTTGATTTTTCTCGCCATTGAAAAATATAGAGTGTTTTCATTAAACGGGGAAAATGGAAGAATAGTAGGTATAACTAAATATCCAGAATGTTCCTTCGGCCAAGTGTAATCCATTAGTGAAGATAATTGTTCCAAAATAATTTTCCCATATTTGTCTATCTTTTCTTCGGAATCGGATATTATTGATTTTATAACGGTATTATATTCAGAGTATTTTTTTTCAAGAAATGCGCGAATAGTTTTACTCTCGTCAGTATTGTCTGTTTCTAGCAATATTCTTAAGTCGGGATAGCAATGTAAAATAGAATCTCTATTCTGCGTAAATTTCTCGTGGTGTAGAAATTTCACGAACATATCGCTCTCTTTGTCCAAGTCAATTTTTAGATTTATATCAGGTATATACATAACTTCCGTGTCTCTTACTATAACACAATCACCAGTTTCTGTGATAAAATCAGCGGTATGAGAGTAGGGAACTATCTATGCTCACAGTTTTAGCTTCTGTAAAACCAAGCCCGATTCATAATGTTGACCTTTTTTCCGATGAATTTATTATCCAAAAGCCATTGAGGGAGTGGCGAAGTAATCACTCTTGAATATTGTTAACTCAACAACGCCTTGCATTTCCATGCACATACAGTACGATATCTTCTTCGGAAGAATGCTAAATTCACCCCAGAATTAGGACACTCGATTTTTTAATAATATCCAATCGCATTGCTTCTGCAAGCGAGGAACGATAGCCGAGGATTCTCCTCGGCTTTTCGTTAATCAAGCGAACAGCCCGATCAACTTCGCCTTGCGACACTTCGCTGAAGTCAGTGCCTTTCGGGAAGTACCGACGCAACATCTTGTTCGCATTTTCGATGCCGCCTTTCTGCCAGGACGAGTATGGATCGCAGAAGAAAGACGGAATACCAAGCGCTTCGTGTTCTCGATTCTCAATACCATTGTCACGCGATACCGAGAGCGTTTTCATATCCTCGAACATCGTTCGGTCTGCCGCCAGATGTTCGATCGATCGCATACTCTCCACCTTGCATGCCACAACAAGGCGGCTCTTTCTTTCTTGTGCCGTGGCAAGTCCGCAAGTCGTTCCTCTGCGCCCGGTGATGGTATCTCGTTCCCAGTGTCCGCCTCTCGTACGGTTGTCGGCACCTGCGAAACGCTCTGCAATACCAATGCGGTTTGGGATTAAGGTCTTCTTAATTTTTGGTTTTTGTTTCTTCACTCGTTTTCGTTTTGAATACAAGAGTTCGCAGTATCTTTCCACGCGTGAAGTGCACAACCAGATGTATATGGCAGTTTTAGATACATACGCCGGTGCCTTCGTGCGCTTCAGGTATCCGGCTATCTCGTCAGGATTCCAGTGTTTCTTGAGCTTTCTGACCACAAACTTTTTCAGATCTGGATCAGCTTCAATTTTGGACCACTCTAATTTTCGATAGTGCTTGCGCACCCGCGCTTTAGCGTCTGCTTTCAGCGGATCATACGCACCGAGCGTACTGTTCTTCCGTATCTCATATGAGATGGTGTTCGGGCTGCGATTGAGAGCGCGAGCGACTGAACGCCCCGAATACCCCTTCTCCAACAACAAAATGCCGATTTCAAGACGCTCGGCGCGCGTCAGATCTCCTTTGATGTGCATGATCGCATATTAACGAGTGTCCTAACTGAGTACGGAATGCGCGTGGACCCATTTCATTGCACGCCTTCCTTGTTAGCTAAATGATATATCTGTGCCGCCTGAAGCGCAAATTGCACAGGCGGTATTTTCAATGCCGAGTGGATTCTAGTGTGGTTGTACTGCCAGATTGTCTGATAGATGGCGAGCACGAGTTCGCCGAGCGTTTTGAATCTAGCAGGATCACCAAGATCCACTTTGAATTTGTCATAGAAGCTCTCTTGATACCCATTCTCCCACGGGCATCCTGGAGCTGAGCGAGAGATCATAACGCCAACGGTCTCGAGTGCTTCAATGAATACCTTGGCATTGTATTCACTGCCGTTGTCAGAATGGAAGATGACTGGTCGAGCATGGTCATGAATGGCATTCATGAATGCCGACAACACCAGACCAACCGCATGGTTGGTATACACCGAGAGACCGACAATCTTTCTAGTGAACAAATCCTCAACCGTTGCGACATACACCACCTTGCCCTGAAACGGCAGGCGGGTGAAGTCGGATACCCAGATGTGATTCTCATACAGTGGACATTCCGTCATGAGCAGATTCGGATAAATCACCTTGATATTCTTGGTTTTCTTCCACTTCTGGCCTCGTCTCCGATACGCCTTGATGCCGAACAGGTTCATCACTCGCTTGATCGGCTTCCGATTCATTTTCAGATGCAGAGCGATTCTCCGAGATCCGTATGACGGATGTTCTCGCAACACCTCCTCGATGCGACATTTGAGTTTCCAGTCCCTGTCTGGCTTCTTCGGTTTGTACCAGAGTGAACGGAGCGAGATACCGAGCTTTTGGGTGAGGAGTGTTTTGGTGACAGCCGTTTCTTCTCTCACTTCTTTTTTTGGGTGTCAGACAGCTTGAGCGTCATCTCGCCGACCAACTGAAACAACTGTGCGTTCTCTCGCTTCAGTTTGATGATCTCTGAGAGAGTCGGCTGTCCATCGGTCTTCTTGGCAATCCAGCCATAGATGGTGTTCTCGGAGATGCCATGGTCCTTGGCTGCATCAACAACAGAAATGCCATCGTTTTTAATGCGGTTGATAATCTGCTCCTTCACATCGGGAGCGGTACGGTGCTTTTTCATATGCTTGTATGTTAGCGCGGTTAATCATACAAGGTTGGTATGCAAATTTTGGGGTCCATGTCCGTCCTAATAAGCATAGTAGTTTGGCTAGGGATTTACTGGGCTGGGTTTCAAGGATACAAATGGGCGGTTTGGTTGATGAAATAAAGCGCTACTCGAAAGGGTGGCGCTTTTTATAATTTCTATTTTTTTGACTCCTATCCACGCAAAACAAAGAAATATATTTTGATATAAATATTTGCGTTTTTCGCATCGATGTGCCATAGTGCACACGGGCGGTATTCGGAGTCGAATATCTTGATCTTTTAATGTCTAATAGAAAGGATGGTGTGAAATGTACAGAACGCTATCAGGACCGCTTAATTGCCAGCTTGAGGTGACAACTGCATGCAATAACAAATGTCTGCATTGTTACAACTACTGGCGCGCTTCATCAAAAACAGAAGTGCCACTCACATTGGCAAACGGACGGAAAATCATGCACATGATTGCAGATGCGGGTGTTCACGAAATAACATTCACTGGTGGTGAACCGTTATTAAACTTCAATGTGCTTGTTGCGTGTCTGGAGCTTGCGAATGAGTCGGGGATAAAACCGTATCTCAATTCAAATCTTGTAACACTCACCAAGCAGAAGGCAATGACCTTGAAGAATCTCGGCATCAACAGTGTGCTGACATCTGTGATGGGCCCAAACGCTGAGGTTCACGATGCTATCGCTCAGCGAAAAGGGGCATTCAAAAGAACACTCGCAGGTATTGGGATTGCGCAAGATGCGGGAATTCGAGTTTCCGCAAACATGGTCGTATCGCAGATGAATCTGAATGTTATCAAGGACACTGCTATGCTCGTTGTTTCTCTCGGAATGAAAAGCTTCAATGCGACGAAGGTAGGGTGTCCCGGTAATTGCTCTGACTTTTCTGATATGTCTCTCACTAAAAAGCAGTTCATTCAGTACATGACTGAATTGGTTGCAGTGAGCAAAGAAACTGGTCTAAAGTGTGGGCATCTGGAACCGTATCCATTGTGCACATTGGCGAGCGTAGACGGCGCTTCAGACCTGGAATCTCGTCGGTGTCCAGCTGGGGTAACAACCTGTACAATATCTAGTGGCGGAGATGTTCGCCCATGTTCTCATCTTGATATCCAGTATGGAAATCTCTTAGTTGAGAGCATCATCGATGTGTGGCAACGCATGGATGATTGGAGACGCACCGCCTATGTACCGCAGTTTTGCAGTAGCTGTAAAATGGTAAGTATGTGCGGTGGCGGCTGTCGAATGGAATCAAAAATGCATTCCGATGGCGATCTTTCTGCTGCCGATCCTTACATGACGGCAGGTGGTGTTGAGGCAGCAATGAGAATTCATAAAATGAAAGTGAGCCAAACAAAACCATTGAGCGAGGAAAGAAACGGAAATCGCTTCAGGTTGAGGAAATATCGGATACGGAAAGAATCTTTTGGGGCATCGGTCACTGTTCTTGAAACCAACGGTCGTATCGGTAGTTTCTTCCTTGATCATGCCGGACTGAGTGTTCTTGAGCAATTCCATCAGGAATGCACATATGTTCCACATGATCCAAGGATAGATTGGAGTGGTATTGAGGATGTTGAAGGATTCTGCACGGCTCTAATCAAGAGGGGCGGTGCCATCACACAGGAGGAAGGAGGTGAAGAAATTGGATCCTAACAAAGCACCTGTAAAGAAGTCAGGTTCCGGCAACGGTTTCCTGTCGCTACACTACCATGACCAGGATAGAAACATGGTGAGTGACCAATGCGACTGCGAATCGTGCCAAAACTGCGACGGTACGAGTTGCAACTGTCATTGTCATAGCACCTAAAGATGACTGTTGTGCGAGCCCGGTGATTATTATCTTAATCATCGGGCTTTTTTTATAAATCTTGATATAATGTCTTATGTATTTTATGTCCTACCTATTTAACTTAACTCTCAAGCTAATTGAAGGTGAGTTGGAAGAATCATATAAAGCGGCAATGGAGCGACTCAATAACTTCTTTAATATCGGTTGGATTCATAATCTTCCTTCTGTTTTTGTTGTTGAAGATCGCACAACGATAGATTGTCTGCGAAATGAAAAAACTGAACCGTGGGTAGTTGGATGGTCTGATCGCCGCAAAGTATTTCTTCTTTCAAGGGAAAAGATGAAGACAGAATCTGCGAGGGAATATTCCATCGATGAATATAATGCACTTCTCGCACATGAACTTTGTCATCTATTCTTCAACTCGAGTACAAATGGCGTGCGTACTCCCATATGGCTGAATGAAGGGTTAAGTGGTTATGTCTCTGGAGATATTCAGTTTAAAGAGAAACCAAAATCCTTTTCTTCCTTCCTTGAGTTTTTCAATAAAGATGGCGCCGAAGTTTATGATGAATCCGCTTTTGCAATAAAAGTCCTCATCGACGCCTTCGGCAAGGAGAAAATTCTTGAGCTTCTACAAAAAATTAAAGAAACCAGTGGAAACATGACAAAGGGTAAGTTTGATGATTTGTTCAAAGAGGTATACGGATTTGAACCAACATACGACGCGTTCAACGACCTCACTAGCCCAAAGGATTATTAATACCGGTTTGTGGTAAAATCAGCGGTATGAATGCAGGTAAATGTCTATGCTTATTGTAGTATTATATATGTATGAATAAACGCGGTTTTTCATGGATAGATCCACGCCTCGAAGTCAGGAAAACATCTAAGTATGGTCGTGGCGTATTTGCAAATAGGTTAATTAAAAAGGATGAAGTATTGATTGTGATGGGAGGATATATTTGTAATACCAACGATGAAAATAACTTGGGTAAATTTGCCACGGGTTACAATATAGATTTGTCTGAGGAGCATTCCTTCTGTCCATTGCAAGAATCAGATATTGATCTTATGCCACAACATCTTGTAAACCATAGTTGTGAACCGAATGCAGGGTTCCGTGACACATGTTTTATGGTAGCAATTAAAGACATATTTTCAGACGAGGAGATTGTTTATGATTACGCTTTTGTTATGTGGTCAAGTGATGATAGTGAGTATCATTTTAATTTAAAATGTTTGTGTCAGACTCTTTCATGCCGTAAAATAATCACAGAAAATGATTGGGAAATAAGGGATATCCAAAATAAATACGGTGAGTATTTCCAGCCTTTTCTAAGACGAAGATTTAAACAAATATAAAATGTACTGTGAACCTTATCCTGACCTCGTTTATTTTATATTTTCGAGCCACGCTCCAGCACTTTTATACTATTCCCATATCCCAGCTGCCGTCATATCGCTTCTTTTAAGTTTATTCATAATCTTCAAGAATAGAGAGGCGTTAGCGGCAAAGATCTTGGTTGCAATATCACTACTCTATTCTGGTTGGGCCGTAATGGATCTTTTCATATGGGCCGAGACAGACGCTCGCGTTGTAATGTATCTTTGGTCTTTCTGGTACACATTCTTTACACTCATATTTATACTCAGTTTCTACTTTCTTTATGTGTTTATAAAAAAACAAGATATTTCATTCAATATAAAGATTGTTTTTGTCATTTCGGTTTTACCGGTCATTCTTCTAATGTCTACACAACTTAATCTGTTGTCTTTTGATGTCGTCGCGTGCAATGCAATAGAAAATCCTATGATGATCGGATATTCATATCTTCTTACGACTATTGTATTTATATCAATGATAGTATTTGCATTCAGCGAATACTACAGAGCAGCAAATGATGGAAAAAAACAAATTGCACTTGTTTCTATTGGCGTTCTCTTGTTCTTGATATCTTTCTCAATCGCGACTTATCTTCCAAGTGTCCTAAATCTTTTCCAGAGCAGCGCTGATACTTTCTCAATAGAGATGTATGGTTTCTTTGGCATGACGATTTTTATCGGTTTTCTCGCATATCTCATAGTTCGATACAAGGCCTTTAATATCAAACTTCTTGCTGCGCAGGCGCTAATCTTTGCTCTCGTAGCGCTCATCGCTTCAGAATTTTTCTTCGTGCGGAATACGACAAATAAAATCCTAACAGGCGTGACTCTGCTCTTGGCAATTGGCTTCGGATTTTTCTTGGTTCGAAGTGTGAAGCGGGAAATTGAGCAGAGGGAACGAATCGAGAAACTTGCGGAGGAGTTGCAGGAGACCAACGGACGGCAAGAGACGCTGATACACTTCATCGGACATGAGGTGAAGGGATTCTTGACTAAGGATTCGGCATCGTTCGCGTCGCTTATTGATGGCGATTTCGGCCCATTGCCGGAGTCAGTCAAACCATTTGCCTGTCAGGCGCTCGCACAGTCGCGCGACGGCGCGCGTTCGGTAACCGATATTCTCACCGCGTCGAACCAGAAGAAAGGATCAATTATCTACACAAAAGAGCCGTTCGATCTCAAGGCGCTCGCGGCAGAAGTTACAGAAAAATTAAAGCCGGTAGCAGAGGGGAAAGGGCTCGCGCTCACATTCTCGGCAGACGATACAGGCACTCCCTACATCTTTACCGGCGATAAGGGAAAAATCGGCGACAATGTATTCCGCAACATTATTGATAATTCTATTAATTACACCCCTTCGGGCTCGGTCGCGGTCTCTCTCAAAAAGGACCCCTCGACCGGACTCGGGGCAGGCGGGAAGTTCATTTTCACCGTAAAAGATACGGGCATCGGTATCACAGAAGAAGATAAGAAACGCCTATTCACAGAGGGCGGTCACGGGAAGGACTCGCAAAAAGTTAATGTCCACTCCACTGGTTACGGCCTCTTCATTACGAAGAACATTGTTGAGGCACATAACGGTACCATCCGCGCCGAATCAGAAGGAGAAGGGAAAGGCGCGACCTTTATTGTCGAATTGCCTATCACACAGACAACAGCACCGACGGCCTACGATTCCGCCGCCGCCGCAGGCGGCGGCGGTGGGGCCATCGGTCGTCGTCACTCATAGTATGCGCGATTTTTTGGTCAAAGCCCGCGTCACGATTCAAGATCGGAAACGAAAGAAGCGAGACAAGATAATGGAAGCGTTGAGCAAGAAAAATAAGATTACGAATGACGAGGTGGAAAAGCTCCTGTATATCTCGGACGCAACAGCAACGCGCTATCTCTCGGTGCTAGTGAAAGAAGGAAAGATACAGAAAGTCGGTACAGCCGGAAGCGGTGTTGCGTATACGAAATTATAATCAGAGTACTGTTTCAGAAGGGGATTCTGTGGTAAAAAAAGAAGGTACACTCTATAAAGTGCCGCCTTAGCTCAGTTGGTAGAGCAACCCCTTCGTAAGGGGTAGGTCCTCAGTCCGAATCTGAGAGGCGGCTCAGGAAAATATGGACGAAAAAAATACTCAACGACTCGCAGAACTCGAAGCGATGATGGCATCGCCCGAATTTTGGTTGGATAAGGAACAAGCGCAGGAACTCGTGCAGGAATATCAGACATTGAAAGAAGGCGGTTCAGGCGATGTACACGATTCCGGTAATGCGACCTTGGCGATTCTCGCAGGCGCCGGCGGCGATGACGCCGAGGATTTCGCACGGATGTTGCGCCGAATGTATGAGGGCTATGCTGCGCAGAAGGGTTGGCGCGTGCGCGAACTCCACGCGAATGAAAATGACCAAGGCGGCTATCGCAATGTGGTGTTAGAAATCACCAGCCCCTCGACTTCGCTCGGGGTAAACGGGCCGTATGGCCGTTTGAAGCATGAAGCAGGGGTGCATCGTCTTGTGCGCCAATCGCCATTTAATGCCAACGCGAAACGCCAGACCTCCTTCGCACTCGTCGAGGTCTTGCCGACTCTGGTCGCGAGCGACAAGGTTGAGTTAAAGCCGGACGACCTCGAGATACAATTCGCGAGAAGCGGAGGCGCGGGCGGACAGAATGTGAACAAACGCGAGACAGCGGTTCGTATTCTCCACAAGCCGACGAATCTCTCGGTGCATGTTTCGAGCGAGCGAAGCCAGTTGGCGAATCGCGAGAAAGCGCTTGAACTCTTAAAAGCGAAGATTTTTACCAAAGAAGAAGCCGAACGCGAGGCAACAGCGAAGGGTCGTTCTATCGCCAGCACGACCGCGAACGAGTGGGGAAGTCAGATCCGCTCGTATGTTCTCCATCCGTATAAAATGGTGAAAGATCACCGTACCGGCCACGAATCGTCGAACCCAGACAAAGTTCTCGCCGGCGACTTGGATGAATTCATTGACGCATCAGCTGCTTCCAGTTAATTGAGGGAGGTCAGACCTCCCTCACAGAGTTAGTTTGACGATTGGCAAACAGAAAGATACAGTACGGCTCGGAAGATCATTGTTGTTGGTGTAATTTAAACAGAGACAAGGGGGCTGCCGTGGGAGATTTCATTTCCGAGAAAGAGGTGGAAGCACTATGGAAAGATATCAAGGGAATTCCGTGTCCTTTCCGTGGAGTACGAGCTAAATTCATTCGAAAGAAAGGGGAGATATTCAACGGCAGGATTTTAAAAAAACGGAGAAGAGGCGAAGAAAACATCTGTGCGCTTATGTTTTCGCGTTCGCCAGCTTTCTGTTTTGCCGAAAATGGCAATACGCCATGCCTGGAGTCGTGTGAGCATTTCAACACGACAGCAGGCAGAAGAGTGGTCGCAAAAATTATGATTAAGTTTATCAATGGATGCGGAGGTTAAACCTCCGCGGAAATGTGAGAAATGTCCTGCGATGAGCGGGGCATTTTAATTTCAATGAGGGAGGTCTGACCTCCCTCACCTCTCATTTCTCATTCAAAAAAGTTAGATTGGTGCGCTAGAGTGATTTCATCGTCAATATGTCGTCCATATATGAAATCTTTACAGAACTCCCGATATTCTCCTGCAGCGAAAAGTGACGAAAGAAAATTCTTTTCTACAATAGGTCGGTCGAACGATCCGGCATAATCCCCCAAACTTGAATATGGATAAGAACAGACCCAATCGTATGCGCGGTCAAAATCGTTTCGAGCGCTATCTTGTCCGCCAGGATACATATCGAGCGCATTTTTCAATTGCACATATGCGCTCACATATCTAAAGTAACGATCATCAGAAATTATTTTTGCACGATAAGCTCCTTGGAATAATGCGCCATTTTCGCTATATCGCTCATTGAATTTCATAGCCATTCCAGTACCAAGTCGTTGCATAAATCGGGCGATATTACCTTCTGCAAGTTCTTGCAAAATGAGATGGAAATGATTGTCGACAAGACAAAAAGCAATAATATTCACTAGGCGTTCTTGTACAGGCCAATGTAATGGGCGTCCAAACGAGCGATGCAGACCTGCCTCATACAGGTCTCGGTGCCAATTCTGCGACGAAAAACTGTCATTAAAATGCGCAAGCATGAGCAAGAAACGAAAACAGTCAGTATCATCGCGAACAATGGGTAATCCTCGAGTTCCTCGTTTTACCACATGAACATATGACTCAACCGTGAAATCTTCTTTCCGCATACCCACCATTTTAGCATGTCAATGAGGGAGGTCAGACCTCCCTCACACCGATGTTGCAAATACAAGGAGGAAGTGGTACTACTACGGACTAGATACGCCAATGTCGGCGTAATGTAAATGGTGCTGAGCACCAGAAAAGGAGTTCTTTATGGCCGAAATAAGAGTCGATTTTCGTTATTCTGACGGAGATCTTGTGCCAAAAGAGATACTGGGAGCCATAATTTCTGGTTGTCTGCAGGGTCTCATACGGCTCGGGAAACTCGGGGATATGATAGAGTGCTTCCGGATAACTTTTGTCCTTCTTCACAGCAATCTCTCGAAGCGTGCCATGCTAGGCCCTATCTTCAAAGTTTATTTTTGTGATCCGGTCGGGAAAGAGTGCTGGCACGAATTCGATTATCGATTCGTTGGATCAGGGAATCCTAACCCTTCAGAAGTGGAGATTGGGGACGCAATTGTCTCTTTCCTTCCATCATTCATTACCGAACATCTCAAGCGATGTGCGGAAACTCTCAACGAGGCACGGGTCAAGCTTGATGAATTGACCGGTGAAAAGCCGAGAAACGGGATGAAGCTGGAAAGAATAAAAATCGTCGAGGATTGATACATAACCGCCCGCCCGAGAAGCCGCTGCTTCTTCGGGCGGCTTTTCTTATCCCCATTTCTGGACTTGAGTTGCGTGGGTAGGGTACAATAGAGAGCGACAATGATTTATTTCGACCAAGTGACGAAACGATATGGGAACACAGCGGCACTTGAGGAAGTTACGCTCTCTGTCGCTCCGAAAGAATTCGTCTCAATTGTCGGCCACTCGGGCGCAGGGAAGACCACGCTTCTGAAACTTCTCCTTGCCGAAGAGTGCCCGACCGAGGGCTCTGTTTTTTTTGAGTCAATGAATGTCAACGACCTGCCGTCCTCGGCATTGCATCATTACCGCCGCAAGATCGGCATGGTATTTCAGGACTTTCGTCTCATCCCGAACAAGACCGCGTATGAAAATATCGCCTTTGCGATGGAGGCCGCCGGCCGAACCGACGACGAGATTGCGAGCGATGTGCCGTATATCCTCGCACTGGTAAATCTCGCCGATAAAGCAATGCATTTCCCCGACCAGCTCTCTGGCGGCGAAAAACAGCGTGTGGCAATCGGCAGAGCTATCATCAATCAGCCAGAGCTTATCATTGCTGACGAGCCGACCGGCAATCTTGACCCGATTAATACTTACGAAATTGTCGAAATTTTGAAAAAAATCAACGAGCTCGGCACGACGGTCATTATAGCGACGCATAATAAGGGTGTTGTTGATGCGGTTGGCAAGCGCGTTATCACTATTGACCGCGGGAAGGTAGTGCGCGACGATGCGAGCGGAAAGTATATCTTATGAAAATGGCGCTATAATCACTGTATGAACTGGATGATTTTTAAACGAATGCTCTCAAGCGGCGGAAAGAATTTCATACGCGGCGGCGCGGTCTCGGTAGCGACCGTGCTTATTATGACTGTCACGCTTGCGATTATCGGCTCGCTCATTTTCCTTTCGGCGTTGCTCTCTTACACATTAGGAAGCATTAAGGAAAAGGTTAATGTTTCGGTATACTTCGTTACCACAGCGCGCGAGGTAGACATTCTCGCGGTGAAGGATCAGCTTCTGAAATTGCCGCAGGTGGAAAGTGTTGCCTACACTTCTGCCGACGATGCTCTCGTCGTTTTTCGCGAGAAGCATGCGAATGATCAATTAACGCTTCAAGCACTCGACGAGATTGGCAGTAATCCGCTCGACGCTTCGCTCGAAGTGCGCGCGAAGGATCCGTCAGAATATGAGAGCATTGTAAGATTCCTCGAGGCCTCGCCAGCACTCTCTTCGAGTGGCACATCTATCGTTGATCGCATCAATTATGCACAAAATAAAGAAGTCATCGATCGTCTCTCGCTCGCGATAAAGGCGACACAAGAGATTGGTTTCGCTATTGTTATTCTCTTCGCTATCGCATCTATTCTTATTGCTTTTGCGACCATTCGTCTCGCTATTTATACCGCAAAAGATGAAATCGCCGTGATGCGGCTCGTCGGCGCTTCTAATCCGTATATTCAAGGACCGTTCATTGTTACTGGTATCATCACGGGCGTTCTCGCTGCTATTCTCGTGTTACTTCTCTTATGGCCGGCGACTTGGTATGCAGGAATGAAGACAACCATCTGGTTCGGTGGTTTCAATGTGGCGAGCTACTACCTGAACAATTTTACTTTCATCTCTTCCATTATTTTGTTTTCCGGCTTTGCTCTCGGAGCGGTGGCTTCGATATTCGCTATCCGCAGATATCTGAAAATCTAGTATGGCTAAGGAGGGTCACAAATACATATTCGTACTCGGCGGAGTAATGAGCGGTGTTGGCAAGGGAGTGGTCGCGAGCTCGATGGGTCTTTTGCTTCAGCAAAAAGGGTATCCGGTTAATCTGGTGAAAATAGATCCGTATCTGAATGTGGATGCGGGCACGATGAATCCGACCGAGCACGGCGAGGTGTTCGTGCTCCGGAGCGGGCTCGAGACCGACCAGGATATGGGCAATTATGAACGCTTCCTCGACCGCGATCTGACGAACGAGGATTATATGACGAGCGGTATGGTGTATCAGTCGGTCATCGAGCGCGAACGAGCGCTTCAGTATGGCGGGAAATGTGTGGAAGCCATTCCGCATGTGCGCGATGAAATCCTGAAAAGGATTGAAGCCGCGGCCTCATACAACGGAGGCCGCGTTTCGGTAGTCGAAGTCGGCGGTACTATAGGCGATTTCCAGAACGCGCTTTTCATTGAGGCGGCTCGAGTGATGAAGATGAAATATCCAGATGATGTGCTTTTCGTGATGGTGTCCTATCTGCCGGTGCCGGGCACGCTTGGCGAGATGAAGACCAAACCGACACAATCGGCGGTGCGCGCCTTAAACAGTTATGGCATACAGCCGGACTTCATCGTCGCGCGTTCGACGCACTCCATAGACGAGAAGCGGAAGGAAAAATTGGCGATTCAATGCAATGTCCGAGCCGATCGCATTATCGCTGCACCAGATATTAAGAGTATTTATGAAGTACCGCTGAATCTCGACAAAGATCATTTGGGAGATGAGCTTCTTGAAGCGTTGCATCTGCCGAAGAAGCATGCGACTTCGCTCATCGAATGGAAGAAGTTCGTGATTTCGGCGACGAATACGAAAGCACCAGAAGTGAATATTGCGATTGTGGGGAAATATTTTGATACGGGCGATTTTATTCTTTCAGACGCGTATCTCTCGGTTATCGAAGCGATAAAGTTCTCAGCGGCGAAGCTCGGTCGTCGGCCGAAGATTACCTGGGTGAATGCAAAAGAGATAGAGCGCGGCGGCGGGAAAGCCGCCGCCGCGCTCGGGAAGTATGACGGCATCATCGTCCCAGGCGGTTTCGGCGAAACAGGCATCGAAGGAAAAATAAAAGCGATTCAGTATGCGCGCGAAAAAAAGATTCCGTACTTCGGCCTCTGCTACGGCATGCAGCTTATGGTGATTGAATATGCGCGCAATGTGCTGAAGCTGAAGAATGCTCATACAACCGAGATTCAAAAAAATTCAGAAGATCCTGTGGTGGATATTATGCTCGAACAGAAGAAACATCTTGCCGGCAATAAATATGGCGGTACGATGCGCCTCGGCGCGTATCCCTGCTATCTGAAGAAAGGCACAATGGCGCGCGCTGTATACAAGAAAGAGATGGTGGACGAACGCCATCGCCACCGCTACGAGATAAATCCAAAATATATAAAACCGCTTGAAGATGCCGGTCTCGTCTTCTCCGGCACTTCGCCCGATTCTGTTCTGATGGAAATTGCCGAGCTTCCGCGTTCGGTGCATCCCTTTATGCTTGGAACGCAATTCCATCCCGAGTTCCAGGCGCGTCCGCTTGCTCCGCACCCGCTCTTCACAGAGTTCCTCAAATCCGCCATCGCGCGCAAGAAAAAGAAATAAAAAAACATAGGGCGGTCCTATGTAGTTACCATATTTTATCTTTGGCGACCATAAAAATGGAGGTACCTCATAGAAGTACCTCCTGATCGCCAGAAGTAGCAGGTTCAGTTCAGCCCCAATTTCTTATCTCGTGGAGATAATAGTATAGGAGCTACTCCTCCATGGGTTAACTGACCCTTGTTTCCTTTCAAGTTTGACTTGATCGCCGATCTTTATGTTCGGCGGCAAGTCATGAAAACCTTGAGGACAGTCTATCGACTCAGATGTAAGGGTGTAATGGACACCTTCCTTCTTGGTCCATTTACCATACATGATACGCCACTCAGCTTGGGTAATCATGTTGGAAAACCTGTCGGCCTCGGCCTGTTCCTTCGCAGATAATTCCTTGTTGAAGGTAGGAGCCACCGATATTCCTATGGCCAGCAAAATAACAAGCCCTGTGCCGATCATGGTGGGCCAGAAACCAAAAATTCCGCATCTCATTCCACGCCTCCTTTTTGATGTTCAAACTCCCACGATTCCCTCGTGGTAGGGGTTATCCATTTGCATTCCGGATATCATTTTATACTATCATCATGTTTTATATATGACAAGACCTTGTATTGTACATTCAACATTGAAGCATGGATACATAGGTGGATACATAGGTCTGACCTATGTAATTTGATTATCCATTTATCCATAAAATCTGCTATAGCAGGAAGTTGTGGATACCAAATACTAAGGTAAACTAGAAAATGAACTGCGGATTCTGTGGACACTAAGTGTCTACAAATTAGGAGACGGTGCGGATGACCTCGGTCAGGTAGTCAACTTCTTTGAAAAATCGCTCGGTGCGCGTGTCGCGCGGGCGCGGAAGATTAATAGCCATGGTCTCTTGCACGCGTCCCGGATGCGCGCTCATCACGATAATTTCATCCGAGAGTTCGATAGCGTCAGGGATAAGATGATTCACCATAAGAATCGTCATGCCGTAGGTGCGCCAGATCTTCAAAAGGTCGGTCTTGAGTGCCTCGACCGTAATGGTGTCGAGATTAGAAAAGGGCTCGTCCATAATGAGAAAATCGGGCGATATAGCGAGCGCGCGTGCGAGGCCGACGCGCTGGCGCTGTCCGCCTGAGAGCATGCTCGGGTAATGCTTCTCCAAGTGTGCGAGACCCACTTCTTTTAATTTTTCTCGTGCGATGTGTTCGCGCTCCTCTCGCGATACTCTTTCCATTCGCAGGCCGAACGCGACATTGTCGAGGGCGGTAAGCCACGGGAAGAGTGCATAATTCTGAAACACCATTGCCGGCTTTTCATATTTGCGCACGATAGTACCGCTCGTGAGCGGCATAAGATCGAGAATAACGCGCATTAAAGTCGACTTACCGGCGCCCGACGGTCCGATAATCGAGACAAAATCTCCTTCAGGAATAGAGAAAGAAATATCTTCTAAAGCAGAAATACTTCTCTTTTCTTCGTCGGTGAAGCGCGCAGAAACGCGCGATAGGACGAGCGCCATTTTTTGGTCATTATTCGGCATAGCGTTTCGCGCTTTCAGCGAGGAGCGGCGCCCAGACCATGCGATTTATGACAAACACAATAATGATGATAACCAGCATACCGGCAATCGTCGCTTGATTAATGCCGGAAACACTCGCTGTCTTAATAAAAGCGCCGAAGCCGGAAATATTTACGATGATTTCAGCGCCGATAACCGCCTCCCAGCCGATAGCGATACCGACGATAGAACCGGTAAGCATCGCCGGGAAAGAGAGCGGTGCGAGATAAAAGGGAATACGCCGAAGTCCGCGCGCACCGAAGATAGTCGCCGCGTCGCCGAGGTCCTTGTGTGCGCCTTTAATAGAAGTGAGAACGGCGAAGAGGATGGGCCAGATGATGGAACTCACGGCGAAGAGAATAACCATCTGGTCGGTGAAGCCGAAGAAGAAAATAAAGAAGGGAATGAGCGCGAACGACGGAACATTTTGTAAAATATCAAAAACGGGGAAAAGTGCGTCAGAAAACGGACTCCATCCGACGAGAAGAGCGATAGAAACGCCGAGTGCGAGCGCGATGCCGTAGGCGAGTATGAGGCGATAGGTAGTATGAAAGACCGCATTGCCGAGCGTTGGCCACGCGACTCCGCTGAAGTAGCCGAGGACAACCAGAAGTGCTGTGGCGAGTATGATGCCGGTCATAATCACCCACGCTCTTCGATGTCGTGTGAGATGGGTGCGATGCCACGCGCGATTCTGCGGATGCGCGATACTACGAATCATGGGTTTATTCTAGCGCGTTTTTTTGAATGTGGTGCGGTGGTATACTTAAACTAAGGATATTAATTAAATAAAGATTTGCCACCTATGAGTACACTTCGGACAGTAGGAATTATCAGTTGCACAGCAGGGCTTCTTCTTTCATCGACAGTGGTACTGGCGCAAGAACCAAATACATCTAACGACAGAAATAAGGGAGCACAGCGCGGACTTATCTCGACGACAACACCTGGAGAAAATGCGAAGAACGCTCGTGAGCGTATAAAAGCAGTCCGCGAAGAGGTACAGACCCGCATAACCGCACAGCGCCAGAAGGTAGAACAGCGTATGTCAGAGATTAAAGATAAGGTGAAGCAGGTGCAGGCAGAAAAAATCTCTAAACAATTTGAAAATCTTAATTCAAATTGGACGGATCATTTTATGAATCTGCTTGATCGCTATGATGCTATCGTGCAGAAGATACAGGATCGGGCGACTATCGCCACAGAGAATGGGAAGGATATTACCACTGTGACGACCGCAATCCAAACAGCGAAGACCGCGATTGCCAATGCGCGGACAGCAGTAACGGTGCAGGTAGGGAAGAGTTATACACCAACCGTCGCTGACACGGCGACGCCAACTCAAGAGTCCACAATAAAAGAATTGCGATTGTCGTTCCAGAATCTTCATTCATTCCTCTTTAATGACCTCTTTGCGCTTCGTGATGGTCCTATGAAGAGTGCCCGCGAAGCGGTGCAGAGCGCGCTCAAGTCACTTGGTGCAATCCCGGGAGTCGATGATGACAAGAGTGCAACAACGGCTTCGACAAGTTCACCGCGGGCAACCGAGAACAAGTCAAATCAATAATCGCTCACTATAATAACTATGAATAAGATTTTGTATATCGTCGGTATTCTCATCATTATTGTTGCTGCTTCATACTGGTATTTCTCTGCGAAACCGGCGCAGGCACCGACAACCACTGAATCCACAGCTGTCGAACAGACACAGATACCGCCTCTCGCGAGTGGTAACACCACTGCAGATATCTCGGCGGATCTCAACCAAGTTCCGGACACTTCTGCCGCGCTCGACCAAGCCGCCACCGCTTCCGCCCAAGCAGTTCAAGGGTTCTAGTTAGAAAGAAAAGTGCTGCGGGTCAGGGACTCGAACCCCAATACCATCCTCCAGAGGGATGTGTCCTACCATTAGACGAACCCGCAATAGATAGACAATACGATATTAAACGGGTTTATTCAAATGATATACTTATCTCTATGAATGAAAAACAACCTGCCTCAAAACCAATAGAAGCACCGCGCACGGCGGCGGAAGAGATAGAAAGAGAAGAAAACGAGCGTTACGAGTGGTGGATGGCTAACAATCCTACAGCCGAGG